>Ga0138256_10007109_pt1 | contig 11827 bp, 7 predicted proteins | sample KNB2016incub_MG_FD_105486 | JGI IMG/M metagenome (GOLD analysis project Ga0138256, IMG submission 105486) | Active sludge microbial communities from wastewater in Klosterneuburg, Austria - KNB2014incub_MG | ecosystem: Engineered > WWTP > Activated sludge > Unclassified | place: Austria...
AAAGTTGATCAATTTTGGTGGGTAAATGTTTTCGAATACCAACGATACTACAATTATCTGACCAATTGCCAAATCCCGCCATCATACTGATATCGTTGTTTGGGAGTTCGTCCACTAAATTGTTTTTGGAGACAATTAGGGCAAGATTACCCAAATACAAAATCATTTAACATTTGATTCTGGGGTACCCAATGAATAAGCTGTAATAATCAGTTCCAAGATAGCAATCAATTCCTTTAAAAACGCCAATCCGATTGAAACCAAACATCCACTGATCCTATGCCCATTGTCCGTGTCGCACTTAATGTTCCTGTCGGCACACTGTTTGATTATTATGCGGAACATGCAGATCAAGAAAACATAGGATTGCGCGTTAGCGTACCTTTCGGAAAAAGACGACTTGCAGGCATTATTATGGAAGTGGTTGCTAATACTGAGGTTCCTCCAGAGAAACTCAAAACAATTCAGAGCATTTTCACTGACAATCCGCCATTACCGAAAGAACTACTGAATTTGTTCGCTTTCTGCAGTCAGTATTACCATCATCCGATCGGAATGGTTATCATGAATGGGCTTCCCGCCGCTTTGCGTACGACTAAACCCATTAAGCCGAAGAAAGATCATTCAGCAACATGGAACAATACGCAATTACGTTTAACCGATGCCGGGAAACGAATCGCTTTATCCAGCATTCCAAAGCGCCAACGGATTGCACGCAACCTTCTTGTCCGTTTCCAACAAGTTGAATCGATACCCGGGGAAGCGTTTAAAGAAGATTCTTCGCGCATCAAACAACTCATTCAACAATGGCTAGTATCAGGATGGATCAGCACGGACTCTTCTCCCCATTCGGCCCAAGATAATGCAGTGACCGATAGCAATATCCCAACGCTTACGGTAGAACAAGATCATGCAGTCAACACGATACTATCTGCTCAGAGTCACTTCCATGTCAGTCTTTTGCATGGCATTACCGGGAGCGGAAAGACTGAGGTCTATCTACGCTTGATCGCTGCCATGTTGATGCAAGATAAACAAGTTTTGGTGCTTGTACCGGAAATTAATTTAACGCCGCAACTCGAAGCCATATTTCACAATCGATTTCCATGTACAAATCTAATCAGCTTACACAGTGGACTTAATGATACAGAACGCCTGCAAGGTTGGCTGCAAGCACAAACCGGTGAAGCAAACATTGTATTGGGAACAAGGCTAGCTATATTTACGCCACTACCAAATTTGGGGCTTATTATTGTCGATGAGGAGCATGATCATTCATTCAAGCAACAAGATGGATTGCGTTATTCTGCACGAGATTTAGCGATATTCCGCAGCAAACAGGTGAATATTCCGGTAATTTTGGGTTCTGCTACGCCTTCACTGGAAAGTTATCACAGTGCAATTACCGGACGTTATCGCGTCATTCAATTGACTTCCCGTGCAATCAAAAACGCTGCACTGCCAACCATCCAAACCATCGATACGCGTATCCACAAAACATTCAATGGATTATCACAGCCTTTGCTACAGGCACTACGGACTAATTTATCCGAGCAACAGCAAAGCATTATTTTTATCAACCGTCGTGGCTATGCACCAACCCTGCTGTGTAAATCCTGCGCCTGGACAGCAGCCTGTGTGCGTTGCTCCAGCCGTTTGGTTGTCCATCTACGTGACAAAGATTTACGTTGCCATTATTGTGGCCATCAAGAACGTCTGCCAATCCATTGCCCTGAATGCGGCAATCAAGACCTCACACCGTTTGGGCAGGGCACACAGCGCGTGACCGAAACATTGAATACCTACTTTCCAAATGCACGTATTTTACGCATTGACCGTGACAGTACCCGCCGTAAAGATGCATGGCGTTCCATCCTACAAAAAATCCACAACCAGGAAATCGATATCCTGGTTGGCACTCAAATTTTGGCCAAAGGCCATGATTTTCCGAATCTATCACTGATAGGTATATTAAATTCAGATAACTCCCTCTACAGCACTGATTTCCGTGCCAGTGAGCGACTATTTGCACAACTCATGCAAATTTCCGGTCGGGCCGGACGCTCTAATAACAAAGGACAAGTCTTGATTCAAACAGAATTCCCCGATCACCCGTTATATCAAGCACTGCAAAAACAGAATTTTGATGCCTTGGCTAAAAATTTACTCATAGAACGAAAAATCGCCGGCTTTCCTCCGTATGTGCATCAAGCGGTATTACGAGCCGAAGCGCATCGTATTGAAACGGTTATAGATTTCTTAAGCACTGCTGCAAAACTTGCCAAAGACTATGAATCGATCGAACTATTCGATCCGGTTCCTGCACAGATGTTACGTTTGAAAGGCATGGAACGCGGTCATCTCCTGGTACAATCCGCTTCACGCAAGCAACTACAGATTTTTTTACTTCAATGGCAAAAGCAGCTCAGCACGGTACCCACTCAAAAGATTCGTTGGGTATTGGATGTGGATCCCGTTGAATTGTAATAACTCTATCCACAGACTACATTGATTGATTCAACAGTATCCTAGATACTTATTCCAATGGATAAAACAACGCTGCCGCATAATCCCCAAAACACCAAACCAAAACCAAAGCGTAGGCGTGTCGCAATCGTACGAAACAATCATAACGATTACAAAAGTAATCGCCCGAAAAAAAGAAACCAAAGAATACAACCCGGTGGATTACAGAAGAAAATATGGCTAACCATAATCGAAATTATTTGTCTGAGCGTTACCGCTATTTTTGCCATCATCATGCTGCTCGGCCACTCCGCCAGCCGCTTCTCAGGCACTAGCTTTTGGAACAACCTACTACCGTTTGCAATCGGTATATTAGGCTTAATCGTGACGGCGAGTATTTTTCTGATCGGTTGGTGGAAATTAAAAAAATGGCTTAGCCTACATTCGGAATTTCTCAGTCCGACTCTATCATTGGTATTGATGTTGCTAATTTCCTGGCTGGTAACGCACGATCAAGTTACATTAACTTATGGTCATTTTCGCACTTTGGTTGGTGGCAAGGCAGAAGCAGGACGCAGGACGATTTCGCATCAAGTGTATGCAGCTTACCGCCGCCATGATTCAGCGCAATTACAAAAAATGGTTGATCGTTCACAAGAATTCCGGCAAGCGATTGAAGAAGCAGCCCATTCTTTTAATATCGATGTCAATCTATTACATGGCATTGCCGCGACAGAATCATCTTTTATCCCACGTAACAGCAATGATGGCGGCAGAGGATTGTTTCAAATTACCAGAGTTCCAACTGCAGTCATTGTAGAAGCCCAAAAATGGCTCGGCTTGGAAAAAATTAATTTGGAAAATCATCGCCACAATACCTTTGTCGCCGCTGCCACATTCAAACATTACCTAACAGAAATGAATAACGACTTGTTCCTGGGACTGCTGGCCTATAACATCGGCCCTGCAAACGGAGGATTACGGTTTATCATGCAACAATACGGCGCTACCGACTTCACCACGATACAACCCTATTTGCAAACGCTGCCACGTGATTACCCCATCCGAGTCCTGGCTTATTCTTTGGCATTTCGCATTTGGGGTAAAGAAGGCAAATTACTTGCATACGAAGAAGGCAATAATGCCATTCATATTCAACGCATTGGGATTCCAGGATTGCATACTGGCTTATAGTGCTTCATAAGAAAAGAGGATTTTCACTGGTTTCTGATCCACACTGTTTTTATACAATAATACTTACGAGATGCATAACTTGGCAGCTGGCCCACAAAAATTTTGTTGGCATCTTTTTTCAGATTCATAGAAATGATTGTGAGCATTGACTTTTACAGTGCTTTGTACGCGCGATGCATGATTGTGCTTTCTTAGAAACTAAGATTGGCGTTGCTGACTGATCCTTAATCCACATATACCCGGCTCACGTCGATGTGCGCACTATCGATAGCTGCTTCGAAATGCATTATTTCACTCTGGTTGGCAGTGACAGTTTGAACTCCCCACACATAGCGTCATATGCATCCATTACCAGATAACTCCAAATCCAGTCAAAAATGAACAAAACCATATAGCAGATCTTGCGGCTACTACAGCTTAATTTATTGGAAAAATGTGATTTGATGGCTTTATTGCGAGACTATTAATCAAACGAGTAGTCACGCGTCAGATATTCAAATGTACTGTACATTCTAAATAGCCTAGGTGATTATCATCGCTCGAATATAATGCTTCTCTTAAAGCAATAGACCTTTTGTTCAATTCCAATAAGCCATTATTACGCTTATGATGTTTTAATTCTCCATATCTTTAGGTAGTGATTGGTGTTAACGCGCAATAAACTTTTAGCTTTTGTTTTAGGAACTGGGTTACTTCAGCTACAAGCAGAATTACTATCATTACAGTGGTTGTGGATTCTATTGCCAGTCGCGCTATACATTGGCTTATGGCGACATTCTAATGAATCGGCCACTTTAATGCGCCTCAAACAAGTAACACTATGGTTTATTTTTCTCGCTTTAGGTTTTTTTTGGGCAACATGGTGTGCTCATTGGCGTTTAGCAGATTCGTTACCCACTGAATGGGAGCGTAAAGACATACAAGTCATTGGTGTCATCGCAAGTTTACCGCAACGACACACTCATGCAGTGCGCTTCAAATTTGATATAGAGCATATTCTTACTGAAGGTGCATACATTCCAAAACATATCTCGTTATCTTGGTATGCATACCAGCAGTCATCAATCGTTACATCCTCATTACCGGATCTAAAAGCAGGGCAACGCTGGCAATTAACTGTTCGCGTTAAACAACCACATGGCAATGCAAATCCACATGGGTCTGACTATGAGGCTTGGGCATTGGAGCATAATATCCGTGCAATGGGCTATGTTCGTTCTTCAACATTTAATCAATTATTGCAATCAATCGTTCACCATCCAAAGTATTGGATTGAGCATTTGCGCGAAACAATACAACAGCGATTTGAAGAACAACTACCTAATAGTCCTTATGTCGGTATTTTGCAGACACTGGCAACCGGCGATCAATCTGTAATCGCACGAGATCAGTGGGAAGCATTGACTCGTACAGGCACCGTTCATTTGATGGCGATTTCAGGACTGCATGTCACTTTGGTCTCAGGCTTAGTATTTACACTGATACTGACTTTATGGCGCAGAAATACTTATTTATTATTGCATCTGCCTGCACGTAAAGCAGCCATTGCTGGTGGTTTACTGATAGCTTTAGGCTATGTGTCGTTATCGGGTTTCGCAATCCCGGCACAACGTGCTTTTTGGATGCTTTTTGCAGTAGCCGTTGCAGTCTGGCGTGGACGTATGATTTCACCGGTGACAGTATTGTTATGGGCACTGTTTTTGGTCGTATTATGGGATCCTTGGGCGACCCAATCAGCAAGCTTCTGGTTGTCATTCGGGGCAATCGCCGTAATTTTGTGGATTACAGTGAATCGGTTAAGCACTGTTCAAGGATGGAAACAATGGTTTCGTATTCAATGGGCTATAACGTTAGCTTTGATGCCATTGTTGTTAGGATTGTTTCAACAATTCTCATTGGTTTCCCCGCTTGCGAATTTGATTGCCATTCCTTTCATGAGCTTAGTAGTCATTCCACTAACACTACTTTCAACGATCCCTTTGCTTGATCAAATTCTATTGCCGCTAGCACATACTGTGTTGTCTTTCGGTATGATGCTGATACAGTGGTTAAGCGACACTCCTAATGCAGTGTGGCAACAGCATATGCCCCCGCTTTGGGCAATATTCGTTGCAATTGCTGGGATAATCTGGATGCTACTACCGGGAAGTATAGGATTCTATTGGTTCAGTGGATTTCCTGCGCGATGGCTAGGGCTAATTGCATTATTACCACTCTTTATAACGGCTCCATCCAAGCCTCGCAATGGGGAATTATGGTTAACTGTACTGGATGTCGGGCAGGGACTATCGGTAGTGGTGCGCACCGCAAACCATAATTTATTGTTTGATACTGGTCCAAATTTCGGTGAAGCTGATAGCGGTAATCGAATTATCGTTCCTTACCTGCGCGGAGAAGGCATTCATCAGCTTGATGCACTGGTGATATCGCATGCTGATTCCGATCATAGTGGCGGTGTTTTGTCAGTAATCAAAGCAATCGACGTTAAAACAGTGGCATCATCGTTGGAAGCTGCGCATCAACTGCAACTACAATTCCCCAATCATACGCGATGTAGTAGTGGAACTATTTGGGAGTGGGATAACGTTCAGTTTGAATGGTTACATCCATCCATTGCAGCTTACGACAAAGTAACAAGTAAAACCAATGATCGAAGTTGTGTACTAAAAATAACCAGCCCTCATGGAAGTGTACTACTACCCTCCGATATTGGTTTTAAAGAGGAATATGCGTTGTTAAATCATTTTCCTGAAAAATTACCTGCAACTGTATTGATCGCACCGCATCACGGTAGTAATTCATCATCGTCAACAGCTTTTATACAGACAGTGAATCCAAAGCTAACGATATTTCCAGCTGGATATCAGAACCGCTATGGCCATCCACATCCTGATGTTTTAATGCGTTATCTCAATGAAGACATCCCATTGTTTCGTAGTGATATACAGGGTGCTATTTTAATACGTTTTACTGACAATCACTATACAGTGGATTATTGGCGGGCGTTACGCAAACGCTATTGGCATCATATCCACTAAATTTCTAACCTTAATTCACTTAGAATAAATAAGGCTTATGCTTATTACTAAGCATAAGCCCTAAGCATATAAATTTGTGAATAATAATGTTGAACGTTGATCTATTCCCCGTTTATCATCGCGGTGGAGGAGGCGGTGGGTTGCCGGATGGCGGTAGCGGTGGTGTAAATCCAGGCGTTGGTGCTGATGATCTTTGATAATTATTACTTGAAGCATCATTGCTGATTCTGCCATCTACTGGAACGCGATGCCCTTTTGCATACATGCATTGGATATAGCTAATATCATAACGACGCTGCGCCTCATAACCAGAAGTTGTAGCACTTCCCGACCCCATCAACCCGCCCATTAACAACCCGGCACCGGCACCAATTGCAGCGCCCTCGCCACCCCCCATGGCAGCGCCTGCCGCAGCACCAAGACCGCTCGCAACGGCTGCACTCTGAACACCGCTGGTGTTGTAAGCATACTGCGCAGACCTCCCTCCTAATTGTTCAGTAGCATATTGCCGGCAAGAAAATTCATCAGCACGAAATTGCTCAAAACTTTTTCCTGAACCAGGTAAAGTCATGACACTCGGCCCGGAAGGCATGCTGACACATGCTGATAATAAAGAAATGACCGGTAGTATGTACATACTGCTAACTTTATGTTTCAACATAATTTTACCTCTCATGGTGTTATTGTTCGGGTGGTCGTGGAGGAACAAGTATCCAATCCCGTGAACAATTTTTAACGGTTGGATAATAGCCAGCCGGATTCTGGCAATAATGCCAATAACCTGCTTGCGGTCGAGATACTTTAAGCTCCTCTTTTTGAATATAAACAGGCGGCCTTACCGGAACCGTCATAATCGGTGATGCATAAATGGGAGGGCGCATAAAAAATGGGTCCCAATAATTATAGGAACGATAATTATAGAATCCCGGAGACCAAACGCCAGGACTGTATATTCCTGCACCATAATAACCAGGATAATATCCACCACTACCAAAGCTGATTCCCCAATTAACATGATGATGTCGGTGTCGATGAGAGCCTCCCGCCCAAGCAGTACTAATCATCATTACTATCAACAAAATGACGAACCAACTCATCAAGTGGGCAAAATGCGATCTGAGATTTTTCATATTTTTGCCTCGTATTTTCGGATGTGACAAAAATCTTTTCTTTCTACCTAATTAGACAATAATGAATTACTTTTGGTTACTCAATGAAACAATATGGAAATTATAGGTTTCGAAACTGAATGAGAACTGAATTATGCTATTCATTCTTATTTATAATAATTACCATTGGATTTTTATTTTAGGGATTTCCGTCGGCCATAGCCCACTATTAATGGCTTGTTGTCTCGTAAACGTTACGTAACTGTTTTTCTCATAATGTGGCAACTGGGAAATGAGAGCACTGAGCGATGCTTGATCTTGGGCAGCTATCAAAACGATAGGTGTATCATTGGATAACCTAGTTACCCAAGCTTGCGCTGTGCTACCAGTTTTAATTTCATCGGATAACGGTGATATTTTGTGTGTGGCAATGAAATTCTCAATTTCAGGCTGCAAACCGACAACGAGCATAGGCCCAACCGACAATTCCTGTGTTGCAGTAACAATCCGCGGTGTATATTTCTGCAAACGGATAGCAAGGACTGTAGCCAATTCGCGAACATCAGTTTGCTGCGACAGTAAAATAGTTCGAGTAAGTGGATTGGACATCACTGCATACAGATTAAGAGGCACCTCACTACCGGCTAATTTCCTCAACAATCGGAAATTAGGATCAAGCGTGACAAATAGTGGTTTACTCACTGAGGTTAAAGTAACTGTTTGTTGCTCTTGTGTTAAATCGATCCACTGCAGTTTGGTATCGAATTGACTTTGAATACTGATAGGAACACGGAGTTGATAAATTGGATTTGTTTGTTGCAATGTTAGCGTTAACCCATAAGTATCAGAAGACTTAGACACACCTTTCACTTCCTGGATCGAAATATCCGGCCTACCATTGCGGTGAACCCATTGATTAAAAAAATTTTCCAATTTTTGCCCGGAAATAATTTCAAACAATTGCTGCAATTGTTGCCAGGAAGTGACTTGGAAGCGACGCGTTGTCCAAAGTGCTTGTATCGCTTGTTGAAAAATAGTTTCACCCAAATAATCTTGCAACATTAGGAAAAACATCGCTGCTTTGTATTTTTCTGTCAATTCTTCGATATCATGTGTACCGGGCACAAATGCGTTCAGCGGAGCATCTTGCTTGGTAGATAACAACGCTAAATCATGTATCCATGTTAAACGCGTATTGCGTGCTTGCTCAGCACTGAGCTGTTCTTTAATGGCATGATCAGCCATCAACGCAATCAATCCCTCAACCCAATTACCCTGATGATGCTCAGAATACACGCCATTACCCCACCAGTTACGCAATACTTCACGGGCAATTGAAATATCGCCACGGTTCAACGGTAATTTCAGTACGTCGATACTGAGACAGGCAAGTGTTGGCAAGCTGAAATTAATCGGTTCCAGATTAGAAACCACACTGAATTCAGTATAAGGGTATGCACCTATCCGAGATTCGTACAGTGACAAATACCGCTTAGCTAAGGCGAGGTAATCTTGAGAGAAATGAGTAATCTGTCGGTGAAAATAAGTACGTAGTTGGATCGAACGCCCATTACTTCCTTGGTACGTTTGTGTGTTAATTTCATAGGGTCCCGCAACAAGGTTAATACCTTCTGCTGAATATAAAAACTCAAAAGTCGCTTGATATCCTAGCAGCGAATCCTGTTCATGAACGATTCGACCCGGCACTAATCCTCGTTGGCCAGGTGGCAATACCAGCTCTAGTTTATAACTGGCAAATTCACCCACGACGCGAGGATACCACAGAGATGCATCCTGTAAAAACGTGTTTTGCTTACCGCCAAACTTGGTTAATTGTTCTGGACTTGAACCACCCAATTGGGTCAATGAGCCTTGCCAATGAATCTCAAATTGATGGTGCGGGCTAAAAATAAATGGGATGTGCCAGACATGCGGTTGATCGGTCTGCTGTCGGCCGATGCCTAACTCTCCATCGTTAAAATGCGCTTTGGTTACTTCAAATGCTGATCCAAGCATTAGCTTTAATTCTTTGGGTCTTTGTACAGTAATGATACTTTTGCCTTCCAGCGTACCTTTAATTGGATCAACCTGCACGGTAATATGATAATGGACATCATTATTTTTAACAGCGAATGCCTTAGTAATAGGCGCAGCCACAGTCCATTGTGAAACAAATCCAATCAAAAATACCAACAGCACACTACGGCAGCAGAAACGACCCAACATAATGATATTACGTAACATTCGTTACCAATCTTATCTTCTACATTAACGCTTAATTGACGGAAATTTAGCGATAACTTGTATCTCTTCATTATTACGGTTGATCGTCATCGGCAACCAAGTGCCAGGCGCCTGACGTTTCACAATGTTAATTACATCTTCAATTTTCGTGATAGACATACCCGCCATTTGTAGGATGACATCCGAATCCTGCAAATTCGCAGCTTCGGCAATACTATTTTGCTCAACTTGCAATACAACGGCACCGCCACGGCCGATTTCATACCGAATGCCTAAACGTTGAAATTGCGGTTGAATCGAATCAGAGGCATACGGCAAAACACCAAATACGGCATCGGCAAACCCTTTTACGAGTTGCTTGCAAGAACGATCGATGTCCCACGGTAATAATGCGACAATATTTTTCACACCCAAATCTCGTAATTGATGCGCAACACCATAGCCATGTACGATATGACCTGAACCCATAATACCCACCACAAGCGGTGGTTTATGTTTCCCTGATTTTGCCAAAGGCTGCTGTAGCACCTGCGCCATCGCGCGATCCCACAATTGTTGCCCGCCGATAAAACGCCTAAAATCTGGATCATCCCGAACAACTTCGCTTTGCTTGTTATTTTTTCGATCATGCTGTTTATAGATAGGCAGTAAATAATCCACATAAGCGTCACTGGGTTCCGCCGGACGCGTCAACCCTTCACGTTCTTCGACTGGAACACCATAAAAACCTTTTGCTGCAACCTTGTGCCGTAGGCTATGTTCAATATTCAGAGCCAACATCGGGATACGGTTCATACGAGCGAAATGAAACAATGGCAAATACAAATTCGCATCGGTATTCCACACACGATCCCATTCGGCAACGCGCAAAAATTCTTTCTCAGTCAATTCACCCGCAACCCAGCGATCCAACACGGGCTGTATACGGCGTGGAAACATTTCGAAACCAATCACCATATCTGGGCGTTGCGCATGCAACGCCGCTAATGCCTGTAATTGCCAGCGATGATGATCAGCATTGATATGTGTTTCTCCTAACAATACGACAGCCGCCTTAGCGGCACGAGTAACGACATTTTGTTGCGAAGCCTTACCAATACCGCTTCCCGAACCCGGAACAATCCAATCTCCCGGTGCAACACATTGATCCAGTTGTTGTGATGTCTTGCCTGGAACGGTTTCACTCCAGGCATAGCTGCTATAAGCACTCAGAAACCAAATGGTTAAAATAAGAATTTTATAATAAGGCGTTATTTTAAATAGTGTCATGATCAATATCCTGTTGCAGGTGAGTATTTTTGGGGCTAACCAATCCATTTTCGTGCATTGCGGAATAATCGCATCCAAGGTCCATCTTCCTGTTGAACCGATTGGTCCGGGTACCAAGAATGCTGTGAAATGCGAAACACTCGTTCCGGATGCGGCATCAACACATTGAAGCGCCCGTCAGGCGTAGTCAAGCCGGTAATTCCCAACATTGATCCGTTAGGATTGTAGGGATAATTCTCAGTCATTGTTCCTTGATTATCGATAAAGCGCAGTGTTACAAGATTGGCCGCATTGTCAGCCGCATTTGCCATAAATTCAACCTTCCCTTCGCCATGCGCAACAGTAATCGGCATGCGACTACCTGCCATTCCGTCGAAAAAAATGGAAGCTGTTGATTGAACCTCTACCATCACAAAACGCGCTTCAAATTGCTCCGATAGATTGCGTTTAAAGCGTGGCCAATATTCAGCTCCAGGAATAATTTCCTGCAAATGACTCATCATTTGG
>Ga0138256_10007110_pt1 | contig 11827 bp, 8 predicted proteins | sample KNB2016incub_MG_FD_105486 | JGI IMG/M metagenome (GOLD analysis project Ga0138256, IMG submission 105486) | Active sludge microbial communities from wastewater in Klosterneuburg, Austria - KNB2014incub_MG | ecosystem: Engineered > WWTP > Activated sludge > Unclassified | place: Austria...
TCTATTGCTCCAAAAAACGAGCCAACAATGATAAGGAAAGTTAGAAGTTAGTAGTTAGAAGTTAGAAGTTAATAGTTAGGCGAAGGCTGAGGCGAAGGCGAAAGCTGAGGCGAAGGCTGAGGCCAAGGCGAAGGAAAAGGCGGAAAAGGTAGATTCACGCTCACACAAACACACACACTCACTCTGGATTGGGGATTTAGGGGCAGATAAATCGTGTCTGTATGATATGTTCTATTTTTGCGGGATGATTCATGGTAGAGCCTGCATTCTGGCGATAGAGACATCGTGTGATGATACGTCGGCAGCAGTCATCCTGGATGGTCAGATGCTGAGCAATGTAGTGGCCAGTCAGGCTATTCATGCCAAATATGGAGGGATTGTGCCTGAAGTGGCTTCCAGGATGCATCAGGAGAATATCTCGATTGTAGTTGATGCTGCGCTTAAACAAGCGAATGTCAGTCCTGACCTATTGGATGCTATTGCTTGTACAGCGGGACCCGGACTTATGGGTTCTTTGACGGTCGGGCTGAGTTATGCAAAAGCTATGGCTCTCAGTCTTTCCATTCCCTTTATCTCCATCAATCATATGCGGGCGCATGTGCTTTCTCATTTCATTGATGATCCGAAGCCATCTTTTCCATTTTTATGCCTTACGGTTTCAGGCGGGCACACCCAAATCGTATTGGTAAGAAGTTATACGGATATGGAAGTATTGGGTAATACACTTGATGATGCTGCAGGTGAGGCATTTGATAAATCAGGCAAAATACTAGGGCTCCCCTATCCTGCAGGTCCAATCATGGACAAACTTGCCAGGGAAGGAAAACCGGTTTATCCCTTTCCAATTCCACAAGTCGAAGGACTTAATTTTAGTTTCAGCGGATTGAAAACCTCCATCCTTTACTTCGTTAGGGACCAGGTGAAAAAAGATCCTGACTTTATCAAAAATCATCTCAATGATATTTGCGCAAGTATTCAACACACGATTGTAGATATCCTGACACGAAAAATATTGATTGCAGCAAACGAGTGTGACATAATGGAAATAGGTATCGCAGGTGGTGTGGCGGCCAACTCAGGATTGCGCGAAAGGCTTACTGTATTGGGAAAAGAAAACGGATGGAACCTCTATTTTCCTGCAATGCAATACTGTACAGATAATGCAGGCATGATAGCAGTCGCTGCGCATTATCAATTCCTTGAAAAGCAATTTTCACCACTGGATACTGCTCCTTTTGTAAGAGGCATGCAGTAGCAAGGAGCAAGGAGCAAGGAGCAAGGAGCAAGTGGCATAGGGCGCAGAGAGCATTAAGCATATAGCAATAAACTTATAAACGCATAAACCTATAAACCCATAAACCTATAAACCTATAAACCTTTAAAGCAATAAGCAATAAAAAAGGTGAAGAGCATGCCCTTCACCTTTTTTATTATTGCCAACTTGAAAATTAGTTTTTGTTATTGTCCATCTCCTCAAACTCTACATCGGTCACATCACCTTCCTGGCTTTTGCCATTTGAAGAACCAGAAGCATTACCATGATCCTGGCTTTCGTTCTCTGCGCCAGAAGCTTGCTGTGCCTGGTAAATATCCTGGCTCGCAGCTTGCCATGCAGCATTGAGACTTTCCAGTGCAGGGTCAATCCTGCTTACATCCCTGGACTCATGGGCTGACTTCAACTGGGCGAGTGCTGAATCGATGGCAGATCTTTTATCCGCCGGAATCTTGTCGCCATATTCCTTCAATTGTTTCTCCGTTTGGAAAATAAGTGCGTCAGCATTATTAACTTTCTCCGCTTCTTCACGTGCGATACGGTCAGTTTCTGCATTCATCTCCGCTTCAGCTTTCATGCGAGCCACTTCTTCTTTTGACAAGCCTGTACTCGCTTCGATGCGGATAGATTGTTGTTTGCCTGTTCCTTTATCTTTTGCAGATACATTGAGGATACCATTAGCATCGATATCAAACGTAACTTCGACCTGAGGCATGCCTCGCGGTGCAGGTGGTATACCATCAAGGATAAACCTACCTACCGGCCTGTTGTCTCTTGCCATCTTACGCTCTCCCTGGAGAATATGAATCTCAACAGATGGTTGATTGTCCGATGCAGTTGAATATACCTTTGATTTCTTTGTAGGTATCGTGCTATTGGATTCAATCACCACGTCATAGATACCACCCATCGTCTCGATACCCATAGAAAGTGGTGTTACATCAAGCAACAACACATCCTGAACATCGCCACTCAGTACACCACCCTGAATTGCAGCACCAATGGCCACTACTTCATCAGGATTCACCCCTTTGCTTGGCTTCTTGCCAAAGAACTCTTCGACAGCAGCCTGAATACGAGGGATACGTGTAGATCCTCCTACAAGAATGATTTCATCTATATCTGCCTTGCTCTTGCCGGCATCACGAAGTGCATCCTCACATGGACGTAACGTGCGCTGTACAAGTTCCGCACAGAGTTGCTCAAACTTTGCTTTGGTCAGTTTAGTATCAAGGTGTTTTGGCACCCCATCAACAGCTGTTACGTATGGCAAAGTGATACTGGTCTCTGCGCTGGTAGAAAGTTCAATTTTAGCACGTTCTGCAGCTTCTTTAAGCCGTTGCAACGCCATGGGATCTTTGCGAAGATCAATTGCTTCTTGTTTTTTAAATTCCTCTGCTAACCAGTCGATGATTTCCTGATCAAAGTCATCACCACCCAGGTGTGTATCACCATTGGTTGATTTTACTTCAAATACACCGTCTCCCAATTCAAGGATAGAGATATCGAAAGTTCCACCTCCAAGGTCATAGACTGCAATGGTCATGTCTTTGTGTTTCTTATCCAATCCATAAGCCAGTGCAGCAGCTGTAGGCTCATTGATAATCCGGCGCACATTGAGGCCGGCGATTTCACCTGCTTCCTTGGTGGCCTGACGTTGGGAATCATTGAAATAGGCAGGAACAGTTATGACTGCATCGGTGACATCCTGACCAAGGTAATCTTCAGCTACTTTCTTCATTTTCTGAAGGATGATCGCAGATATTTCCTGAGGGGTATATTGACGTCCGTCGATATCCACTTTCACTGTATCATTCGGCCCTCCCTTTACAGGATAGGTCACCCTACCTGCTTCCTTGGTAACTTCACTGAAACGTGAACCCATGAAACGTTTAATAGAATAAACGGTCCTGCGTGCATTGGTTATCGCCTGCCTTTTAGCTGGATCACCAACTTTACGCTCACCGTTGTCTAGAAATGCTACTATCGACGGGGTAGTTCTCCTTCCTTCATCGTTAGAGATCACTGAAGGTTCACTGCCTTCAATAACCGCTACGCAGGAATTGGTTGTACCAAGGTCGATTCCAATTATTTTGCCCATACTGTTTGTTTTTAGAATTTCTTAAACCTGATTTTTAATTCGTTTAACTCACTTGATCAAGCCTTATGCCATGCCGGATAAAGTAAATATTATATGCCAAAACTGGAATTCCAAGTCATGAATTGACAGGAAAAGCGAATAAAACTGACAAATAGGCAGAAACCAGGTAGTACACTACTCAGCAGATAGAAACAGGAAAAGTTGGGTTATTGGAAATTGAGATCTCCGGTTATGCTACCGTTCTTTAACTCTTCGAGTGATTGATTATGAAGCCCGAAACCAGTGTTATTTGACACATTGCGTGAAGTAAAAATGCCTCTTCCTTCGGATAGGTTGGTGTATTGAGGGGCGTCCTGGGTACTGGTTATTCCACTATTGGCGCCAAGGGTAATATTGTATTGCAAAAGTTCTTCACCGCCGCACCAGACAATAATGTCAATGCTTTGAAATATTCTGGTGGCGTCTGGATCTACCTCAATATTAGCAGCAATTGAATTATAAAAATCAGTACCGTCCATTTTATAACCGGGATTGCCAGAACCTTCTGGATCCTGAATACCCTGAGCAATTGTCCATTTAATTGATAATGGCACATATATATTACCGGTAGAGGGCGATTTCTCACTGTAGTTGAATTGCATCTGAAGGTCATATATGCCCGCATCAGGCACTTTATCCCAGGAAAAGGTAAAGGTGGAACCTGGTTTAATCAGGAGGTCAGCATCTGGTGAAGGATTTCGCAATTTAGCTGGTGGCAGAATGATTGTCTCAGCTGTAACTGGGGGCAACTGGTCTTCACGTTGGAGAGAAAACTCATATTCATCTCCTGCGACCAGGGCGATCACATTCGCTTTAATCTTGTAAAGGTAGTTTGGAGATTCAGCAAAAGTGCCGGAATCCCTTGGATAGCCTTCGTCATCACCATTTACCCTGGTGAGTGTGTACACTTGTCCGCTGGCAATACGCTTGAGGGTAACCACCGCATTGTCATAATATAATGAATCTGGGATGCGGGCTATCGTAAGGGCTGAAGTATTTGGATCAAGAAACGCCTTCTCCACCCGGATATAGTGGGCAGTATCACTTTTGGATAAAAAGCCCCAAACAATGGGAATATCCTTCCATTTGTCGGTCACTACCAACGTATTATCACATGCTGTAAAGAGAAAACCAATACTAATGAGTCCCAAAATCCATTTCATGGGGGCAAAAATAGGGTAATAAAGCGGGCCATCCAATGAAATAAAGAGATTTGAAAGCCTTCCGTCAAAAGACCTCTCTTTGGCAGCATGGATTTATCTTTGGTGTCTATATTCAGATCACATCATATTTAACCCACAGGTTTATGTCAGTTCACAGTAAAGCCAAGCGGATTACTACCCACACCATCCAGGAGATGAAGGAGGCAGGAGAAAAGATCGCAATGCTCACCGGTTATGATTTTTCTATGGCCCGCATCCTCGATGACGCAGGGATTGATATTATCCTTGTGGGTGATAGTGCCTCCAATGTTATGGCAGGACATGAAACCACTCTGCCTATTACGTTGGACCAGATGATTTATCATGCATCGTCTGTGGTGAGAGCTGTTTCCAAAGCACTGGTTGTAGTAGATCTCCCTTTCGGCAGCTATCAGGGTAACAGCAAACTCGCGCTTGAATCCGCGGTGCGCATAATGAAAGAATCAGGAGCTCATGCCGTGAAACTTGAAGGTGGTGAAGAGATCGGTGAATCTGTGAGCCGTATCCTGTCCGCAGGAGTTCCGGTGATGGGCCATCTTGGTCTCACGCCGCAATCCATCTATAAATTCGGGACCTACGTAGTCAGGGCGAAAGAAGAAGAAGAAGCCAAAAAATTAAAAAGGGATTCATTGTTGCTTCAGGAACTGGGATGTTTTGCCCTTGTGCTGGAGAAAATTCCTGCTACCCTTGCAACAGAAGTAAGTAAGTCACTTGGTATTCCTACCATCGGTATAGGCGCCGGTCAAGGCACGGATGGACAGGTTTTAGTCGTTCATGATATGCTTGGCTTGACCCATGATTTCCATCCACGGTTTTTGAGACGATATCTTAACCTGTATGATGAAATCCATAAAGCTGTAGGGGAATATGTGCAGGATGTGCGGTCAGGTGCTTTTCCAAATGAAAACGAGCAATATTAATAGACACTGTCAAAGCCTATAACTCATCGTCCATTGAAACGTATCTTACTCATCCTTGGCTTGCTGATTATTCTCGCAGGTGGATTCTACGGTTACCAATTTTATCACAAGGCATTTATTGTAAATACACCACCCACACTCGAAAACAATGTGGTGTTGATACCCGCCAATGCTTCTTTTGAAGATGTAGTGGATAGCCTTATCCTACATGGGCAGCTATTGAATGAAAAAACATTCCGTTGGACAGCTAATAAAATGAATTATGAGGATGCTACTATCCGGAAAGGTCGTTATGTACTTAGCATTCCTGCAAGTAACAGGTCAATCATATCGTTACTGAGGAGTGGCAAACAAACTCCGCTTTCTCTGACGATTCAAAATGTCAGGACCATCGATCAGATGTGCGGAAGAGTCGCTGCAAAACTCTCATTTGATTCACTTGATCTTGTCCAATATATGGCCCAGCATTTTGATACGATGGCCGGAACAAAACAGGAGACAAGATTGACACGATTCATTCCGAACACGTATGAATTCTACTGGACAATTACACCGGAAGAATTTTGCAAACGAATGTTGAAGGAATACGATCGTTTCTGGACGGATGAAAGAAAAACTAAAGCTGCAGCAATTGGATTAACGCCTGAACAAGTCTACACACTTGCATCTATCATCGAAAAAGAAACAAACTACAATCCTGAGAAAAGCAGGATGGCAGGCGTCTATCTCAACAGGCTCAGGGATAGTATTCCACTACAAGCAGATCCTACGATTGTTTTTGCATTGGGTGATTTCACTATCAGGCGCATCTTGTATGGCCATCTTGATGTTGTATCCCCATATAATACGTACAGGAATCTGGGACTGCCACCAGGTCCGATCTTTATGCCGGGATTAGCTTCTATTGATGCAGTGTTGAACAGGGAGACACATGATTACCTGTATTTCTGTGCACGCCCTACCGAAGATGGACCGGGACATGCCTTTGCCACAAACCTTCCTGCGCATAATGAAAACGCCAGGAAGTATCAACGATGGCTGGATACACAGGGTATCAGATAAATTAATTTCCGCTTGGTGCCAGGTTAAATTCTACACGTCTGTTAAGCGTTCTGCCGGTATAGGTGCTATTGTCAGCGATCGGTTTAGATGGTCCGAATCCTTCAAACGTCATGCGGTTTGCTGCAACACCATTAGCTGCGAGGTAATCGTAACAAGCTTTTGCTCTTGCTAGTGATAATTTCCTATTTACTTCAGCTGAACCTGTATTATCGGTATGTCCATCAATACTTAGATTATAATCAGGATATTTTTTCATGATATTGGAAATCTGGTTAAGGACTGCATGACTCTCGGGTACAAGTGTGGCTTTGCCCAATTGAAACTGTACTGCTTTCATAGCAAAAGTCAGAACCTCCTTGTCAGCCGCTTCAATCACAGGGCATCCAAGATTTGAAATCGGGCCATATGTTTTTGGACATCTGTCCTTGCTGTCTTCAGTCCCATCACCATCTGTATCAGGACATCCTACGAAGGCAGGAATACCTTTAACCGTTGGACAACTATCCTTACTGTCTTCAATACCATCTCCATCTGTATCAGGACATCCACTGAATACAGCAACACCCGGTACCAGCGGACATAGATCGTCGCTGTCTCTCACACCATCACCATCTGCATCAGGACAACCATGCAATTCGAGAAGGCCGGCTACTGTTGGACATTCATCGCGGGTATCCTGAACTCCATCTCCATCTGTATCAGGACAACCTGCAAATGCTGCGAGACCAAATAAGGTAGGACATTCATCAACATCATCTAGTATTCCATCCTGGTCTGTATCCATCGGTGGAATGATGACAGGTACGACCACAACGGTATCTACTTCCTTTTTACCAAAAAAGTACTTAAACCCGATGCCGTGGTTAAAATTGCTATTGCCTTCTACACTACTCCATCGGTATTCTGATTGAATATTGAAATAAGCATACTTCGCAATTTTAACATCCAGACCGACCCCTACAGGTACCTGAAGATTTATACTATCCTGGCCACGCCAAACACCACCTGCACCCGCTAAAAGGTATGGCTTGAATACCTTAGGATTTGCAATAGGATAGTAATGCATTTGTGCATCGAGACCCAGGATATGGTCATTGACGATTTCGTTCCCTTCATTTCCCAATCCAATTTTTACCGGAATATTGACCATAAAATGTTGCGACAAAGGCAGGTGAACTCCAAACTCAAACCCATCCGTATAGTCCTTGAACGCCCCAAAATCACCTCCATTCAAGGTCTGGTAATCCAGGAATAATCTCTTGAAACTCACGCCGACCGGAAGCTTCTGTGCGGAAACATTTAAGCCTATGGCCACAAATAGAATGAGCACCAGAAGTTTGGGTTGAAGGGATATTTTCATAACAGAAAAGTTAAATAACAGGCACAAAGATATAAGGAAATAATAATATATGATATCAAATATCCCGCCACATTGAACAGGATAAGGGGAAAGGCAGTGAAAAGATAGCTAAACTCCGGGTCAGACTGCTTCAAAAAGCCCCGTACTGCGGTTTTTCCTGACCTCATTCCAAGGAAACCAACGGCCATTCATAGCAATATATACCCCGGGAGGTAATACCTGAACAAAAGCGAGGGCGCTCCCCAGGTTGAAGAATCCGTCAGATGAAGTACCAAAAGCATAGGGTATCATAGCCCCTGTGAGTACGATGGTTTTATCGATTGAAGCTTCTGCCAGGGATTTGGCTGTTTCCACCATACGGTCCGTTCCATGTGTAATCAAGATCTTGTCCAGCTTGCATCGTGCACAATTGTGCACGATGATACCCCTGTCTTCTTCCGTCATTTCCATGCTGTCAACCATCATCAGGGTCTTCACATCGATGTCCAGGGAACATCGTCCACGTTCGAACATTTCCTTTAGGTGGGTACCCTCAAAATAGAGCTGGCCCGTGATGTAATTGTACTGCTTGTCAAAAGTGCCTCCGGTAACGAATACTTGTATCATCCGGCAAAGGTAAAAGATTAGGAGATTGGGAGATTAGGAGGTTAGGATATCAAACTAAGATTCAAATAGAAATAGGTAGGGGTTCAAAATTTTGAACCCCTACCTATTTCTATTTGAACCACTACCCTTTTTTGAACCTTGCTTTAAGCAAATAAAAGCGAAGGAGGATTATCTTAATTAGATTTTAAACAACATCGGATCTACTGTGCCATTTACCTTGACGTCAGTGGCTTTCATGACGATTGGTGCCGGCATTGGTCCGCTGATCGTGACAGAGAATGGAACGGATATGCCATTCACCACTCTATAATCAGCGTACTCGAATGTAGTGATGGAAGATTGTCCTTGAATGTCTGCAACCTGAACCTCCTTTACCTTGAGATTGGTTACTTTGTCATAGTATTCAGTACTCTTTGTGCCGGAAGGTTTTGTGACAGCCAGCTTATAGCATGCCTTGCCATTTACATCTTCCATGCCTTTTACTTCCATGGTGTAACTGCCAGTGCCATAATTGCGCTCAGGGAACAGAACAGATTGTTCTTTCAATGATTCAAGATCAGCACCTTCAAGAACCATTCGTTGACCTTGCTGTTCGCCAACGCCCTTTTCGCCATCATAAACCTGCTTCATCAGGCTCATTCCCTGTGCGTTCATGTCCATATAAAACTTGCCTGAAGTTTGTACGACTCGTGAAGTAATCGACATGCCCATCATCTCCAGTGCATAGGTTTGATCAAGTGATGTAACTGCTTCCAGTTGAGTTCTGCCGCCAAGTGCCGTGAGATATTTCTCTATCAGATCTGATGCGTTGATATCAACGGGCATTCCTGCATCATCTTTGCGGGGGTTAGCATAAATATCATACAACTGTACTTTACCATCTTCGCTATCGAATGGTGCAAGCTTACTCATCACCTCGTCTTTATTGCCAACTACTACGATTCTTGCATTACCTGGTGTAATATATTTTTTAGCTACACGCGAGACATCCTCCACAGAAACTGCAGCCAGTTTTTGAAGATAGGTCTCGTAGTAATCAGCAGGCAGTTTATACATATTGATATTGAGGGCAAAATTGGCAACCGTCTGTGGGCTTTCTAATGACCTGGCAAATCCTCCAGCGATAAAACTTTTCGCAAGATCCAACTCTGCTTGTGTAACTGGTTCAGTTTTCATCTTGTTCAATTCCAAGAGGAACTGGGTGACTGCACTATCAGTCACTTCATTTCTAACACTGGCATTGGCGGAAAAATCACCTACCAATTTATCTGAATCTAAAGCTGAATAAGCCCCATACGTGTAGGCTTTGTCTTCTCTAAGATTCTGAAATAACCTACCTGAAAAACCACTTCCAAGGATATTATTCATCACCCGTGATGGAATTTCATCAGGACTTCCAGGTTTTAAATCCACAGCATAGGTAATATTGATGAGAGACTGGACAGCACCTGCTTTATCTACAAATGCAACCGAAGTCTTATCTACTCCCTTAGGAAATGCATACGCATATTCAGGTGTTTTACCTGCAGGCCATGCACCAAAATATTTTTCCGCCTTAGCCTTAGCTGCATCCGGAGTGATATCTCCTACAATGACCAGGTAAGCATTACCCGGCTTGAAATAAGTATTGTAATACATCTTACAATCTTCAAGGCTGATGTTGGAAACCGTGCTTTCGTTCGTAATCTCTCCATACGGATGATTGGCTCCAAACGTGAGAGCCCGTGATACATTTGTGGAAATGGCAGCAGGGTCATCCTTTTCAGATTGTAATCCTGAGAGTGTTTGTGTTTTGAGTTTTTCAAATTCAGCCTCCGGGAATGATGGCTTCAGGATAACATCCGAGAAAAGACTCAAAATTTTATCTGTATGCTTGGTCAAGGAAGATGCAAATCCTCCGTCAGGGTCTGTCGAAAGATTAGCCCCGATATAGTCAACCGCCTCGTCAATATCAGATTTCGATTTTGAAGTAGTACCAGTAGCCAATAAACTGCCAGCAATTGCGTAAAGGCCGGATTTTTCTTTCTCAAGCATTTGATCCTTGTCAATTGTCAAGCGGTAAGATATCTGAGGTATTTTGTGATTCTCTACTACGATAACTTTCAATCCGTTTGCCAATGTAAATTGAGTTGAAGTTCCGATTTTAATCGGTCGTGCCGGACCTGCTACCGGGGCTTTTGAACGAAAATCCCCTGTGCCCGTAGACGCTGAGGTGGTTTCCTTAGCTACTTTAGGTGCGCAAGACACCATCACGAGTAACATCAGGATATAAAGTGATTTTATATAATTCATGTCAATACTATTTGTGAATGTTTAAATGTGGATTCAGCTTAGGATTTATTTTCCAGTGATTTTGGAAGGTAATGCAATGTTACACGGTTGTTTTTGACGAGGTATTTTTTGGCGGCAGCCTGAATGTCGTCACGGGTGACGGCGAGGTAACGGTCTATTTCATTGTTGATGAGATTGGCGTCTCCGAAAAACATATGATAGGTAGCTAGGCTCTCTGCGATACCGGTCACACGGCTGTTGCTGGTGACATATTCTGCTTCAATCTGATTGCGCAGTTTTTCAAATTCCTTTTCAGAGATCAATTCATTCTGGACTTTGCTCACTTCAGCATCAATAGCCATTTCGAGTTCGTACACATCAACACCCATATTGGTGATACCAAATGAAAGTGATACACCCGGATCTTCGAGTGCCAACGGAAAATTACCTACGAACAATGCTTTCTGCTGTTCATCCACCAATGATTTGTACAATCTTGAACTCTCACCCGATGATAATATCTTTGATACCATATCCACCGCATAATAATCCTTTGTCCCCTGTGCAGGAATTCGATACGCCTGAATGACTGCTGGTAACTGGATGTTATCAAAGATGGTATCCCTGATTTCGCCCGGTAGTGGTGGTTCTACTACACGAGGACGAAACACTGCATTTGCAGATTTAGGGATACCACCAAAATATTGTTGTATGTAAGCTTTTGCTTCAGCAATATCAATATCACCGGCGATAGACAATACAGCATTGTTTGGCACATAGAAGTCAGCATAAAACTGCTTGTAATCTTGTTCTTCAGCTGCTTCCAGGTGGGCCATAGAGCCAATGACGGGCCATTTATAAGGATGAACTGAATATGATCTCTTGAAGGTCTCTTCCAGGATAGAACCATAAGGCTGATTATCAATTCGCTGGCGGCGTTCTTCTTTTACTACTTCCCTTTGTGTTTCGATACCTTTTTCATCAACACGGGCA
>Ga0138256_10007111_pt1 | contig 11826 bp, 6 predicted proteins | sample KNB2016incub_MG_FD_105486 | JGI IMG/M metagenome (GOLD analysis project Ga0138256, IMG submission 105486) | Active sludge microbial communities from wastewater in Klosterneuburg, Austria - KNB2014incub_MG | ecosystem: Engineered > WWTP > Activated sludge > Unclassified | place: Austria...
AAAACAATGTAAGCATCAAACTAGCTGGTAAGGTGGTTGACCTGACACCAAGTTTAGCTTTAAAAATTACAAAGTTTATTATTAAAAAAGCAATCCAAAAAGGAATTGGATATTAAATAAAAAACAGCAATCATGACAAAACTTGAAGAATTAACCGCATTACTTGTGAATGAGATCAATGATTTTAACAAGGGCATTGGAAAACTTGAAAAAGTCAGTGAGCAGATCAGTGCAACCAAAATCAAAATGGATGTATCAGAATACAAATCCATTATTGAAGAACATCAGCAACAAATGGCAATTCATAAAGATACATTGGAACGTTTTGAGAGTCGTTTTAGTGCTCAAATTGAACAAGCCAAAATATATCCTACTTGGGCTGTTGTGGTTTTTATAGTTTGTGTGCTGCTTACCGTGGTGTCAACATCAATGTTGTTTTTAAAATAGCATAAAATTTCGAAAGAAAATTCAGTAATATATTCAAAAATAAAATTTCTTTTTTAACTTTAGAGTCTCCTTGAAATAATTAAATAATAGCGTCTCAAAAGAGTCGCTTTATTTATTAAAAAGAATGATATAATAAATGGCATTTTTCCAAAACTCAGTATTAAGTAAACACTTAAAAGGACAGGATGAAAAAACTGTTAAAGCAGCCTATCAAAAGTTCATTGCTTACTTTCATAATCCTGCAATTCAACAAAATATACGAGATGCGAAAGAAGAACAATTTCAAGAGGGATTTTTACGTGAATTGTTTGTTGATATTTTAGGATACACTTTAAACCCGCAACCAGAGTTTAATTTAACTACCGAATTAAAGAATGAAAAAGGCGCAAAAAAAGCCGATGGCGCTATTTTGCATAATGGGAAAGCTTTAGGTGTTATCGAGCTAAAAGGAACAGATACCAAAGATTTAGATAAAATAAATGTTCAGGCATTTAATTACAAAAACAACCAAACAGGTTGCGTCTATGTCATAACATCCAATTTCGAGAAACTGCGTTTTTTCATTCACCATTCGGTGGAGCATTTGGAATTTAATCTTTTTACACTTACCGAAACTGAATTTCAATTGCTGTGGCTTTGTTTAAGGGTTGAGAATCTTTTAAATGGCGTTCCGTTAAAAGTAAAAGAGGAAAGTTTACATGAAGAAGAAAAAATAACCAAACAACTGTATAAAGATTATGCGGCCTTTCGTAACGATTTGTGGCAAAACATGGTTAAAAATAATGCCGTTGCCGATAAGCTGGTGTTATTCAAAAAAACACAAAAATTACTCGATCGCTTTTTATTTATTCTCTTTGCAGAAGATAGCGGTTTACTGCCTCCTAATTCCATTTCAAGAATTTTAAAGCGTTGGGAAGTCTTAAAAGCAGAAGATGCCTATAAACCTTTATACGACATTTTTAAGCAGTATTTCGGTTATATAGACACAGGAAGAAAAGGACAAAAAACAGTTGACGATATTTTTGCATACAATGGTGGTTTGTTTTTACCGGATGCATTATTAGATACAATTCTGTTAGATGATGAGATATTGCATTCACATGTGTTGAAGTTGACTAAATACGATTTTCAAAGTGAAGTAGATGTTAATATACTTGGGCATATTTTTGAAAATTCATTGAACGAAATTGAAAGTATCACGGCGCAATTAGAAGGGCAGGAACTAGATAAGAGCAAAACCAAGCGCAAAAAAGATGGTGTTTTTTACACGCCAAAATATATTACCAAATACATTGTTGAAAATACGGTTGGTAAATTATGTGATGAAAAAAAAGAAGCATTAGGTATAGTTGATGAGGAATACGCTAAAGGAAGAAAAAATCGAAAAAAAGATATAATTAAAGGCTTGGATGCTAATTTGCAAGCCTATCGAAACTGGTTGTTAAACATTACCATTTGCGACCCAGCTTGTGGTTCTGGAGCTTTTTTAAACCAAGCTTTGGAGTTTTTGATGGAAGAACACGCATATATCGACGAATTGGAATCTCAATTATTAGGACATGCTTTTGAGTTTCCAGGAGTAGAAAACCACATTTTGGAAAAAAACATTTTTGGGGTCGATATTAATGAAGAAAGTGTAGATATAGCCAAACTCTCCTTATGGTTGCGAACCGCTCAAAGAGGCAGGAAGCTAACCTCATTAAACAATAATTTAAAATGTGGTAATTCATTAATTGACGACCCAAGCGTTGCAGGAGAAAAAGCCTTTAATTGGCAAAAAGAGTTTCCAAGTGTTTTTGAAAAAGGCGGTTTTGATGTAGTGATTGGAAATCCGCCTTATGTGAGACAAGAACTTTTTAGTAGTGACAAACCATATCTTGAAAGGACTTACAACGTTTATAATGGAGTTGCTGATTTATATGTGTATTTTTTTGAAAAAGGTTTGTCAATTTTAAAATCGAATCATGGTTTTTTTAGCATAATTGTAGCCAATAAATGGCTAAAGGTAATATATGCGGAGTCACTTAGAAGATGGCTTAAAACAAAGAAAATTATTGAGATAATAGATTTTGGAGATTTACCAGTTTTTGCTGATGCGACTGCTTATCCTTGTATAATAACACTTTCAAATGATAAACCAAATAGTGGTTTTAAAGCTACTCAACCAAACACGCTCAAATTCTCAAGTTTGGATGATTATGTAATAAATAATTGCTTTGAGGTAGAACAAAGTTCTTTAGAAGATAATGATTGGAGATTAGTTGATAATACTCAAAATCATGTTCTTAAAAAAATACAGTCTTGTGGTGTTTCTTTACATAGTTATACTGGGGGTGTTGTCAGGCGAGGAATAGTTACTGGTTGTAACGAAGCATTTGTTATTGATGAAGAAACTAGAAATAATTTGATTAAAACACATTCAAGTAGTAAGGATATAATAAAGCCATTTCTTGCAGGGAAAGATATAAAAAGAAACAATATACATTTTGAGAATCGATATTTAATTTTTACTCGAAGAGGGACACAAATTGATGAATTTCCAGCAATCAAGGAATATCTTATGAAGTTTAAAGAAAAACTTGAACCTAAACCTAAAGATTGGAAAGGTGACTGGAAAGGAAGAAAACCAGGGGTTTACAAATGGTATGAAATTCAAGATAGTATTGATTATTATCTTGAATTTGAGAAAACTAAAATCATTTATCCAAATATTTGTCAGCAACCCGAATTTACCTATGACGACAGAAATTTTTATACTAATCAAAAGTGTTTCATCATTCCGAAAGATGACAAATATTTATTAGGTGTTTTAAATAGTCGCGTTTTTGCTTTTTTATTTGACATGGTTTTACCAAGGTTGAGAGGCGGGTTTTATGAACCAGGATATGCCTATATGAGAGATTTTCCAATAGCAGACCCACAGATTGATGATCCTGTAAGACAAAGAATCATAGAATTAGTAGATAACACGTTGGAGCTTAACAAAAAATTAAAAGAATTTATAGTAGGGTTTGTTGATTTGTTGCAAAGTAAATTTGAAATAGTAAAACTTAGCACTAAACTACAAACTTGGTATGAATTAGAATTTAAAGACTTTTTAAAAGAATTAAAAAAACCCAAAATACAATTGAGTCTTTCCGAAGAAGCAGAATGGATGCAATACTTTAACGAGCAAAAACAAAAAGCACTAGAATTAAAATCTGAAATTAATAAAATTGATTCAGAGATTGACCAAATGGTTTATAAGCTTTATGGATTGACGGAAGAGGAAGTTAAAATAGTCGAACAAAATTAAATTTAAATTTTATGAATGATATAAAAGGTTCAATATGGAGAAAATGGGATTTACACATTCATTCCCCATATTCTTTCTTAAATAATGGGTTTGGTGATGATTTTGATTTTTATGTAAAAACCCTCTTCAGAACTGCAATAAGTAAAAATATTGCAGCAATAGGTATAACAGATTATTTCACAATTGATGGATACAAAAAGATTGTTTTAGAATATTTAAACAAGCCTGCTAAACTGAAAGAATTGTTTACTGATGTAGAGATTGAAAATATTAAGAAAATTCTAATTCTTCCAAATATCGAGTTTCGTTTACATGATTTGGTTAATGGCCGTCGAATCAATTTCCATGTTATTTTTTCCAATGAAGTTAGTATCCAGGATATTGAAGAACATTTCCTTCATGATTTGGATTTTGTTCATGAAGCACAACCATTTGATAAGGATAATACACGCAAACTAAAAAAAAGCAATCTCATTGAATTAGGCAAGCGTCTAAAGCTGGAACAACCTGATTTTGAAGGAGATGATATATTTGTTGGAATGTCAACAGCAACTGTTCAGCATAAAGATATTTCCGAAAGACTTCAAGATATTAGGTTTAAAGAGAAACATATTATTGGAGTGCCGCCTGATGAAGATTTGTCAAAAATTAAATGGTCAAGTCAAGAACATATGGTAAGAAAACTGATTATTCAAAAATCTAATTTTCTTTTTGCGTCTAACTCAAATACAATTCAATGGGCTTTAGGAAAATTTGAAACTGAAGAACAATTTATTAAAGAATTTAAATCATTAAAACCTTGCCTTTGGGGTTCAGACGCTCATGATTTCGAAAAATTATTCGAACCTGATTTAGAAAGATATTGTTGGATAAAGGCAGACCCCACATTCGAAGGTGTAAAGCAAATTATTTATGAACCTGAAGAAAGAGTATTCATTGGAAAAGAACCAGAGATACTAGATTTAATTCGTAACAATCCAACCAAATACTTTAGTAAACTTGAGATTAAACCATTAGATACATATGACGGAAAAAATGGCAAATGGTTTGACAATACCATAATAGAATTCAATAATGGTCTATGTGGAATAATTGGTAACAAAGGAAAAGGGAAAAGTGCTGTTGCAGATATATTAGGGTTGCTAGGCAATACAAAGGTTTCTTTAGATTCATCAAAGGATAAATTATTTTCTTTTTTAAACAGAAATAAATTCTGTAAAAAGGGATTTGCAGAGAACTTTCATGCTGTTTTGCATTGGAACGACGGAAAAACTTCTTCCAAGACGTTAAATGGAGATATTGACGAAACTGAAATTGAAAGAATAAAATATATACCCCAGAAATTTTTTGAAGATTTATGCGCAACTGAGGATGATTTGAATTTCAAGGAAGAATTGAACAAAGTTGTTTTTTCACGAGTTGAAAATAAAGACAGATTAGGTAAAAAATCATTCGATGATTATATTGAATATAAAACAGAATTGATTAATGCGGAAATCAAGAAGTATAAATCTGACCTTGAAGAGCTTAATGTTCAAATTGTAGAGCTTGAAAAAAAGAACACAGCTGAATATAAACAAACAATTGAGAATAAAATAAAAGGGAAAACGGATGAACTGGATGCACATAACAAAATTAAAGAAGAGTTTGTTAAAATAAAGAACCCAACCGAAGATGAAAAGCTTTCCAAAGAGCAAAAAAGAAAATCCGAAAAAATTTCTGAACTAGATAAAAGGATTAATGAGATTCAGGAAAAGATTGATGATAATCTAAAAAAGCAAGAGACTCTTGAAATTGACAAGTTTGAGATTCTAAGAATACTCGAGGATATTGAAGAACTTAAACGTTCTTTTATTGGCTGGAAAGATGAAAGGAAACAAACATTTGAAAAGTTTAGCATAGATGTTGAGAAAGCTATTAAACTGGATATAAAGGTAGAATCGTTAAATGCAACAAATCTGAAAATTGTAAATGAATTAAAAAGTATTGAAAATTTACTGTCGGTCGAATCTGTGAAAGATGAAAATATTAAAGAAATTAGCCTTCTGGTACAAATTGAGACTTATAAATCCGAAAAAGTAAAAATTGATAGTGAATTAGAAAAACCTTTTAAAGATTATCACGACTACCTTCAGAAAATTAAAGTTTGGGAGAAAAAGAAAAAAGAAATTGAAGGCGACTTTGATATCCCAGATTCCTTAAAATATTATCAGCATGAGAAAAAATTTATAGAACATGAATTAGGAAAAGAATTAGAACAAAAAGTTAAATTGAGAACCGATTCATCAACTAGCATTTACAGAAAGAAGAAAGAGATTCAGAATATATACAATAGTATAAAGAAATCGATTACAGATTTATTAGCTCTTTATTCAATAGATCAACAAATCACTTTAGAAACATCTTTTCGGGTGGAACCTGTATTTTATAAAGAGTTCTTCGAACAATTTGTAAAACGATATAAGGATTTTTACCAAAATGCAGATATACATCTTAAACAAATAGTTGAAAACTATAATTTTGATAAAGAAGAAGTGATATCAGAGTTTGTAAATGAGATTTTATCTAAAGACAAAATTCTTAAAGAAAGCACTAGTGAAGTTGAATTTTTGAATTACTTATTCTCGTTAGATTACTTAAGTCCTAGATACAATCTTAAGTTAAATAAAAAAGGACTGAGTGAACTATCTCCAGGCGAAAGAGGTGGATTACTTCTTATCTTTTATTTAATCTTAGATAAAGATGATAAACCTTTGGTAATTGACCAACCAGAAGATAACTTGGACAACCAAAGTGTTAGTGAAATTTTAGTTCCATATATACGTGAAGCTAAGAAAAGAAGACAAATAATAATGGTTACCCATAATCCTAATTTAGCAGTCGTTGCAGATGCCGACCAAATTATAAAAATGACTATTGACAAAGAAAATGATTATTTAGTTTCTCATATCGGTGGGGCGATTGAAAATCCCATAATAAACAAGGCTGTTGTAGATATTTTAGAAGGGAAAATGAAAGCGTTTAATAACCGTAGAATTAAATATCGTAATTAATCTAGTTTTATAATGAATAAACAGGCTCAAATAAAGTGTCCTAATTGTGGAACTTCCATTGATGTTCAAGACATTCTTTCACATCAATTAGAAGAAGAAATTAAGCAAAAATATCAGTCTCAATTAGCCGATGAAAAAAAGAAATACGAAGCTGAACAAGAAAAATTAAAACAAGAAAAGCTTGATTTTGAGCAAAAGAAAAAGCAGGAAAATGAGTTGTTTCAGGAGCGTTTTGATAAAAAGCTAAAAGAGGAAAAAGGTATTCTTGAAGGAAAGTTAAAAGCAAAACTTCTGGAAGAACAATCAGAACAATTCACTGCTTTGCAAAAGGAACTAAATGAGAAATCTGAACAAATAAAGGAGCTTAACAGAACCAAAGCAGAAATTGAAAAACTGAAACGTGAAAAGGGAGAGCTTAAAGAAGCTATTGAAGCGGAAGCTCAAAAACATTTAAATGAAGTTCTTCTTTCAGAAAAGGAAAAAATTAGAAAGTCTGAAGAAGATAAGAATGAATTGCGTTTTAAGGAAATGCAAAAACAACTCGAAGACCAAAAAAAGCTTACTGAAGAAATGAAACGTAAGCAAGAACAAGGTTCTATGCAATTGCAGGGAGAAGTTCAGGAACTTGCAATTGAAGAATGGTTAGCAGCTCAATTTCCTTTAGATACTATCGAAGAAATTAAAAAAGGAGCAAGGGGAGGTGATTGTATTCAAATTGTAAACACCCGAACCGAACAAAATTGCGGCAAAATATATTACGAAAGTAAACGCACCAAAGATTTTCAACCAAGTTGGATAGAAAAATTTAAAAATGACATCAGAGAAAGAGGTGCAAACATAGGTGTTTTAGTTACTGAAGTTATGCCGTCTGATATGGACAGAATGGGCTTGAAAGATGGTATTTGGATTTGTAATTATGATGAATTTAAAGGGCTATGTAATGTGTTGCGTGAATCTATAGTTAAAGTAAATTTAGCTATCAGCTCGCAAGAGAATAAAGGTGATAAAATGCACAAGCTGTATGATTACTTAACCAGTAATCAATTCAGAATGCAAATAGAAGCGATTGTTGAAGGATTTACTTCTATGAAAACGGCTTTAGATAGTGAAAAAAGAGCGATGCAGCGTATTTGGAAAGAACGTGAAAAGCAAATTGAGAAAGTAACAGCAAATACCATAGATATGCATGCGTCAATAAAAGGTATTGCTGGAAATGCCATTCAATCTGTAAAAGCATTGGAATTACCAGGAGCGGATGAAGATAATCAAAATCAACTGGAATTGGAGTGATTCCGTATAGTTGAATTATTGTTTTAAGAGTTAAAAGAATTTAAATATGGAACTAATACTAAAAGACATCACATTTACTGGCGATATTCTTAATCAAATTACAATCGCCGTTAAAAATGAGCGAACCACGGTTAAAGAATTAATTGCAGCCAGAGTGGAAGCCGAAGTAAAAGCATATAATGATAAACTTCCAGAATACTTTAATGGACTTATTCAACCTAATAATGCTGAAAAAACATTAAATGGTTTTAAGATCAGAAATAGAAAGCAAAAAATAGACGTAGAAAAGCAAGTTTTAATTGCCTATGATGCTTTTCAAAAAAATGGTTATTTCATACTTATTGACGATCAGCAAGCGGATGATTTAGAACAAGAAGTACTTGTAAATAAAAGTACCGATATTAACTTCGTTAAATTAACACAATTAGTAGGAGGGTAAATATGGGAATTAAAGATAGACTAAAGGACTTGTTTGCTAAAAATGAGAATAGCATAAGTTACGGTAATTCTAAGTTTGATGATTTTTTAGAGGGTTTAATTACAGAAGCCTACAAAGAATCTAGATTTGGTAGCTATTGGGATTATATTCCCATGGGAAAGTTAAAAACGTATGCTAGTATTAAAACAGAGTCTGTCGAGACAATTAAAGAACTTCTTTTTTATTTAATAGAGCCTATTAAGAAATATGAAATGTTATCATTAAAGTCTGGTGCTTACCAAGGAAGGGAACACATTTTTCAAAGAAAACAGATCTATAATGAACTATTTGGATTACTTATGAGAAGTAACCTGTCTTTTTCAACCGAAGAAATCCAAAAACTAATACATGAATTTAAAAAATCTGATGAGATTCACAATAAACGATTCGTTAGTTGGCCAATAGGTTTTTCGATGCAACAAATTGAACGGATTATTAAAAAAGAAGGATTAAGCTCTGGTCTTAAAATATTTCTACAAGATATGCTTACATGGCCACAATTAAAACAGACCTCCTCTTATTATGGCACTGATTTAGAAAAAGTAAATGTAAAAGTTGAAAAGATTCTTTTCGAAAGTGAAAATGATGCAGGTAAGACGGCACCATATACTTTGCCAGACGATAGATTAGCACAAGTTGTTAATCCACAAATAACGGCTTTTAAAAAGGACTTACAAGATTCAATGTATTCGCTGTTTCATTTGTTTATAAAAGCTTCGGGTTCTAAACCTACACAAAAGTTTATAAAAGAAACCAGTGATATTATTGATAATATTGGACTTGAAAAATATAAAGGTATTGTTCAAGAATGGTTAGAATTAGCTGCAGCATTAAAAGCCATAGAAACAAAAAAACAGGTAGATTATCAAAATGGTCAAGTTTATAATTATTCAACATATGAGTTTTTGCACGAAAAAAATATTGTTTTTTTAAAGGGACTTGTTTGGAGTATGTCCAAGTTCCATGATTCAAAAACTCTTAGCATCATTGCAAAATTAACCGAGCGATGTTTTGATAAAATACCAGGCGTTGGTCCAACAGCGGCCGGTGTTGGTAATGCTTGTATTTATACGTTGGGAAACACTAGAGGTTTAGAGGGAATCAGTCATTTGTCACGGTTAAAATTAAAAATTAAGCAAAATAATACGAAGCAAATAATTGAAAAATATATTGAGACTTCTTCTCTTAAATTGGGAGTTTCAACTTCTGAAATAGAAGAATTATCCATTCCAGATTTTGGTTTGGTGGATGGGCATAAAACCTATTCGTTTGATGATTATACCTTAGAAATAGAAATAGCGGCTTTAGGAAAAGTTTTGCTTACATGGAAAAAGCCAGATGGTACTATTCAGAAAACCGAACCAGCTTCTATAAAAAGTTCAACAAAACATAAGCAAACTTTAAAACAAGCAAAAGAATCTGTTGTACAGATTAAAAAATATTTAACAGCCCAAAGAGATAGGATAGATAGATTGTACTTGTATGAAAGGGTTTGGACGTACGAAAACTTTTTAAAGTTTTATATAAATCATGGACTGGTGAACTTTATTGCTAAAGACCTAATTTGGAACTTCAAAAATGGAGATAAAGATATAAGTGGATTATGGCAGGACGGTAAATGGAATGATGTAAATGGTAACGAACTAAATTGGGTTGATAGTGATACTGAAGTGCGATTATGGCATCCTATTGACACTATTATTACAGATGTTATAGCTTGGAGAAATAGACTTGATGCATTGCAAATTCAACAGGCATTAAAACAAGCCTATCGAGAAGTTTACATTTTAACAGATGCAGAGCTTAATACAAAATCCTATAGCAATAGAATGGCGGCGCATTTATTAAAACAACATCAATTTAAAGCGCTTACCGCAATTAGAGGTTGGAAATATTCCTTGATGGGAGCTTATGATGATGGTAGGGATGCCGATATTGCTTCCATTTTATTAAAAGAGCATAATTTGGAAGCTCAATTTTGGATAAATGAAGTGAATGCAGATGATGCGTTTAATGATGCTGGTATTTGGAATTATGTCGCGACCGATCAAGTTCGATTTGTAGATCCTGATAATACTGTAAAAGATTTGATAGAGATTCCTAAAATTGTTCTTTCAGAAATTATGAGAGACGTAGATCTTTTTGTTGGTGTAGCCAGTGTTGGTAATGATCCTGAATGGAGGGATAATGGAGGCTTACCTCAGTACAGGGATTATTGGACAAGTTATTCCTTTGGAGAGTTAACAGAAGTTGCAAAAACAAGAAAGGAAATACTTGAAAAAATTGTACCTCGTTTAAAGATTGGAAAAGTGGCCTCATTCGATGGAAAGTTCTTAAAAATTACCGGAAAGAAAAGAGTGTATAAAATACATATTGGTAGTACAAATATTTTAATGGAACCAAACGACCAATATTTATGTATTGTTCCAGCTAGGGGAAAAGATGTGAATACAGAAAATGTGTTTTTACCTTTTGAAGGCGATAGAGGGCTTTCTTTGATTTTAAGTAAGGCTTTTTTACTTGCGGATGATGATAAGATAACTGATACTACTATTTTGAGTCAGATAAATAGAAAGTACTGAATTTTATAAATTTGAAGAGTATTATTATAATATTTGATTCTGTTTCAATTCCAAAAAACGGTCATAGTATATCACCCATAGCGGATAAAAGTGAGCATAGCAATAATTATTGTAAATCCCTTTATATCTTTGGCTGAAATGAGTTTTTAAGTGGTTCACTTTTATCCGCTATGGGTGGCTCATCTTGTCGCCCTATCCACTTTGGAGAGTTCAACTTGAAGAAAAGTTAGATTAGTAACATTTGTTTAAAAAAAGCACAATACACAAACTATTAGTTTGTGTATTTGAAATAAATTAAACTATAATTATATTTTTGTGGGTTAAAAAAAGTTGAAAATGGAAACTATTAGTTTGGTAAAAGAACAAAAAATAAAACAACCTTCCTAATTCTCAGTCCTCTGGAGTTGTATACCTAAGCTCGTGGCTAACGGAAAATGGGTTTTCAACACAATTGATAAATCGTTATAAGAAGAGTAAGTGGCTTTATTCCTTAGGAACAGGTGCACGGATGCGAGTAAGCGACAAACCTACTTATGAAGGTGCATTGAATGCGCTGCAAGATCAAGCAAAATTGAGCATTCATGTAGAGGAGGAAAACAGCATTGTCTTTACTTGGTAAAACTCATAAAAGTAACCAAGGGTTGTGTTAAATGAAACATTTAGTAATAGTAATGTAACTTT
>Ga0138256_10007112_pt1 | contig 11825 bp, 12 predicted proteins | sample KNB2016incub_MG_FD_105486 | JGI IMG/M metagenome (GOLD analysis project Ga0138256, IMG submission 105486) | Active sludge microbial communities from wastewater in Klosterneuburg, Austria - KNB2014incub_MG | ecosystem: Engineered > WWTP > Activated sludge > Unclassified | place: Austria...
GACTTTGATCGTGATTACTGGATGGATGCCAAAGAATCAGTTGAATATGGAATTGTAGATGCCGTGTTGACTAAAATTTAAGTGAAACAGCTGATTATAAGCATAATAGCCTCCCACAGGAGGTTATTTTATTATGTGGCAAAAGCAACGTTATGGTTCTGAAATATGTCTTTAAAGCACATAAGTTGCATTTTTGTAACTTTACCCGTATTTTACAACGTTTTATAGTAAAAATATTACCCGGATATGGCAAAACAACAAACATTACATTGCTCTTTTTGTGGACGTAGCCGTGATGAGGTCAAAATCCTGATTGCCGGACAGGATGGGCATATTTGTGAAAATTGTGTTGAACATGCCGAAGAAATTATTGAACAGGAATTAGGCAATGCAAAAGAGAATAAAAATGCGGCGTCTCCGGCACATAAGCTTAGTGTAAAAAAACCTGTTGAAATAAAAAAATTCCTTGATGATTATGTGATAGGACAGGAGGATGCAAAAAAAATACTGGCTGTAGCAGTTTATAATCATTACAAGAGACTGAATCAAAAGGTGGAGAATGATGTGGAGATTGAAAAAAGCAACATCATTATGGTTGGAGAGACCGGAACAGGTAAAACACTTTTGGCAAAATCGATTGCCCGCATGTTGAATGTACCTTTTGCAATTGTAGATGCTACTGTATTTACAGAAGCAGGTTATGTAGGTGAAGATGTGGAGAGCATGCTCAGCCGCTTGTTACAGGCCTGTAACTATGATGTGTCAGCAGCAGAAAAGGGGATTGTATTTATTGATGAAATTGATAAGATAGCCCGTAAAAGCGATAACCCCTCCATTACCAGGGATGTAAGCGGTGAAGGTGTACAGCAGGGTTTATTAAAATTACTGGAAGGGACAGAAGTGCTGGTACCACCACAGGGTGGGCGTAAACACCCCGAACAAAAACTGATAAAAGTAAACACGCAAAATATCCTATTCATTTGCGGCGGTGCATTCGATGGTGTAGATAAGATCATTGCACGCCGTGTTAATACCAATGCTATTGGCTTCAATGTAAATAAAGAATTGCAGGAATACCAGCACGAAAATCTTTTACATTTCGTAAATGCGGTTGACTTGAAACATTTTGGTTTAATACCGGAATTATTGGGCCGTTTACCGGTTGTTACTTACCTGAATCCATTGGATGCTGAAACTTTGCGCAGCATTTTAACCGAACCCAAAAATGCGCTGGTAAAACAGTTTACCCGCCTATTTGATATTGAAGGTATTGAACTGAAATTTGAACCTACTGTTTTTGATTTTATGGTTGAAAAAGCCCTGGAATATAAGCTGGGGGCCCGTGGCCTGCGCAGCATCTGCGAAAGTATCCTTACCGATGCCATGTACGAACTGCCTTCTCAAAAAGTAAAAGAGTTTGAAGTAACTCTTGAATATGCCCAGCGTAAATTCAGCAGCAGTAAGCTCAGTATGCTGAAAGTAGCGTAGAAACTTTTCATTCAGCCTTTTCTCCCCAATTTTCAAACAACCCCATATCATTTTAGGTGGTTGTGTTATTTCATTTTATTTTTACGGCTGTTTGGTAAAAAATACAATTAAATATCACATCTAAAATCTTACACAATAAATGGTAGACGTTATTCTGGGTATGCAATGGGGCGATGAAGGCAAAGGGAAAATAGTAGATTATTTTGCAAAAAACTACGATGTTATTGCCAGGTTTCAGGGAGGCCCCAATGCAGGGCATACTTTATATGTTGATGGAAAGAAAATTGTGCTGCACCAGATACCCAGCGGTATTTTCCATGAGGGTAAGATAAACCTGATAGGTAATGGTGTAGTGCTGGATGCCGTTACGCTAAAGCGGGAATGTGATAATGTGGCCGCCATGGGTGTTGATTACAGGAAAAACCTGTTTATCAGCGAACGGGCACACCTTATTTTACCTACTCACCGTGCTCTTGATAAAGCAAGCGAACTGGCAAAGGGGAATGAAAAGATTGGCAGCACATTAAAAGGTATTGGTCCCGCTTACATGGATAAAACAGGCCGTAATGGATTAAGGGTTGGAAATTTACTGGACAAAAGTTTTACAACAGATTATATTAAACTTCGGATGAAGCACCAGCGCTTGCTTGATAATTTTAATTTCCAGGAAGATATCAATGCATGGGAAGAAGAGTTTTTTGAAGCCATGGAATTTTTGCGTGAGTTTAAAATAGTGAATGGCGAATATTTTATCAATGACAAAATACAAAAGGGCAATAAGATTCTGGCTGAAGGTGCACAGGGCAGTATGCTGGACGTTGATTTTGGAACCTTCCCGTTTGTTACAAGCAGCAATACGATATCGGCTGGTGTCTGTACCGGTTTAGGAATCGCACCACAAAAGATAAAAGAGGTCTTTGGCATTTCAAAAGCCTATTGTACAAGGGTGGGCAGTGGCCCCTTTCCTACAGAATTACACGATGAAACAGGTGAAAAGATCCGCACCGTAGGTAAAGAATTTGGCAGTACAACCGGCAGGCCGCGCCGTTGCGGATGGATTGACCTGGTAGCCCTGCAGTTTGCCTGCATGATTAACGGCGTTACACAAATCATTATGACTAAAGCAGATATACTGGATGAACTAGCTGAGTTAAAGGTTTGCAATAGTTATAAGGTAAACGGGCAAGAGAAAAATTATGTACCTTTTCAAATGAACAAGGTTGATATTGAACCCGTATATAAATCATTTTCAGGCTGGCAGAAAGATATTACGGCAATTACCGATTTTAAGTCGCTTCCGGATGAAATGAAAAATTATATAAGCTATCTGAATGAATTTTTGGGAGTGCCTGTAAAGTACATCAGCAACGGCCCCGGAAGGGATCAGCTGGTGCTGGCATAAAAAAAAATAAAAAAAGTCGCCAATATTTTTGGCTATTTAAAAAACTCTTGGAAATTTTACAGCATTAATCCATTTTTGAATTATGATATTAACATCTGAAAGTACAACAAGCGAAACTGTAACTGCAGTATTTGCAACAGTAACCGAGGCGATAAAAAAATCATCTAAACCAAAAAAAGCTGATGATGATGACGACGATGATTTGGATGATGACAGTGATGTTATTCCATCGCCAAAGAAAAAATCTTCTCCTAAGAAAAAAAGAGATGACGATGATGATGACGATGATGTGGAAGTAGAGGATGACTGGGATAAGGCAGAGGAAGATGAGGAATGGGATCCGGATTTTGATGAATTTGATGTGCCAAAGGGCGGAAAGAAAGCACCCGTTAAAAAAGGTAAAAAAGGTAAGGAGGAAGAAGAAGAAGATTTTAAAGTAGATGATGATTTAGGACTTGACTTTGATGACGATGATGATTTTGATGACGATGATGATGATTTTTAGTGAAGCATTAGCTAACAGGGAAAAATGAGCATGTGAAAAAAATGATTTCTTTTCCTGTAGAAAATTTTAATGTTTTTAAGATTCAAATGTTGAATTGGGTAAACCGGTTCAGCATTTTTTGTTTTTTGGATAATCAGCAATATGATTTTTCCGTTCCGGCATTTGAATGCCTGCTGGCCGCAGGCAGTAAAAAAAATATTGAAATGCAGTCTGGTAAAGCATTTGAACTGCTTAAAAAATTTTACGATTCAGAAAAAGAAGAATGGATATTTGGGCATTTTGGGTACGACTTAAAAAACGAAATTGAAAATCTATACTCTGCAAATACAGACAGGATCGGGTTCTGTGATCTTCATTTTTTTGTTCCGGAAATTGTACTGGAGCTGGATGGTAACTGTGTGAAGATATACAGCACTGAGGATGCAGATGCCATTTTCAAGGAAATTAAATCGTGCAGTACTGAAATTCAGATCTTGGCTGGGAATTCTGTAGTAATACAAAATAAAATACCTAAGGATACTTACATTCATATTATTGAGCAGTTGCGGTATCATATTTTAAGAGGTGATTGTTATGAAATTAATTTCTGCCAGGAATTTTTTGCTGAGAATGCGGCAATGGATCCCCTGGGCACTTATTATCGCTTATCAGCATTTTCTCCCAATCCTTTTTCTGTTTTTTATAAAGTAAATGACCGCTATTGTTTATGTGCCAGCCCTGAACGGTTTTTGAAAAAAAATGGGAATAAAATCTTTTCTCAGCCCATAAAAGGAACATCAAAAAGAAACCTTCAGAATATTGAAGCAGATGAAATATCAAGGAATTATCTTTTACAAAGTAATAAGGAAAAAAGTGAGAATGTAATGGTGGTAGACCTGGTAAGAAATGACCTGAGCCGGATCTGTAAGCCTGGAACCGTTAAAGTTGAGGAACTATTTGGACTATACAGCTTTCCGCAGGTACATCAATTGATCAGTACAGTAAGCGGAGAATTAGATGAAAATCTGACATGGGTTGACTGTGTTAAAGCGACCTTTCCTATGGGCTCAATGACAGGGGCCCCAAAAAAACGGGTAATGGAATTGATTGAGCAATACGAGCAAAGCAGGCGGGGTTTATTTTCGGGAGCAATAGGTTATGTAAGGCCTGGCGGCGATTTTGATTTTAATGTTGTGATCAGAAGTTTGCTTTATAATGAAGCAGATAAGTATGTTTCATTTCAAACCGGCGGCGGCATTACTTATAACAGCGATGCCGCTCTTGAATACGAAGAATGTATGTTAAAAGCAGAAGCGATACTGAAAGTGTTGAAGTAAGATTAACCACCTTTTTTCCTGGCCGGCTTTTGTACAGGATATGTTGTTTGATTGGAAGGAACCGGATTGTCTCCCAATAAAAGCTGTACACACTCATTGAGTATAACATATTTATTGGCTAAAAATAACTGCATTTTTTCAGCAGGTAACCGTAAATCATAATTACCATTCACAGACATCATATTGTCGAAATCCGGATTGTACCGGTTAAACAACACAATATCCATGGATAAGTTTTTAGTTATCACCAGTGAATTGTATTTACCTGAAATGCTTTGTGTAGCTGATGTTTTTAATTCTTCTTCGTTAAGTTCAGGTTTTGTGTCGTAAGAGTTTACTCCACCCTTGTTATCATAAGTAGTATTTAAATTGGGAGTGGTTGTAATACCTCCTGATCCCTCCATGATATAATGTGTGGCAATAAATTTCTTTACATGATTCCTGCTTTCAGTTGGCAGATAGTATTGCAAAGACCAGAAATTTCTGCTGCCGCTTTTCTTTATAGCACTGAAAACCCTTCCAGGACCACCATTATAAGCAGCAATTACCAATAGCCAATCATGCATCTGGCCGTATAATGTCACCAGGTACCTGGCAGCAGCGTGTGTACTTTTATAATAGTCACGTCGTTCATCCAGCACATTGTTTACTACAAGTCCATAGTCTCTAGCAGTATATGGCATAAATTGCCAGGGTCCGCCTGCTCCCACCCAACTGGTGGCTCTGGTGTTTAAATTACTTTCTATTACTGCCAGGTATTTAAGCTCCTTGGGTAAACCGTATTGAGAGAGAATATTGTCAATTAAATTAAAATAAGGTTGCCCCCAACCTTTCATTTTTACCAGGCTGGTACTATGCTGTTTCAGGTAATCCTGCATATAACTTTCAGCATTGGGATTAATTTGAGAAGAATAAGGTAAGGAGGGATTGTAATTATATTGGGCAAACAGGTTTTTAAAACCATACTTTGTTACCTGGCTGAAATACTGCACTTTTTCTTTTTCCGGGGGTGCTTTGGTTTTAATAACTTCTGCTATTATTTCTTGTTCTATAGAGTCTTTTACGATACTGGTATCAGCCCGAACCTGATGTAACTGCATATCATTTAAAGTACCTGCTTTTACTACAGGTGAACAAAATTGAATGATGATTATAAAAAGTATTTGCTTCATTTTGCCACACTAATTTTTTCTGTATTTATCCATCAGGAGTTTAGCCAGTTGCAACAAAGTTAGTTCATCTGACTTTTTAGTCATAATCTGGAGGCCAAAAGGCATGTTATTGCTGTGTTTAAACAAGGGAACAGCAATACCCGGTATACCTGTTAGATTAGCAAATACAGTGAAGATATCAGCCAGATACATGGCAATTGGGTCAGCTGATTTATCGCCTATTGCAAATGCTGTAGCAGGGCTTACCGGCATAATAACTGCATCAAACTCAGTAAACACAGCGTTAGTTTTGTCAACCAATAGCTTTCTTACCTGTTGAGCTTTATTAAAATAGGCATCATAATATCCACTGCTTAGTACAAATGTACCCAACATGATCCTCCGTTGAACTTCTTTGCCAAATCCTTCACTACGGGTTTGCTTATAAAAATCTGTTAAATCTTTAATAGCCCCATCGGTTTTATAACCGTAGCGGATTCCATCATACCTGCTGAGGTTACTACTGGCCTCGGCAGTCGTTAATACATAATATGCCGGTACCACATAATCAAGCAGGCCAAAATCAATTTCAGTTATTGTATGTCCGTTTGATCTTAGCGATTCAATCAGTGATAAAATGTTTTCTTTTATTTCTTCATCTAATGAGGGGTGGTGAAGCGCTTCTTTAAAAAAGGCTATTTTATATTTTGTGGATTCCAGCATTTGCAAGACAGTTGAATCTTCTGAAGATACTGTATCAGGGGTATTTAGGAGCATAGTACTATCATATTCATCTGCTCCACTCATGATATCCAATAGCAAGGCAATATCATCAATGCTGTTAGCAAAAATTCCAACCTGATCAAATGAAGATGCATAAGCTATTAAACCATAACGGGATATTTTTCCATAAGTTGGCTTCAATCCTAATATGCCGCAAAAATCTGCCGGTTGTCTTACAGAGCCACCCGTATCACTGCCCAGGCTTGCCATACAGAGCCTGGCCTGAACCGCGACAGCGCTCCCCCCCGAAGAGCCTCCGGGAACCTTTGTATGATCTAAAGCATTTAACACATTCCCATAAGCCGAATTTTCGTTGGTGCTTCCCATAGCAAATTCATCACAATTGCATGAACCGATAATTATTGCATCCTCATCCAGTAATCTTTGTACTGCGGTAGCTGTATATAAACTTTTAAATCCTGATAATATTTTTGATGCAGCAGTAATGGTATGATCTTTATAACAAAGCACATCTTTAATGGCAATTACAACACCATGAAGACGCTTTAATGGGGCTCCGTTTTTCCTCCTTTCGTCCAGTAAAGAGGCTTGCAGCAATGCTTCATCTGCATATACTGCCGTAAAAGCATTGAGTATTTTCTCCTCCTCAATTTTTTGCAAATAGTGCCTTACAGCATCTGCACAATTAGTATTATTATCTTTTAACTGCTGATGATACTGGGTAATATCAGTAAATGAAAACATAGTAGAGTTATACTTTCTTTTATATGAAATCGGCTGAAGTGTTCCCAATTTAACCGGGTGCACTTCAGCCGAAATACTGGAATACGTTATTCCTGAATAATAATTTTATTTACTGCTTTCTTTTTCTTTCATGCCTTCTTCAATCTCACTTTTTACATTGTTTTTTGCATCATTAAATTCACGCATTCCACGGCCAATACCCCTCATCAGTTCGGGTATCTTTTTACCGCCAAACATTAATAATACTACAATGATAATAAGTATCCACTCACTGCCTCCCGGCATGGAAATCAAAAAGATGCTGTTTAAAAATGATAATGTCATATTGGTAATTTTGGATTCAAAGATAAATCAAATAACAATGTGTATTGCTATTTAAAGCTACAAAGTTAACTGCAAGTTAACCATAATGTTCATCCAGATAAAATAACGATTTAGCGAACATAAGATCTGCCGCATTTGGCTTTGCCATTGGCCGCCTGTTCAGGAGAAATACCCCGGGCACAGGAAACTAAAAAAACTACAGTGAATACTACGATTAGTGAAAGAACAATCCTTCTCATGGTTGACGGTTTAAAAATTAAAAAAAGTTAAGCTTTAATTAACTCAGGGGTAAAAGTCTTCTCGAAGGATTGTGATTTTTTTTATTAAAGAGCAATAATAATACCAATTTTGGAATTATGCAAATGAAAAGGGCGAAAAATGTTTTTCGCCCTTTTTATTATATTTAAATAATAGTTTATTTCTTAGCTACAGCCCTTCTTTTTTCACTAATACGGGCACTTTTTCCACTTCTGTCGCGTAAGTAATATAGCTTGGCACGATTTACATTACCAACTTTATGTAATATAACGCTGTCAATATTTGGCGAAAATACAGGGAATAAACGCTCTACCCCAACACCGTCACTCATTTTACGTACTGTAAATGAGGCTGTTGCACCAACACCCTGTCGCTTAATTACATCACCCTTAAAACTTTGTATACGCTCTTTATTACCTTCTACAATCTTATAATTTACTGTGACATTATCACCAGCCTTAAAATTTGGAAGTTTTGCTTTTCCTTTAGTGTCCAATTGCTCATGAACAAATATTACTGCGTTCATATTATTATGATTTTTTTACGGACGGCAAAGGTAGGGGAAAGAATTGAGTTATGAGTTATGGGTTATCAGTTTTTTTTGGAATAAGCCTGAATATTTTCAGGAAAGCAACTCAAAACATCCCGAAAAAGTAAATCCGGCAAAGTTAAATGCCGGACTTCGCTATATTCTTCCACTTTTCCTCCCCTTCGGGGGGAGATAGAGGGGGCGCTATCTCGCCACGTTCACACTCCTCTTTTCCCTTATCACCGTCACTTTTATCTGCCCCGGAAAAGTCATTTCAGTCTGTATTTTCTGCGCTATTTCAAAACTCAGCTTATCGCTGTCGCCATCGGTTACTTTATCAGCTTCTACAATAACCCTTAACTCACGACCAGCCTGTATTGCGTAAGCTTTTTCAACACCGGTGTAATTCATTGCCAGGTTTTCAAGATCCTTGATACGCTGAATATATTGTTGCATAATCTCACGCCTTGCACCCGGCCTTGCACCACTGATGGCATCGCAGGCCTGAATGATTGGAGAAATTACATATTGCATTTCCATTTCGTCGTGGTGAGCACCAATAGCATTTACCACCGCAGGGTTTTCGCCATATTTTTCAGCAAGTTTAGCTCCCAGCAAAGCATGACTTAATTCTGTTTCTTCATCGGGTACTTTTCCAATATCGTGCAGTAAGCCGGCTCTTTTGGCCAGTTTTGCATTCATACCAAGTTCCGAAGCCATAATGGCGCAAAGATTAGCCGTTTCACGGCTGTGCATCAACAGGTTTTGTCCGTAAGAAGAGCGGAATCGCATACGTCCTACCATTCTGATAAGTTCTTTATGCAGACCATGAACTCCCAGTTCCATGGCAGTACGTTCCCCGATTTCCATCACCTGGTCATCAATCTGTTTTTTAGTTTTTTCAACCACTTCTTCAATACGTGCCGGGTGAATACGGCCATCGCTTACCAGGCGCTGTAACGATAAACGGGCTATCTCTCTGCGCAAGGGGTCAAAAGAAGAAAGAACAATCGCTTCGGGTGTATCATCTACAATCAGATCAACACCGGTAGCTGCTTCAATGGCACGTATATTACGTCCCTCACGGCCAATGATGGAACCTTTAATTTCGTCACTTTCCAGATTAAATACGGTAATTGCGTTTTCTATGGCAGCTTCTGCAGCCGTACGCTGTATGGTTTGAATAACTATTTTTCGGGCCTCTTTGGTAGCTTTTAATTTAGCTTCTTCAATAATTTCCTGCTGAATAACCAATGCCTTTGTATTTGCTTCCTGCCTCAGGCTTTCTATTAACTGGGCTTTTGCATCTTCGGCACTCAGGCCTGACACTTTTTCCAGGCGGCGGATATGCTCTTCCTGATGCTTCTCAAGCTCGGTACGTTTGATGTTTACAATCTCAATCTGACGGTTTAGATTTTCCTTAATCGCATCATTTTCCTTTACCTGTTTTTCAAGATTCTGGTCTTTTTGATTGAGGGATTGTTCTTTCTGTTTGATGCGGTTTTCTCCGTCAACCATTTTCTGATTGCGTTGAGATACATCACGGTCGTGATCGCTTTTAAGTTGTACAAAATTTTCCTTAGCTTCTAAAAGCTTTTCTTTTTTAAGGGTTTCGGCCTGTAACTTACCGTCAGCGATGATCTTTTGAGCCTGTTGTTCTGCTTCCTCAACCTGTTTTTTGGTGTTTTTGGCAAATACCAGTTTACCCAGTATTATGCCCAGTATCAGCGCAGCTGCGCTGATGATCATGTAAATTATAATCGGATCCATTGATTGTTTCTGTTTTAAATCGGTTCAAAATCATCCCGATAGCTATCGGGACTCCCTCTTTACCCATATACATGTTAAATAAGATGTTTAATTAACGAAGATAAGTAATTTGTTTGTAGAAATTTGTGAGACAAATCCTATGATCGAAGGGGTAGAAATTTCTTAAGCTATTTTATCCAACTGTTCCTCAATTTTCCCGAGGGCCTCATTCATCTCTTTTTCCAGCCCGGGGTTTTTTTCTGAACCTGCCTGTGTGGCGTACCAAATCATCACCATGGCAATATAGTCCTGCATATCCTTGCCGGCAAACTGGGTTTTAAATTCAACTATCTTATCGTTAATGGTTTTTAAAGTGCGGCGTATGGCTTCCTCATCTTTGGGGCTTGTTTTTATACGATAGGTACGGTCGCCAATTACAATATTTACAGGTATTAAGTCTTGCATTATTCAGATTTATGTATTAGATTTATCCCCCATTACCAAAGAGACTGCCAATCTTCCTATCAGATAAAGATCAAAAGTACCATTACTTTCAGTTAAAAGTAGCGGTTAATTATCCTTTTTCTTATTAAAGCCACCTAATAAACCATTTAAGAATTAAAACCAGTTTAAGCATGTTCGCAAAAATCAAACAGGCTTTTTTCACCGACTCATTAACTATTGAGTGGGAGAAAACAACAGCCGATCCTTTGTTGTTCATTTTAAGAAATGATGAAGGAAAAGTATGTTCTACATTAGAGACCACTCAAAACCAGCATCAGAAATATTTTAACTGGCGTGGATTAAATGATTTGCCGTATGGCAGGTATTTCCTGGAGCTGAGTAATATTGAAGGTGGACAAATTTTAAAATTGGTAAAAAGGGTATAGTTATTCGCTTAACATACCAATACATTTGTCAACTTCCTTTATGTATTGGTTGATTGTTTTTTCAAATTCCTTTTTATCTTTTTCATTCATTTTGCCTGCAGCAGCTTTTAATATGCTGATCTTTTCCTGCAGGGTAGTTATAAGCTGGGTATCTTTTTCTTTTGCCTGTTTTAACTCTTCTATCAGTTTAGCCTGGCGCTGATTTTCTTTTTGCAATTGTTGATAGTTCTTCAGCAGTTGCTGAAGTTTGTCGTTGATGCGTTTGATATTTTGTTCTAAATCTGCCATAAGTTTTGCCACAAAGGCACGAAATATTGTTTGCCGGTAAGGCGAAAAGACGTCTTGCCGTCTTACCGGCTATATTTTTACTTCCTTATCTCCGCCCCCAGTTCCTTTTCATAAGATGCAATGATCTTATTCATCATGCCATCAATCTCTTTATCGGTCATTGTTTTTTCTTCATCTAAAAAAGTAAAGCTGATGGCCATTGATTTTTTACCGGCGCCAATCTTTTCACTTTCAAATATATCGAACAAACTGACATTGGTTAATTTATTTACTTTGGCTGTTTGCGTGGCTTTTTCAACAGCGTCGTAAGGTAAAGCCTTGTTTACGATAATTGCCAGGTCACGTTGCACTGCCGGGTATTTCGAAATGTCTTTATGCTGAATATTTAATTGCTGATTCAGCTTCAGCAATTTATCCCAGTTAAGATCAGCATAAAA
>Ga0138256_10007114_pt1 | contig 11824 bp, 10 predicted proteins | sample KNB2016incub_MG_FD_105486 | JGI IMG/M metagenome (GOLD analysis project Ga0138256, IMG submission 105486) | Active sludge microbial communities from wastewater in Klosterneuburg, Austria - KNB2014incub_MG | ecosystem: Engineered > WWTP > Activated sludge > Unclassified | place: Austria...
AGCATCCATAACCAGCGCTGTTTCTGCCGGCCCAAAAACAAGAATTGGTGTTCCGCACATCATATATTCAGGCGCTTTGGTAGGCATTGAATACTTGATATACCTTATTGAATCAATTGTAAAGTCATAAGGCAGGTACAGAAAATCAGCTTCAGCAAAAACCCCCGGCAACGCCTGGTAGGCTACCATTGGTTTATGTTGAACACATGTATAATTTTCAACCCACTGTGGCTTATCCTTTGTTTGCAAAAAGAACTGCACCGTGTTGCCCGTTCCTTTGTTTACTTTATCAATTGCCTTTGCGAGTGTCTCCAAAGTAATTTCAATACCCGGGCCAATCCGGCCTGCATATAAAATAGCTGGTGAACCGTTCAATTGATATGTTTTCTTCTGATGGCTTTTCCAAAAGTCTATTTCAATGGGGTTATGAAATGTAATAAAATCACGCCCATACCTTTTTTTATATTCATCGGCCATGGCATGGCTGATGCTTAAAAGAACCTTTGATTTGCTAAGTAATACCTTCAGTTCCATGTCAATCTTTTTATGCCAGTAGTTTTTGAATGGCCCCTTTTGGCTTATGGTTGAAGGCCAGTCGTCCATTACATGATATACCATTGGCTTTTTTATATACTCCTGCATCTGTGTACAGAACAAAACCAGCTCTCTTGTGGGCGCTTGTGCATAGATCACATCCGGTTTGTATTCATCGATCCATTTCTTTAACCGGTCAGATAAGTTAAGTCTGGATATACGATGAAACAATCCAACATATTCTAAAAACGGATAGAAATATTTATCAATTATCTGTGCCCTCAGTTTTGATTTCCCTGAAGATGAAGGGGCTGCCGATTTGCCATTATTTGGTTTTACTATTCTTTGTCCTGATGAAACACTGCGCTGCAGCAGGTTGAAAGGGAACATCCACTTATATTCTTCCTCTCCAAGTATATAATAGGTGTCGCATATCTCTGTGTTCAGGTTATTGAACATATGATCGGTACTCACTACTGCTATTTTATCTTTATCCCAGCCACCAAACAGGTTTGCCTGGGTAATACCGCCACCAAAGTCGTTATTAAACGGCTGACCAATGATCAATGTTTTTGGTAACGGCATCTGTATTATTCTGAGTTTAGTTTAATGTAATTGGTTTTTCGGGCCGATACATATTATTGTAAGTAATTTTTTATCGTACTGTCCGGGAGATTCCTGATCTTTTCAGAATAACAAATACCCACAGCGATCCACACCAGCACATAGTTCATAGTAAATACAATACCCCCTGAAGGGTACAGGTATATTATCCACAAAAATATCCAGAGCGCAGCCGCTTTGGATAATACATTTTTTGATTTAAAAAGGCCTTTATAAACGGCGGGCACAAACATAAGAAGAAGGAGTGCCAGGCTTATTATACCTCCCTTTAAGATTATCTGTAAATAACCTGTTTCAATATTATCTCTGTACCCAGCCCCCTCTGCATCATTAACATTTTCCACAACTGGGCAATAATATTGTCCTTTTATTCCTTTTCCAATAACCCAATCAGTTGGCGACATATCTGCATACATCCAAACTTCTACACCAGTACGGGTATCCTCCTCTCCTCTTTCAATGAGAAAATTAAATATATGGTGGTCTTTCATACTGAATACAAAGAGAGATGCTATCAAAATTACAAGGGAAGTCAAAATGATGATAAGCATTTTCTTTTTAGTACTGAGTATGGCAATCATTCCTACACACAAAAAAGTAGTAAGGCACATAAAAATTAATCCCCTGCGTGCCCTGAAAATTGCAAAAAACAAGGTGACAATAAACATAAAAATCATAAAAGCATTCTTTTTCCCTATGCCAAACATGTCTTTTTTATTGGCGATATTATAAGGATAGCAGATAAGCATATAACCAACCGGCAAAGCCAGCATTACTGTTAAATCTTCCACCAATCCCTGAGCGGCTAAATTTAAACGGTCGTAATCACGCAATGTATTGTAAAATAAAAAAACACAAACCAGGTAAGAAGCTCCAAAAAAAAGAAGAACTGTAAATATTTTTTTATACGCCGCTATATTCCTGGGTAGCAGTAATACAACTGAAGCAAAATAAGGCAGAATACCAAATACGACATTAAGGAGCATCTGCTTTAAAGCTTCTTTATCGTATTGAGAACCTCTTAAAACAATAGTTGCAGAATAAATAAGGTTAAGTATAAAAAGCTGCTTAAGATAATTACTGTCAAACTTAAACTTCATCAGTCCCATACAACCCATGATCATTCCTAAAAACCCCAATATCTGAAAAGCCTGGCAATTTGCAGGAGAAATAAACCCAGACTCGACCATTGACAACACATAAAACAAGGTGTATATAAAGAACCCGAACCAAAATATGTTAAGGCTGGTTTCCTGTTTTTTTGAAACCGTAAGCAGGTTCTCCCCCGGATATAATTTTTTCTGAATCACAGAATTTTAAAAATTAAAGAATTGAGCTTATTATTTTTTGCTGAAACATACCCTTTGCGCTATGTTACTTTTTTTTAAAAGCTTTTTGTTGTTTCTTTTCAATATAATCCAGCAGATATTTACTCAACATGTGCCCTGTTAACGTATGTGCCCTGTTTTTCCAGTGACCTCCGTCAATCTTCAGGTAATCATCTTCATTGAACTGGCTTAGCGGATCAACATATGGAAGTGACAATTCGTTGAGTATTTTTATTGTATTCAGGTAATGTTCTTCTTTCTTCTTCACATCTGCTGCAGCCGGGATAACCAAAACGATCAACTCGGCATTGTTTGCTTTAACATATTCATTCAATTGCCTGATATATTCCTTTGTTACATTATATTCCTGCTCCTGTGTACGGCCTTTATTACCACTTAACCTGTTCACCACTTTATTTTTGAGATCCATAACAAAAGTCATGAACCTCCTCCGTATCAGTATTTTTTGTACAAAATTGAGTTCTTCCACAGGATAAGAGCCCATTGCTTTTTTATAAGCCTCACTCAATGAAATTTTAACTGGTTTAAACTCTTTATCGTAGTCATAAAGATTATAGCAAGAAGCCAGGTTATTAAACATTAACCGGTCAAATGGAAGGAGATTGTCGCCAAAATCATTGCCTACATAAAAACCCAAAACAACATAATTGGATTTTTGAAGCGGCAGGTATTTTTTTGTTGCAAAGATAGCATGGTTAGTTCCGGTAGCCGGCATACCAGTGTTCCAAACAATTGCCGGGTGTATTTTTTTGATATCGCTTTCGAAAATATCAACGTACGAACTGCCGATATCGGATGAAGCGCCCCAGGTAAAACTATCTCCCGCCATCAATACTTTCAATGAATCGCTGTCTGAAGAAATTTCCTTAAAATCATCTTTATCATGGTACCCTAAATTGTTTACCATGTTGAGCCGGTTATAATACCATATTTCCCGTAAAAAGTAAACCGAATCTTTTTGAGTTGTTTGATGTGCAACATACCTTGGGCCCGAAACTGAATCGCATGCCCACCACTTTGCCTGGGTCAATGAAACCTTTTGCATTTTGGCATACGTGGATGGATATCCTTTAATAGCCAATACTATTTCCCCGATAACCGTAATAATTACCATTAAGAAAATCAGGGTAAATAAAATGAACTTTATTTTTTTGCCTTTTGAAATTTTAGTTTTGGTACTATTCTCCTGCATAAAAAATAAGTTTAATCCAGTTTAAATTCCTCTTTCCAGTTTGTGTCGTTAGCTAATTTTTCCTGGCGGGTTTTATCAAAAACAAAATTACCGACTACCAACACATCCATTTCGGTACGCATAAAGCACCTGAATGCATCATCGGGTGTGCAAACAATAGGTTCACCACGAACATTAAAACTGGAGTTTACCAGTAGCCCATAACCTGTTTGATTTTTGAATGCATTAATCAGGTTCCAGTAACGTGGGTTCGTCTTTTTACTTACGCTTTGTATCCTGGCTGAATAATCAACGTGTGTTACTGCAGGAATATCGGAACGTAAATGATAAAGCCTTTCATACATTTCCATACTGCTGTAGTTGGAAGGCAGGGGCTTAATATGCTTTTGTTGTACCGGCATCACCACTAACATATAGGGTGATGTACCGTTCAATTCAAAATATTCATTCACATCTTCTTCCAAAACAGACGGGGCAAAAGGCCTGAACCCTTCACGATATTTGATCTTAAGGTTCATCTTCTTTTGCATTTCGGGGTTCCTGGCATCGCCAAGAATACTCCTGCTGCCCAAAGCCCTTGGGCCATACTCCATCCTTCCCTGGAACCAGCCTACAACATTACCTTCTACCAGTTTAGAAGCTACAGTTTTAGTAAGCTCGTCGAAATTTTCATAATAGTCATACTTGCCTCCATACTTCCTTATCATACCCATAATGGCTTTATCATCGTACTCCGGGCCCAGGTAGGCTCCCTTCATTGCATCAGCAACAGTTTTATCTACAGTTCTTTTTTCTCCTTTCCATAAATACCAGCCCAAATATGCAGCGCCCAAAGCGCCGCCGGCATCACCAGAGGCAGGCTGTATCCAAATGTCTTTGAATATTCCGCTTTCAATCAGCTTTCCATTTGCTACACAGTTTAGGGCAACCCCACCAGCCATTACCAGGTAATTGCTGTTGGTTAATTGCTTTGCTGTTTTAGCAAGCTTTATAACAATTTCTTCAGTGATTTGCTGAATGGCCAAAGCCATATTCATATAGTCCTGGCTGATTTCTGATTCTGGGTTTCTCGGAGGAAGACCGAATAATTCTGTCCATTTTGAATTATTAGTCATCTTTAATCCTGTTGCATAATCAAAGTATTTCATGTTCAGCAGGATTGATCCGTCTTCTCTTACATCAACAAGTTCTTTCAGCGTTTTTTCTTTGAACTCTTTAGTTTGTGCAGCATCGGGATTGCCATAAGGAGCAAGACCCATAAGTTTATACTCTCCGCTATTTACAGTAAAACCGGTATAGTAAGTAAAGGCTGAATACAACAACCCTATTGAATGAGGAAAGTGTAATTCCTTAAGCATTTTTATGTTGTTACCATGGCCATATCCAATAGTTGTAGTTGCCCATTCTCCCACACCATCAACAGTCAGTATCGCTGCTTCTTCAAATGGGGATGGGTAAAATGCACTGGCTCCATGAGACAAGTGATGCTCTGGAAACAGGATAGGTATTTTTGCTTTGCCAAATTTATTAAGTTCATCCTTAAGCATCTTTTTCATGAACAGTTTTTCCTTTATCCAAACCGGAACAGAAGTCATGAAACTGTTTAGCCCTTTTGGAGTAAACGCATGATAGGTTTCAAGTAATCTTTCAAATTTTATAAATGGCTTGTCGTAAAATGCAACAGCCGCCAGGTCTTTATATTCAATACCGGCTTCACTTAAAACATATTTTACAGCCTCATGAGGAAATGAAGGATCGTGTTTCTTTCGGGTAAAGCGCTCTTCATGAGCGGCTGCTATTATTTCCCCGTCACAAATGATGGCTGCCGCACTATCATGATAGTAAGCAGAAATCCCTAAAATAAATGTAGCCAATGCTGATTGTTTTTTGAATTAAAAAAGGGTATAAATAAAGGGTGCTATGGCCGAACCTGCTGAAAGAACGATCAAAACTCCAAATACCAAAAGCACTATGATCAGCGGCAATAACCAGAACTTTTTTCTGACTTTTAAAAAAGCCCATAATTCTCGCAAAAATTCCATAAAAAATTATTTTAGTTTCTAAAAAGGATTTTTAATATCATCAGCTTTAAATTCAATATCACGGGTTATCATTACCGAACTGTTGCCCTTTTTAAAACCGGTCAGGTTCAAAGAATCTTTGCCCATTGCCCTCCTGATTAGGCCAACCGGTAAAAGGAATAGAACATAAACAACCGACAACAGTATCCTTGACACTATGATTCCCAAAAAATTTGTCAATCCCAGCCAGACCATAGCAAACGGGTAATAAAACATGGGGAACGCCATAGTCATTACCAAAACGGGGATTGCAATTTTATAATAAAAAATATTTTTTGTAAAATATCCCAATAAAAGGCAGATCAGCGTCATGGCCATTCCTGTATCAGAAGCTTCTTTTTTTGAAATCGATTTCGGAAGTATCTTTTCTGTTAAAAAATTTGCCATCTTATTTGTTTGTTGTAATAGTTAGTTTTTTTGCTTTACACGATATAACGCAAATATATTATACAATATTGCCTGTATACTATTATTTTAAATGAGCTATTTGATCAAGCATTTCTACATGCCTTTTCACAGTTAATGTTGGGTCAATTTCTGGTAATAAATAACCCTGAATTTTGTTTTTCAAACAAAATTTAATCCCCTCGGAAACGTCTTCGGCATCTTTATATTTTGCAAGGTAGCCGTTTTCTTTATGCCTAATCATATCAGGGATGCCTCCTACATTAAACCCAACCACCGGTGTGCCACAGCTAAGGGCTTCCATCACCACATAACCAAACGCTTCAGCCAAAGAAGGTGCAATAAATACATCGGCAGCATTATAAACCAGTGAAGTTGAATATTCATCCAGCAAATAACCCATAAACCGTGTTTTAAACGGAATAGCGTCGGCTATCTCTTTATTGTAGGCACTTCCAAAAATCAATACCGATATGTTTTTCAACGAATCATCCTGTTTTAATAATTCAAGTGCTTTTTGTAAGTACGTCCATCCTTTATAAGGGCTGCTAACTGTAATGGCGCCAAATGCAATCACCGTTTCTACGGCATCTACATTCAAAATTAGCCTGGCAGCTGTTTTATCTATTGGCTTAAAAAGAGTATTGTCCAGAATATTCGGGATATAAAAGACCGGTTTATTTTTTGTAAGCAACGATTCTTTAGCACAATCAAACAACCATCTGCTTGGTGATGCAAAAAACAGGTTATTATATTTAGAATACAATTTCAATTTCTTTCGGAATTCCTTAGCGGACAGATCATTTCTTTTACCCGGTGAGAACATCGGGCAGTTATTACAACCTTCAGTTTTATATTTTTCACAGGTAAAACTATGATGACAACCGCCCGTGATATTCCACATATCATGCAAAAAAATGACAACCGGCTTATTTAACCTGGCCAACTGTTCCATACTCCTGAAATTCATCAATCCCTTCAGGGCCCAATGAATATAGATGACATCGGCTTTTTTTATTTCTTCAAGCCTTGCCAGGTTATTACCCAACACCGGGTAAGAGAAAGAACCTAACCTCTTATCGATTTTTCGGGTCAGGAAAGCCTGTATCTTATCTTCTATCCTTGAAACTATTCTTGCCCATGCGCCAAGGTATTTCACACCGGCACCTCCTTGTATGCTATGTTGCAATGATACAATACCTGACTCCACATTAACAGAGGCAAAGGCTTTTTGAAGCCTGAGCGCTGCCCGACCTGCAGATTCCATTGAATATTGTATTTGTACAATTTTTGTCATTTCGTATAGTTTACCTGTACCATATCCTCGCTGTTGATTTCTTATAGAAAATGTTGTAAAACTGAATTGGTGCAATTATATATCCGAATACATTGGAAGCTATCGTTGAGATCAATACAGCTTCAACACCCATGTGAAAAACCTTTATCAGCAGCAACGACAGGCCCACGAATACAATGGAGGCCCCGATGGCTGCAAAGAATTGTATATGTAAAGCACCTATTCCATTGATCACATATACGAAAATGCTTGCAAACATCGTAGTTGAAAAGAACAGGAAGCAGAGCAATGAAACATTAAAGCTGATGTGCTGCTCTACTTCTTTACCTACCCAAAGACTATAAATTTTATCAGCAACAGCAAGCATTAAAAGGCCTACCCCAATAAAAACTAGCAGCATGTACAGGTACTTTTTTACTGCATTCCTGATCCATTCCTTGTCACCGGAACTATAAGCATCTGTAACGCCGCTCCATAATGGACCCAGCAATATGGTAAATCCCATAAGAAGCACGGAGAAATACCTGTATGCAATGTTATAATAAGTAACCTGCTCGGTCCCGAAATAATAAGCAATCAGGAAAAGTGATGTTTCAAACTGGATGATCGCAGCCACCTGGAGCACAAAGAACTTTACTCCAAGCTTCATGATCTCTTTTGCAAACTCTTTCTTTACAAGCTTTAAAGACGGTATATAGTTTTTGAATTTCGTTCTGAAAAAATAAATATTGGCAACCAGCAGGATGAATACCGGGGCTATACCTACTGATAATCCTAAATAAAGCAGTGATCCATCTGTTGTTTTTGTCAGAATAAAAATGATGACCAGCCCCAATAACTGGCCCAGCATGTCAAGCAATGAGGCAATGGCGGGCTGCTGGTCGGCTGTTAGGATCGTATTAATGATCCTGAAGATAAACTGCAGGCAGAAATAGGTGAAAACAAGGATTGCCAGTTGCGATACTTCTTTTTCCATTTCCGCAGGCAGGCTCAGCAAACCGTGCCAGTTGATGAACTGGTTAGCAAGTATCAATACTAGCCAAAGCGAGATAAAAATGATACTGACATAGTAATAAGTGGTACTGATATATATTCTTACGGATTCCTTATCGTTTTTGGCTTTGGCTTCTGCAAATTTATTACGTAGCCCATGTGTGAACCCGATATCAAAAAAGGATATCCATGCAATCATGGAACTCAATGTAAGCCATATTCCATATTGAGACGGATTGATATAATGGATTGTAAGCGGAACTAAAATTAACCCTATTGCAATGCTGGTGCCCTTAATGGCCAGTGCCCCAACAATATTCTTTTTTGCCTTAAGACTTCGCTGGTTACCCGTGGTAAAAAAATTTATGGCGTATTGCCATAGCGACACAATATGTTTTTTTATTACCATTATTTCCTGTGTTTCTCCGGTAACAAGCTACCAGAATACGGGTAAGGCAGATTAAAAACCTTCTGTATTTTTAATCCTTATTAAAAAGGGTGTGGTTCTTTTATTTATTTCTTATCAAGCCTTACTTTGGGCAAGCGTTTTCTTAAGATTCTTAACATCGCTGTCGACCATTTCTTTAACCAGTGCAGCCAGGTCGTATCTGGGTTTCCAGCCGAGCTTCTCTTTTGCTTTGGTTGCATCTCCAATAAGCAACTCAACTTCTGTCGGGCGGAAATATTCAGGATCAACGGCTACAACAACTTTACCTGATGGAAGTTGGTATTCCGGGTTATTGCATGCTGCAACAATTCCTTTCTCTTCAACACCTTCCCCGGTAAATTTTAATTCTATTCCTAATTCGCCAAAAGCAAGTTTAATAAATTCTCTTACGCTGGTGGTAGTACCTGTCGCAATCACAAAGTCTTCGGGTTTGTCCTGCTGCAATATCAACCACATCGCTTCAACATAATCTTTGGCGTGCCCCCAGTCTCTTTGTGCATTAAGATTTCCAAGATATAATGTATCCTGCACACCGGCAGCTATGGCAGCAGCGGCTATCGTTATCTTCCTTGTTACGAAAGTTTCGCCACGTAACGGGCTTTCGTGATTAAATAATATTCCATTGCAGGCATACATATTATAGGCTTCCCGGTAATTAACCACAATCCAGTAACCATATAATTTTGCAACAGCGTAGGGGCTCCTTGGATAAAAGGGTGTAGTTTCTCTTTGCGGAACCTCCTGCACCAGTCCATACAATTCTGATGTAGATGCCTGGTAAATACGGGTTTTCTTCTCCATACCCAAAATACGTATTGCTTCCATCAGCCTGAGTGTACCAATGCCATCGGCATTTGCTGTATATTCTGGTGTATCAAAACTAACCTTAACGTGGCTCATAGCAGCAAGGTTATAAATCTCATCGGGCTGTGTCTCCTGCACTATCCTGATAAGGTTAGTACTGTCTGTCATATCGCCATAGTGCATTGTAAAACGCACATTTTTTTCATGGGGGTCCTGATACAAATGATCAACACGGCTTGTGTTTATCAGCGACGAACGCCTTTTAATACCATGAACTCTATAGCCTTTTTCCAGCAGCAGTTCTGCAAGATAAGCTCCATCCTGTCCGGTTATACCGGTAATTAGTGCAGTCTTCATACATTAAAAATAAGTGAAATTTCGGAATGATTGCTTTAACGTGCAGGTTGTAGTATTTGTTGTTTCATTAAAAAATCCTGGTAAGCGATAATCATTCCATCTTTGAGGGTAGTTTTATAATGCCATCCCAGGGCATTCAATTTTGATACATCCAATAATTTACGTGGTGTTCCATCGGGTTTAGAGGTGTCAAACATAAGGTTGCCACTATATCCAGTAACGGTTTTTACCATTTCTGCCAATTCTTTTATACTCAAATCCTCACCACAACCGATATTGACAATTTCTTTTTCGCTGTAAGTGTCCATCAAAAACAAGCAGGCATCGGCCAGGTCATCTGCAAATAAAAACTCCCGCCTTGGATTGCCCGAACCCCATATCACCACTTCATTCAGCCCCGAAATTTTTGCTTCATGAAACCTGCGGATCAGCGCTGGTAAAACATGAGAATTTTCCAGGTGATAATTATCATTTATACCAAATAAATTGGTAGGCATTACACTTATGAAATCGGCGCCATACTGATCCCTGAAGGTTTCGCATAATTTAATCCCGGCAATTTTTGCAATGGCATACGGTTCGTTTGTATGCTCCAATGGACCTGTTAAAAGATATTCTTCCTTTATAGGTTGCAAGGCCATCTTGGGATAGATACAGGAACTGCCCAGGAAAAGTAACTTAGTTACTTTATTATTGTATGCCGCATGTGCAATGTTGGAAACGATCATCAGGTTCTCGTACAGAAAGTCAGCCCGGTATTTGTTGTTGGCAACAATACCGCCCACCTTTGCAGCCGCCAGAAAAACAAACTGAGGTCTTTCTTCTTCAAAAAATTGCTCTACAGCCGCCTGGTTTCTGAGGTCAAGCTCTTTTGAGGTACGGTAAACAAGATTTGTGAATCCTTTTGAGTGTAATGCCCTTACTATAGCCGAACCTACCATTCCATTATGTCCGGCTACGTAAATTTTATCCGTTTTCTTCATCATGAATGAGCAAATCTATAGTTTTGTAAAACAGGAGTATCCCTTACAAAAATACTCTCTTCTTCCATTTCTGCAACTAAAGAGTACCCAAGTGAAGGAAGATTAACCTTTACTGTTTTGTTTTTTACAGCATATAGTTTGCCTTCAATTGAAATGGAAGATCCATTGAAATTATTCACTTCCTTATCAATGTTAACAAATGCAGGCTCCAGTTTAATGTTCCTGTAGTTTTCAATAAAGTCGCGGATCGCAGCTATTTCTTCTGCTGCAATAATGGCGGGTTTACCGAGCCAGTGTAACAGGTTTATTACCCCGTTAGTTTGTTTTAGAAGTACGGTTTCTTCCTGAGTGGCATTTACAAATACAATAGATTTCAACAAGGGTTCGGAAATAAATTTGTTCCTCATGAAAGTCTTTGTTTTCACATGGACCATCGGGACGTAAACTTCAATTTTCTTTTTAGTAAACAAAGCGGCAACCTTTTTTTCAGACTGCGGTTTTGTGTAAACTGCGTACCAATTTTTCTGCATAACCATTTTTTTAAAATTAGAAATGTGCAGTTAATCGGATAGTTGGAAAGGAATAGTTAGTCAGATAGTTGGAAAAGGCAGTTAATGGGATAAAGGGCAGGGTCAGTTAATCGGATAATTGGAAAAGGTAGTTAGTTTTTTTCAAAGGAACAATTTATTCAATTAAGCAGGGCTTCGCCTGTCTCAGTCACAGCTTAATATGAATTGAGTTATGTATTTTTTTCATG
>Ga0138256_10007115_pt1 | contig 11823 bp, 5 predicted proteins | sample KNB2016incub_MG_FD_105486 | JGI IMG/M metagenome (GOLD analysis project Ga0138256, IMG submission 105486) | Active sludge microbial communities from wastewater in Klosterneuburg, Austria - KNB2014incub_MG | ecosystem: Engineered > WWTP > Activated sludge > Unclassified | place: Austria...
GAAAAACCACCCTAAACATTTCTGCAATAGGAGAAAAACGGATCTGGTTGAACGGATTGTTTGATATTGTCAAGCAAAAGGAGCGATCATTCTACTTTCCTAATGCATAATCTGGGATTATATTAAAATAAGCTCCTGAGATCATTTATACTCTAATATTACATAAAATATTAGTGACCAATTTGAAAGGTAAGCCAATAATATTATAAATAAAAAACTTATTCATGAATAAAAGAAATGGAAAACAAAATGGATCGAATTGATCTTATTTTTTTATTTGAATTTGCTTTGAAAATGGCGAAACTTATCTCTTCAATAATTTTAACGTTCTAAGTATTTTACCCTCATCAGTTATAAATCGAACTAAATATATACCATTTTCAAGATCTGAAATATCATAGGACTTGGATGGTTCAGACTTGTAGCTTTTGGCTTTAGTTCCTAGAACGGATAACAAGTCAATTCTTTTAATTCCGGTGTTATATTCTACTGTGAATGAATTTGAGCTTGGATTTGGAAACATTCTAAGGCTAATGTTCCTAATGGAATTAGTACCAACAGATTCTTTATTGAATAAATAATCAATCGTTATATTGCTGCTTGTATCTTCTTTTTCAAAAACAGTTAGTTTTATATATGCTTTACCTACTTTAGCTGAATCATAAACATGCACATCCGCAAGCATATTTCCGCCTTTTTTAATAACATTGAAATTGTCATCCGGTGTTCTAATTGTAGCTGTGCCATAACATTGTACATTGTCACAGACCGTTGGTTCCCATCCTGGAGTAACTTCAATATCTTCCCTTTGCCACATTAAATTTAGAGTTCCCGAACTAATATTTCTTACATTATTATGACAATCCCAATCCGTTGGATTTAAGGTATCTGTTGTAAAGATTAATTTGCAAAGGCTCAAATCTGCTCTAAATTTAGAATTTTGAGCATTAATAGAACAACAAGCACTAGAAATAATTAAGATAAGTAAAGCTTTATGCATCAGTAATTTTTTTCAAAGATAAGGTTTTTATAAATAATGAAATAAAAAAACCCCTGAGTATTTCAGGGGTTTTTTATTATATTGTTAATGACTCTTAATGGATTAGAAAATAGAAACTTTCTCTGATCTTACGCCTTTATCTGTCTTAACTTCAAGAATATAAATTCCAGTTGGTTGGTTTACGTTCATTTTAAACTGATTTTGACCACCAAATAAATCTTTTTGGAATTGTGTTACCACTTTACCATTCATATCACTTAAGCTAATGGTAGCATTTACATTTTCATCAACATTAAGTTTGATCGTTAAAAAGTCAGTAGCAGGATTTGGGCTAACCGACATGTATTTTAATATTCCAGGATTGTTTGTGTTCGTAGAAGAAGATACGTTAACATCATCTAAGAAATACGCCCATCCGTTTCCAGCGGTACCTTTCATTCTTATCATTAATTCCGGAGTACCATCATAGGCACTTAAGTTAACAGATTCTTTCTTCCATTCTGTTGGATTAGGTAAGAAAAATCCTGGTATCCAGCCGGTAGATAGATCTGGGTCACAAGACTTCATGTTTGTACCTTGGTTTTGGTAAACAGACTCCCAGGTATTACCGCAATCTTTACTTACCAATACTTCCATTTTATCTTCGCTTAATTCATCCCTAACAGCATATGCATATGACCAAGTCATTTTAGTTGCTTTTGAAGCACTCAAATCTATTTTATCAAAAATAACTGATGAACTTCCACCAGCAACACCACCATCCGAGAAAGCGTAGAAAACCATATATCTAGATGCTCCAAATCCACCCATACCATATGGAGGGTCTTGACCATTAGCATCTCTAGCAAAGCTTGAATCTTGTTTGAAGATTCTCACGCCTTCATTTAAGAATAAGGTATTAGGTGGTGCAGTAGTAGCCACTGGATTTTCAAAATCTTGAATGATATCAGTTCCTGCAACTGCATTATTGAATGTAATCAGAACTGTTTCAGTTTGGAAATTATTTACAATATTAAGGTCCTTAAGAGTACCTCCATTAATTTTGTCAATTGCCAAATTAATGCTTGATCTACCTACAGGGATGCTTAAATTTCCAACCTTATAGGTAATGGTACCTCCAGGTAAAAGTACGCCAGTCCAAGTAGATTTAGCTTTAGCTGCACCGCTGATGTAGGGAATAAGATCTATAGATTTTATAGTATCAGTACCGGTAGAAAGATTTGCAATAGTTACTTCATAACCTACTAATTTATCGCAATTATCAGTTCTGCTGTTAAGTTTGCCCTCTGTTATAGCTAAATCATAATATGTAGCTGTAATTGGTTTTGGTTCTGAAATAGCTGCCTGAATAACTTCTTTAGAACTGGCAAGATTGTTTTGTAGAAAGGCTACTACAGCTACTTCTTTATAAGAATAAGTATAAGTAGGCACTGCAGCTCTAAATTTTACAATTTTGCTTTTACCTGGTTCAATAACATCAGTTATTTTGGTTCCAGCAGCACTTGGTAACATTTTGCGCATTACAGTGTGGAATTCAGTTTCCCCATTTGTAGCTGCTTGTTTTGGGAATCTGATATTTTCTTCTATTATGACCGTTTGTAAGACATAATTGGCATTACTAAAATTGGTACTGCTCACGTTTTTAATTTCAACAGTAATGTCCATTGAATCTTTAGCGCCATTAGTACCAAAAATTATGGTGTGATCTGCAATGATTTCGATAGGAGATTCAACTTCTAATCTGGTATCAAGTAAACTTGGGTCAGCAACTAATTCAATTGGGTGGCTGCTGCTACCAAATTTTTTGCCATCCATTCTAGCATTAGGAGCAGAAGAAATTCCGTAATAAGTTAAACGAGCTCCTACATCAGCCGTATTAGATGCGTACATTGGATCACCGGTTGTTGGAATTTGACATTGGTATGCTAATTTAATGACTTTGTTACCATATGGTTCCAAATACTTCAATAAAATAGGGTTTGTTGCAGCGCATGGAGGACAAGTAGCGCTGGTTGATTCTTCAATAAGTACAGTTCTTTTAGCCTGAGCAAAAAGGTTAATGCCACTAACAATGAAGAGTAATGTCATTAAGTGTGTAAAGATTTTTTTCATAATTATGTATTGTTGATTTGTAAATAAGATTGCCAAAAATAGTGCATTTCATAAAAATCTGTTAATTTATTTTTATCACAATATGAATTTAACACATTTCATAAATTATATATGTATAATTAATTATATATTAACCTTTAACAAATTGTAAATTAAGTATATATAAGTTGTTATACAATTAATTGTTAAGCTTAAATCGAAGATTGTAATCTATTAGGGAGCTCATACTACATAGATTATCGGTTTTAACAAAGTTCTGTGGGCTCTAATGTCTTATTTAATCTGCCTAGATGTCATGGAATAATAAAAGAGTCAGAGCTCAGCCATTTCAAAATTAAACACAATGTTCAGTTAGCTAGAATTGGATATACACAAGTAGGAACTTCATCGATTCCAGCCGCCGCGGAAATTCGCGGAATATTCGCGGAATAGTCGTGGATAAGCCGTGGAAAATTCGTGGGCACTTTCGCTGGGATATAGCTTGAATTTATAAATTCAAATGCCAATTCATAGGAAAAAACAACCACTGACCCTAGTCAAAGCTGCAAAATCTAATACATCAATATGCTATCTTAATGTGCTCAATGTCAATATTTTGTAATTAACTTTGGCGGTATTGTGAAATGTGTATTGTAAAGAAGAAAAAACGTAAAATAGACTATTGACCATAAAAGACTATTTTTTATGAAGGCCATTACTGATTGTTGATGTAGGCTTCAAGTTTAATATGTTAAAGTACTTAATTTTTTAAAGTATATTTTTTTGTTAAAATATTATTAGCACTTCATTTATATTTTCTGCAGTGCCTCAAACAATTTATCTTCATCCCCGGGCATATACCTTCTTGTATGATACAAGACGGAACCCTTATGATCCAAAACAAATAATTGGGGCAAGCCATTTAACTCGCCGGGCATGACCGAACGAAATTCCCGATGGATATCCATATAAGCCGGAAAAGGCCATTTACTTTCTTTGACCCTGGTGTTAAATTGTTCAACTCGATCTGAAAAATCGATGGATATAGCATAGAAATCAAAATCTGTTTTTTTCTTCCAGGTATCGAATTTGCCAGAGATGGCATTAAGTTCCATTCTACATGGTCCACATGTAGTCATCCAAAAAAGTAAGACCGTGGCACGTTTATTTTTTTTAAAAAGTTTGGATGAATTGACCACTTGTCCATCCGCATTTTTCAGATCGATATCGTAAGGAAATGTCGTATTAATTTTTTCTGAGGGACGACTAGTTTCGGTGATGACGCGGGAAGGTTGTTGGGAGAGGATGGGAAGAGATGATATAATTATGAAGCTTATGATTATATTTATGGATTTATACATGCTGTATGATTAGAATGCAAATATATTAAATCTAATTCAATGATCGGATATATAAAAGATGTAATAAAATATACAATATTTCTAGCATTCTATTGGAATAAAAATGCCGGTAACTTATATTTTGCAAATATAAATTACCGGAATAGTTAATTAGTAATTGTAAATATGAAAATAATTGTTTAAATAAGCAATATTCAGTTGATTTGGTTATAAATCTAAAGAATATACAAAAATGAAATTATATTCCAACACAGCACCTAATAAAATTATATAAACTAACAACACATGGTGCGCACTTACTACCACAGTTTGTTAACAGACAAGCAACTTTACTCCATTTCTTTTTATTTTTGCATGAATTATTGATACAATTAATACAATTTGTACAACTTTGAATTCCTGGTTTTAAATGGGTAGTAAAACAATCAACAGCAGATAATTTTAGGTTTTGATTTTCGATTAACTTTTGGTCAGGAGAAATTGTTAATATTTTATCTTCTTTTTCTACCCATGATATTGACTCACCTGTAATATAATTTCGGAATTCAGTTATAATTATTATAATAGGTTTTGATTTGTTTGTCAAAGAATTATTATTTTCTTTTACTTCATAAGTAATTAACCCTAAATCGTATTTTTCTCCAGATTTCTTGTTTGTGACTCTAAATGTACCTTCTGGAATAAAGCGTTTTGATTTAAAGCTTTGTAAATCAAGTTGATTTTCAAAAAATTGATAATTTTTAGAAGAAAGAAATTCGTCTTTTTCTTTTTGACTAATAGGTTTTCGGGTTGTTTGTGAAATTAATTGTGATGATATAAGGCACATCAAAGTAAATATACAAGAATTAATTAAAGTCTTCATTTTTTAATGATTTAAATTTTTTTTGCTTACTCTATTCAGTTTTCAGCATCTCTGTCTTACTCTATTTAGGATTTTCAGATTCCTCCTTTTAATCAATAATACTGCAGTTTATTGTATACTTAATCATATGGAGGTAATACTCTAAAATGTTACCTTTTGCATTGAAATTTTTTTATAAATTTTAAGGACAATGAAGAATTTGTATTAACCTCTAAAAATTAATTAGGGTTGTTAGTTTAAATATCAGACAAATAATTTTTTTTGATTTATTATTCTGTAAGCCTTGAAATTCTGGAAATTAACTGCTAGGTAATTGGATCAGATCCAAGAATGCATTATAAATTAAATGAATAAGCTAAGTATATTTTGAACAAATTAAAGTATTTTGAACTAAAAAAGGAAGATATTACCATGTTAAATAGTAATATCTTCTTAATTTGTATTTTAATTAAATCATTTATTGCAAATGTGTATAAACTAATTGATTATTTCTATTGGAAATGAGATCTGATGATTGGAGTCATTAATATCGATTATATAAAATCCAGCATTTATATTTTTAATATCTAATTCATAAGAATTTTGACCAACCTGTTTAGAATTTATTTTGAATGTATTTATTAATTGCCCTTGAAGATCAATTATAGACAAAGTTAATTCAGTTAATTTATCTTGTTTGTATTTGATAGTTAATTTGTCTTTTGTTGGGTTTGGATAGTAATCTAATAATTCAAGCTCATTATTTGTCAATAATTCAATATTTTCCGAATCTTTTCTTGTGGTTAAATTGGAAAAAACCTTTAGTTTGTTTCTTAAATTTTTTCCTATAATTTTACCATTTTTATCATAAATAGTATATGAATAATATACATTTTTTTTGTTTCCTTTTTTAATTTTGTAAACAAGGTAAAATGTGTTATTTTCTGATTTTTTTTCATCTGAAATTTCCCACATGACATTATTGGTGCCCATTAATGACATTGTTGAAGCTTGAATATATTTAGGAATTGAATCTAGTGGAAATATCGATCCAGAAATAGCAAAAATCTGCTTTTCTTCTACTGTGTCCATACCAATTGAGCAGTACTTTGGTTGATAGCTTGGGTTTCCATTATTGTGTATTTGAAATTGAGCCACCGCCAGTGTATAACCTGAATCTATTTCTACTGGAATATTTGTTATTGAAACAGGTAAAGGATCAAATAATTTTCCTGTCCATTCTATAGGTATTACGCAAGTACTACTATCGGTTTTAATTATATAGATATATATATTACCACTATCCGTTTCATTGGTTTTAATACTGAATTTTATATTATCTCTCGCAGGTGGATAAAGAAAATCGTTATTATTTTCTGGTTTACTTTTATAGTTCCAAATTTCATCTTTTAGGGCACCATCTACAATTAAATTATGAACACTTTTAATTCTAACTCCCTTAGTATTTAATTGTTGATCAGTAATTCCTATAAACTTAATATCTTGAGTTGCATCGCAATTTTCAATTTCAATATTACCAATTTTTATATCTGGGTCTTGTTGCAAACTTGTAAAGTAGGACTTGATTTTGACTTGACAATTGGATTGCGGATTAAAAAAATTGATTTGGAATGAGCACTTGCAATTTTTGGATTTGCATTTTGTGTCAATTTCCACTAAGTAATTATGAGATAAATTGAAGTCAGAAAATAGTAAATTTTCAATATCCCAAATATTATCGGTATCAGTTTTGGCAGTGCCTTGTATAATAAAATTAGCGGAATCTAAATCTGTAATTTTATAGTCAATAAATTTAGTATTTGTTTTAGAACAAATAATTTTACCACTAATATTAAAGTAATTCTCTCCGGTGGGAATCAAATGCTTAAAACCCGCACTATCACAAACAACTGGTTTCTCAAATTTCTTATTATAAAGTTGAATATCTACTAATTCACTACAATCATCACAATCAGTTAATATGTTTTTCTTAATTTGAATACTGTTGCAAATATTATCATTGGTATCATATTCCAAAACGTTTAATTTAATAATATATGTTTTATCATTTGGAAAGTAAGTATGTGTAAGAACATCGCCATTACTAAATGAACCTTTTTCTCTTGTTCCATCTCCCCAAGATATGGATACTACATTAATATTGCATGAGTTGGGAAGGTCATTAATAACAATATTAGCCTGGCAAAATTCATGATCATAATTTATTATTAAAGCTGACTCCAATTTAGTCCTTAATGTTGATGTATCGGTACAACAAATTTCTGATGGAGCAAGAGCGAAGTGAATATTGCAAATAGCACTATCATTTTGGTATCGTCCAATTAATTCGAATCTATATTGTGATGGAGATGTACCTTGTTTCAAAGGACGAGGAGCAACTAAATAAAAGGTATCAGAATTTTCGGGAATTATTACCTTTCCTTGGTTTACTACGATGTTATTACTATCCAATAATTTCCACCAGATACTGCTTAAGCTGTCCTCATTTACAATTAGATCACCTCGCACTATAATATTTTCTGGGAAAGTATCCCAAATAGGAATTCTTAAAGAATTAAAAGATCCGCAAGTAGCTGAAATTTCATTATTACTTGGTAATCCATTTATTGATGTTGATAATTTAATATTTGAGAAATCGATGGAAATGGGCAATAAGTCTTCAATACTAAATGTTAGACTGCAGTTCATACTATCTTTTTCATGAAATCCTGTTAGATTTAGTGTGTAAATATTTTTTGGAATTAATTCACTAATCTTAAGTGCTTCAAACTTGAAATGATCTTCATTTTCAGATATTGTCAATTTACCATCATTGATTAGAGTTTTAGGATCAGAATAAAGTTTCCATTGAATTTTGCTTATTCCACCTACTGAGACAAGAAGATCCCCTTCGAAGTTTAAAATGTATTTTGATTTACCCTTTTCCCAGCTATTATTTGGTTTACAAAAAATTCTAGCATAGCTACCACAACTTATGATTTCATGTAATTCTCCAGAAATTCCACTACTATCCATAGTCGCAAGAATTTCAGAAAAGTGTATAGTTTTAGGCGCTTCCAAGTTAAATACTTGTAAGCAACTAGCACTATTTCCGCAACTGTCCAAAGCAAACCAACTTCGTTCTAATTTATTTGGGCAAGGTAGAGTACCGATTAACTTATCAGCATAACTGAATTGAATATTACTATTCATTTGACAATTATCAGTGGCTGTTGGATAACCATATTTTGTAGGAGAGGGGTTTTGTTCATTGCAATTTATAGTAAAATTATTCGGACATTGAATCTTTGGTTTTTCTATATCTCGTTTAGTGATTTTCTGAACACAAGTCGATTTATTTCCACAAATGTCGGCAGCTGAAAAGGTTCTGGTAATAATGGAACCACATGGTAAATTATTTACTAATTGATCGGTATATGAAATAACGATTTGTGATTGACAATCATCTGATGCGGTAGCGTTTCCTGTTAGTAAGATTGATGGAACAAATTGGCAATCTATAGTAATATCTGCGGGGCAAATTATATTTGGTTTTATATTGTCTTTTTTAGCAATGAATTGTGTACAGGATTTTTTATTGTTGCACCGATCTATGACCAGCCATGTTCTTTTTATACTAGTGTCACAAGGAGAAGAACTCACGATTTGATCTGTGTAACTAATGACTGGGGATGGATCCAAATTATCTGAAACGAATGGATTACCAGTCACTATCGGCAAGATGGACTGCTTACATGAAATGGTAATATCCTGAGGACAATTTAAGTTTGGAGCTTGGTTGTCTACGCTCGAAACATTTATAATTTTACAATCTTCGCAAGAATTCACACCATCCTTAATGGTCACACAAACGGTGTAACTACCATTGTTTTGATATTGATGAATAGGATTTTGAATGACACTGCCACAAGGTGGATTATCCCCAAAATCCCAACAGTAACTTAGGGTTCCAGTTTGATTGGTAGAAGGAAAGAACTGGATAATTCCGCAATTGCCTGGTTGAATTTCAAAACGAACATTACAAACAAAAGCACAAACATTTTTTTGATTGTATGTAGGTGAATTTGCATTTAATATGGATGGAGTTGGAGTTGCAAGATTAATGGTGCTTGGAAAGAACGTGGTGTTCGTTGAATTAAGAGGGCTGAGTTTTAAATTTAGTTTGAGCGTCAAGCAATTTTCAAAATCAAGATTGTCAATAGAAATGAATCCATCAGTACTTCCGAATCCATTGATGGCATTCTGGCGGCCTTCCGTAAAGGCGATTTGAGTGCTATTCATTAATCCTATATATCCAAAATTATAAAGGGAAGAATTATCAGAAAGGGTTTTTGACCAATCTAATGTTAATGAATTTCCGACTTCAGATAATGAAAGAACTACAGATCTGTTTGCACCGCGAATGGTTCCACGACCTAAGGCATAATAGCCTCCGCCCGGTTTAGAAATTATTTTAGTAATCGCATCGAGACTATCGACCTTATAATTGTAAAGGATGGTACTCAAGCCATTTACTTTCATGAGTTGTGCCACTGTAGTAACATTATTCGAACCTCCCAACAAATGATTATAACCTGCTATCGGAGTTGAATTACTTACAATAGTATTGAAACGCATGTTTTCATTAAATTCTAAGCCATTGATTACTGTACCGGACTTATTTATTTGCACCATAGCAGCTTTACCTAAATTATTGCCAATAAGAACCATATCACCGGAATTACTTTGAATGGAGATATCTCTATAGAATTCAAAATCTTGACTTTGATTATAAATGTTTTTTGACCAATTTATTGCTCCAATTGAATTTGCATTAATGATCAGAATATCATCCTGAGAAGAACCCCCTGAATTAGACACACCAATAATATAATAAGGGAAAGATGGATTTTCAGGATTGGGATTTAAATATATTTTTGTTAAGGATTCTCTATTGGAATAATTATATGACTTTATATTCATAATTCCACCCAATGTGCAAGTGCCAATTAGACTTTTAGCATTATTGTCGTAATTACCATTGATCCCAACAAGTAATATTTCATTGTTAGTTGTTATGATCAAGTCATTCCATGCCGAAGTAATGCTTAATTCACGAGTCCACAATACATTTCCTGCGTTTGAAATCCTAGTAAGAGAGGCTCTTCCAGCAGAATTACCAATAGCATAATAATCACCTCCATGTGTAATTACTTTAGTAAAATAATCAGCATTCGCACCTCCGAAATAAAATTTAAAATTGGGTACTAATAATGGGCTTGATGATTGACAATTATAAGATTCACAATTGTTATTGCTAATGATCTTATATTGGGCATCATAAGCCCATTGAAATGTTTCTATTTTAAAGGAACATAATAAGATTAGGAAGAAAGGAAAAAGAAAAGTAATACTTCGTTTCATGATTAATGGTTTTATAGTTTAAAAGTCTTTTTAAAAGTTTGTATTATAATGGTGATTTTTCTAAAGCTTGTTATGGGTTTCCTATCGTCCATTTTTAGGTTCATAGTTAATCTTTTGTATATTTGAAATGAACTTGACATATTGAATTAAATTTATATTAGTTGCGTTCTAAAACTTCCTCTTGTTTGATTTTATATTTCATTATGATCAATGGCTTGGAATATGTTACCCCAAAATCAAAAAAATAGAAGTCGAATTTTAAAATGACTTGTTATGCAATGGAATTGAAAAAGCTCATCACATGCTCTTTTCTGCGGCTCGCAATCGGAAACTGTTGTCCATTGTCTAAAACTATAGAATAACCATCTGATTTTATGCATTTGTTGATGGCACATACATTAACCAGATGCGATGAATGAATCCGTAGGAACATTCCTGTAGGTAGTTTTTTCTCCAATGCATTGAGTGGTTTGCTAATGAGGATCTTAGCTCCATTAAAAAAATAAACGACGCAATAGGATCTCGCTGCTTCTATTCTTAGGATATTGATGATGTGGATTACTTCATATCCTTCCTTAGAAGAAATACTTATCCTTAAATCGTTTAAGTGTGTTATGATGTGGGTTAGTCTACTTATTTTGTGACGTAGTTGTTGAAGGTTGAGGTGCTGTGTTATTTGTAAAATGACGGTATGCATTTTTTCAAGATCGAAGGAATCACTAATCAAATGGTGGAAGATTTGCTTGATATTTAATTTGGAATATTGTTGTTGTGTTCCAAACAAAATCAGACACACTTGAAATCTGGACAGTTGATCTAAGACTTGATTTACCTGGTCAACAGCTAAGTCCACAAATACCAAATCCACATTATTGTCCTGGACATATTGAATCATGAATTTATGATCCATGTCCTTTTGAATCACCTTACATTCTGGAAAATAGTTGGTGATAAATTTCTTATAGGGTAATTCTGTATTGGATTCTATTAATACCGCTTGGTGGCCTTCTTTAATCATATCATAGATTTTTTGTTTTCTAATGTATATGATTAAAGAAGGGGGGAGTGTTACCCTTTGTCTTGCAATTTTATAGACAGTACATCCA
>Ga0138256_10007117_pt1 | contig 11819 bp, 6 predicted proteins | sample KNB2016incub_MG_FD_105486 | JGI IMG/M metagenome (GOLD analysis project Ga0138256, IMG submission 105486) | Active sludge microbial communities from wastewater in Klosterneuburg, Austria - KNB2014incub_MG | ecosystem: Engineered > WWTP > Activated sludge > Unclassified | place: Austria...
AGGTACGTAAGCGGTAGAGTTTGCGGATCAGGTGCAACACCGTGTGCATCACCTTACCGCTGGCATACGGTCCGAAGTACTCGCTACCGTCATGCTCCGGATTGCGCATGCCTTCCACGCGCGGGAAACGTTCGTTCCGGATCCGGATCCAAGGGTAGCTCTTGTCGTCTTTCAGTGCGACATTGTACTTCGGCTGGTGCTGCTTGATGAGCGAATTCTCCAGCAGCAACGCGTCGAACTCCGTTGCCACCAGTATCGTCCGCAGGTCAACGATGGTGCGCACCAACCGCAGGGTCTTACCGCTCATCCCGGTGCTGCTGCCGAAGTAGCTACCCACACGGCTGCGCAGATCGATCGCCTTGCCGATGTAGACGATGTTGCCCTCGGCGTCCAGGAACTGATACACCCCCGGCTGCCGGGGCAGCAGCTTCACCTTCTCCCGTACGTCGAGTTCGGACATGACGCGTCAAAGATCCATCAACCCCGTTCGATCCCGTCGGCTCACTGCAGCTTATGCGCCAGCACCACCGTCTTACGGAACGTCTCCGTGTTGCCGCTCAGGTCGAAGACCTCGAAGACAACGATGTACGGCCCGATACGGGCCTTCTCGTTCCCGTCGGAGATGCCATCCCAGCTGATGCTGCCACTGACACCGAGCAGTTCGTTCTGCATCAGCTTCTTGGTTTCGCGGCCGGCTTGGTCGTAGATGATGATGTTCCCGGTGAAACCCGGCTCATCCAAGCGATAGTTCACGGTGAGCACGTCCTCGAAGCCATCGTTGTCCGGCGAGAAGATCGCGCGGTCGACGGTGAGTTCGCCGCTTGGTTCACTGGTAAGACCGTATTGCGAGTTCTGGTAGCCGGGAGTTGCCCAACCCACAGCCTCGGCCGCACTGTGCCAGTTCGTGTTGTCGCTGCTAGGGCGTGCGGGGTTGATCCGTTCCAAGCTCACGCCTTCCGTTTCGTTCAAGAGCTCGAAGTGCAGGTCATCGGTGTACCGGAACAAGTCGAGCGTGTCGCCGTCCACATCCATCAACACAACGGTGCCTTCGCCATTGTTGTAGCTGGGCATGTCGGCTTGGAAGTAGCGATCGGCATGGCCAAGCGGGTATTCGGCTTCGATGTTCGAGGCGCTCTCGGTGATCGCCATGTACTGGCCCGGGAGAAGCAGGATGCTCTGGTCGGTGATGTCGGTGATGTTCACGATCAAGCCGATGAACTCGGTAGCAAGAGCAAAGTCAGCAAGGCTGAGCGTCTTGTTCGATGCATTGTACAACTCAACGAAGTCGTAGCCGCCAACACGCGGGTCGTACAGCACTTCGTTGATCACGATGTCGCCGGGTTCCGCTGGCTCCGGAAGCGCGAACGACCCCGTGTTCTGCGCACCGATCGCGTTGCCGGGACAATCAGAAACACCCGACACGGTGACCACGTACTGCTGCCCGATGGCAAGCGGAGTCCCCAGTGTCAACACAACAGAAGTCACGGGTGCAGGCCCGTTGGCGACATTGGTGACCGTGATCGCCGGGTCAAGAACATAGTTGGCCGATAGCGTCGAAACCGCATCCAGCTCTTCGCTGAACACGAGCGCGACCTCCATAGCCGAGTTCACCAACACGCTCACCAACGCCGGGGCCTGCGTATCCGGGGTGATGTCCAGCACGCTGTTCACTTCGCCGGGCGTTCCGCCTTGCGGATCGGTGCTGGCGGTCCAGTTGCTGGCACCACTGCATGGAGCGGTGTAGTTCTTTTGTTCGAGGCTCCAACCGCCGTCTTCCTTGGCGGCATCGTTGTACCAGCTCAGATCATAGGTAACCGCGTCGATCACCACACCACCTGCATCCTTCAGCGACAGCGGATCGCCATCGTTGTTCATGGACGGAAAACTGGTGACGCTGATCACGTTCGCCACGCCGGTGAAGAGCGCCGTGTTGGCATCGTCAACAACAATAGCATACATGCCGGGCGTAAGGATGAATGCGGGCAACGTGCCCGTGGTGCTGCCGTCGGAAAAGGTCCAGCCGGACAAGTCGAACGAACTGGCCGTCGTTGTGTTGAGGATCTCCACGTACTCCGCATCGGGCAAGCCGACTACAGGAGAGGGGTCGGCCATGATCTCGTTGATCACCACATCGCGCGGGCCGGCGACAGCGGGAACCACATAGGTGAAATTGATGTTGGCCAATGGCGCAGCATTGCCAGCGGCATCCTGCGCTGCGCTGGCACTCAGGGTATACGTACTACCGTTCGTGAGCGCGATCGCCGATGTTACATGAACGAGCGCCGGATCGAAGCCATCCTGCAACTGGGCGCTCACACCAATGAACGGCGTGATGTCGTACGTACCGATGAAGGTGGGATCGAGCGCCTCGCCATACTGAACATCCACATTGGTAGCGGAAGTGGCGACCACGCTGATGACCGCGGGTGGCGTCAGGTCCACTGGAATAGCACCCACGCTGAAGTCATCGAAGAAGTGGTTGTTCACTGCGCTCGCAGCGGTGCTCTGTTCTATCCGCACACCGAAGTGCGTCGATGAATTGTAGGTGGCATCAAGTGCGGTACCGGCAGTGGCCAAGCTGCCAAGTACGCCGTCATCATACATCAATGTCCAGTTGTTACCCGCATCACGTGTTACACGGATCTTGAAGGGGTTGTCGGTGCTGCTGTTCACGATGCCATCAGGGCTGGTGATCAACGACACGGCAACACCGGCATCGCTCCGGAAAAGCTCCAGTCGGTCCTGCGTTCCGCCAATACGAACGAAGTAGCCATTCACTCCACTGGCAAGATCCGATGCACCGCTCATGAGATAGATGTCCGCGTAGTTGGCGCCGCTCGTGGCGAACTTCAGGTTCGCGTACAATTCCCATTGCGCGCTGGTGGCCAATGCGCTCGGGGTGCTCAAGTAATAGTTGGCCGCGCCGGGGCTTTGGCTTTGCAACGCACCGGTTGCAGCGGTGAACAGCACAGCATTGCCTGTCCAAATCACCCCGGTCGTGAAGTTGTTGTCATTGAAGTCGTCCGTGAATTGGGCGTGTGCCGCACCGTTGGGCAACACAATACTCATCACTATGAGGAAGGTCGGATACAAGCGCGACATCGGCGGATCTTGAGCGGACAAGGTAGTAGTTTCGGCCGCCTTGATCTGATGGGCTGATCGCATGAAAGTCGCTGTAGTCGGTGCCACCGGATTGGTGGGCGGTGTGATGTTGAAAGTGCTCGAAGAGCGCAACTTCCCGGTGGGCGAGTTGCTGCCGGTGGCCAGCGACAAAAGCGAAGGCATGACCGTGCGCTTCCGCGGAAAAGACCACAAGGTGGTGACCATGGCCCAAGCGATAGCGGCGGCGCCGGACCTCGCGCTTTTCTCCGCCGGTGGAAGCACATCGCTGGAATGGGCGCCACGCTTCGCCGAAGTGGGTGCGACAGTCATCGACAACAGTAGCGCATGGCGCATGCATGCCGACAAAAAGCTGGTGGTACCCGAGATCAACGGACACTTGCTGACGGCCGATGACAAGATCATCGCGAACCCGAACTGCAGCACGATCCAGATGGTGTTGGCACTGGCACCCCTGCACAAGGCCTACGGTGTGCAACGCGTGGTGGTGAGCACTTACCAGAGCGTCACCGGTACGGGCATGAAGGCCGTGCAGCAGATGGAGAACGAGCGCAACGGCAAGGAGGGCGAACGTGCGTATCCGTTCACCATCGACAGGAATGTGTTGCCGCGCTGCGATGTTTTCACCGACAATGGTTACACGAAGGAGGAGATGAAGCTGGTGCACGAGACGAAGAAGATCCTCGATCCCGTCATACGCGTTACCGCTACGGCCGTGCGGGTGCCGGTTACCGGCGGCCACAGCGAAAGTGTGAACGTGGAGTTCAGCAAGGAGTTCGACATCGACGTTGTGCGCCAACTGCTGAACGAAGCGTCGGGTATCATACTGCTCGATGACCCCGCCAAGGACGAATACCCAATGCCGCTGATCGCCAACGGTCGCGATGAGGTTTTCGTTGGCCGCCTTCGTCGCGACGAGTCGCAGCCGTGCACGCTCAATATGTGGATCGTCGCGGACAACCTGCGGAAGGGCGCGGCCACGAATGCAGTGCAGATCGCCGAGTTGTTGGTGGCGAACGGCCTCTTGAAGAGACGTGCGGGTCAGGTGGCTTGATCGGACGTTCGCGGATCGCTAAGGGTCCTACTTTCACCACAACGCAAACCATGGCCGGGAAACGACCGGGACCTCCACCGATCGTTGAACCGGACCCAAACCCTGCTCGTTGATGGCGCGCACCGATCCCAGCAAAGTCCTTTTCCTCGATATCGAGACGGTTCCGCAGACCTACAACTGGGCCGACATGGATACGCGCACCCAAGTGCTGTTCAGTGATAAAACGCGGCACGAGCGCGAACGCGATGGCAAAACGGACGCCGAGATGCACCGCGACAAGGGCGGTATCCTGAGCGAGTTCGGAAAGATCATTTGCATCGGCGTGGGCTTCCTCACCGCCAGCAAGACAGATCGCAAACTCCGTGTGAAAACCATACACGGGGATGATGAGCAGGCGGTGCTCACGGAGTTCGTGACCCTACTGAACGAACGCTTCCACACAGCGGACCACAAGCTTTGCGGGCACAACGGCAAAGAGTTCGACTTCCCGTACATCGCGCGGCGCTGTGTCATCCATGGCATCCCCCTCCCCTTGCAATTGGACATTGCCGGGAAGAAGCCGTGGGAAGTGCAGCACGAAGACACGTTGGAGCTTTGGAAGTTCGGCGACCGCAAGCACTACACATCATTGGAACTCCTCACGCACGTCCTCGGCATACCCTCTCCCAAGAGCGACATCAAAGGCAGCGATGTTGCTCGTGTCTATTACGAGGACAAAGACCTGGACCGTATTGCCGAGTACTGTAAGAAGGACGTTGTTGCCACCGTGCAGGTGTATCTGCGTTTGCGCGGACTACCGCTGATCGCGACGGACAACATCACTCTCGTGTAGCGTTCGACCGAACGTGGTGGAAGCCAGCGGTGTGGGCTTAATGGAAAGGTGGCGGTTCTCCACCTGGGCGATGCTGTTGTTGGGCGTGTGGACGCTCGCACTTGCTGTTCACCGGGCGGACAACGCCTCGTTCACGCCGGACGAGAGCTACTCGTACCTGCATTATGTGCATCAGCCGCTCGGCGATATCCTGACGCACAAGGAAGCGTTCAGCAACAACCACTTGCTGAACACGCTTGGGATGAAATGTGCCGAGCAACTGTTCGGCAACTCCGAGCTGGCCTTACGCACGCCCAACCTCTTGGCGCTTTGCCTGTATCTGGCCTACGCGGCCCTGCTCTTGCGAAGCTTGTCTTGGCCTTTCGCAGCGGGCGGCTTCGTGTTGTTGTGCACCAATGTCCACCTCATGGAGTTCTTCACGTTGGCACGGGGCTATGGCCTTTCGTTCGCCCTTTTTTTGATGGCACAGTTCCATCTCGCGCAGAGCATCAGGACGCATGGAAGACGTCACCTTGTGCTCTTTCATGCGGCGTCGGTGCTGGCATCGTTGAGCAACTTCACACTGCTCACCGCTCACATCGCAGGTCTCATCGCATATTACATCGCCCGTTCGACCCATGACGACCATCCAAGGAAAACGATCGCGGGCGTGCGTCAGCTCGATCTCTTGAACGTCTTTCTGGTCGGCTTGTCGTTCATGGTTCTGTGGATCCCGGTACAACAGCTCATGCAAGCGAACATGTTGACGTTCCATGGCACCAGCTCGTTCTATGGCAGCACGGTGGGCACGTGGGTGCGTAGCGCGTTGCCCGGTATCCCGATGTCCCGGTTTCCGCTGGTGACAGGTCAAGTACTGATCACGCTGCTGGCCCTGGCGCCGATCATCATCCTGGCCCGGGAGCGCAAAAGCGGGTCTGCGGGTCTTGAGACGGACAGTGTGCTGCTCGCCACGGTGTCGATCACCTTCTTGGCAACCTGCATGGGTGCCTCGATCGAACACCTGCTCTTTGGCGTTGATCACCTGAAAGCCCGCTACGCATTGTTCCTTCTACCCTTGCTGTTGTTGTTGGTTCCATTGCTCTTGCAGTTCCTGTGCAACGTTGGCTACCGAACGGCTTCGCAGGCGATCATGGTCGGCGTGCTGCTCTGGTGTGTTCCGACTTTCCTGCGGCACTTCGGGCCGTACGAGAGCGTGGAGTGGATGCATGAAGTACGGACAAAGGATGCCATGGCCACCATGGAGGCCGACCACAACGCCGCTCAGGTCTCGAACGATCACGTCCATATCGGCAACAATTGGCTCTTCGAGCCGGCCATGAGCTATTATCGCGACGTGTGGAAGTTGCATTGGCTCGCCCCAATTGATCGGAACGGCATTGCGCAACACGACACATACTGCTACGTGTTCCAAGGAGATGAGGAAGAACGCTCCGACGATGGCTTCACCGTGCTTGCACGGTTCCCCGAAAGCGGAACGGTGCTGCTGAAACGATCGCCGAACGGACATTCAGGCGAATGATGCACCCTCAGAACCTCGATCAGCCGACTGTCGCGGCACGTGGCCTTCCGCGCGTCCTTCGTGCCGCGTTGGCGGTCATCGTGCCGGTGGTGCTTTTTGCATACGGCATATGGTCCTTCCCACTGGCCATTCTGGGGCCTGAGCGGGCGCTCGTGCCTGGCGATCTCGGCGACTCGCGGTTCAACAACTACATCCTTGAGCACTTCCACCAGTACGCGACGGGAAAGGTTGACAACTACTGGGATGCGCCGTTCATGTATCCCTACAAGAACGTCGTTGCGCTGAGCGACAACCTGCTGGGTACGGCGCCCATGTATTCGCTCTTCCGGGACCTTGGCTACAGCCGTGAGTCGGCCTACCAATTGTGGATCCTGGCGCTGTTCTCGCTCAACTACATCTGCTGTTTCATCGCACTGTTCCTCTGGTCCAAGCGCTCCACCTTGGCAGCATGCGGCGCTTTCGTTTTCGCATTCGGCATCTACATGATCGGCCACTTGGAACACGCCCAGGTCTTCCCGAAATTCATGGTACCGATGGCGTTCTGGTGGTGCTGGCAATGGCTCGGTTCCGGGCGTGCCAAGCACATGCTCTTCATGGCGCTCGCGGTGGTGTACCAATTCTATTGCGGCATTTATCTCGGCTTCCTGCTTTGTTATGCACTGGCCTTCCTGGTGATCGGATACGGGGTTGTGAACTTCCGGCAACTGCGCGGTTTTCAACCCGGGCATTGGCGCCGACTGGCGAAGGGCGGCGCGGTATTGATCGTCGTGGCATTGCTAATTTGGCCCTTGATGCAGCCGTACGTGGCCGCGGGTAATGCCATTGGCCTTCGCGAGTTCGCAGAGGTTGAGAATACGATCCCGCGCTTGTGGTCGTACTTCTTCACTCACCCCGCCGCGCTGTCGTGGCGCAGTCTGTCGCAGCATTCCGTCGAAGGATTCCATACCTGGTGGAGCCACTTCCACTTCATGGGCGCTCTTCCCTGGCTCGGCATCCTGCTACTGCCATTGGTCCTATGGAAGTCCGGTGCGGATGCTCGTTTGAGGAAGTCCATGGCCATGCTCGGTATCGCGTTTTTACTGAGCACCGTTTTCTGCCTGCGATTCGGCGACTTCACACTGTACCGGCTGATCCATCACCTGCCGGGCTTCGGTTCCATGCGTTCCATGGACCGCATCATGAACGTGCAGGCCATGTACTTCGCAGCGATCATGGTGATGGTGTTCGCAGCGATCACCACACGAACATGGGTACAGCTTGCGCTGGCTTTCTGTCTTCCACTTGCCGTGGTGGTCGACAACAAGATCGATGTGCGCGAGTTGAAGCGCTACGACAAACACGACGCGCGCAAGCTGGTGGACCGTGTTGTGCTGGATATGCAATTGCAGTGGGACAGCTCGGCACAGGCCATTGCCTACACACCGGCTCGGGGCATGATGACCGGTGAAGAGGACTACTTGCGCAGTGTCGGGATCCACCTGTCGGCCATGCTGGCGGCACAGCAACTCGGGATCGCTACGGTGAACGCTTACACAAGCAAGTATCCGGGCAACTACGAAGCTTTTTGGGAAAGTCTGGACCAGCACACGCTGAACGATTGGTGCCACTTCAACGGGATCGCTTCGAAGGACATACGTGTCGCGAACAACCTCCATCGAGCGATCCTGGCGGCGGACACCATGAGCCTTGTTGCGTCGAACCGTAAATACGTGTGTATCGATCCCACCCAACGGGGGATCGCGTTCGCTGACCGCAATGCCGCAGGGGCTTGGGAAACACTTCTGCGCCTGCGCTTGTCGGATCGTGAATATGCTTTCGTGGCGCACACCGATCGGTTCCTAAGCGCCGATGTGCTGCACGATGGGTCGGTGAGCGCCGCCACCGATCGCCTCGGCGACATGGGCGTATTCGAACTGGTGGATCAGCCCGATGGCCGCGTAGCACTGCTGGCCGACAACAAGAAATTCCTCGCCCTTGATACGGTTTCATTGCGACTTGTCGCACGGGCCGACAGCGTTATGCCCGAGTGCCTGTTCCGGATCGAGCAGCATAGGCGGTGATCACTCAGCGAAGCCCAAACGTTCCAGTACGATATCGCCCAATTCGAACGCCGGTATGCCATCGGCAACACGTGTGAAGGCCGGTGGTGGGCAATCGCCGCGTTCCATGTCATGGCGAGTTGCACTGGCCATCCAGTGGTACAAAAAGACCGGCGCGCGTAGTTCGAATCGGCCGTCCGCCCTTGAGGTGGTGTGGTAGCTGGCGTTCCACTCTTCGGTCCACGCGATGATCGTCCCTTCGGTGATCGGCTTGCCGTCCGTATCGATCAATCGTCCGGTGATCTTGCTGACCTGCCCGTTGGAGTAGTTCAGGTAATTGGGCAAGCAGACACACTCACCTGGATCGGCCCATGGGTCGAACTTCTTGATCGCTTCAGCCACTGGCTTCACAGTACCATTCACCAGGGCCCCACTAGCGGTGCGTGTAACGCTATCGCGGTTGAGCACCCCCATGTAGTCGGCGTGGAATCGGCCCCATTTCACATCTTGATACTGCCACCACGAATAACCGATGGCGCCGCATGCACGGCTCTGCAACAGGGTCTTCTCCGCGAACGCGCGTTGTTCCGCGTACGGCACCGAATCGTTGTCCGCCGGGATCGCCGTTTCGCCGATGATCCATGGCACATCAATAGTGTTGTGGTACCACCGCAACTCGTTTCGCACCTGGTCCGGCTCATACTCGTACGGGTGATAGCTGATGAAGTCCACCAAGAGCATGTTCGGGTCGAACTCAAATGTTTCGCGGATCCCGGTTAGGCCAAGCGTGTACAACTGGTTGGGCGCATGCGCATCGACCAGTTCCCGCCAATGCTCCAGGATCGTGCGCGCCTCGTACTTCGGTCGCTCCGGTCGATCGAAGTACAAGGGTTCGTTGAAGAGGTCGTAGGCCAGGATCACGGTGTCGTTGACGAAACGATCGGCGATACGCGCGAAGTGGTCATCATCGATCGTGCGGTACGCCCTCACCTGGGTGAGGAGGATCGCGCGCAACCCAGCCGCTCGAACGGCATCGAGCATTTCGCTAACGGCATCGAGATAGCGATCGTACGATCCGGGTTTTTCCAATTGGATCAGCGTATCACTACCGACGATATTGCGCGCAGCGAGAAACAAACTATCGCGCTCGAACGCTTGCTCAGAAAAGCCGACAATGCGTACCGTATTGAATCCCATCGCCTTGATCAGCTCCATATCGGCGTGCAGCAACGCCAACTGGCGCGCATGGGAAGAAGCGTTCGGGTCGAAGGTTGCGTAGTTGACACTCGGTCCGATCCATAGACTATCGCCAATGGCCCGCACGGCAGCGATGTAGTTGATGGCCATCGGGAAGAACGGCCGACCGTTGACCATGAACGTGCTGTCCTGCAGCGTGACAAATCCACGCTTGCCTTCCTCCCTGGCACAGCCATGGAACCCACCAAGCACCACGAACACGGCAACGCCAACAGCGCAGGTCTCGCGCACTCCTTGCATCCACTTCTTCCCTTGCATCCCCGACTTCATTTCAGTTCTTCCTTACGCACAAGACTCGTGACTCGCAAGCTGTCGATCCAAACCGCCGGGCCACCACGGTACCAACCGTACAGCCGGAATTTGTCCCACGGCCGGCGGGGTTCGGGAGTGAGGTAAAGGAACTCCACGGTGTTCCATTGGCCCGGTTTCAGGTCACTGTGCGAACTGAGTTCCTCGGCTACATATCCGTAATTGCCATTGTGATCGAAGGTGGCCACCAACACCGAGTTGCACTTGACGAACGGGCTATCGCACCAAACTTGGGCGCTCACCTTCAACCAAGCATGGTCGCTCGGTGTAAGTGTTTCGAAGGGGTTCTCCATCGCCGGTGTGAAAGGGGTTCGGTCGTTGATGAGAAAGGCAGGGCGGCCATCCGGAGCAGTACGTTCGGTTGACAGGTCGATCGCACCGACATCGGTCTTGTACACCGCATACCGCTCCGGGTCGCGGAAGGCTGCTCTATCATCCGTGCTTCTGTCGATCGATAGCAAGCGCTTCTTGGCGCGGTCCTGATGCGTATCGAAGAAGACGGCCTTGTAGTGCGCGCACGTTCCGCGCGAATGATCCCATATACCCCATCTGGACTGATGCGATTGATGCACGCTGAGCGCGACCAGCAGCGTAGATAATGCTACGAATGGCGCTCCGATCATTGCCCGTTGTTGCATCAACCATTCCATGCCGGCAGCAAGTGCAAACGTTACCACGGGATACGCTTGAATCATACCCCGCTGCCCGAAGGAGCCTGGGTACCACCAAGCCGTCCAAGAGGAAACCACGTAGAGTTCGATACAGAAGAACCACAACAGCGCAATGGCGATCCGCCGATGTCGGCGCCACAGTGGTATGAAGCCGAGCAACGCGAGCGCGATAAGCGGAGAGTACAGCAACCAGCCCTTCCGGAAGCTGAACAGGAAATTGTGAATGTGCGGATAGAAAATGTCCAAGCCCTCTCCCGGGTTCTGGTAGCTGTCCCAGAAGAACGAACCCGCGTACACCTTCCAATAGATGAAAAGCGGACTTACCGCGATCAGCGCCGCGAACGCCCCCCCGAACAACTGTGATCGATACTGCGACATCACAGCGCGGAACTTCCCCAGCAGATCGTGATCCCGCAATGGCCACAACAACGGGATCAATGCAACGATAGCGTCGGTGGGACGCACCAGCGCATTGAAGCCGAGCACAGCGCCCAGTGCGATCGCTGTGCGCATGCGCGGATCCTTGTGCCACTTCATGTTCAGCCACAACAACAAGCTCAGCAGAGCGAACGAATACCCGTGCGTCATCATCGGATTCGTTTCGAAGTACACCAATAGGTTGGTGCCCAAGAGGATGAGCAACAGCGCGGCTAGGGCGATGGTCGGTCCGAACAGTTCGTCCAAGACTTTCCGCAATACCCACAAGCCAAAGACGATCACCAACACATAGGTGATGAGCGCTGAATACTGATAGGGCGTTGAGAACCCATCGGCTGGAGATCCCAACGGCTCGGCAAGAGCATGGGCGATCAGGAAGCCGGGCAGATGGATGAAGGCGAGACCCGGAGTATATCGGATCACGGTATTCCCCGTAGGCGCTTTGTGCGCTTGATAAAACGTGCCCGAAGGATCATAGGTTTTGAAGATGCCTTCTATTATCGTCGGGTCCTGTAGGCTCAGGTCATTGTGTATGATGGTCAGCGGTAGGTAGAGCCAATACCCTAACCCGTCCCAACCC
>Ga0138256_10007118_pt1 | contig 11818 bp, 10 predicted proteins | sample KNB2016incub_MG_FD_105486 | JGI IMG/M metagenome (GOLD analysis project Ga0138256, IMG submission 105486) | Active sludge microbial communities from wastewater in Klosterneuburg, Austria - KNB2014incub_MG | ecosystem: Engineered > WWTP > Activated sludge > Unclassified | place: Austria...
CTTCGACATGCAGACCTCGCATGTCATTCCAGCCCTCATCCGCAAGTGTGTCGAGGCGAAGGCACGGGGAACAGAGCAGGTGGTGTTGTGGGGCGACGGCTCGCCCTCGCGAGAGTTTCTCTATGTGGATGATGCGGCGCGTGCCATTCTGTTAGCGGCCGAGCATTACAATGGCGACGAGCCGGTGAACATCGGGACGGGCGAAGAAATCACGATTCAGAACTTGGCACATCTGATCGCCGACGAGGTAGGCTTCAAGGGCGAGCTTCTGTGGGACACCAGCAAACCCAATGGCCAACCGCGCCGATGTTTGGATACCAGGCAGGCGAAACAGTTGTTCGGGTTTGAGGCGGAGACGAGATTGCGCGAGGGAATACGGGGAACAGTTGCCTGGTTCCATACCAACCGAGAGTCATTTCGTGAGGTCACATTCTAGGGGAATTGACACTCGCCCGAGACGCTCCAGGAATCATGGATCAGGCAAGAAGGTTTGCCGCACTCAATGCCTCCTGCTGGCATGACCAGGGTGAATCCACAACGATAGTTTGAAGTATGAGGCGGTAGCAATGGCCTGGCAAGAATGCCAACCGTCGACCTAAAGCCGCGGCGCCGATCGTCAGTTGAGCGCTCCCAGGGTTTAACTATATCCAAATCATCTGCATGCGAAAGGCCGACGACTGCCTGGATGGCGTTCCACGCATATGTCCGTCGGCTGATTGCGGAACCCGAACTGGGGGGCCCAAGGCGGTGCTCTATGAAGCAACCCCTGATGTGGCGGTTTTCGAGCCATCAGAGTTCGCCCGGGTTTTACACGTGGTGGGAAGGCGATGGCCAGGAAAATTTATTTGGAAGCTGGACATACATACGTGGGTGGATGAGTCCTCCTTATGTGACGCTCATTACTGGACCGCTGCGGAAATGCCTCTGCTCAAAATGGCATGCTTGGTTAGCTCAATGACGTCGCAGCGGAGCCAGTGCTCGTCATCGGTGGGAAATCTCCCAAAGCTGACTGCCTACTCCGATGGATGTCCAGGGGCTCAGCGTCGGCGATGGCCATCTCGACTGGCATTGGGATGGTCACAAGATGACGGCGCTCATTCATGCTAGGAAACCCGTTAAGGTCAGGTTAGGGAGAGGATTTTCAATGAATGCCTCCCTCCAATTGGCCTATCACGAAGAATAACCGATCCAGACTTGGCGAGGGCAATGTGTCTCGGAAAGCAAAACCCGATTACAGCCGTGTGGCGATGTTGTGCAAGGGAGATGACGGGTATGGGGTGGCCTCCGTCATAAAGCTATATGCCTGTCATGCGCCGGATATTCATTTTGTGTGCATGGGACCAGGAGCCATGCTGGAATGGCTGCAACAAAACGGCAACCGAGTCCACTTGGTAGAGGGGTTGTCGAGTTTCACGGCCACCAGTTCAGCTCGCACGCTCATGCAATTGCCATCGGTCCTACTCAAGGCAAACCGGTCCGCGGAAGTTTTGGACAAGTTGTTTCAACAACTGGACATACGTGTTGTGCATGCCCATTGGCTTCCGCAACATATCATTGCAGGGCATATGCGGCGGAGAGGTTACGCCTCAGTCTGGCACATCCATGGGAACATGAACCACGCGCGCATGTTCGGCTTAGGCAGGAAACTCAACCACCTTCTGGCAAAATGGGGAGCGGCCCTTTTGATTCCGGTGAGTGACTTTATTGGAGCCAACTGGAAAGGCGCAGGTGTCCCCATACGCGTCATTCACAACGCAGCGCCCAAACTGTTCGAAGGTCCTAATGAACGAGGAGACGACAACTTTCGCTGTATCATCGCCGGGCGTCTGACGGAAGATAAAGGACACCACTTGGCGATTCAAGCCGTCTTGAATGCAAGAGCTGCGGGATACGACGTCAGCCTCGACGTGTTCGGAGGACCTCTCGATGGGAATCCGTATTATGACGACTTGAAACGTCTGGTGAGTCAAGCGAATGCGGCGGACTGCATTCGCTTCATGGGATTTTCTGATACTCTCAGGGAGCACCATCAATTGTATGATCTCGGTCTGCAATGTCGGATCAGCCCCGAACCCTGCAGCATGTGGGCCTGTGAAACGCTGCTGGATGGCCTCCCGCTAATCGCGGCCGATGCCGGCGGGACGGCAGAACTGATCGAGGATGAGGTCACCGGATTGCTTTTCAAGAGTGGTGACGTCAGCGACCTTACCTCCAAGCTGCTGACGTTAATTGGGAATCGCGCCCGCCTCCGTATGATGCGGCATGCGGCCTATGAACGCGGGCAACGACTATTCGGAATCGAACGGTTCATCTCGGAAACCTACGATGCCTACGCCGCATCGTTCTCCCCATCGAGCTAAGGAATTCATTACAGGATGGAAGCAGGCCGGACAGTAGAATGCAGTGCAGACCCCTACGGGCCATCGTCCGTAAATGCCGGGCAACGATCCACGACTGGCCTGAGGAGCACGGTCACGGCCGGGCTTTTATGGTCGATGTTCAGCATTGCAGTGGGCAAGGGCGCCAGTCTCATTGCGCAGCTCATACTCGGATGGCTTCTGTCCAAAGAAGATTTTGCGCTCTACGCCATCGCCATCTCCTGGTCGACCATTGTCATGGCTGTGAGAAATGGAGGCACGCAACGCCTGTTGATTCAGAAAGGCGCACAGTACTCAGAGCTGGCCGCGATATACCTGAAATTCGCCCTGCTGGTGAATATTGGCGGCTGCGCGATCCTTATCGCAGCCGCTCCCATCCTGTCTGACCTGTACAATAGTCAGGACCTGCGCATGATGTTGTGTGTTCTGGGGTTGTCGCTGCCCTTGAGTACGGCCGCGATGATCTTTCAGGCCAAGCTGTCGGCTGATCTGCAGTTCGCCAAGATTTCGCGCCTGATCATCCTGTCTTCCCTCACGCGTCATGCATCCATGGTCCTGTTTGCGTGGATGGGACTCGGACCACTGAGCTTCGTCTTACCGCTCTGCCTTGTGGCTATTGTGGAGACGATGCTGGGATGGTATTGGGCCAAGAGTTGGCCGCCGAACCGGGCCTTAACCTGGGCTTCCATCGGTGGGATTCTTCGGGATAGTCAATGGGTGATGCTTACGGCATTGGCGAGTGCTCTTACCATCAATGGAGATTACCTATCGATTAGCCTCCTGCAGAGCAAAGAGGTATTAGGCGTCTATTTCTTTGGCTTTCAACTGAGCCTCGCACTGGTGGCACTAGTGACAAGCAGCTTGGATGGCGTCATGCTGCCGATCTTTTCTGCATTGGGCAGTGAGATCGCACGTCAAACAGATTTATTTCTGAGAGGAACTCGTCTGCTTGCCATAGGGGCTACCTTTGCCTGTTTCGGTCTCGTGCTCGCGGCTCCGATAGCCATACACGGTCTATGGGCAGGCAAATGGGACGAGGCGATCCCGGTCGTCCAGCTCCTGTCACTGACGATGCCGGTGCGCCTGATGATTCCGCTGTGCCGGGCCATGCTGGAAGCCCGTGGGAAGTGGAAGCTCGTATCGGTGCTGTCTATCTGCGACGGCGTAGGGATCATTTGTGCTGGAGCAATTGGAGCCTGGACGGGTGGACTCATTGTCATCACCGCAGTAGTCAGTGCCTATAACCTGCTCTCCGGTCTTTTCTACTGCAGCATAGTGGCCAAGAGCCTCATGACACCGTTGAAACCAATACTGATTCCGTTATTTTCGACGCTCTGGATTGGGATTGCAGCAGTCACAACAGGAGGTTGGTTGCTGCATTGGGGCAAGCAGAATGCTACGGAGATGTGGCAGGAACCGATTGCCCTAACTGCTTATGTCGGCATTTACGTCGTGCTTGCTAAAATCTTTATGGGAAACAGTTTCGTAGAAATCAAGACCTTGCTCCTGCGAGCCACAGGGGCTCGATTAATCTAGGCGTACTCATCGGCATGTTGGGAATTATCGCATACTGTCTCATCGCGGGAGGGATGCTCCTTTTCATCTGGAGACGACCATCGATCGCACTCGCCGGGATGCTGTGCATGTTTGGCTTGGAGCAATGGGGCCAAGCTACTCACCCATTCTTTTCTCAGCATCAAACGTTTACCAACTTTTTGATCGGAAGCACCCTCCTGCTGGCGATTCTCATCAAGTTGATCAAACGCGAAAATGTAGTGGTGGGGTATCCGCCGGTAGGATGGTTGGTCCTTGCACTCTTTAGTTATGCCCTTGCATCAACCATTTGGGCGCCGCGTCCCGACCTGTCCCAAAGTATCTGGGCCAGCCGAGGGCCCTATGTCGTGACGTTTCTCCTGCTCACGCCATTGGTCATTACCCGCACCGAGGATATTGTAGTGGCATTCAAGGCACTGATCCTAATGGGAACGGCTTTGACAATACTTCTGTTACTCTTTGTCTCCTGGGATTCACGCACGATCGTATTGGAGGGCGGCTCTGGTAACCCTCTGGCCGTGTCACAAATGGCAGCAATGGTGGCCTTGGTGGCCATCCTTGGAGATCCGTGGCGGTCATCAAAATTGTGGCAAGTTCTGCGTTGGGCGGTGGTAGTGCTCTGCCTCCTTCTGGTGATCAGATCCGGAGCGCGTGGACAGTTGGTGGGCCTCGTTCTTGTTTCCGTAGCATGTTGGCCTTTGAGCCATCGAGTCAAGAGCGTCGGTCATGTGATTCTGTTGATCGGCCTGATGGGATTCCTTGTAGGCGTAACAAGCCTGGGTCTCCAAGAGTTTTGGAGCACACGAAGTTCCTATTACGCCGGAGGGAGCCGGTGGAGTACAAGCGCGATGGAAGGCGCCATGGCAGACAGGCTAGGACAAGCGTTTCATCTGCTGCACATCTGGTTCCGCTCAGTTGAAACCATTTTTTTCGGGCTAGGAAACTCTGCCGCATTCGATCCGAGGATACTCGGCATTTATCCCCATTTTGTTCCCCTAGAGATATTGGCCGAGGAAGGACTCGTCGGTTCTGGTATTTATCTGCTTATATTGGTTTTGCTGTTACGCAGTTCATATAGAAGTTTGAGAATGCTCAGAAGTGAACCCGAAGAACTCCTTATTTTTGGCACACTCGTGAGTCTGACACTGTTCACACTCATCCTTTCATTTAAGCAAGGAAGCTTACTGGGCAACCTTGAATTTTTCATGTTTGCGATCATAATGGACAAGCACTCGAAATCTCTGATGTGTCGGAGGAGACCGCGTAAAAAGATTGCCGATGTCGACTCTCTTGATCTCTATAAGCCATTCAACGTTTCAAGGGTTGCTTGAAAGCCGTTCGCCGAGACTCGGCCCTTTACTGGAAAAAAATAATGAACGTCCAAATCGTCCAACCACTCATACCAGAATATCGCGTACCTTTTTTTCAAAAACTCGTTCAAAATAGCGCGCATCAGGTTCGTGTTTTTGCAAGTAGGCAATTACCGAACGATCCAAGTATAAAAACTGCTGCCTGCATTGACTCAGCCCTCCATCTGGATCACCCCTGTACCGGGTTTTTTAACAATAGGCTGCTCTGGCAGGGAGGGATTCTTCTCGAAGATCGCTTAAGTAGTGGCGATGTTTTAGTTGTGTGTGGCAACGCACGATTCCTCAGTAATTATCCACTTATCTGGCAGGCAAAACGAAGGAACATTGCAACGGTCTGGTGGGGGATTGGCTCGATGCCAGGCCAGAATCGCCTCCGATACTTCCTGCGCACAACAATCATGCGCTGGATGGATATCGTTCTCCTTTATACCGAACGAGAAAAGCAGGAATTTCTTCGCATGGGGTTCCCACCAGAGCGGCTGTTTGCTATTAACAATGCGATTGATCAAGGATCGGTGCAGGCAGCAACGGCCAGCTGGCCTCCGTCACGCGTGGCCGCATTCAAACAGGAACATGGTCTTTCGGGTAAACAGGTCCTTCTCTTTTGCGGCCGCCTCTCAGCCAAGGCGAGGGTTGACCTAGCGATTGAAGCACTCGCCCTACTTTGCAAGCAAAATAAGGACTGCCTCTTGGTGATCATTGGAGATGGTGACCAGCGAAGAAATTTGGAGGAATTAGCGGAACGTTTGAACGTCGCGCAATCTATTCGCTGGCTTGGTGCTCTTTATGATCAAAACCTCATGGCACCTTGGTTTCTTTCGGCAAAAGTATTCGTGTATCCAGGGTATATCGGCCTAAGTATTATGCATGCAATGGGATATGCACTTCCTGTCATTACGCACCAAAACATGGCAAATCAGTCTCCTGAGGTAGCGGCCTTGGTTGATGGACGGAATGGACTTCTGTGCGAAGAGAACAGTAGCTCCGATCTGTGCAACAAAATTGTTCGTCTTCTTACCGACGAGGATCTGCGCATGGCGATGTCAAAACGAGCGCTCTTTACGGCGAGCGAAGAGTTCACATTATCAGAAATGGTCCGTCGCTTCTGGGAGGCAGCACATGCCGCAGCGTCAATCAAAGGACGAGTCGATGCATAGCGAGGCTAGGAATGACGAACAATCGCTTCGGCCCCTCACGCCGAGAGATGCGGATATTGCAAATGGGTGAGAATATTCTACGGAAGTTTCGGATGAAATGGGACGAATACCGGCTTCAGTTCAACCGCGATAAGTCCCATCACCTGCATCAAAAGCTCGGCAGTCGATATGGAGGCTGGTATGTTCCAGCTAACCTTCTAGATGCACAGTCAATATGTTACTGCATAGGTGCTGGCGAGGATGTCAGCTTTGATATTGAATTGATTAATAAATTTCGTTGCCATGTGTACACCTTCGATCCAACCCCAAGAGCTCAGCGTCATGTCGAGGGGCTTCGCCAGAGCATCCAAGTCCGCAAGGTACATACCGTAGAATACAGTCCTTCGGAGTCTTATCGGTGCGACTCAATCACACTTGCTAACCTTCATTTTTTCCCCTATGGGATCTGGAGGGAAGGGGGGGTGATGCGATTCTATGTACCCAGGGATTCGGCCCATGTTTCCCATTCTCTGGTCAATTTGCAGGGTACGACGGACTATTTCGAAGCAGAGTGCCGGACGCTTAAGACGGTAATGCAGGAACTCAAACATGATGCGCTTACTCTGCTCAAGCTTGATGTCGAGGGGGCCGAGTACGGCATCCTCGACTCAATGCTGGCTGACAACATATTCCCTCGGATCATATGTGTGGAATTTGACGAAGGTCGCAATGCAAAGGACAAAGACTATCGTCGTCGTATCCAGGAAGTAATTAACAAACTTAAACGGGTCGGGTATCTCGCTACTTTTTTCGACGGCTGGAACGTGACCTTTGTTGCAGAGCACAGATCAAACACCCCTCATGCCGAACCCTCAGTGATAGCGGCCGGAAAGTAGGCGCAAACTCATATGAAGATTGGAGTATTGCTCCATTCAGCATCGAACAAGGCTGGAGGCATCTTTGGTGCAACGCTCGGCCAGTATAAAGCCCTCTATCAGTATTGTGATGTGAAACCGAAAATATTTGGGCTCCACGATGAGTTGATTGAGAGAGATCGACTCCAATGGGAACCGTTGCCGCTAACAATCTCTCGTATCACTGGCCCTCGGAGCTTTGGGTATGCTCCGGAATTGGTCAGTGTTATGCAGAGGGCGGATCTAGATTTGCTTCATGTGCATGGTTTGTGGACTTATCCTGCCCTGGCGAGTTCGATATGGGCTCAACGGGAGTCAAAGCCGTACCTTACATCCATTCATGGCATGCTGGATTCATGGGCAATCAACAACTCTCGCTGGAAAAAGCGTTTAGCAGGCTGGTGGTATCAGAATAAGCACCTTCAGAATGCCTCTTGCCTCCAGGCTCTGACGGGATCGGAGGCAGACTCTATCCGTGCACTTGGATTGAGAAATCCCATCTGTTTGATTCCTTTGGGAATTGATGTCCCGGAAATAACAAGTTCTACTATTGAGCAGACATGCAGCCAGAACGTGTTGCTGTACCTAGGAAGACTTCACCCGAAAAAGGGCCTTCATAATCTGATTCATGCCTGGCAGATGGTGCATAGTAAAAAGCAGCTCGGAGCGGAACCATGGATACTACGAATCGCGGGTTGGGGTGAAGGCACGTACGAAATGACTCTCAGGTCTTTATGTAAGGAACTGAACGTTGAAAACTCTGTTCAATTTGTAGGTTCGAAATTCGGCGCAGAAAAAGAGCGCGCGTTTTCCGAGGCTAATGCGTTCATTCTGCCTTCCTTCAGTGAAGGACTTCCTATGGTGGTATTAGAAGCCTGGGCCCATCGGCTTCCAGTTCTCATGACACCCCAGTGCAATATACCCGCGGGTTTTGAGAGAGGCGCAGCGATTGAGATCAGTTCCGATGTGGAGGGGATCGCGGCTGGTCTCAAGACTTTGATGTCAAGAAGCGATGCCCAGCGAGAGCGTATGGGAGAGTCTGGGATGCAGCTAGTGCGGGCATCCTTTGGGTGGCCTTCTGTGGTGGAGAAGATGTACTCGGTTTATCAGTGGATTCTTAAAAAGGATCGGATGCCTGATTGTGTCTACTCGAGCTAATTCTGATGTTTGTATTCAGGTGGACTTATCGCACTGCCCGAGTCCGCATCCCTTCTCCAACAAAGTGGGAAGGGTTTTATGGCGAGTCGTGTGGCTCTTTCTCTTTCGGCCCAGTCCCAGGGTGTGTCATGGATGGAGACGAATGCTACTGAGGCTCTTTGGCGCACAGGTAGGACACAAGGCCCGCCCTTACCCATCGGCGGTCATTTGGGCACCGTGGAATCTGGAGATGGGCGATCATAGTTGCTTGGGAGACTATGTCGACTGCTATTCCGTCGACAAGATCCGTCTGGGCGCCCACGCTACTGTCAGTCAATACAGTTATCTTTGCTCTGCCAGTCACAATTATGCTGATCCCACCATGCCGCTCATTACCGCTCCGATTACGATTGCGCAGAGTGCCTGGGTTGCAGCTGACGTATTCATCGGACCGGGAGTGACAATCGGTGAAGGCGCCGTCGTTGGGGCAAGGTCAAGCGTCTTTAAGAACGTGGCACCTTGGATGGTGGTGGCTGGCAATTCTGCCCGGGTGATCAAGTCCAGAACATTAGACGCTCACAGCGATCAGTCCAGGAAACACTCGACGTCATGAACGTCATAGCGCCGTAGAAGTAACGCCATCCCTTCATGCGCGCGGAATACATGAAACTAGTCTTCGTCAATCGCTTCTTCTATCCGGACCATTCCGCCACAAGCCAGCTATTGACCGACTTGGCCCTGCACTTAGCCAAATCCGGAAGAGCTGTGTTCGTCGTCACGGGGAGGCAAGTCTATGACGATCCGACTGTGGCACTCCCTGCAAGGTCAACCATCCAAGGGGTCGAGATCCTACGTGTCTGGACCAGCCGTTTCGGGCGAGGTCGACTCTGGGGGCGAGCGATCGACTATGGCACGTTTTACCTGAGCGCACTCTGGTGCCTTCTGAAACATGTCCGCCCGGGTGATGTCATCGTCGCCAAAACCGACCCGCCCCTCATTTCGGTCCTCGCCGCCGTTGTGAGCAAAGTCAGAGGCGCAGTCTTGATCAACTGGATTCAAGATCTCTTTCCCGAAGTCGCGTCCGCCCTAGCGGTGCAGGGAGCCGGATGGTTGGAACAACCACTCCGCAACCTGAGAAATCGATCTCTGCGAGCAGCCCGGTGTAATGTCGTGATCGGCGAAGGCATGGCGAATAAACTGCGGGATGAGGGTCTTCCACCGAACGCCATACGCGTCATTCACAATTGGGCCGATGGCCTGGCGATTCGACCAGTCGAGCGGGAGAAGAATGACCTGAGGATCGCGTGGGGACTGCAAAACAAATTCGTGGTCGGCTACTCCGGCAACTTCGGAAGGGCTCACGAGTTCGAGACGATCCTGTCGGCGGCAGGATTGCTGCGCGTGGAACACCATATCGCATTCCTTTTCATCGGAGCCGGGGCTCAACTGGAGTGGATGAAGCAGGAAGTGGAAAAGAGGAATCTGAAAAATGTCTTCTTCAAACCCTATCAGCCGCGAGATCGGCTTGCTGTCAGTCTCAGCGTCCCGGACATCCATCTGATTTCCTTGCAGCCTGCGTTGGAAGGGCTCATCGTCCCAAGCAAGTTTTACGGCATTGCTGCAGCCGGTAGACCGATGCTCTATATCGGCGCTGGAGATGGAGAGATCCCAAGAATACTACGAAGTGCGCAATGCGGTTTTTCTGTGGAGATTAACCAGGCACAACAGGCAGCCTCGGTCATCCGCGAGGTGGCTCACGACGAGGATGCTTGCAGCTCGCTAGGCCATCGGGCACGCAGGCTCTTCGACCAACGATTCGAGAGGAGTTTTGCGGAGAAAGCATGGGAAAACGTAATGACGGAAGCCATAACGAAGAGAGACACGTGGTGATTGATCGCTGAGCGCCATGTGGAGGAGAACGATGATCATGAACAAAAGTGCAAGGTTGACCCTCGTCGCAGTCGGGTTGTGTTGCATGGCGGCACAATCAATTTTTGATACCACCTTCAATACGTCCACCGCACAGGCGCAGACCTTGCCGGATCCCAAGCCCTTTGTAGTATTTGACGGAACTTTGTACACAGAGAAGCCGGACTTATCGGTTTCTGGGATTCAGCCCATCACGATAGTTTACGCTGGAAAATTCGGGCAGGATTGGCTCAAACAGTCTGACCGTCTGCCTGATGGGGAAGCCGTGCAACGAGTTGCCCGCGAGGCGCAAGGAAAACCCGGTCCCGTGGTGATCGATATTGAACATTGGCCCCTGAAGGGAGACTCCAGCCAGGTTCAGAGCAGCCTATCGAAGTACATGACGGTCCTCCAGCGGTTCAAGGAGGCGGCTCCCGGACTAGCCGTGGGCTACTATGGAGCGCCGCCCTTGCGCGACTACTGGAGAGCAATCAGCCCATCGTCCAGCAAGGACTGGCAATCCTACTCAGGGGACAATGATCGCCTTCAACCCCTTGCACGAGCGGTAGACATCCTCTTTCCTTCGCTCTACACCTTCTATACCGATCAAGGTGGATGGGTGCGATTTGCCCATGCGCAAATCGCAGAGGCTCGACGCTATGGAAACGGCAAGCCGGTCTTTGTATTTTTATGGCCTCAATACCACGACTCCAACCGCAAGCTCGCAGGAACCTATCTGCCGGCTGATTACTGGAGGCTAGAATTGGAAACAGCGAAACAATACGCAGACGGGATTATTCTTTGGGGCGGGTGGGGGACCAATAATCGTCCCATAAAATGGGATGACGATGCCGCCTGGTGGAAGGTGACGAAGGATTTTATGAAGACGATCGGCGCGCCTCCTCGGCCAGCCGAGAGAGACGTCAAATAACCTCGCACCCTCGTGACACGATCTGAGCACCGCGATATGCCGCTAGTGATCAGCGAGTCAATGATCCAGTGCTCGCAGACGATGCTCTATTTGCACCAGGTGCGGCTATGACTCAAGGAAGGAACTGATGCATATCGAAAAATAGAGAGTAGGGCAGTGAATCCTGTTAGCCGCACAAATGTGAACCGTTTCTGGTAATCGACCGCTAACAGCTGTTGCACGATTAGTTTCCGCACCTCCGTTACTGTGGCTCTCCACAGTTCCTTCTTGTGTTGTGCATTTCAGTTATCACCCTCAACCTTAGTTGATCACCTTGAGGACAGACCCCTAGGTCATGTCGCAAGGTGATCCAACATGGACAACGCGACTCAGCGCACAGAGACAAAAAAGAAAGAAGTTTCGCGAATCCGATCAAGTTGTCGTGACATGAAACCGATGAACCTGTAGGTAGTGCAGTAATGCTTTTCCGCCGACCATTCGATCATCCCTC
>Ga0138256_10007119_pt1 | contig 11817 bp, 10 predicted proteins | sample KNB2016incub_MG_FD_105486 | JGI IMG/M metagenome (GOLD analysis project Ga0138256, IMG submission 105486) | Active sludge microbial communities from wastewater in Klosterneuburg, Austria - KNB2014incub_MG | ecosystem: Engineered > WWTP > Activated sludge > Unclassified | place: Austria...
AAACCTCTTGGCGCCACGGCTGAGACGGCAGTGGCACACGATACCGGATGCTGCGACTCCGCTTGATTCGCCAACGATCATTTCTGATTAATTGCTCGCACCCAGCGAGTGATTTCTTCTTTGGTAAAGCTGCCGGTGATCTGCGCTTCGCCAGAGACTTTTGCGCGAACCGTTGGCGCGCTGATCAGCTTGCCGTCGATGAGAATGGCGAGGGGCTTATCGAATTGAGCTTCGGTCACCTCTTCCATTTTCTTGGCTCCCTCGGGCGTGAATACAATTCCCATGGCTGGTGAGCGGTTTTCATCGTAGACCACGCTGGCCCGGGTGATGTCGGCTTCGGTGAGCGCGGCCGTCGGGTGCATATAGATCTTGTCGGACATCCCGAGCGCCGTGGCCTCGATCAGTCCCTCGGCCGGTTCTTTTTCAGCTCGACGAATTTCCAATTTCACCGGCGGCACTGGAGGCTCTGGTTTCGACCAGCAACCCGTCAGCAGCGACAAGGAGGCGAGGGAGAGAAGAACCCGAAGAGATGGCGAGGTCATAGGCGAGTCCTGAAAGCGAGGAAGAGCGACTGCCGAAAATATACTCTGGGGATAATAAGCGGAGGCAATTGCCGCCCGTGACCTAACTAGTCACTAAGAACTTTAGAATGTTGTTTGTCGATTGATCTTTGCCAATTTGGTGATACCTACAATTCAACTGTCGATGTTTTTCTCTTGGCGGTACGGTTGTTTCGCGCAATGAACGAGGATTCGCCCTTCGCGACGCTATGAGCAATCACTGAAACTGGGGGCGGAAATGGTTATCAAACGGTTGTCAGATAACCATCAGGACAATCGAATGGGTGGACGCAAGTGCTGTGGTAGCGATGAGTAGTGGCAATGGGTTATGGCAAACAAGTGCGCGAAAAGGTTATCAGATTTGGTTATCAAAAGTGGGAACGAAGCCAGGGAGCAGGGCCGAGGTGAACGCGGGTTAAGGGAAGAGTGGATTGAACGGGGCTGGATCGAGAGCAGTTCGGCCGTCACCCTGGCCAAATTCAACTTAATTCGGCGAGGCGAGGGAGATGGGACAAGGAGCGAGGTAAGCGGGAAGGGGAACGGCAAATTTGCAGCATCACTTTTGACGTAAGTCATTCGTAACCGCAAAAGAGGGGTGTCCAACAATGGAGGCAATTGTTGGACACGAACTCACGCCATTTGCGAGAGATATTGAGGACGCTGTTCAACAATGGGGTCCGAAGTTGGACAACTTGGTTGAATCGAGCGGTGCGGTGGCCGAGAGTTACGTCGAGAGATGGGTGAGTAGCAGAGCTGGTTGGCAGGGAAGGGGGGCCCGGAGTACCGAGGTGAGGGAATGAATGAAGAAGAGACACTCAGGAGAAATCAGGCGACGCGGTGGAAGCCGGAGTCGCATTTTTCGTGGACGTCTTTTGCTTTGACGTCAGGGAGCGAGACGAGGACGGGGTGATCGAGCAGGCCTCTCGCAGGGCCGGCACTAACGGGAACGGGAGCGAGTGGGATGTTGTGCAGGCGAAGATCGGGGGCCCAGTAGAGGAGGCCGACGGTCAGGAGCCGGGCAACGGACGAAAGGCCGAAGAGGGTGAGGAACGCGCCGTGGGATTCGTTCAGATAAGTGAGCACGCCAGCGCCGAGAAAGCTGCCGAGGACCATCGCGACGGAGTTGCCCCAGTTGTAGAACGTCAGCATGCCGGTGCGGTCTTGGCGCGGGATTGCTTCGAAGAACATGAGCAACATGGCCAGTTCGTAAGCGGCCCACGTGATGCCGGAGATCAATTGCACCACGCACAGGTAGAGGAATTCGCCGGTGACGACCCAGTGGCCGGTGGAACCGGGAAGCGTGACGGGCACCGTCCATTGCCAGACGGAGAACCAATCGCTGATGACCCAGAGCGACGAGATTGGGATGATCGCGATGCCGCCGATCCAGAGGAGTCGCTTGGCTCCAGCCTGTTGGGCGACGCGGCCCCAAAAGGGAGTCGCGAGCACCTTGCCGGCAAAGCCGAGGCCGATCATCAGCATGTAGTCGAAGTAGGAAATATGTTGGTCGAGAATCAAGTACGAATTGAAGTAAGGCCCGGAGATTTGCACGGCGGTTTGCATCGCCAGCAGATACCAGACGAGCGTACCGCCGTTCTTCGCCGTCGAGGCAAAGATGGTGCGGAGCGGAACGTGGCGATCGCTGATGCGGCCGCGCATCGGTTCGCTTTGCCTGAGGAGGGCAAAGCCCGAGAAGGCTCGAGCGGCGGCCGCGACGAACAGGATCGAACAAAAGGCTTGCAACACGAGGCCGTTGCTCTTGGCCCAGTGGAGAGCCAAGCCACCGCTGGCAAAGCCCAGGAGCGTGAAGGCTTGGCCGGTGCGGGTTCGGCAGGAGAAGAACCGGGTGCGAATTCGCTTGGGGATGATCGTTTCCATCCAGGTGTTCCACGCAGGACCACCGGAGAGCCCCGCGAACCAGTAGACGGTCGCGGCGAAATAGATCCACCAGACGGAAGCGGGAAAACCGCCGACGTTGGCGTTCGTCGAATCAGGGGCGAGAAAGATCGCCAGCGGCAGCATGAACACGCTGAGTGCTTGCAAGAAGACGCAGGCGGCGACCCACAGGCGGTGCGATCCGAGCCGGCGAACCAGCCAGGGGGAAGCGAGTTGCAACGTGGCGCCGGCGAGCATCGGCAGCGTGGCGGCGAGGCCTCCCGCGGTTTTTCCGGCGCCCACCGCCAGGGCAAAAGGGACGATGTAGGTCTCCCCAATTCCGATCATCAGGCTGCAGCCGGCGGCGTCGGCCATGCTGGCCTGAATATCGGCACGAGGCTGCGTGTGCAGCGGCCGTTCGGCCGAGTCGTGAATCAGCGACGGTCGTATTTGCAACGACTCTGTCGCGGGCGCAGACGTAAGGATGGCAGGCATTACCGGGGCAGGCGGGTTGGCTGGCGTGCTTGCTGGTGGAGACGCCGAAGTTGACAGCCTGGCCAAAAAAGTGCGACGGGGCGGGATCGCGAGCGACATTTATCGAGGGAGCTAGCTGTTATCGAATTCTAATTCAAACGGTTGGAGGACAGGAGAGGGACAGTAAATACTGAGAAGTGTTCGGCCGGGCAATCGCAAAAAACGACCTGCAATCATGCCCGTGGGGGCCAGCGACAGCGACTCTACATCGCTTTTCCGCTCCCCGCGGGTGTTTGTGCGGTCAGCCGTGATTTTGCAGTGCCTGGTTGGGAACGGAGGAACCGGGAGAGAGACGATTCCTGCTACCTATATGGATCGACGACCACTCCGTCGTTACCACAATCGAAGGTAAGATTCACAATTCAAATTGCGTAAGTTCGCTAGGCATTACTCCGCATTCCGAAATCCACAGTCCGCACTATGTCCACCGCCGCGCTCGATAAATCCGGTTCTCGCGTTCGCCGCATGTTCGGCGAGATTGCTCCGCACTACGACCGGATGAACCACCTGCTGTCGATGAACATCGACAAGTACTGGCGCTGGTACACCGTCCGGAAGTTGGCTCCGAAGGCGGGCGACCCGATCCTCGACGTTTGTACCGGGACTGGCGATTTGGCCCTGGCCTTTCATCGCTATACGAAAGGTCAATCGCCGATCGTGGCTTCGGACTTCTGCGGCGAAATGCTGGAAATCGGTTGCCGCAAACGAGATCGGGCGAAGATTGCAGCCGAGAAGATCGAGTTCGTCGAAGCCGATGCCCAACAATTGCCGTTCGAGAGCGACCGGTTTGGCGTCGTGTCGGTGGCCTTCGGCCTGCGGAACGTCGCCGACACCGATCAAGGGCTGCGAGAGTTGACCCGTGTCTGCAAACCAGGTGGTCAGGTCGCGGTGCTGGAGTTCTCTACGCCGACCTGGCAACCGTTTAAGGCGTTCTACGGCTTCTACTTCCGCAACGTGTTGCCGCGTATCGGCCAGCTGCTCGCCCGCAATAGCTCGGCCGCTTACGAATACCTGCCACAAAGCGTGGGGCTCTTTCCGCAAGGGAAGGAACTGGCCGGCAAAATGGAAGCAGCCGGGCTAAAGGAGGTGAAGTACTACACCCTCACATTCGGCATCGCCACGCTCTATGTGGGGCGGAAATGAGCGCCCCGGGGGAACAGCTGCCGCTGGTGTTGGCCATGACCGGCGCCAGCGGAGCGCCGTACGCCGTACGCCTGCTGGAAGTGCTCCTGTCCGGTGGGTACGAAGTTCACTTGCTGATTAGCCCGAGCGGGCAAGCCGTGATTCGGCAGGAACTCAACCGGCAAGTCTTGCTGGAGCGGTTCGAGCTGACTCAACTGCTGCCAAAGTTCGCAGCGGACACGTGCCCCGGCAAGCTGCACTATCATCATCATCAGGACTACTTTACGCCGGTCGCCAGCGGGTCGTTTCTCACCGGCGGGATGGTCGTTTGTCCCTGCTCCGGCAGCACGCTCAGCGGCATTGCCCACGGCAGCAGCAACAACCTCATTCAACGGGCCGCCGATGTCCACTTGAAGGAACGTCGCAAGCTGATTCTCGTCCCCCGCGAAACGCCCCTCTCGCTCATCTATCTCGACAACATGCGAAAAGTTGTCGAGGCCGGCGCGGTCATGTTGCCTGCCATGCCGGGCTGGTATCACGGCGTCCGCGATCTCTCCGACCTCATCGACTTCATCGTCGCCCGCATCCTCGACCAACTGGGCCTGCCCAATACGCTGATGAAACGTTGGGGCGAATAGGTGGTGGCGAGAACGCATTTCTTGATAGTCAGTGCGTTTGCTATGATGACAAAAGCCACAACAAGCTCTGGACAACCGCTGCTTTGTACAACGAAGTGATTCAATACGGATAAGACATGAGATCAACGATCGTTGGCGCAATTTGCGGGGCGGCGATAGGGTTCGCTTGCGTGTTTTCCGCAGAATCCAGAGAACACCCGATTAAGAATTTTGAAACAGTAATGGGAATCTGGGTGTGGGGTGGCGCGATCACTGGCGCACTGATTGGTATCTCAGCTCATTTCCCAAGCAAACTAGTGACCTAACTAGCAGTCACTCAACAACAACCGCTACCGATTTCTGGCAGGGATAGCGGTCGCGCGGGATCGCTAGGTAGAATACAAGCATCGTCCACCACTCTATTCTCCGCGGAAGTTCGCGATGCTTGAGACAGTCGGCTCCACACTCCTGACGAGCGGCCAATTGCTGGCTCAAACCGGCACCGCCAAGACGATGCTCGGCTATATGGCCGCGCTGGCGCTCATTGCCGTGGGCCTGTCGCTGGTTTGCCGACCGTCGGGTCGCATGGTCGAGAAGAAAAAAAAGAAATAGGCAATTCAAGATTGCCTGCGCATGAAGCTCAAATGTATCCCTGCTGACTTTCGCGTCGAAGAACAAATCACGCTGCGCTCCACCGGCGGACCCTTCGCGCTCTACCTGCTCAACAAAGAATCGATCGGCACGCTCGAAGCCATCGACCACATCGTGCAGCGGTGGAACTTCTCGCGCCCGCAGATCGCTTGGGCAGGCCTGAAAGATCGCCACGCCCGCACCAGCCAATACATCACGGTGAAGGGTGGTCCGCGGCAGAACATGGAAGCGGGCGGCATTCAGCTGCAGTTTCTCGGCTATGCCGCGCGCCCCGTTCATCCGCGCGACATCGTCAGCAATCGCTTCACCGTTGTGCTCCGCGATATGGACGCCGCGGAAATCTCCGCCGCCCAGCGCACCCTGGCCGAAGTCGACCGCGATGGCCTGCCCAATTACTTCGACGAGCAACGCTTCGGCTCGCTCGGAGCCTCCGGCGTCTTCATTGCCCAGCCTTGGTGCAAGGGAGATTACGAACAGGCCCTCTGGCTCGCTCTGGCCGAACACAACGATCACGACCGTCCCGATGAGCGGGAACAGAAGCGGCTGCTGCGAGAACTGTGGGGCCAGTGGCCCGCAGCAAAGGCAGCTCTCGCGCGGTCGCACCGCCGCAGCGTGATAACGTTCCTCGCCGACAAGCCAGTCAATCCCGACTTTAAGCGAGCCTTCGCACTCGTGCGACAAGAGCTGCGCAGCTTGTGGCTGGCCGCGTACCAGAGCCATCTATGGAATCAAATGCTAGCCGCGGTCCTCGAGGCGAATTGCCCTCCCGAGACGCTTCGCCGCCAGCGCATCGCGCGGCAAGAGTTGCCGTTCTTTACTTCACTGCCCGATGAACATCGCCAGTGGATGCACGACTTTCAAATGCCGCTTCCCTCAGCACGATTGCATCTCGAGCCCGGCGATTTGAAAGACCTGATCGACGACGTGATGTCGGCCGAAGGAATGGAGCTGCGCGAAGTGCGGGTGAAGTATCCGCGCGATGCCTTCTTCAGCCGTGGGGAACGCCCGGCGATCTTCCGCCCGGAGTATCTCACGCACGAAACTTCTCCGGATGAAATTTATCCCGGCCGCAGCAAGCTGACCCTGCAATTCACGCTGCGCCGCGGCTCCTACGCCACGATCTTCGTCAAGCGGATCACCGGTCTCGCCTGGAGCGACGAGGAAGACGATTCGGAAGAAGAGCCGCCCACTCCTGAGCCGGAAACGTAAGCGCCCGGAGAGTATTTGCTCCGCCTGCTGCTTTCTTCGTAGCGTGGGCTTTAGCCCACGTGACTTTTCACCGGCAAACCAACGTGGGCTAAAGCCCACGCTACAAATCTACTCCTCAAACCGATTTGCCTTCAGCATGACGGTTTCCAACTTTGGCGGTGCTTCGGCCTCGCTCATCACAGCGTTTTCCCACACGGCTGCAGGAGCCGGCGCATCGTCAAGAATCTCTTCTCCCTTGGCGATTCCCAGCAGCACACACGCATCGAGCAACGTTTCGGCCGCATAGCGACCGGGCCCAAGCGTGCAGTGCATGTTCCACAAGCCGCGATTGTAGTCGTCCGACCGCTGGAACGGATCGTTCACCACGCCGCCAAGGAAACCCATGTTGTCGGGGTTCGGCTCGGGGCGAACAAAGAAGGCGATGCCGGTGTAGATACACATCGCTCCGGCAATCAACCCGGCACATTGCAGCGGATGAAACGTCTGGATCAAGATGGGCCAGGCAATCGCAAAGCCAACCGCAATCATGATGGCCAGGCCGCACAGTTTCAGCAGCACCAGCCAGGCGGGCTTGCGCTTGGTGACATACGTCGAGTTCAACTCGATCTGGCCGCGGGCCCCTTCAAAGCGGCCGTAGCGCCGGCGATCGTCGTAATAATAGCTGTCGTGTTCGAAATCGAGAAACATCGGGGCTGTCCTCAGGCGCGGGCGAGCCAGCAGAATTGCACGCGGGTCTTCGGTTAAACCTAGCTCGAAATCGCGAGGCCGGACGTGACGATTGCAGCGATTCTCGCTTGCGTAGTGGTCGGTTTGGTCCGAGAATTCACCTCGTTCGATCCCCACACCTCCCACCGCACTCCCGCCTGGAACCTCCGCCATGAAGCGTCTGTTTTCTTATGCGCTCGTTGCTTGCGCACTCACCTCATCGACCGCGCTCTTTGCTCAGGTTCCTTATGCGGCCGGCGATTGGCCGCAGTGGCGAGGACCGAACCGCGATGGCATCAGCCTCGATCAAGGCTTGTTAAAAGAATGGCCCCAAGAGGGCCCCGCCAAATTGTGGCAAGTCGATACCGTCGGTGTGGGTTACTCGTCGCTCGCGGTAAAGGATGGCCGCATCTATACGCAAGGTGATATCGACGGTGTTGAGAACATTATCTGCCTCGACGCCAAAGATGGCCGCACGATCTGGAAAACCCAGCCCACGCCGGTCGCGCAGCTGCTGACCACGCGCATCGATAACGACCTGAAACAGATCGACAAGAACAAGAACGGCAAGATCGAAGAAATCGAAGCGCTCTCGCGCTTTGGCTGGGATTGGAACAAGTACGACAAGTCCAGCGGCGGTGATGTGGCGGAAATTGCCGCGCGGCGCTCGGCGGCACTCTTGAGGGAACTCGACAAAGACGCCGATGGCAAGCTCATCTATGCCGAAGCGGGGAGCCTGCTGCGTGATACCTTCGAGCGAATGGATATTGCGATTCCAGGCGCGGATCCCAAAGCCATTGCTGAAGCGCGATCGACCGCCTATCTCAAGGATCTCGATAAGGACGCCGATGGTCGACTTTCCAAACCAGAAGTGAAAGGGACCGCTCTCGATCGTCATTTCGGTCGCATCGACGCGCAAGATCCCACAACCAAGAAGGGTGACGATCTCCTTTCCGACGAAGAACTGCGCCTGGCGTTTGTCAAATTCGAAGCGGGCCGCGATGGCAGCATTTCGGCCGACGAGCTAAAAGAGTACTACGTCAAGAACAAGATCGCCGGCGACGGTGAACTCTCGCCCGAAGAACTGCGCGGCGCGGTCGGTGGCTATCGCAACGGCATGGGGGATGGTCCGCGTGGCACACCCACGGTCGATGGCGAGCGACTCTACATCGAAGGTGGCAATGGCGATGTCACTTGCTTTGAAGCGGCCGCCGGCAAGACCCTTTGGCACGTGAACCTCAAGACCGACTTCGGCGGCAACACACCAGGCTGGGGCTATTCGGAATCACCGCTGATCGTCGATGACATGGTCGTCGTGACTCCCGGCGGCAAAGGTGGCACGCTTCTTACACTCAACAAGTTCACCGGCAAGCCGATCTGGCAGAGCAAGGACGTGACTGACGGCGCGCACTATTCTTCGCCCGTGGTCGCGACGATCGACGGTGTGCGGCAGATCGTGCAATTCGCCAACAAGAGCGTCTTCGGCGTAACGCTGGCCGACGGTAAGCCGCTGTGGAACTACACGGCTCCGGCGAATGGCACCGCCAATTGCTGCACGCCGATTGTGAGCGGCAACGAAGTCTTTGCCTCGAGCGCATATGGCACCGGTGGCGGGCTAGTGAAGATCGCCGCCGCAGGAACCGCCCAGCAAGCCGAAGAGGTCTACTTCGAAAAGAAGCTGGCCTGCCATCATGGCGGCATCGTCAAGATCGGCGACTACATGTATAGCAACGGTGGTGGAGCACTCATCTGCATGGAGTTCTCGACCGGCAAGATTGCCTGGCAATCGCGCAGCAGCGGGAAGGGCTCGCTCTGCTATGCCGACGGCATGCTCTACCTGCTGGGCGAAGGGCACGAAGTGGCCCTGGCCGAAGCAACGCCCGAAGCCTACCGCGAGCATGGCAAGTTCAAGATCGAGAGTCACGGCAAGCCTGCCTGGGCTCACCCGATTGTCACCGGCGGCAAGCTCTACATTCGCGATCAAGAGTCGCTGGCCGCTTATGACGTGAAGGCAAAGTAATCAGCCTTTCCTACGACCCCCGACTGAGAGCGGTCGTTGACTGGCCTTTGTCTAGCAGCTCGTGTACTTCTAGTCAGTACTCGCAGCGTGGCCCCGATCTATCGGTTCTTCGTTCAACTGGGGGCGGTCGTTTCGCAACCGTCCCCAGCCAGCGTGAATAGCCGCCGTGTTATGCTGATTCTCGTTGGCTGCTCCCCGACTCTTTGTGAGGTTCGTCCCGGTGAAACTACTCCTCTCCCTCGTCTATGCATTCCTGTTCGTCGCTCCCTGTTTGGCCGCCGATGACGCAGCGATCGCCGTGGTCACCAAGACTCCCGGGCTCGTCGCCTTCTGGACCTTTGGCGAAGAGCCGGGGCAACCTCGCGTCTCAACGGGGACCAAGGAAGAACATCCGCTGCAGGAAGTCGGCGACAAAGTGGAGCGAGTCGAAGGCGGACCCTTCTCCGGGTACTCGGCACAGCTAAGTGGCAAGAACTACTTTCGCATTCCGTACGCCGAAACGGGCGACCTGAACATCGGCGGCAAAGAGGCCCAGGTGAGCATGTTCGCGGTCATCAAGCTGGACGAGATGAAACGGGGCGTGACAATCGCCGGCATCTGGAGCGAGGGTAAAGGAGCCAACGACGATACCGGCACACGGCAGTACTCGATGTTGCTGAATATGCCCACTTATGGCGGCACCCGGCAACTTACGCCGCACATCTCCGCTGAAGGTGGCGTCACGCGACGGGCTGATGGCAGCGCCTTCCCGTGGTGTGCAGACTATGCCGCCAGCAAGTCCGTCGTGCCTGAAAAAGAATGGTGTACGCTCGGCTTTACTTACGACAGCAAGTACATCCGCGCCTATTACAACGGCGTTCTCGAAGAGCGGAAGCTTGATGCCAAGAAGGATAAGCGCACCGATCGCTACTTCACCCAAGAAGGATCCGATGGCGGCGATCGGGGCATGAATCCCTACTATCACGGTCGCGGCATTTTTCAGTACGACCCGGTGAAGCATCGCGAAACCAAGCCCGGCGGCGGAGCCGATTTCACCGTGGGAGCCCGCTATGCGGTCGGCAGTTTTCTGGGCGAAGCGATGCGCGGCCACTGCGGTGGACTCGCTGTCTTTAACCGCGCGATTACCGCCGACGAAATGAAAACTCTCCACACCGCGGCCAAGATCGATCGGCTGAAGTGATCGCTTAATCACCCATGTACAAACCATCGAGCGCGTAATCTTCCACGCGGTCGTAGGTATAAAAGTCCTTGGCGATTTGCTTGGCCAGGATGTCGATAAAAAGCGTGCGGAAACCGGCCTCGTTTTCACCAGCGGGACGAGCGCCCGTCTTGGGATAGGTCACGTTATCGACAGGTGTCTGATAGACGATCTTGCCACCTTGGGTCAGGTCGTACACGGTAACGGTTACTCGCGCCCGGCCGCGCAGCAGGGTTGGGCCATCGTGCGTGCGGAACGAATCGAGATCGATCCCCACGACCATGTCGGCTTTCACACCACGGCCGACTTCGACGAAATCGGCAACCTGGTCGGACTGTTCGTCCAGCCAATCGGCGACCTGTTGATGCTTGATGACGGTGATTTTTTCTACGTTCTGCGCCAGCTTGCTGCCGACTGACTTGGCCAGCGCATCGGCATGGTTCCCCGGACCGCTCATGCTGGGATCGAAGCAGACGACAGCCACGGTTTTCTTTTTCAGGCCAGGAAACTTGGCATCGACCGGGTTGCCTCGCGCCCAATACATGAGGTGCGACATGAAGCCGCAGCCAGGCTGAGCCACGAGCAGACCGGCGGCTAAGGTGGAAAGAAACAAGCGGCGGTGATTCATAGTTTGCGAGCGATGCATCGGCAATCCCTTGCTGATGAAGTGAGACCGGGCGCAGGCGGATCTTGTTCCCGTCCAGCGATCTCGGAGCGGGACTATGCCGAAAGCTGGCAAACATCGCCAGATCAATTCAGACCAATCGGCAAGTTTTCCTCAAGAAATGGCATCGAGAGGGCGAGGCTCCTACACAAACACTCGCCAGAGCCATTGCACCGTGGTAATGCCAAAGACGATGCCAAAAATGATGACGAGCCATTCGGCGGTGACGGGCCCAAATAGCCAGCGTCCGCGCACGGCCGACGCTAGCATCCACGGTGATCCTAGAGCGGCCATCACACCCAGCAAAAAGCCGCCGGTGTTAGCTTGCGCGGATTGAATCAACTGACCGCGCATCAGATGTGCCCATGAAGTCGTCATACCGCACGCCGGGCAACGAATCTCGAACCACATGATGAACGAGCACGGCGGCAGGCCGAGCGCCTGGTGGGTTCCCATGCCGTAGCGATTGGGGGGCAGCATTGCCGCGGTGATCAACATCCCACCGAGTACCAATCCCACCACCAGCAGAGCCGCGCGCTGCCACAAGGCAATGCGTATGCCATGGCTGGGCGACCAGGTTGCTGGGAAGGGGGAACTCATAGGGATTTCTGAGCCGGAAGCGTCAGCGACCGGAGATTTTAGTTCACTAGAAATGGCCCGAG
>Ga0138256_10007120_pt1 | contig 11817 bp, 12 predicted proteins | sample KNB2016incub_MG_FD_105486 | JGI IMG/M metagenome (GOLD analysis project Ga0138256, IMG submission 105486) | Active sludge microbial communities from wastewater in Klosterneuburg, Austria - KNB2014incub_MG | ecosystem: Engineered > WWTP > Activated sludge > Unclassified | place: Austria...
AAATCTGTAAGCATAAAATTTAGAGACACGCTGCAACCCAACACAACTTATAGTGTAGACTTTGGTAATGCGATCAAAGATGTTCATGAAGGGAATATCCTGAAAAATTTTACTTATGTATTTTCTACAGGTCAAACCATTGATTCCCTTACGCTGAACGGAAATGTAATACTGGCGGAAACAGGAAAGGTTGACAGTACCCTTTCTGTATTACTTTACCTGAATACAAATGACACGGCCGTATTGAAAACCAAAGCTGATTACATTGCCCGTGTAGATGGTAAAGGAGCTTTCCAGTTCAGCTATTTACCGGAAAAAAGTTTCAGGATATATGCCCTGAAAGACGGAGATGGCGGTAAAACGTATAATTCAAAAACTGAATTGTTTGCATTTTATGATTCAATTATAAACCCGGCTTTTAATACTAAACCATTACAATTATTTGCATTTGCTGAACAAAAACCAGATAACAATAAAATCATTTCGGTATTAAAAACAGCGGCAGATAAAAAACTAAAGTACAATAACACTTTAATGGCACAGATGCAGGATTTACTCCAGCCTTTTGAACTCAGTTTTAACAACCCATTGCAACTGTTTGATACAGCCAGGGCAATGCTTACCGACAGCAATTACAAACCCATTTCAAAATATACCAGCATTATAGACAGTACCCGGAAAAAAATAACCATTCAAACAACGTGGATACCAGGATCAACTTATTTTTATATTCTTCCAAAAGATGCTGTACAGGATTCAACAGGAAATTATTTAAGCAAATCGGATACCATCCGGTTCAACACCAAAAACTCAACCGATTACGGAACTGTAACATTGAGGTTTTCTAACCTTGATCTAACAAGAAATCCCGTTATACAATTCACAGACGGAGAAACGGTTAAATCCAGCTTCCCTTTAAAGGCCACTGAATGGACCAACAATCGTTTTCCACCCGGTGAATATTCTATCAGGATATTATACGACAAGAATAACAATGGAACCTGGGACCCGGGCAACTACGCACAAAAAACACAACCCGAAAAAGTTTCCAGCCTCGACATGAAACTGGCCATCAAAGCAGACTGGGATAATGAACGGGATATAAAATTATAAGCCTTTTGTTGTTTGCTGATAGTTAATCCCAAAAAACTGTATTAGTAATAACTAAAAACTAAACGCTAATAGCTATTTTTGCGCATGATTTTTTCTTCTTCCCTCCTAGAGAATGCAGTCAGCGAATTTGCCAAACTACCAGGTATCGGAAAAAAAACGGCGCTCAGGCTGGTACTTCACCTGATTAAACAGGATAATGTGGATGTGGAACATTTCAGCAATACCATTGCAACCATGCGTAATGAGATCAGGTTTTGCAAAAGATGTTTCAATATTTCAGATAAAGAAATATGCAATACCTGTAACAACCCCTCCCGAAAACAAGATGTGATCTGTGTAGTTGAAAATATCCGTGATGTTATTGCCATTGAAAGTACACAGCAATTCAATGGTGTTTACCATGTATTAGGCGGAATCATTTCGCCGCTGGATGGAATTGGTCCCGATCAGCTAACAATTGATGCACTGGTTAAACGCATAACCGATGAGCATACTACTGAACTGATATTTGCGCTCAACCCGAATATTCAGGGAGACACCACCATTTATTATATTGGCCGTAAACTTAATGGCATGAACATAACCATTACTACAATTGCCCGTGGCATTGCCTTTGGCGGTGAACTGGAATATGCCGATGAAATGACACTGGCCAAAAGCATCACAAACAGGATCCCGGTTGACAATTATATAAACACCGTAAAATAATCCCTTTCGGCAACCGGATTCATGCTCCCTTTTACATTCCTGACAAGTACGGGTATTTTCCCGTTCAGTAACCCGTTTTCCCGGTTCAGTATAATTCACTTTTCTAAAAAGGTGCTTGCCATTAGTTTTACAACATGAATATCAAAATAAAAAAAGTAACCTGGCTGATATTGATACTGCTCATCGTTTCCGGAGCTTCTGTTGGATATTATTTTTTCAACAAAGGTCCGCGAGATGTTAAAAGCAGCAGGGGAACCAAAATAACAGCAACAGAACTTTACGCAGCATTTACCACAGATACTGTTGCAGCTTATAAAAATTACAGTGATAAAATACTCGAAATAGCGGGCATTGTTGAAGCAGTTACTGATAATAGTGATCATATCCGGGTAATTACCATTAAAACAGATCTGGATGGTGCTTTTATAAATTGTACCATGGAGGAAAACAACCAAAACGTAGAACCCGGCGTAATGGTAAATATCAAAGGGATTTGCAGCGGTATTGGCGAAGGTGAACCAGATCTGGGCATTAAAGGGGATGTATACCTGTCGAGGTGTTATTTAATGAAATAATTATAGTATCAAACCATGAAGAATTTATCAGCCGTTGCTTTAACCATCAGCATCTTTGTATTAGTATTTGGTGCCTGTAAACATACGCCACCAGAACAGGTTGTACCACCTCCGGTTTCAGGAGGAGGTGGTGGCGGAACCGGAAACACAACAGTTTGCTTTGAAACGGAGATCTTACCGATCTTCCAATCCAATTGTGCAAAATCTGGTTGCCATGATGCTACAACGCACGAGAAAGATTACATTTTTGACAGTTACGCCAACATCATCAGGGAAGGAATAGTATTTGGAAATGCAACAAACAGCGAAGTGTATGAGGTACTATTTGAAACCGGAAATGATAAAATGCCGCCGGCTCCTAATCCCGATCTTACGCCGGCTCAAAAAGCCCTTATAGGTAAATGGATCAATGAAGGTGCGGTGAATACCACAAACTGCGGTACCAATTGTGATACAACCCAGTTTAAATACGGCGCCAATATCAGCCTGATCATGTCTAATTACTGTACGGGTTGCCATGGAGGAACAGCACCCTCTGCCAATATAAACCTCACCACACATGCCGGTGTAAGCGCACAGGCAACCAATGGCAGGTTAACAGGAGCAATAACTCACACTGCCGGTTATTCGCCGATGCCAAAAAATGCTGCCAAACTTAGCGATTGTCAGATAATACAGGTTAAAAATTGGGTTGCAGCAGGAGCTCCTAATAATTAATGAACCGACATAAAATATACATGTGAAAAAAATATTTTCTATACTCATTGTTTTACTTACAATCGTTGCATTGTTTAACACCGGTTGTTATTATGACAAAGAAGAAATTCTTTATCCAAATACAATATGCGACACTGCTGCCGTAAAATACAGCAGTTCAGTAGCTCCGGTTATGAGTTCTTTTTGTAATAGTTGCCATGGCGGAGGAACACCTTCTGCCGGTATAAAGCTTGATACCTATAATGATGTTATGATACAGGCAGCAAATGGAAGGCTTTGGGGCGCTGTATCACATGCCGGCAGTTATTCACCTATGCCAAAGAATGCAGCACAGCTAAATGCCTGCAACCTGGCCAAAATAAAAAAATGGCTTGATGCCGGTTACCCCGACAACTGATCTTTAACCTTACAAATAAACCTTAAACTCCCTTTACAAAAATGAAAAAAATAATTCTGATAGCATCGATTTTACTCGCTTGTTACATCGATGCAGCTGCACAAAAAGTATTTACCAAAAACGGCAGCATCTCCTTTTTTTCTACGGCTCCCATGGAAAATATTACAGCCGATAATAACCAGGTAATGAGTGTGCTAAATACACAAAACGGCGACCTGCAATTCTCGGTTTTAATAAAAGGATTCCATTTTAAGAAAAGCCTCATGGAAGAACATTTTAATGAGAATTATATGGAAAGTGATAAATTCCCAAAAGCATCATTCAAAGGAAATATTACTGATGTATCTAAAATAAATTTTTCGAAAGATGGCAATTATTCTGTTGCAGTAACCGGAGATCTTACCATTCATGGCATAACCAAAAAAGTAACAGCACCGGGCACCGTAACAGTTAAAGCCGGCGTAGTATCAGCTACGTCAAAATTCAACATAAGGCTTTCCGATTACAACATCAGTATACCTGGATTAGTAAAAGATAAAATTGCAGAAACAATTGAGATCAGTGTTTCGTGCGGTTATGATCAAAAAATGTAATAAACATTAGACCAGCCAAATGAAAAAACTAGCCATTATTGTATGCTGCACACTATTTGCAGTTGAAGGAGTAAATGCGCAGGATACAACTGATATCCTGGCACAGCTTGAAAATGAAATGAAAAAAGAAGAAAAAGCTGTAACCAATTACGCTACCGCTACATTTAAAACCACCCGGCTCATTAACGGGCATACCGTAGAAAATGTTGGCAAAGGTGTACTGGATGTAAAAATATCACACCGTTTTGGGAACCTGAATGCAGGTGGATATGAATTGTTCGGACTTGATAATGCCACCATGCGTATGGGAGTTGATTATGGCGTTACCCGTTACCTGATGGTTGGTATTGGCAGAAGTACATTTGAAAAAACATACGATGGCTACTTAAAATTGAAAATATTACGCCAGTCTTCCGGGAAAAGAAAAATGCCAGTTACATTAAGCTATGTTCCAACCATTGCATTGAAGTCGCTCAAATATGAAGACCCGAACAGGAAAAATTATTATACATCCAGGCTTTCCTTTACACATCAACTGATCATTGGCAGAAAGTTTTCAGACGGCACATCTATACAATTGATGCCAACATATATTCATCAAAACCTGGTATCATTGAATAAAGACCCCAATGATATGTTTGCCATTGGAATCGGTGGGAGGCAGAAGCTGACAAAAAGAGTTAGTATTAATGTTGAATATTATTACCAGTTGCCTGATTATAAATTAGCCGGAACCACCAATTCACTTTCTGTTGGCTTTGACATTGAAACCGGCGGCCACGTTTTTCAGTTACATTTTACCAATTCCCAGGGTATGAATGAACGAACCTTTATTTCCGGAACAAAAGGTAAATGGGAAAAGGGAGACATCCTTTTTGGATTTAATATCTCCAGGGTTTTCACTATAGGAAAAAGCAGGTAATTTAATTACAAAAACTATTCATTTTTAAACCGGGAAAGGATTTTAACAGCATTATCAATGGTTATATAATATTAGTCAGCTAATTATATTTAACTTTATGATGATGCAAAAACACGCGAAGTATATTTTTTTTATTGCAGCATTTTGCTGTTCATTTTCACAGGCATTTGCCCAGGAATTTAATACAGTAAAGGGAATCATACATTTCAGGTCGGATGCACCCCTTGAACTGATTAAGGCATCAAGCAATGAAATGCGTGGCAAACTGGATGCACAAAAAAAAGCGTTTGCCTTTACCGTAAAGATCAGGTCATTTGCAGGATTCAACAGCCCGTTGCAAAAGGAACACTTTAACGAAAATTACCTGGAAAGCAATCTTTTCCCGGATGCATATTTCTCCGGTAAGATCATTGAAGACATCGACTTCAGTAAAAACGGAACATACACCATAAGGGCAAAAGGCAACCTGAATATACACGGTATAACCCAGGAAAGAATCATCAAAAGCGAAATCACCATTATGGAAGGTAAAATCAGGATATCATCGGCTTTTACCGTACAATTAAGTGACCACAACATACCGGTTCCAAAAGTTGTTCATGAAAAACTGGCATCCGAAATAAATGTGGAAGTAAATGCTGATATGATTTCAAAATGACAAAGCTGAGCACTGCATTCGTATATAAGCTGCTAATAGTAACCGTTACTTCTGTTTTTTTAAACGGGTTAAATGCAATTGCGCAATGGCCGGGTTACAAAGTATTTCCCTTGAATGAAGACAACCGGGCAATAAAGATCAATACCCTTTTTAAATCCAACGAAGGCTATATTTACACAGGTACAACCAATGGCCTTTATAAATTTGATGGCACCCGGTTTTCAAAAATATACTTTGAAAACAAAGATTATGCTGATACTGTTACAGCTGTTTTCCAGGATAAGAGCAATAAATACTGGATTGGGTTTAACAACGGACGCATTGCACATATCATTAACGGAAAACTGGTTTATTACAACCCAGAAGAAGGGACTCCTGTAAAAAAAATCACATCATTCCTGCAGGATAAAGAAAATAACATCTGGTTCTCCACCGCAGGAGAAGGAATTTATTATATTAAAGGCAAACGGATTTTCCTGCTTAATGAAACAAACGGGCTGAATGACCTGAATATTACAACTATTTCACTTACGCCTAACGGTGATGTACTTGCTGCAACTGACCAGGGCCTTAACTGCATCAATATTAGCGGAAATAAAAAAAACATCGCACTTACAGGTCCTGAACAAGGACTGCCCGATTATATTGTAACAGCCCTGGAACGCGGTGAAAACAACCAGCTTTGGGTTGGTATGCAGGATAAAGGGTTTTGTTTATATGACCATGAAACAAAAAAAATATCCGTTCCTGCTGCTGCATTTAACTGGAGCTTTGGGCAGGTGAATGCCCTGCTGGCAGAAAAAGAAATTCTATGGATTGCCACCCAGCAAAACGGCTTGTTGAAATACGACATTAAACACGGCCTGCTAGCTCCGGTAAAAGAGGTTGGCAATATTTTAAATATTAAAAATCTCCTGAAAGACAACCAGGGCAATATCTGGCTATCATCTCCAACCCATGGCCTGGTAAGAACTCCGGGAGAAACCATTAAACTGATCCCGTTACCTGATCCTCCTGTTTTTGAACACATCCATGCAATTTTATGCGACAACCAGGGCAACATCTGGGTGAATGACGAGGACAATAAAATTGTAAAATACCAATTGAAAAACGGAATGTACATTCCTCATAAAATAACACTGCAGGGCCTTGATAAAAAAATTGATATCACTTCCCTTTTTCTCGATAAATATGGAAAAATATGGATCGGTACCATGGGGAAAGGAATCTATATCCTGGATCCGGAAAATGAACAATACAGGGTATTCAATGAAAACAATGTATTTGAAAATGCCAGCATACTATCTATAAACGGCCGCAATAATACTGTTTTTGCCAGCAGCCTTCAGGGAGCCATGATCATAGAACTTTCAGACAAGAATAAAACGATTCATGAACCTTATCGCTTTACCAACTATGACAACAATACAACAGGAACCAATTATATTTATACGATTTTTAAAGACAGTAAAAACAGAACCTGGTTTGCAACAGATGGCAGAGGACTTACCATGATGCAACAAAATGTTTTTACTTATTTCAACGATAAAAAACAGATAAAAGACGATCATATTTATTCTATTACAGAAGACGCGAAAGGAAATATCTGGTTCAGTACAGCCAGCGCCGGAATTTACAAATTTGATGGAAAGCAATTCTTCAATTACCAGGAAAAAGAAGGGCTAAGCGACCTTACTGTTTCTGCTTTAAAAACTGATTCGGCGGGTAATATAATCATCATCCATAAAAAGGGGCTCGACATCCTGAATCCTGAAACCGGGAATATATCTTACCTGAATAATAGCCAGGGAATTGGTACTGTGAACTCAGAAGACCTTGGAGCCATTACACAGGATTTATCAGGAAATGTAATGGTGAGCACTTCCAATGGTATTTTAATTTACCAACACCCAAAAAAATCATTACAATCTCCAGTTACAATTATTGAATCTGTACAGTTATTTCTTAAAGATATTGCAGGTGATGAGGATAATATTTTCAGTCACGATGAAAACAATTTCACTTTTACTTACACAGGGCTTTACTATACCAATCCCGAACAGGTTTATTATCAATACAAACTGGAAGGGTTTGACAGCAGTTGGGTTTTTACAAACGATAAAACCAAAATATTCCCAAGGCTTGCTCCGGGAAATTATACATTCCGTATTCAGTCAGCATTGAATAAAAATTTCAGAAACGCAAGTGAAGCCACTTATCAGTTCACAATTAAAAAAGCATTTTATAAAACTTATTGGTTCATTGGTTGTTGTTTATTGTTTAGTGCTTTACTACTTTACTGGTATATAAAAAACAGGGAACAGTCTTTAAAAAGAATGGAAAGGCTCAGGCAGGAAAAGATACAGTTCCGGTTTGAAGTATTGCGTAACCAGGTAAATCCGCATTTTCTTTTCAATAGCTTTAACACCCTGATCTCAACAATTGAAGATGACCCCAAAATGGCTGTGGAATATGTGGAGCAATTATCAGACTTCTTCAGGAATATTGTTACTTACAGGGATAAGGATATTATTGCTTTGAAAGAAGAACTGAACCTGCTGCAAACCTATTTCTTCCTTCAGCAAAAAAGATACGGAGACACACTGGTAATGCAGGTAAACATTAACGAAGAAGCTGCCACCACTAACTATATTCCTCCGTTAACCCTTCAGTTGCTGGTTGAAAATGCCATCAAACACAATGCTGTTTCAAGAGAATCTATTTTAAAAATTGCGATTTATATTTCAGGAGACAAGTTGATTGTTCACAACAATATTAATCCGAAACAGCATAAAGACAGCAGTTCGGGAATGGGCCTGCAGAATATCATAAACAGGTATAATATCCTCACCGACAAAAAAGTGCAGATAAATAATGATAACATCAATTTTATTGTATCACTTCCTTTAATAAAAAATATCGATGCTTAAAGTATTAATAATTGAAGATGAAGCGCCGGCTGCAAAGCGGCTGGAAAAAATGCTAAACGAAATTGAACCAGGCACGCAGGTACTTGATACAATCGTAAGTGTGGCATCTGCAGTAAAATGGTTCAGGGAAAATAATTGCCCAGACCTGGTGCTTTCTGATATACAGCTTTCCGATGGTATCAGTTTTGAAATATTCAGGCAGGTAGAAACCGATTGCCCGGTAATTTTTATAACAGCATTTGATCAATATGCCATTGATGCTTTTAAAGTAAACAGTATCGACTACCTGCTAAAGCCTGTTAAAAAAAATGAACTGGAATCTGCCATATCAAAATTCAAAAAAATGAATATGGAGCCGGCAACTTCAAACCTTGATATCAACAAACTGCTGCAGGCCTATGAATCAAAATCACAGGTATATAAAAAAAGATTTGTAGTTAAGTATGGGGAACATATTAAAACCATCAATACAGAAGACATCGCATATTTTTATACAGAAGACAAAGTGAATTTCCTCACCAGCTTCGATGGCCGCAGGTATATCATCGATTTCAACCTCGATTCATTAGAATCCATGCTCGACCCTAAATTATTTTTCCGCATAAACAGGCAATTCATTATTTCTATAAACGCTATTGATGAAATGTTTGCATATACAAAAAGCCGTGTATTGGTTAAGCTAAAACCATCCTGTAAACACGAAACCATTGTAAGCACAGAAAGATCTTCAGAATTTAAGACTTGGCTGGGCGATGGCAACTAAGGTTTATCTTCATTGCATGCCTGTTCAGGTATGAATTATTCCCGGTCAGTATAGTTTAGTTTTTATGAGCTGATATCCGTATTATTTTTATCCCGTTAAACTAAATCATACTACAATGAAAATCACCAAAATCATTTCCGCACTTGCAATCGTATTTGCATTAGGCACCTTTCAGTCATGTTCAAAAGATGATGCCACCCCGTCTCAAACAGCTACATCAACAGATGGCAACTGGCGGGTAAGCCTTTATTTCGACAATAGTGATGAAACCTATAAATTCACAGGGTATACATTTACTTTTAACAGCAACGGAACTATTGCTGCAACAAATGGAAGTAATACCGTAACCGGAACCTGGAGCCAGGTGAGCAGTAAATTCAACATAGATTTTGGTGTAACCCCGGTTTTTAGCGACCAGAATGACGACTGGCTGATTGTTGAAAAAACAACCACATCCATTAAACTAAAAGATGACAACCCTGCCAGGAATGAAAAACTGGAGTTTGTAAAATTATAATGATCAGAAAAACCGCTTTAAATTCCAAATCCGGTAAGATTAACATGACGAAACTGCTGTTTAGTCAATATACCTGGTGAAATACAAATTTCTCATGCGTTTTTAAGCCGTAACATTTTGTGTTACGGCTTTGTTGTTTTAGCTTTGCGCACGTTGGCGGGGCGGATTTGTTTATTGTTCAACCCCGGCGGTTTTAATAAGAAATTGAACTAATAAACGAAATACATCTCCACTACGCTCCCGGGATTTGAAAATCGTTTTAGTATTATTTTTTATTGAGCAGACGCTTTACCGCTATTCAGCTTCATTGGCAGCCTGTCCCGATTATTTCGGGATCGCACACTTGTACATTTAATATTAAATGATCAGTTATGATAAATATCAAAGAACTATTAAAAGAACGTATCCTCATTATTGACGGCGCCATGGGAACCATGATACAGCGTCATAAACTGGAAGAAGCAGATTACCGCGGCGAAAGATTTAAGGATTGGCATACCGATGTAAAAGGCAACAACGACCTGCTGAGTATCACACAACCGGCCATCATTACAGGCATACATAAACTATACCTGGAAGCCGGTGCAGACATCATTGAAACAAATACTTTCAGCAGTACCAGTATTGCCCAGGCAGATTATGATATGCAATCACTGGCTTATGAATTAAATGTAGCTTCAGCAAAATGTGCACGGGTTGCTGCAGATGAATACACGAAAAAGAATCCGGATAAGCCACGATTTGTGGCAGGAGCTATCGGACCGTTGAATAAAACCTTATCGCTTTCTCCGGATGTAAACAACCCGGGTTTCCGGGCAGTTACTTTTGATGAAGTGGCTGCTGCTTACCAGGAACAGATCAAAGGGCTGGTTGATGGCGGTGTTGATATTTTACTGATAGAAACCATCTTTGATACACTCAATGCCAAAGCTGCCATTTATGCCATCAATAAATACAACAGGGAAACAGGTACAGCACTACCGGTAATGATCAGCGGAACAATTACTGATGCCAGCGGACGTACATTAAGCGGGCAAACCCTGGAAGCTTTCTATATTTCTGTAATGCACGCAAACCCTTTGAGCATCGGCCTTAACTGTGCATTGGGTGCCAGTGAAATGCGGCCACATATTGAAGAACTATCAGCTATTGCGAGCTGTTATACCTCTGCATATCCCAATGCGGGTTTACCAAATGCATTTGGTGAATATGATGAACAACCGCATGAAACGGCACATATCATTGAAGAATGGGCAAAAGAAGGATTTGTGAATATTGTAGGTGGCTGCTGTGGCACTACACCAGACCATATAAAACATATTGCAGAAGAAGTGGCAAAGTTTAAACCGAGGGAATTACCGGTTGTTGAAATAACTTAACCACAAAGAACACAAGGGATTTCACAAAGAACACGATGATCATGACAGAAAACGAATTGTCTAAAATTGTTTTTGAGTGTGGACTTAAAGTTAACAAAGCATTGGGTCCCGGCTTATTAGAAAGCGCATATGAAGAGTGTTTATATTATGAACTTGTTAAAACAGGCATTCTTGTTGAAAAACAAAAAGGATTGCCTTTAATTTATGAAGAAATAAAACTGGATATCGGATACAGAACAGATCTCATTATTGAAAATAAATTAATTGTTGAGATTAAATCGGTTGAAGCATTAAATGACATTCATCTTGCACAAGTACTTACTTATTTAAAATTATCCAGATGCAAGCTTGGCTTGTTGATAAATTTCAATTCAGTATTGTTCAAAGATGGAGTAAAACGAATTATTAACGGCACTTTGTGATCTTTGTGTATTCCATCGTGCCTTTGTGGTAAAAAAATTTATGAATACAATCAACCCATATTTAAGATTAGCAGGCCTTGAGCCGCTCATCATCCGCCCCGAAACAAATTTTGTAAATGTGGG
>Ga0138256_10007121_pt1 | contig 11816 bp, 11 predicted proteins | sample KNB2016incub_MG_FD_105486 | JGI IMG/M metagenome (GOLD analysis project Ga0138256, IMG submission 105486) | Active sludge microbial communities from wastewater in Klosterneuburg, Austria - KNB2014incub_MG | ecosystem: Engineered > WWTP > Activated sludge > Unclassified | place: Austria...
GGCAGATCCCCAGGCATTAAATCATACGTTGAGTCTATTGTCAATTCATAAAAAAAATATTGACTAAACGGGGATGAGAATGGGATTCAAACAAAAAAAATCCTGTCATTATTAAACTATTGAAGCAGTTGATGCGCCTCCCTATATTCGCAAAGAATTGTTAAAGCCACTGGTATCAGCCCAAATCCTGTTCTCGAATACTTCAAATTGAAATTGGTCGATTAACACCATTCCTGAAATGGTTTAAAAAAGAATTATATTGAGGAACAGCGCATTTTGACTTGGTCTTACTGCTCTTGTTTGAAATATGAATTGGCTTGTATTAATTGTATACGGCATTCTTTTGGTTTCCGTTTGCCTGTGGATCGTTTTTGAAACCCGCAGCAGTACCAAAACACTTGCCTATCTCCTGGTTTGCATTTTTATACCGGTATTTGGCATGCTGTTTTACCTGACTGTTGGCATCAATTATTGGAGAACCAAATTTTACGTTAAAAAAACAAAACTGGACCAAAAGCTGCTGGATCTGCTACAAAAACAAATTATTCAATATTCCCAGGTTATGGTAAAAGCAAGTGACCTTATGGAAGGAGATCATGCCGAATTGGCCAGGATGCTTATCAAAGATCAACAAAGCCCGCTTACACGAAAAAACAGCATTAAACTTCTTTTAAATGGAGAAGAAAAATTTCCTGAATTAATCAGTGCCCTGGAGGCTGCACATCATCACATCCACGTGGAATACTATATCTATGAGCAGGATGAAATCGGCACTGCTATTATTGAGTTGTTGATACGTAAAGCCAAATCAGGGGTGCAGGTAAAAATGATATACGATGATTTTGGAAGCCCCTCCATAAAAAATAAAACAGAAAAAAGGATGCGGGAAGCCGGGGTCGAAATTTTCCCTTTCCATAAAATTCATTTTTATTTGTTGGCCAACCGGATCAATTATCGCAACCACCGGAAAATCGTGGTCATTGACGGCCAAACGGGTTTTGTAGGTGGAATTAATGTAAGCCAAAAGTATATCAATAAAAACAAAGGGAAACTTTATTGGAGAGACACCCACCTTCGTATTGACGGTCCGGGTGTTTATTACCTGCAATATCTATTTCTTTCTGACTGGAATTTTTGTAGTTCCGGAACTGTAAATCCCGATGATATATATTTTCCCGAAAAGATAAAAAGCAAGGGTGACAGCCTGGTGCAAATCGTGGCAAGCGGGCCAGATTCCAGTCAACCCCTGGTATTATTCTCCATTCTCCAGGCCATATATTTGGCTAAAGAAGAAATTCTGATCACCACACCTTATTTTATACCCGGGGACAATATTATGGACGCCCTTCGGATTGCTGCTTCCAGCGGCCTGGTTGTAAAGTTACTGGTACCGGGGAAAAGTGATTCAAGGTTTGTGAATGCGGCTTCCAAGGCTAACTATTACGATTTGTTACAGTCTGGTGTCGAAATATATTTATATCAAAAAGGATTTGTACATGCCAAAACCCTGGTCATAGATGGTAAAATGTCCATGATAGGGACTGCAAACATGGATTACAGAAGTTTTGAATTAAATTTTGAGGTCAACGCAATTGTCTATGATAAAAAATTTTCGGCCAATATGCGCGAGGTTTTTTTACACGATCTCCGGCACGCAAAAAAAATAAATGCAGTTGATTGGTATAAACGTCCTTTCTATTTCCATTTATTTGAAAAAATTGCGCGGCTATTTTCACCCAGTCTATAGCTTTTCCTCCTGTATCATTGAATAATCTCAATCCTGATTCCCTGAAAAATAAATAACCTAAAGGCTGAAGCCTGAGGTTATTTTCGAGCTGTTTGGGCTAAAGTCCGATTGATACTTGTGCGATTTGTCCTACACCCACGACTGGTGACCTTTAGGTATTGCCATTTAAACCCAAAAAATTCATTAGAAATGAATTTTTTATCCTACGGATTGACGAAATATTTGATACTCAAATATTTGTCAGGGTTAACCCCGACAATAAAAATGAATGAATTACTTACAACAGATTTTCGTGTAATTCATTCATTTTTATTCGTCGATCGGTCATTTGAAATTTTCAAATGACCGATTTGGGTTAAATTCACTATATTTAACAAAATACAATTCAAATGCGTTTTTGAACAGAATCTTCCAATTACCTTTTTTACTAAAATCAATCCCAAATTATGGCAAACAGAACTTTTTTACCCAGTGCACCCAACAAAGGACTGTGGCTGGTAGCAGCAATAATCGGTATTGTGGGCATCGTGGTCCATTATGTCCAGGTCAATCAACTCTCCCAATACAGCTTCGAAATGGTGTTATTTGGTTTTGTTCTCCTGGTCATTGGAACAACCTATCGAAATATTTAGGGATTCTTTTCTTTCTTCGGTTGTCTAATCTCCCCACATTACCTTTGTTTGCTGCAGGTCCTGGCCGCGGTTTTTTAAGTTTTATCTCCCTGCGATTACATCCAAATTAATTTTGAACTTTTTGCTTGAGGATGTCCAATTCCCGTAAATTCATTTGTCAACAGTTGTCATTCATTTGATTAACCACTGAAAAACCAATGTATGGAAGAATTTATCTTATTGTTTCGCCTCGATCTCCTGACCAAAGAAGCTCAGCCTTCACCGGAACAATTGCAGGTCTATATGAAACAATACCATGACTGGGTAGGGGGTATAGCAGCCCAAAATAAGTTTATCGGGGGAAAAGGATTATCTACCGAAGGAAAAGTATTAAAACCCAACCAGGTCATTACTGATGGACCATTTGCCGAAATCAAAGAGTCCATTGCCGGCTATATTATGATCCGGGCAAAAGACTTTGAAGAAGCCGTAAACCTGGCAAAGGACTGTCCAATTCTAAACGGAGAAGGAAATAGTGTAGAAGTGCGGCGAATTACCGGTGGTTCCTAACATTATCCATTAAAGTCGTCAAAAGATATCCCTGTTAAGTTTAATGGTTGATACAGACCCCGACGCCCTGCTCCCCCATTTATTCAGAAACGAATATTCGAGGATCGTGGCCACCCTGGTCAAACGATTTGGATTGGATCAGATCGAAATTGCAGAAGATCTGGCCGCCGAAACTTTTTTAACCGCTACCCAAACCTGGGGGGTCGGGGGAATTCCCGTTAATCCTACTGCATGGCTTTATCAGGTCGCAAAAAACAAAGCGATTAATTATTTAAAAAGGGAGGCCCGCTTAAAAGCTAAAATCACGACTGATTTAACATCTCCATCGTCAGACCTGTCTGAACCGTCAATAGATCTATCCGAAAAAAACATACATGACAGTGTGTTGCAAATGATATTTGTAGTATGTCACCCCTCCATTTCAGCGGAAGCACAAATCAGTTTGGCGTTACGGGTCCTTTGTGGTTTTGGTATTGATGAAATCGCCGCAGCTTTTTTAGTTAACAAAGAAACCGTTCATAAACGTTTGTTTCGGGCTAAAGAAAAATTGAGGGAAGCAGGAATCCAAATGGAAATTCCGGGAGAAACCCATATTGAAAGCCGGTTGGATAATGTCATGACTATCCTTTACCTGCTTTTTAACGAAGGCTATTATTCGGTAAGCCAAAACAGGACTATTCGTAAAGACCTTTGCCTGGAAGCTATTCGATTGGGTTCGTTGTTGATTGAAAATAAAAACACCAACCTGCCCGCCGTCAACGCATTGATGTCATTAATGTGTTTTCATATCTCGCGGTTCGAAGCGAGAATCGATAAAAACGGCGAGCTCATTTTATATGAAGACCAGGATACTGCACTGTGGAATCCGGATTGGATTCATAAAGGTGGATATTTTCTACATCAGGCATCCCGGGGTCAAAAAATATCAAAATATCATTTAGAAGCGGGGATAGCCTACTGGCATACTCAAAAGACAGATGACAATGAAAAATGGGAAGCTATCTTACAACTTTACAATCAATTGCTGCAACTAGAGTATTCACCTATTGCGGCACTCAACCGGACTTACGCTCTTTCCATGGTTAAGGGTCCTGAACAAAGGTTACAAGCTATCGAAGAAGCTAAGAAACTCAATCTTGTGGATAATCAATTCTATTTTATTCTATTGGGCGAGCTTTATTCGGGTATTGATCCCGTCAGTTCAAAAAACAATTATTTGCAAGCCATGAGTTTATGCCGTACTGCCGCCGATAAACTGGCTATCCGGAAAAAGTTGGACAAACTGGTTTACGGAAAACCCGGGTAGACAGATCCAAATTATATCCTGGAGTTAAATGTTATGATTTTTATTCATCAAACTCCTGCTTAAATTTAGTGCCCTAAATCACTTAAAAAATGTCTACCGCTAAAAAGACCGTGCTTAAGGATCCTTCCAATGCTCAACCACCGAAACCCCTGACTGCAAAAAAGTTTATTGAAGTTTTAATTTCAAAAAAGTCTAAAGGAGAAGCGGAAAAAATTCAGCGCTATGTCAAAGGGGATGGCAAAACAAAGAATAAATTCATAGGGGTAAGGATGAAAACCTTATTTGATACCGCCAAAACCTATATCCAATTGCCCGTAAAGGAGATAAAAAAACTTTTATCCAGTCCTTACTATGAAGCCCGTATGGGAGCGGTGAGCATTATGGATTTTCAGGCGAGAAATAAAAAGTTTACAGAGGAGTATAAAAAAGTTTTATTTGACCTCTATCTCGAGAAGCACCGTTATATCAATAACTGGGATATGGTTGACCGCAGCGCGCCTCATGTGGTCGGTGGATACCTGGCCGATAAATCCAGGGGAATATTATACCGGTTAGCCAGGTCCAAAAATGTTCATGAACGCAGGACAGCCATTGTAAGTACCTATTATTTTATCCGGAAGGGCGAGATCAGTGATACCTTTAAGTTGGCGGAGATCCTGGTTCATGATCCTGAAGAATCCATTCACAAAGCAGTGGGTAGCTGGATCCGCGAAGCAGGTAAAAAAGATAAACTGCAATTGACCAATTTTTTAGATGTGCATGCTGGAACTATGCCGCGGGTGATGTTGCGGTATGCCATTGAAAAACTCGACAAAAAAGAAAAAGAACAGTATATGAAAAAATGATCACCTGATGAATTCCCGGTAATCATTTGTAATTTAATCTTACGATTTAACCCGGCTATATGAAAACCACATTCATAAACCTCGTCTATGATATTGTACTATGTTGTGCCATATCACTGCCTTCTTACTCGCAATCTATAACTGGCCATCTACCGAAAAGGATTGATAGTATATTTGAAAGATGGAACATTTCGACCAGTCCGGGTTGTGTGATAGGAGTTGTACGCAATGATTCCCTGATTTTCGCCAAAGGTTATGGAAGTGCTAACTTAGAATATGAAATTCCGAATACCCCAAGTTCCCTTTATCATACGGCGTCTATATCCAAACAATTCACAGCTTATGCCATCGTCTTGTTGGCAAAGGAAGGTAAACTTAAACTGGACGATGAGGTAAAGACATATCTGCCATGGTTTCCCGACTTTCCTGAAAAAATCACGATCCATCATCTTTTAATTCACACCAGCGGGATCCGCGATCAATGGCAATTGTTATCTATTGCAGGCACCCGGCTTGATGACGTGATTACCCAGGAACATATTCTCAAAATAATCAGTGCCCAACAGGAATTGAACGCCAGACCCGGGGAAATATATAATTATTGCAATAGTGGTTATACCCTCCTGGCGGAAATAATGAGAGTAATCACCGGTAAATCCCTGCGTGCTTATACAGATTCCGCGATCTTCAAACCTTTGGGAATGGTTTCAACTCATTTTCACGATAATTATAAAGAGATAGAAAAAAACAGGGCTTATTCTTATGACCGACTGGATGATACCCGGTTTAGCAATAGTATATTGAGTTATTCCAACTCGGGTGCTACCAGTTTGTTTACCAATGCATATGATCTCAGCAAATGGGTGATGAATTTTTATAACCCCAAAGTCGGTGAGGAAGAAGACCTGAAAACATTGACTACCCGGGGCAAACTAAATAATGGATACGAATTGAATTATGGTCTCGGCGTAGTAGTCGATCAATATAAAGGGTGGAAACAATTTTCACACAGCGGCGGCGATGCAGGTTACCGCACTTATCTTACCATCCTGCCGGAGCTTAAAATGGGGTTTTATATTTTCAGCAACCTGAGTGATTTTTATCAGATTGCAAAATTGTATGAAGTGATTGATTTTTTTGTAAATGAAAAGGAACCCGGGCGTCAACCGATACGTCCGGAACACCAGGACAGTTCTTTGGCCATTTTAAAAGATAACACTGCCATACAACACTTCCCAGGTCATTATATCAGCGATGACGGTGTGTTATTCTATTTCGGTTTCCGTGACCGGGTCATGTTTATCAATTCATATCTCAAAAATAATTACCTGGTGCCGGGGGGTGTCGATACTTTTTCACTCTTATCATCACCGGAAACTAAATTCATTTTCAAACTATCCGGAAAGGATACCCTGGTGGAAATACGATATCCCAACAGGATCCGGTACCTTCAGAAATACACCAAGGCGGAGCACTATGCGGATGAGGTAATGATGCGGTATGCGGGCACCTATTATAGTCCGGAGCTGGATTGTAGCTATACGATTCAATGGAGGGATCGTCAACTTTATCTGACCCATTCCAAATACCTTGATTCAAAATTAACATTGATCGGCCCGGATCATATTCAGTCCGAGCGATGGTGGATGAACCATTTAGTTGTATTGCGTAATGAAAAGGATCAGGTAGCCGGTTTTGAAATTAACTCCGGAAGAGTCATGCATTTGCAGTTTAACAAACTCAATTAAATCTTATCCTTTTAGCCCTTTTATCACGACATTTCCAGTACCGTCCTTGAGGCAGGGATAGTTGAGATCATCCTTCCATTTTTTTTCATTCTGAATTAATTCAAAAAAATCATCCAGGTAAGAATTGATTTCTTTCGGAGTGGATTTTTCCATCCAGGGTTGTTCAGTGACCAGCTGTTGGATTTGTTCTTTTTTAGCTAAAAACTCTGTGAAATATTCTTTTACCAAAGTATAATCTGTCAGACAATATCCCCGGTACCTTCTCTCCAGGACTGAATTCATCTGCAATGCTTCTGAAGGCTTAGCATAGGTCGCGTGGACAAGGCCTGAATGATCAAAATCATAGGGGACAGGTACTGGCTTTTCTCCGGAAAACCTCAGCAAACGGACATTGTGGAGGTATTGGACTGACCAGTCCGTATTGCCGATCATGTATTCATACAAAGCCATCCTTATAAAATCCTTTTGTTGTGTATTCTCCGGACGTACCATTTTTTTAGTGATCAGGCTTGCCTGATTTCGTTTTGCTACCGATTCATCTTCTTCCAGTAATATTCCTTTGACGGTAAATCCTTTTTTAGCGTTGGCAGGATCTTCAAAGCTGACCTTTACCATCCTCACTTTGTAGCTTCTGGGAGTAAACAAATTGTATAATTTATAAGCCAGGTATTCCCTGATGATATAGTCTTCGCCCCTGCAGGGCATGACCAGTTTTAATGCCTTCATTCCATCAAATGGACTCCCCGATAAATCCTGACCATTAAAATCGACTAGCAGAGGAGGATATGTACAATTACCTGCCTGCCTGCGGAAATTCCCCCTGGTTTTCATTTTAATAGGGATACTCTTCTCGGCTTCCCCCAACATATACATCAAATTCATGTCTTGCCTGATGGCCTGGTCACTCCGGTCACGGATTAATTTGTTGACGGGTCCCTGAATTTTTAATTCCAGAATGGACTCCTGATCAAATAAATTTTCTGCAGCAGGTAATAGTTGAAGGCCCAATGCCATCCATACCCAAATTAAAATTGTCATCATCTTATAAGGGGGCTTATCCCTCATTAAAATTAAACTTAAGTCATCAAATAGTTTTAGTAAAATCCAGGGTGGCATCAATTTATCGGTTTCCTGCAAATGCAGTCAATCGAAATCTGTTAATAAAATTAGTCAAATCAGAATCCTCAGATCGATATCCTGGATCAAAAACCTGGATCAAAAAACCGATCATCAATCCATATTCTTTGCCTTAATTCCCACTCCCCGATTGGTGAAAACTCCCTACCTTAGTACCCATGGTTTACAGACGCAATTTTATTAAAACTTCCGCGGCATTGGCTGCCGGGAGCATACTGATCCCTTCCAATGAACTGCTCAGTCTTAAGAAAAAAAGAAAATTTGGTGTTCAATTATATACCGCTAATTCTGTCATCAATGATGACCTGAAAGGTGTTTTAAAAGGACTTGCAGATATTGGTTATAAGGATCTAGAGTCTGCAGGATCACCCAAGGGAGGATATTATGGAATGCCAGCTCCGGAATTTACCAAATTGGCTAAAGAATATGGATTGCAATGGGTAGCACATCATGCTACCGGTTTTCCTTTTCGTATGCCGGGAGGTGCTCCGCCATCAAATCCCGCACCGACCAACCCACCAGCTGCTCCTCGTCCCCCGTCAAGATCTTTAAAAACCCATATGCAGGAGTTTGTTGATGAAGCAGTCCAGGGTGGGTTAAAATACCTGGTCTGTTCGAGTTCACCAGTCAAAACCATGGAAGAGATCAATATGACCCTGGAAGTACTCCAAAAAACCGGAGAAGCTTGCAAAAAAGCCGGGATCCAATTTGCCTTCCACAACCATACCGCTGAATTCGAAATGGTAGATGGAAAAAGACCTTTTGACCTGATGGCAAGCCAGATCAGCGCTGACCTTTTAAAATTTGAACTGGATATCGCCTGGGCGACCAAAGCCGGAGTCAATATTCCGGAATTATTCAAGACCCACCCGGGACGATTCCCGCTATGGCACGTCAAAGATCTTAACAAAGAACAAAAACCGGTAGAAGTGGGCCAGGGCTATATCGATTTTGACCCTATATTTAAATCCGCCAAATTAGCCGGAGTAAAATACTTTTTTGTTGAACAAGATGGCGCACCTAAACCCATTGAAAACTTAAGTAATAGTTTTAAAAACTTAGTTAAGGTCGCCAGTTAACCATAAACATATAATACATTTTATCAACCCTGTTCATTTCAGGTAAGTGATCGCTTATTTGATGTGATATCATAATGCACCGGATGGATTCTGGATCTCAACACCACTTTATAAAACCGGTAGACCTGATTTCAAAAATTCCGCCCACCATTAAAGGGTTGATTTTTGATCTGGATGGCACCCTTGCCGATACCATGCCCAGTCATATCGAAGCCTGGGTCCGCACCGGGCAACATTATGGTGTGGAGATCACGGCGGATATGGTCAACGCCCTGGCGGGTGCACCTTCAATGGAAGTGATCTCGATATTCAACAAACAATTTGGCTGGACTATTGATCCGGGTGAAGGCAAAAAAATGAAAAGCGACTTATATCTTGCTTTACTGGATCAATTGGAACGCATTGAACCGATCCGTGAGGTTTACGAACTCGTCAATCATTTTAAAGGAATATTGCCCATGGCTATTGGTACCGGCAGCAGTAAATCAAATGCTGAAAGAGTGATCCGTAGTCTTGGGTTGGAAGATGTGATCACCATCGTAGTCAGTGCTGATGATGTAGTTTATCCCAAACCACACCCGGAAACTTTTCTGACCTGTGCCCACAGATTAAATGTCAACCCAAAGGATTGCCTGGTCTTTGAAGACGGGCCTATGGGCATCCAGGCAGCTGTAGCTGCAGGGATGAGGGTACTTATATTACCCCAATACGAAATCATATAGTATAATTACCAGCACAATCCGGTACATACAGACTTCATTCGCGGGAGCTACTTCATTGAGAGTATATTTGCAGGCTGATGTCAATGCGAGATGGTCCACCACCTGAAATGGAAAATACCCCCAGGAAAGGTTTTGTCGAAAGCCTGAGTGCTTTAAGATTACTACCCCCTTTTTTTAAAATGATCTGGTTTACCTCCCCGGGTTTTACCAGTGCCAATATCATTTTGCGGCTATTCAAAGCTGCAATCCCTGTGGGCCAATTGTATGTGGGGAAATTGATTATAGATGAGGTTATCCGGTGTATCAACAACAAAGAGCTTTCTTATGACCAACTCTGGCTGTATATAGCCATTGAATTTGGCCTTGCTATCATTTCTGAAGTATTAAACAGGCTGATCAATCTCACCGATTCCTTATTGGGAGATCTTTACAGTAATTCCAGTTCGGTGGAACTGATGAACAAAGCCGCTACGATTGACCTCAGCATGTATGAAAATGCTGACTTTTATGACAAGTTGGAAAGAGCCCGCCGGCAAACCACCGGCAGGGTAGTCCTGATGTCCATGGTCCTGAGCCAATTGCAGGATCTGATCACTATTGTTTTTTTAGCTGCGGGTCTTATTGCGTTTGAGCCCTGGTTGATCCTACTCCTTGTAGTGGCGGTCATGCCTTCTTTTATCAGTGAGGCTTATTTTTCCAGATTTAGTTATTCCCTGGTGCGGAGCTGGACCCCACAGCGAAGGGAACTCGACTACCTGAGGTATATCGGTGCCAGTGTAGAGACCGCCAAAGAGATTAAAGTCTTTGGATTGGACCGGTTTATTTCTGACCGTTTTGCGCGGATAGCCAAACAGTATTATGAAGCCAACAAAGCTTTAGCCATAAAAAGGACACTGTGGGGTACCTTATTACAGATCGGCAGTGTAACCGCGTATTATGGTGCCTATGTACTCATTGTCATACGCACGATTGCCGGCGTCTTATCCATTGGTGATCTCACTTTTTTGTCAGGATCTTTTAACCGTCTTCAGAACCAATTGCAAAACCTGTTGACGACTTTTACGAGGATCACGGAATCCGCCATGTATCTGCAGGATTATTTCGAGTTTTTGTCTATCGAGCCGTTGATCAAAGACAGCCCTAAAGCTATACCTGCCCCGGGAATAGTAAAACAAAATATTCGTTTTGAAGGTGTAGGTTTCAAATATCCGGGTACCGAAATCTGGGCTTTGAAAAACCTGAGTTTTGTCATCCATGCTGGTGAAAAACTGGCACTTGTAGGAGAAAATGGTAGCGGAAAGACCACCTTGGTAAAATTGATAGCTCGGATGTATGATCCAACCGAAGGCACTATTTATCTGGATGGTACAGACATCGAAGAATTAAACCTGGAGTCTTACCGGAATATGATCAGCGTGATTTTTCAGGATTATGTCCGGTTCAATTTTAAAGCCGGTGAAAATATCGCTGTTGGAAAGATAGAAGAAATAGGCAATAATGTACAAATCACAGGTGCGGCATCGATGAGCCTGGCTGATCCCTTGATCCAGCAATTACCGGCTAAATACCAACAAATGCTGGGTAAACGATTTGCGGAAGGTGTCGACCTGAGCGGGGGTGAGTGGCAGAAAATTGCGCTGGCTCGCGCATATATGAGGAATGCCGAAATTGTAATTCTCGACGAACCGACAGCGGCCCTGGATGCCAGGGCAGAATTTGAGGTATTCAAACGATTTTCCGAGCTGGCCCAGGGGAAGACAGCAGTCATCATTTCTCACCGCTTCAGCACGGTAAGAATGGCGGACCGTATCCTCATCTTAAAAAAAGGAGAAATGCTCGAATTGGGTACCCACGAGGAATTATTGGAGAATAGAGGTCTTTACCATGAATTATTTACCCTTCAGGCTCAGGGATATCAATAGTTTTATATGTTCAATAAATTGAGGTTTAACCAGGTGCAAAACGTTAAAAACTCCTGGACACGCTATTTATTCCCCTGATTTGCAGTTTGTTTTAAAAAGATTACTTTTGCAGTCGCTTTTTCAAAAACC
>Ga0138256_10007122_pt1 | contig 11816 bp, 11 predicted proteins | sample KNB2016incub_MG_FD_105486 | JGI IMG/M metagenome (GOLD analysis project Ga0138256, IMG submission 105486) | Active sludge microbial communities from wastewater in Klosterneuburg, Austria - KNB2014incub_MG | ecosystem: Engineered > WWTP > Activated sludge > Unclassified | place: Austria...
CCTGCAAGCAGAATCACATCACCGGGTTGCGCCAATGCTACTGCAGTTTTTATCGCTTCCTTTCTATCCAGAATTGCAAGAGTCTTTCTTGTGTCACCTGCAGGGACTCCTTTTTCCATTTGCTGAATAATCTCTCCTGGATCTTCGGATCTAGGATTATCAGAAGTAAGAATAACCCGATCACTCAGTTCACAAGCGATCTTTGCCATCATAGGTCTTTTACTCACGTCACGATCACCACCACAACCCACTATTGTGATCACCTTCCCGGTTCCTGAATTTACGTCGTGTATTGTCTTAAGCACATTCTGTAAAGCATCCGGTGTATGAGCATAGTCAACCACGCCAATAACCTTTTGATTTGATATCACGAAATCAAAACGACCCTCAACAGAACTGAGAGTGCTGAGAACAGTCAGTACCTTCATCTTATCTTCTCCGAGAAGAACTGCTGTGGCATAAGCAGCGGTAAGATTATAGGCATTAAAACTTCCTACTAAACGGCAATGCACTTCTTGTCCGTCGATATTCAAAAGCAATCCGGTGAAGCTATTCTCAATTAATTTGCATTTATAATCGCTCATTGACTGCAAGCCATAACTATATGTTTTAGCTTTTGCATTCTGTAGCATAACAGCCCCATTCTTATCGTCAAGATTTGTAAGAGCGAAAGATTCCGTAGGAAGCATATTAAAAAATGCTCTCTTCGCCTTTATATATTCTATGAAAGTCTTGTGATAATCAAGGTGATCATGAGTAATATTTGTGAATACACCTCCCGTAAAATGCAATGCGTACACACGGTCCTGCACAATTGCATGAGAGCTTACTTCCATAAAACAGTGGGTACAACCTTCGTCTACCATTGCAGAGAGCAAAGCATTTAGTTGTAAAGGATCCGGTGTTGTATGAGTGGCAGGTATTACCTGATCATTCACTTGATTGCGAACTGTAGAAAGCAAGCCTACAGAATAGGAGAGAGAACGAAATAAATGAAAAAGTAAAGTAGCTGTTGTTGTTTTCCCGTTTGTACCCGTTACACCAATAAGCTTAATTTTTTCAGATGGAGAATCATAATAATTTGATGCTATCTGAGCGAGAGCTTTTGCGCTGTCAGAAACACGAACATAGGTTACTCCTTCACTCTTTTTTGAAGGGAACTGTTCACACACTACTGCTACCACACCCTTCTCCACGACGTCATCCAAAAAAGCATGGCCATCTGATTGAATGCCCTTTACAGCAACAAACAGACTACCCTCTCTGCACTTACGAGAGTCGAAGCATACTTCTGATATCCCAAGGTTAGTTGGACCTACGACATCAAGAATACCAGTCTTATAGATTATGTCTTTGAGCAGCTTCATATTTACCCTAGTTCTATCATTATAAGATCCCCCTTCATAAGGCGACTTCCCCCATTGATAGATTGTTTTGTTACAACCCCTTTTCCGTTTATCCTTACTCTTAAGCCTGAATTTTCTAAAATGTATAATGCATCCTTTGCACCCATACCCATCACGTTAGGCACCAATCCTTTTTGCATTTTACGTTCTTGCAATACAACTTTATCATCTTTGCGATTGGTAGACACCCAAGATGCATCCTGATTTTGTGACTCAACAGGTTGTTTTAGATGAGCAAGAACTTTACGGACATCCTTTTGGTAACCGACATTGGCGAGAGGTAATTTATTTTCTACTGTATCTTCTTCCACTTCATCTTTCTGCAGATCGAAATGATTCGAAAACACTTTGTCGGCTATTTCTTTGAATATAGGTGCAGCTACAGCCCCACCATAGTAGAAATTATTTGAAGGTGCATACACAACCACGATGCAGGAATATTTTGGCCTATCTGCAGGAAAATACCCTACAAATGAAGCCTGATAAGATCTATGGCTCACATCATATCCATATTTCGGATTTGCAATTTGTGCGGTACCGGTTTTTCCGGCAATCTTGTATGGAGATTTATTTAAGAAAGATGCTGTACCATTTTCGACAACACCTTCCAATAAGCGATGAATTTTATCTATGGCAACCTGACTTGCTATTGAATCACGGATAACCTGAGTACGAAATTCCTTTACAAGCTTTCCATGATGACGAATTTCTTTAACAAGACGAGGACGAACCATCCGCCCATTATTTGCTACTGCGTTATAAAAAGCAAGGATTTGTAATGGTGTTAATTTTGATTCGTACCCAATGGACACCCAAGGAAGTGAAACACGGTTATTAAAATCTTTGTCTGTAGTTGACTTTATTCTTGGCTTCCCTTCACCTTTAATCTCAAGTCCGAGCTCCTGACCAAGTCCGAAGGAATGAAGCTTTTCCATAAATGCTTCAGGACGTTTAGCATAAAGTTGAGTGATTATCTTTGAGATGCCCACGTTTGACGATGTTTCAAATGCTTGCTGAACAGAAAGGCGACTTGCCTTTGGAGCATGAGAATCTCTCATCCATTGACCCGAAAAAGAATGGCTACCATTTCCAACAGCGACAGTATCAGTAAGCTCAATCAGACCATCATCGAAAGCCACCAGTAAAGAAGCCATCTTAAATGTTGATCCGGGTTCTGTCGCTTCACCAATCGCATAGTTATATGTTTCATCATAACTACCGGAAGGTGTTTTCGACAAATTGGCAATAGCCTTGATCTCGCCGGTCTCCACTTCCATCAAAACTGCACAACCATGGTCAGCATTGTGAAAACGAAGATGGTTTTCGAGTGATTGCTCAGCAACATCCTGAATATTGATATCAATAGTTGAGATCAGATCGCTCCCGTCTTTGGGTTCTAACTCGGCTTTATCAGGAACAGGCATCCATACATTGCCGCTGAGTCTTTGCATCAATCTCTTCCCGTTCGTTCCTTTCAGATCTTCATTGAAAGCGGCTTCGATGCCTACAGGTTTTACATCACGCAAAGTTCCAATAGTACGTGATGCGAGTTTCTGAAACGAGAGTTCACGAACGTTTCGTTGCTCGATCATCAGTCCACCCTTATTTCTTCCCAGTTTAAAGACAGGAAAAGTTTTTAGCTGCTGGAGCTGAACATAATTAACATTACGCTTCACTAGAAAATACCGATCCCTGTCTGCATAGGCATTTTTTAGTTCTCGTTTGTAATCACTTTTTGACTTATCCTTGAACAAGACCGATAAATTCCAGGCAAGTGAATCAAGTCCGCTATCATATGTCGCTTTGCTCAAGCCGTCAGCACGAGTATCAATACGTATATCATAAACCGGAACGGAGGTAGCCAAAGGACTGCGCCCATCATCAGAATAAATATTTCCACGGGAAGCTTCTATTGCGACATATTTAATTGTCTTCTCTTCAGCAAGCTTTCGCCACTTGTCCCCTTCAATAAACTGAAGCTGGATAATGCGACCCACGATCACCAAACCCATAATGCACATTATGAGAAAGGATACATGGATCCTCCACATGATATCTCTTTTGATCTTCATGTCGGTTCGTGACTATTTTTTATTTTTCTTATCCTGATCTTGTGCCCGGATCAGGTGAGGGGGTTCGATACTTTCTTTAATTTTCATAGGCTCAACCGATTTTGCCACAGTCGACTGTCTACTATCATTTATCAATGCAGATTGTACTGATATATGCTCCGCCTTTTTCTCCTTCAATTCCCTTTTTGTATTATTGATGTCTCTGACAATTTTTTCTGCGTAATAGCTATTCGCTATGTAGCCAATGATCATAACTGTGATGAACAAAATAAAAGGCATAGCACGCACGATCTGGTTCCGATCAAACACCCCAAAAATGTTAATGAAGCGAACGAGCCTGCGGGCACCGACCATGTCCTGCTTTTTTGATTTCGAAGATTTTGGTTCTTCTTCCTCTTTTTGCTTAATTCTGTTCTTGCTCATGAGATATTCCTTTCAGCTATTCTAAGTTTTGCACTCCGGGATCTGGGATTAGCATTTAGCTCTGCATTGCCTGCCGTCAAAGGCCTTTTGTTTACTGCAGAGAAAGCCATATCAGGGCTATTCCCGAACATGTCCTTTTCTACTTCCCCTTCGAACTTTCCTTTTGCGATGAAATTTTTAACAATGCGATCTTCCAGCGAGTGATAAGTGATCACTGAAAGCCGTCCTCCCGGTTTTATTGTTCTTATACATTGAGTAAGCAACTCTTTTAAAGATCCAAGCTCATCGTTTACTTCAATTCTTAAGGCTTGAAACACTTTTGCATAATATTGTGACTCATGCACACGATCTGCAATAGGGGCCATTAGCAATTTGAAATCATCGATCTCCTGTATTTGCTTTTCGGCTCTAGCTTCAACGATCTTTCGAGCCAGTGTTTTGGAATTAAAAACTTCACCGTAATCCGAAAACACTCGAACCAATTCCGTTTCCGAATAAGTATTAAGTATATCGGCAGCTGATACTTCTGAGTCACGACTCATACGCATATCCAGAGTTGCATTGAACCGGATCGAAAAGCCTCTTTCAGCTGCATCAATTTGACGTGAAGAAATACCCAGATCAGCGAGGACACCATCTACAGGAATCATAGAATAGTATCTTAGAAAATGATAGAGATACCTGTAATTGTGTCTGACATATATACATCTTGGGTCATCAGGAGCATTTGCAAGAGCATCCAGGTCCTGATCAAAAACAAGCAACTTACCTTTGCTTCCAAGGCGACGTAAAATTTCTGCAGAATGACCTCCACCACCAAAAGTCGCATCAACATAAAGGCCGTTCTCCTTTATGTTTAATGCATCTACGCTCTCCTTCAAGAGCACCGGTTCATGATACGTCGTCATCATCCTTTCTGCGTTTACCCATCACTTCTTCAGCCAGAGAGGCAAAGTCGGAAGACTCATCCTTCATCATTCTTTCGTATTCTGCTTCTGCCCAAACTTCAATTCGATTCCCGTATGCGAACAGAATAATATCTTTTTCCATTCCTGCATACTCAGATAATGATTTTGGTATGAGCAACCTGTTCGTACCATCAAGCTCCATCTCCGTTGCACCTCTGTTAAATTTGCGTATGAACTCTCTGTTCTTTTTCACATACAAATTCAATTCGTTCACCTCAGCAGTGATCTTGACCCATTCTTTACGAGTGTAAATGACCAGATGCTTTTCAATTCCACGATGAATGATAAAGGACTTCTGCTCCTTAACCGGAATTTGCTTCTTCAAAGCACCCGGCAAAAGGAAGCGTCCTTTTGCATCAATTGTACATGGAAATTCACCTATGAACCCGACCATTCTGCCTCTTTTTCGTGGTGCTAATGTAAAGCAATTTTTACCACTTTTTGACACTTTCTGACACTTTGTTGAAAACTTTTCTAAATCCCGCCACCAGAAAGGCTTTCAGGGCCATGAATTAGCGGGAGCGATCCGGTTGGCTGAACATGTGAAAATTCCGAGGCTTGGCACAGGAATTAATTGGCCTCTCTAGCGGCTGAACAGATTGAGGCATACAGGAACCTCGATCTGCTATATTGTGAACATCAGACTATTGAGAAAAGTCAGGTGCAAGAATCTTCAACTCTTCTTTATTTTTATTTACATTTGGAAAAACAATTCTATGCGTTACGAGATTAAACGCGAAAATGATTTTGATTATATTGAAGAAGGCCAAGGCCAACCTCTCATCCTATTACACGGATTATTTGGCGCCCTGAGCAACTGGGTGGATGTTGTCGAAAAATTTTCCAAATCATACAAGGTCGTTATTCCGTTGATGCCGATCTACACACTGCCGGTCCTCAACACAAATGTGAAAGCTCTTGCTGAGAACATCCACGATTTTATTTCTTTTAAAAAATACAAATCACCCATTCTTATAGGTAATTCACTCGGAGGCCATGTAACGTTAGTTTATGTGAAGCGCCATCCTGAGGATGTAAAAGCCATGGTACTTACCGGTAGCTCCGGCCTTTACGAAAATGCAATGGGAGGCACTTTCCCTAAGCGTGAGGATTATAATTTTATTAAGACTAAGGTCGAGTACACATTTTATAATCCTAATAATGCCACCAAAGAGTTGGTAGACGAAGTGTACGAGATCGTCAACAACAAAGCGAAGCTTATTCGTATTTTATCTCTTGCAAAGTCTGCTATTCGTCACAACATGAGCGACGACCTAAAAGACATGTCTCTTCCTACATGCCTGATCTGGGGCAAACAAGACACCATCACTCCTCCGGATGTGGCACAAGAATTCAACAGACTACTACCAAATTCAGAATTGTTTTGGGTTGACAAATGCGGTCATGCACCTATGATGGAGCAAGCCGGAGAATTCAATAATATTCTGGACACTTGGCTGACTAAGCTGCTTGCCAAAGAAAAAGTTTAGGCCTTAGTTTTTTTGGTTGGACTCGTATGTCTACCTGAAATTATATCAACGCAAAACATCATGGTTATTAATGAAGCGGAATTTGTAATTAGTCAAACCGACTATAAAAAATGTCCCGACCCTGTAATTCCCGAATATGCATTTATAGGCAGAAGTAATGTAGGAAAGTCTTCCCTTATAAACATGATAACCAACCATAAAGGGTTGGCTAAAACATCTTCAACGCCGGGTAAAACTCAGCTGATCAATCATTTTATTATTAATAAAGCTTGGTATCTGGTTGACTTGCCGGGATATGGCTATGCAAAGGTGTCGAAGACAAATAAGGCAACATGGGATAAAATGATCAGGGATTACCTGAAATATCGCACGAACCTTATGTATGTTTTTGTACTGATCGATGTTCGGTTGAGTGCACAAAAAAACGATCTTGAATTCATTCATTGGCTTGGAGAAAATGAAATACCATTCGTACTGGTATTTACCAAAGCTGACAAGCTATCCGCTGAAAAAGTAAATCTTTCAATTGAAAGCTACCGTAAGAAACTTACGGAAACGTGGGAAGAACTGATGCCTATGTTTGTATCATCCGCAGAAAAAAAACTTGGTCGTGATGAAATTCTGGAATTTATAGATAAGACTATAGTCGACTTCAAAGTTCCTCCAAAAGTGAAAGCCAAAAATTATTTATAATCTTTGAGGCCCTAGTATTCCTGATTTTTTACCAAAGTTCTCTGCAAACTTTTTAATTTCTTCAGACAATTCATTGTCGTTTGTAGCTCTGAGATAAGTATCCGCAAGCGTGAAAAAATTTTCGTAAAAAAAACGCTTCATATCATCCACCAACATATCTTTTGTCCAAAGATCTATTCTTAGCGTAGTATTCTCTTTTGGATCCCATATAGTAAGCAAAGTGGCATTACATGCTTTGCTTCCTTCCATACCACTATCACTTGCTTCCCATTCTAATTTTACAGGAATTTTCTCTTCATCAAGAGATACTGTAAACTTAATTTCTGATTTTGTCATACTGTTTTGTTCTATTGATACTGCTTAAGAAATAGACTGTTTAGTTCAACCTTACCTTGCAGGTTTATATTTAGATTCCCGGAATATTTTCATAAGATCTTTTTCATTCATTAGCTCCTTCAGGGAAACCTCCTTGTGATTCTTCAGATATGACTTCACGATCTGCCAGCCGGCAAATTTACCAATATTACCCGGAGATTCTTTCGGAAATCCATTTGTAGTCGGCCCATCATTCACATACTTCTGAAGCAAGTTAGGGTCATCACTGAAAAGTAAGCTATTCTCTATAAAGAATGACCAAATTCTCGATTCATTCTCCTTACACCAATTCAACTGGGTACTGCTGAATCCTGATTTAATTGTATCCGACAAGTCCGGCATTAACACATCAAGAGCACAAAGGAGGCGACCCTGACTAATCATCATATCCACAATTTTCGCGGATGATTCATCAATACCAAAATCACTTTCCAGCCATCCTCTCATGGCATCAGGAGCAAGATATTCCTTTCGCATACGGTTTTTTAAATATAATGGCAAAGGAGGATCAAGCGTTTGATAATACTTGCTATCAGTTCCCAAATACATATCCAGACTTACACCAAGAGTGGCAGAATCTACGACGATCGGGTATGAAAAAACGGACATTAAGGTTACAATTTCGGGAATAACTTTCTCAGGAAATTGCTCAGAATACTTTTCAAAAGCAGCCTGCAATTCTGTTTTTTCCTTTTCAAAGTCACCAAATATTACTGAGCAGTCCTTATAGACAGCTAGAAAATTTGTGTCAGTAATAAATGAGGAGAAGTTCATAGCCATCTGTACTGAATCCCTTGTTCCCAGTCTTGTAATCTGATAGGCAAAAAGATCAAAGAACGAGCCGTATTTTTTTCTCATGCCATCCAGTTCAGTGCCAATATCTGCAGGATCCATGCTGAAAAGATCCTTTTCAAATCGCCTCACTTCTAACTGAACCTTTGCGGTATCATCATTACCCTTATTGGCATTTGGGCCACATGAAGTAATTAACAGCAACATGTATACAAACACAAGTACTGTGCCTGACTTCTTAGTCATATTTTTCTGTACCATTGTAATTCTAAAATCATGCAAAGATGAAAAAGATATTTCGAATATTATTTTTAATGTTTATCAGCAGCCAACTCACTTTCGCTCAAGGTAGTGACCCTGTATTCCATTTCGGACTGAAGGTTCTGCCAAATTTGGGCTGGATCAAGACCGACGACACTTCTGTAAAAAGTGATGGCAGTAAATTAGGATTTGCCTATGGTCTTGTAACAGAGTTTCGCTTTGCTGATAATTATGCATTTGCAACAGGACTTGATGTTACATACCGTAATGCTAAACTTAAGGGTGAAGAAAACTCCATCATCAATGACAGCATTTCAACAAAAACAATTTCAAAAGCATCAATGAAGTTGCAATACATTGAAATTCCACTAACGCTAAAGCTCAAAACCAATGAAATCGGCTATTTCAGGTATTTCCTGCAAATTGGTGTCGCTCCGGCATTTAAGATCAGAGCCAGAGGAGATGTGAAAGGTACAACAGCCACAACTAAAACCGTAGGGACAACAACAACCGATCTGGGAACTGAAACTTTTGATGAGGAGAATGTTGACATCAAGGATGACATCAATAATCTCAACGTAAGCATGGTTGTCTCGGGAGGAGTAGAATATAACCTGAGCGGAAATACAAACCTTGTGCTTGGATTGGTTTTCAATAATGGTTTCTCAGACATTGCAGATGGCGATTTAAAGCAAAAATCCAATTTCTTTGGTCTTAGCATCGGAGTTTTGTTCTAAGCCTTCAATACATACCTTTGTCCCGTTCTTTCAAACATGAAGGAACGGGATTTTTTATGCGCATTGCTTTAGCACAACTTGATTACATCATTGGTGATTTTCAAAATAATGTTTTCAAAATTAAAGAGAACATTAAAACTGCTCTAAAAGAAAAGGCTGACCTCATCGTATTTGCAGAACTTTGCGTTTGCGCCTACCCTCCACAAGACTTTCTGGAGTTTGATGATTTTATAAAAAAGTGCAATGATGCTGCTTTAGATATAGCATCAGAATGCAAAGGCATTACTGCCATCATCGGACTGCCGACTTTAAATCCAAAAATTGAAGGAAAGAATCTGTTCAACTCTGCATTTGTTTTGAAAGACGGAAAGATCATCGACTGCATTCACAAGAGCCTTCTTCCTACCTACGATATCTTCGATGAGTACAGATATTTCGAGCCCAACACTTCATTTCATTGTGTGAAGGTGAATGACGTAACGATAGCATTAACGATATGCGAGGATCTTTGGAACGAAGAAGATGATCCGAACTATGTTACTTGTCCGATGGAAACACTTCGAAATGAAGATCCAAAACTAATGATCAACATAGCTGCATCACCATTCAGTTATGATCATGCAGAACAACGCAAGGCTATCTTGTTAAGAAATGTAAATAAATACAAGGTCCCCCTACTCTATGTGAACCATGTAGGCGCACAGACTGAAATTATTTTTGATGGAGGATCTATCGCCTATGATAAAACGGGAAAAATTGTTGACGAATTAAATTACTTCGAAGAAGACTTGCGTTATTTTGATTTTAACGACAATGTTCTTAGTGCAAGCATTGGGCAGAAGAAAATGGTCGGACAAAAGCAAACAATCAAAATAGAAAGGATACACAGTGCCCTGGTGATGGGTGTCAGAGATTACTTTAAAAAACTAGGCTTTAAAAAAGCAATACTTGGTTTGTCGGGAGGAATTGACTCTGCTCTCGTTGCGGCTCTTGCATCATCAGCTCTGGGACCTGAAAATGTAAAAGCAGTAATGATGCCTTCAAAATTTTCTTCCTCAGGATCTGTAGACCATTCTTTAGAGCTGATCAACAAATTAGGAATTGAGCAAGAATTAATTCCCATCGAACCATTAATGGAAACATTTTTAAAGACTTTAGATCCTCAATTCGCCGGCCTTCCATTCAATGTTGCCGAAGAAAATATTCAGGCAAGAATCAGAGGAGTACTTCTAATGGCACTTTCCAATAAATTCGGGTACATTTTATTGAACACCTCGAATAAAAGCGAGATAGCTGTTGGGTATGGAACTCTATATGGAGATATGTGTGGAGGTCTTTCAGTTATTGGAGATTTATATAAAACCGAGGTATATGATCTTTGTCATTACATAAACAAAAGAAAAGTAATTATTCCTGAATCAATATTGACAAAAGCTCCATCAGCCGAGCTTAGGCCGGATCAAAAAGATTCTGATTCACTCCCTGAATATGATGTATTGGACAAGGTTTTATATGAATACATCGAAGAGCGAAAAGGACCTAACGAACTTATTTCTGAGGGATTTGATGCTGCCCTGGTGAGACGAGTCTTAAAAATGGTCAATACTAATGAATACAAAAGATTTCAAACAGCGCCAATTCTGAGGGTTTCTTCGAAGGCATTTGGTATGGGTAGGCGAATGCCGATCGTGGGTAAATACCTGAGCTAAAATATATATCAATAAGCTAAATAAATAATTAGTTTTCTTGTTTTTGAAAGCTTATTCCGATAATTTTGCCATCATATTAAGGTAAATTATTAAAAAACAAAATGACCATGAAAAAATCTATTTTAACACTTAACAAAAAATTATCCGGACTACTTATTGTATCATTATTAATATGTTCACAGAGCTTTGCAGCTGAGCCGGCATTTGACAAAGGGTCAAATGTAATCGGCTTAGGCCTTGGAGTTGGTGTAGATTATGGAAATTATTACGGTACATATACCGGCAAATCTGTTTCTCCTACTCTACTTCTTACGTACGACCATGGATTTTTCTCTGAAATAGGTCCCGGTACAATTGGTATAGGTGCCGTACTTGCATATAAAAGTTCAAGCTATAAGAGTTATTACAGAGGAGATCTGAAAAAGTACAGAAATTCAAGCATGATTATCGGAGTAAGAGGCACATACCATTTGACTCTTTTGAAGGACAAAAACAATAAATTTGACCCGTATGCAGGTGTAACTTTTGGCATACGTATCAACGACGACAATTATTATGATGACTATTACAGTACTTATGGTTATTACTACAGTTATAATAAGACCAGCCCTGTAGCAGGTGTTTTTATCGGGGCACACTACAATTTTATGCCTGCCTTTGGAGTATTTGCAGAGGTTGGATATGATATTTCATTATTACGTGCCGGAGTTAATTTTAACTTCTAATATTCAGAAACTACAGAGCATAAAAAAAACCGGGACATCAATCCAGTCATGGTCGGAAGAAATTCCGACCATTTTTTATGTTTTAAAGAGAAGGCCAGGATCTCCGCCACATTGCTCTACAATAATAGCAATGGATAAATTTCTAACTTCCATAAAGAGTCTTCG
>Ga0138256_10007124_pt1 | contig 11815 bp, 4 predicted proteins | sample KNB2016incub_MG_FD_105486 | JGI IMG/M metagenome (GOLD analysis project Ga0138256, IMG submission 105486) | Active sludge microbial communities from wastewater in Klosterneuburg, Austria - KNB2014incub_MG | ecosystem: Engineered > WWTP > Activated sludge > Unclassified | place: Austria...
GATACCGCGTGGGTATTTCAGCCCGAGTTGATCATCCGTGCAGAGAAGAACGCCAGCCAGCGTGCCATCTTCCGGCGCAGGCAGGTACTCGACTCGGTCGGCATCGACCCGGAACGCGATGCGATGGAGATGATCTACCGCAACCGGGTTGAATTCGCAGTTGGGCATGGCGTGTCGGTGCATGCCACGGCATCGGAAGACGTGACGTTGGCTATCGAAGTACGTACGACTGTCATGCCCCGATACGAAGTCCAGGTCACCGAGACGCCGGGTCTCGACCCCACGGATCGCCCCGTGATGAAGGAGATGGTGGGCAGCGGTTTGCTCGACATGAAGCGACTTGCGACCTTGGAGAAGGACGCGTTGGTCGAGGCCTTGAGCGTATTGACCACGGACTATGTTGGCTGGATCAATGAACAGCGTGCCCGGGTTGGCATCGACGTAGTCGGCTACGATGTGGAGTCTCGTCGAGCGATGGATCGGTGCCAGGATATCTACGAGCGTCTTCGGCAGGGTATCGATACGCTGAGGACTGACGAAAATGCTCTCGCGGCCTTTCGGTTTGCCAATCAGGCGATGGCCACCCAGCGTGTCCGTAGCATGTATGCGCTCGCCATGCGTCGTGGCGAGGATGTCACCGTCGACAGTTTCAATGTCCTGGAGAACCGCAGTTGGCGTCCGTTTCAGCTCGCATTTCTGTTGCTGTCCATCCCTTCGCTGGCCAATCCGAATCACCCGGATCGCGTCAAGCCCGTCGAAGCCTATGCCGACCTGCTCTGGTTCCCTACCGGAGGAGGCAAGACCGAAGCCTACCTGGGTGTGGCAGCCTTCACCATGGCCATTCGCCGGATGCAAGGCAATCTGGGTGGTTATGATAGCTCACGCGGTTTGGCCGTGATCATGCGCTACACCTTGCGTCTGCTGACGATACAACAGTTCCAACGTGCCACTGCGTTGATCTGTGCGATGGAAGTGCTGCGACGTGAGGCTTTGGACAAGGGCGACAAGTCCCTCGGCACCGAACCATTCACCATCGGCTTATGGGTGGGTAACCGGGTGACACCTGGCACGACCGAAGACAGTCACAAGGCGATCGAGGCGATCCGAACACCTGGCCAGTACACCGCTGGCTTGGCCTCCCCGGCACAGCTTACGAGTTGTCCGTGGTGTGGCACTGAGATCGAGCCAGGACGTGATATCGCAGTCGACAAGGCCACTAACCGCACGATCATCTACTGCGGGGACAACAGGAGCCGCTGCGATTTCTCCAAGGGTAAATCGAGCCGACAGCCTCATCCAGGCCTTCCCGCACTCACAGTCGATGAAGAGATCTACCACCGACCGCCCTCAATGATGATCGCCACCGTCGATAAATTTGCCATGATGGCCTGGCGTGGTCAGGTTCGTACGCTATTCGGTCGTGTAGGTCAGGAGTGTCCTCGCCATGGCTTGCTCTGGCCCGAGGCGGACTGTAACGGTAACCATCGCGGCAGCAATGGTCTGTCCGCTGCCAAGGTGAAGATGATCAACCCGCTTCGCCCCCCAGACCTGATCATCCAGGACGAGTTCCACCTGATCAGTGGACCACTGGGCACGATGGTCGGTCTCTACGAGACGGTCGTGGATGAACTGTGTGGATGGAAGTTGGGCAATGCCATTGTGAAACCCAAGATCATCGCCTCGACCGCCACGGTACGTAAGGCGAGAGAGCAGGTGAACAATGTGTTCATGCGTCGCGTATCGGTATTCCCGCCTCATGGTCTGGACGTGGAAGACAACTTCTTTTCGATCCAGCGACCGATCGCAGACAAGCCAGGGCGTCGCTATCTCGGGGTCTGTTCACCAGGCAGTTCCCGTCCGGCGATGTTGATCAGGGTCTACACGGCATTCCTGACAGCGGGACAGGCGCTGTTCGATCGATTCGGTGCGCCAGCAGATCCGTACATGACCATGATCGGGTATTTCAATTCGCTGCGAGAACTCGGCGGGATGAAGCGTCTGGCAGAGGACGACGTGCAGACCCGGTCGTATCGCGTACAGATGAGCATGGTGGAGCGCCCAGCATTGGCCCAGCGTAGCGTGAGCAACATCCGCGAGCTGACCTCGCGTGTCTCCAGTCAGGATATCCCGAAATACCTTGACCAGTTGGAGATCAAGTTCAAGGCCGAATTCGACGCCACCGAGGGCAAGTACGTGACTCGATGGGAAGAAGGGGAGACGCGAGCGATCGACGTGGTGCTGGCCACCAACATGTTCTCGGTCGGCGTAGATGTCAATCGCCTGGGGTTGATGGCTGTGAATGGCCAACCCAAGGGCACTGCGGAATACATCCAATCAACCAGCCGTGTCGGTCGGTCCTTCCCTGGCCTGGTCTGCACGGTCCTGACGTGGGCTCGTCCCCGAGATCTGTCGCACTACGAGACCTTCGAGCATTACCACGCGACGTTCTACAAGCATGTCGAAGCACAATCGGTGACACCATTTTCACCTAGAGCGATGGACCGTGGACTGACGGGCACCATGCTCAGCCTGATGCGTCTCGACAACGACCCGTTCAATCCCAACGAAGGGGCGGGCAAGTTGGCCCAATCGGACCAAACCGAGATCACCGAGACCATCAATGTCCTCGTCCGCCGGGCGTGGGGCGTGACCGATCTATCGAGCACCAAGAACCTGGCAACCCAGGAACTCAAAGAGCGCGCAGACGAGTGGGCCAAAGAGGCGAGCAGGGGAGGGAGGATATTGGCTTATGCAAAACGAGGCCCCCAGACCGTCGCGTTGATCAAATCTCCAGGTATCCAAGCCTGGGACAATTGGACCGTGCCGATGTCGCTGCGGGAGGTGGAGCCGGGTGTGCGTTTGATCATGGACACGAGCCACATTACGGACGATCACGAGTGGAAGCCTCGTCCGGCATCGAAGGATGAGGATTGAGCATGAAGACTCCAGTTGGAGAAGTCAGACCCAGCCAGCTACTTTGGACCTATGGGCCTGGCGCATTGATCGACCTTCCGAATCTTTCGGTCGTCACGCAGGGTATCGACCGTTGGGAGAAGGATCGCTGTCAACCGATTCAGGAGGCACGTCTACTTGCTGCCGTCAGAAAGGTACTGGGATCGCAAGTAGAAAGCTTGCGGATGCCACCCTTTCAAAAGAGTGACCTGGTCGACGTCTGGTCGGCCGAGGCCCATATCGGAGTTCCGGTCAGACCATTTCCCCGATGGATGCGTTGTGTGAAGTGTGGTCTGCTCTCGCCCTTCGATCTAGGACTGTTCGAGATCAAGCCGAGCCGCCGCCCAGAGAGGACCCGGTTCGTCCATAAGGAATGTCGGGGCTCGAAGGGCAATCAGCCCTCTAGGGATGCGGATGCCGTGCCCGCCCGTTTCCTGCTGGCGTGCCGGAACGGACACTTGGACGATTTCCCTTGGCATTATTTCGTGCATCGAGGCAACGACTCCTGCAAAGGATCTCTGCGCTTCTTCGAGAGTGGGGCATCCTTGCAGACAGAGAACCTGTGGGTGAAGTGCGATGCCTGTGGAGCGCCCAGGAGCATGGCCCAAGCTTTCGGCAAGGTAGGAAAAGAAAATCTCCCTGCCTGTCGAGGACGCCATCCTCATCTGGACATGTTCGAAGCCAAGTGCGGAGAAGAGGCGAGAGCCGTGCTCTTGGGATCCACGAATAGCTGGTTCCCGATCACGCTTTCGGCTCTCGCGATTCCCCAGACGAAGGATCCTCTCAGCCAGTTGATTCGGGACGGATGGGAGTACTTCGTCGACTTGGAGTCTGAAGCCGAGGTATCGGTGACCGTCAAGACGCTCAAGAAGACTGGGGCGCTTCCGGGTATCGACAAGTACGCACCGGCAGCTATCTGGTCCACCATCGAGGCACATCGCTCGGGCAAAGGCCAGGAAATCGTCGGAGAAGCCGATATCAAAGGCCCGGAGTGGGATGTCCTGACGGAGGCGAATCCCCCCACCGACTATCCGCATTTCATGAGCAAGAAAGTCGCGACTCCGCCCGGACTCGAATCTCGTATCAGGAGAGTTCTTCTCCTCGAGCGATTGCGTGAGGTGAATGCGTTGTTGGGTTTCACGCGTGTCGAAGCACCCGAAGAATCAGCCGACCCCAAAGAACGGCCACCGATGGCCGACCTCTCGCGTAGCGACCCCGACTGGGTGCCTGCGAACCAAGTACATGGCGAAGGCATCTTCATCCAGTTCGACGAGCAAGCCCTCGTCGCGTGGCAAAGCTTGGCTTCTGTCAAAAAAGTTGACCAGATGCTGCGTGGTGGACACAAGGGGTGGCGCAACTCACGACACCTGAACCCTGACGAGGGGTATCCCGGTATTCGTTATGCCATGCTCCATACCCTCTCGCACCTCCTGATTCGAGAACTGGCTCTGGAGTGCGGCTACAATGCAGCGAGCATTCGTGAGCGAATCTACGCAGACACTTCGGGCGAGAGAGCCCAGGCCGGCATCCTCATCTACACTGCTGCAGCGGACTCGGATGGAACACTCGGTGGCCTCGTCGACCTCGGTAAGCCGGAAAACCTCGGGCGTTTGTTGGAGCTGGCACTGAACCGATCGAAGATCTGCTCATCAGATCCGCTGTGCTCGGAGCACGATCCCGAAAAAGATCGATCTCTTCATGGCGCAGCGTGCCATGCCTGTTGTCTCGTGGCTGAAACCTCATGCGAGCGGGGAAACCGCTACTTGGACCGATCACTCCTGGTGCCGACCCTTCAATGCGCCGACGCTGCATACTTGAAAGGCATCTGAAATGGAGAAACTGTTGGATGCTGTCGCAGCCGTGGCTTGTCTCGTTTCACCAGAGAAGGTGGAGGCCATTGCCTCCCGCATTCGCAAGACGGATGCGCTCGAGGCTGCTTCGGCACTGAGTGGTGTCGTCGGAACGCCGATCGCATCAGGCGTCATCAGCGAACTGATCAAGGCTTGGCAGTCCGTCCCTGTATCATCGGACGAGCTCGCTTCGATGCTCCTTGCCGCGAGGCATGCTTTGGCAAGGGTTACCTCGGAGCAGTCCACCGAACTCGTGTGGACGGGGCCAACGACCCCCTTTGTGTCTGCTCGACGAACGGAGCAGGCACTACTTCAAGTCATCAACGCTGCGCAAAGGACGTTGTTCATTACTAGCTTCGTGGCTTACGACGTGTCGTCGATAGTCAAAGCGCTGAATGAGGCGAGCGCAAGAGGGGTACTCATCTCTATGCTTCTGGAGCTGTCCTTGGCGCATGGTGGGAGCATCTCCTTCGATGCGATCGGGAAGATGAAGCTTCTGGTCCCCTCCGCTCGGCTCTATGCGTGGCGGGACAAAGCCGAGGAGTTTTCCGATGGTCGAGTGCATGCAAAGGTTGCCGTTGCTGATGGAAACACCTGCTTCATTACGAGCGCAAACCTGACTGGTTTCGCGATGGAGAGAAATATGGAAGTGGGAGTGTTGATCTCAGGAGGGCACATCCCCCGATTATTAAACGAGCATCTTGGTTCCTTGGTTGATACAGGGATCATTTCGGGCGTGTAAACACGGGACAAATAATAAGGGGCCTGGAGGCTTTTTCAATAGCGTTTCAGACAGAACTTTGCAAGAGGAGTCCGGAGTGTTTATAGTTACATCGTTCATGCCTAAAATGCTCCAGGTACTTTTGAGCTGATCATATGGCGCAACGTCCTCCCAACCTTTCCGGCTGTCGGGTTTTAATCCTCGTTGAGCCCCACGCAGGGGAGGAAGGTGTCTGTCTTGGCCCGGCAGATTCCGATGGATCATGGTTCGTGTCAGCCGACTCGAGCAATGAAATCCTGCGCCTGGAGTTTGAAAGAGACTTCGGGTTATTAGTGCAGCGCCCACCACGCCCCCTGACTCACTAGATCGGGGATTACTGCACGATCGGAAGAAATTGTCAGGACATTTTTCCACCCGCGTGCGCTGTTCTCCAGGCAAAGAGTAGGCTGAATGCGTTGGCTGTTTTGATCTCTGGAGGCTCGCCATGTGGGTCGTCTTCCTCCGTCTGCTGCCGCTATTGTTCTCCGTCACCCCTGCACTCGCCGAACCCGGCTTCTCCGAGAAATACGAACGCGACTACAACATCTTCAACCCGGCCTGTCTCTACGCACCGGACAACTCGCTGAACCCCGCACAGACTTATGCGCCCGACAATCCCTTCAACCCCGCGAACCACTACGATTCCGGTAATCCGGTGAACCCCGCCAATCGCTACAATCCCATCACGCCGTTTGTTCCCCTGAATCGTCCGCCACGCGGTACTCGCTGAATGCTGGATACTGTTGAGGACGTTAACGCGGATCACTGGCCTTGGAATTAGTGCGAGGGTGGGCGACACGTACTGGCATGCAGCGGATCGACGAAATACCGCGTTTGGGAGTTCCTGTGAGAGTAGGGGAGACTCGGTGTCGAACCATCCTTCTTTGACTACTTCCGACCAACAACTCTGCTCTCCGTGACATGTCCTAGGGCCTTGGCTATACTCACGGACGGTTTACGGTCTTGAAGTGGCGATTGCAACAAATAGGGGACTGCCCGTAAAGAGCATAAAGGTTAATGGGGTGGACGTGTGAACGACCTTATTCGAATCGCAACCATGGAGTTGGCTCAATTTCTTGCCGATAAGCTGCCCGTTCTGTCGGAGGACTGGTGGCAAAAGCACGTTATGGAGCGCCTGAGCTTTCAGCAACAACGGATAGTGCAGGAGCGGGGGCATAAGACGGTCCCGCAACTCGACCTCGCTGCGTTGCTTAGGGTACTCGATCAGAATTGGCATGAACTTTCCAGCGCTCTTAATCTGCCTCGCGAAGGTAGGACCTGGGTGAAGGAACTACAGACGGTGCGTAACAAGTGGGCTCATCTATCCGCGGAAGCGTTGCCAGCAAGCGAAGTTTACCGGGATGCTGACACACTCGGTCGGCTCTTGGTAATGATTGAAGCTACCCGAGCATCCTTGGACGTCGTAGATGCGAGCAAAGCCGCTGCTGTTGCAGCGATGGCGAGAACCGGGAGCGGTATTGTTGATGCACCTGCGAACCATGCCAACCAGCCGGTTTCGAGCAACGAGTCTGACGAGCAAGTCCCTCGTGGAGCCGGCACTCCACCGATTCCTGCCTCGCTGTTCCGCGTGGGAGATCTCGTCGCTCTTCGGTCGAATCCCGCGACGATTTTTCCTGTGATCGAAGTGATTCCCGGTGGTGCGGAATGCCGTTATCGAGTCTTCCAGAACAACGCCAAAGTCACGTACTACGAAAGCCAGTTGCAGACGTCAACAGGCACGGCGGATGAGCGTAGAGCGCTCACAGCCCATGAATTGCAAGCCCATCTGACGAGTATTCAGATTCTCTCACCTTCCACCACGAACCTCTTTTCCCTCCGATCAGGCCGGGTGCAATTTGTGCCCTACCAGTATCGGCCTGTGTTGAAGCTCATCCGGTCCGACAGACCCCGCCTGCTGATCGCCGATGAGGTTGGAGTCGGTAAGACTATCGAAGCGGGGCTGATCATCAAAGAACTGCGGGCACGGATGGATCTTTCGTCGGTGCTAATCATCTGTCCTAAGGCATTGGTCGCCGAGCGCAAGTGGTTCCTGGAGATGAAGCGCTTTGACGAACACTTTACCGCGCTCGATGGCCCGCTGCTCCGTCACTGTCTGAAAGAGACGCTACTGGAGGGTGCGTGGCCTGAGCAATATGCCAAGGCTATCCTACCGTTCTCTCTATTTGATTCCGACCTCGTTTTTGGCCGAACAGGAGAGCGCACGCGAAAAGATCAGGCACTGCTAAGCCTCGACCCGCCGCCAAAGTTCGATCTGGTCATCGTGGACGAGGCTCACCACATTCGGAACACGGAAACCTTCCTGCACCAGGGCGTGCGATATTTTTGTGACAACGCCGAGGCGGTGCTTTTTCTCACCGCAACGCCGGTTCAGTTGGGCAGCGAAGACCTCTACACCCTGCTCAATGTGCTGCGGCCTGACCTTGTTATCGACTCAGCTAGTTTTGAGCAGATGGCCGCGCCGAACCGCCATATCAACACCGCAGTTCAGCATTGCCGCCAAGCCCACGAGGGCTGGCAACACGAGGCTCGATGCAGTCTGGATCAAGTAGCCCAAACCGAGTGGGGACGCCTGTTCCTGCGGGAATCACCGGCTTTCCAAAGCATCTATGACCGCTTGCAGGGGGATCCCGTTCCCGATGCGGATCGGGTTGGATTGACCCGCTCCATCGAAGAGCTTTACACCTTCAGCCCGTTGATCAACCGGACGCGCCGCCGCGACATCGGCGAGTTTACGACCCGAAAGCCCGAAACCCTCACGATCGAACTCACTCCAGCACAGAAGAGGCTCCACGACGGCTTGCTGAATGTAATCGCGCGGATGTTCACCTTTTGCCACGGCCAGCAGAACGTCAAGTTCATGATGACGACCATTCGCCGCCAGGCGGCAAGTTGTCTCTACGGCCTTGCCCCGCTTCTTCAGGACATCCTGACCGGCAAACTCAATCGACTCGAACTGATGGAGGCCAGCGACGGCGACGAAGACGCGGATCTCAGCTTCGTTGACCATGTGCGGACAGACATTGCAACCCTCCTCGAACAGGCCCGAGACCTCGACGCGCACGATCCCAAGGTCGAGGCATTTGTCAGAGTCCTTAACGATAAAAGCAAACTGCCCAACAATAAAGCACTCATCTTCAGCACCTTCCGCCACACGCTGGCCTACCTCGCCCAGCATACACAGCGCACGGGATTACGCTACGGGTTGATTCACGGTGGTGTGCCGGATGACGAACGCACCGATCTACGCCGTCGCTTCGCCTTGCCCAAAGAAGAGGCCGACGCGCTTGATGTACTGCTTTCATCCGAGGTGGGTTGTGAGGGTCTCGACTTCCAGTTCTGTAACTTCCTCATCAATTATGACCTTCCTTGGAATCCAATGCGAATTGAACAGCGTATTGGCCGTATCGATCGCTATGGCCAGAAGAGCGAGACGGTCGCTATCGTCAATTTCGTGACTCCCGGCACCGTGGATGCCGACATCTACCAGCGCTGCCTGTGGCGCATCGGAGTTTTTCAGCACGCGATTGGAGATAATGAGGAAATCCTTGGCGAAATCACCCAGGAACTCCATGACATCGCCGAAAGCTTCAACCTGACCCCTGAGGAACGCGAGGAACGACTCCGGCAATTAGCGGACAACGCCATCCGTCAGATCCGGGAGGAGCAGGAACTTGAATCAAAACAAGCCGAGTTGTTCGGCCTGAATGTCCCGAATCAATCCTGGCAAAAAGAAATCGAAAAGGCGGAAAGTTACTGGCTTTCCCCTCCAGCTATCCAACGTTGTGTGGCGTCCTACTTGTCGGCACGGCTGGGTACTGAAACCGAGCATCTGCTGGGAGACAAGGCCCTCAAGACCCTGCGCCTCAGCCAGGAGGCCAGAGTTAAATTGCTAGAAGATTACAAATGCCTACCGCGCTCTGCAGAGTCCATTCCACGCGAATGGGAAAAGTGGCTCAAGGGTGGGCAGCCGACTTTGGCCATCACGTTCGACCAGGAAGCTGCGGCTGAGAATCCCAAAGCCATGCACCTATCGGTCATGCACCCGCTGGTGCGGCAGGCAGCCCGTTCCCTTCAACTTGACGAACCGGCCTACGCTTCACTCACGGTCCAAACCGCCGAAATCCCACCGGGTGATTACCGCTTCGCCCTCTATCGCTGGAAGAAGCACGGAGTGAAGCTGGATGAAGTCCTCGTCCCGGTGGCCTCCGCTCCCGCTGTTGAGGTTAGGCTGCTTGCGCTTCTGCAATCCGCTACAGAAGCCGAATGCGCCACGCACCTGCCCCAAGCCGACTTCGACACACTCGATGCCCAGCATCACACCAAGTGGACCGGCGCCCAGGCCAACCACATTGCTGAAAACCGTCAGCAGGTTGAGCATCGCATTCAGAGCCTAACAGTCAGCCACCTCGCACGCTGCAAGGCGATTGAAGACCAGATCGCCTGTGCCACGAATGACAAGATTCAGTTAATGAAACAGAGCGAATTGTCACGGGCCAACGCCGATTTCAGTCGACGCATGGAGGAACTCCGACGGGCAGCCAGCAGCGGCGACATCCATGCCACGGCGGTGCTGTTTGGGACGATCACGGCCAGGGACGAGGGAGGCAAATGAGCTTTCTTGACGAAGTTCGTGCCGACAGGCAGCCGCTGGCTCACGTCCTAAAGAAGCACCGCGGAATCCGTAAGATTGTCGAGGACCTTTACCCCGACCGAGCGCATTTCATTTACGAACTTCTTCAGAACGCCGAGGACGCGAAAGCAACAGAAGCAAGCTTCACACTTGAAGTGAATGCCGTCACCTTCGAGCACAATGGTCGGCCTTTTTGCGAGAAAGACTTATGGGGTATCACGGACATAGGAGAAGGGTCCAAGGTTGACGAAGATAAGATCGGACGCTTCGGTGTTGGTTTCAAGGCGGTGTTCGCATACTCAGAGACGCCACGAATCTGGTCGCCCACCTTCTCCTTCGAGATTTCCGATTTGGTGTTGCCGAAGGAAATCACTTCCAAGCCACAGCTTGGTCAAAAAACCCAGTTCGAGTTTCCATTCAACAATCCCAAGAAGAACGCCCAAGACGCTTACGCAGAGGTCGAAGCGGGCCTCAACGAACTAGCCGAGACAACTCTTCTTTTCTTATCACATCTGGAATCCATTCGCTGGAAGATCGGTCAGCAGGTTTCTGGCGAGGTTCTGCGAATCAAGCACTCTGAGAACCATGTCGAGGTCTTGAAGCAGACAGGCGGAAAGACCACGGCGAGTTCGCACTTTTTGTGCTTCTCGGATTCCGTGGAGGGACTGGAGAAACGACGTGTATCAATCGCGTTTGCATTGGATCCCCTACTGAATGTCGCGTCGTTTGACCCAACGAAGATATTGGAAAAACAACTCAAGATAGCTTCAGCCAATCCTGGCCGTGTCGCAGTTTTCTTTCCAGCCGAGAAAGAAGCGTCTGGTATGCGTTTCCATCTGCATGCGCCTTTCGTGCCGGAACTCAGCCGTGCGAGCATCAAGGAAACACCCGCGAACCATCCGCTATTCAAGCAGATCGCCAAACTAGCAGCCGCGTCCCTACACACTATTCGAGCACTTAACCTTCTTACCACGGATTTTCTCAGCGTGCTCCCCAATCCGCAGGACCCCATCCCGCCGCGATATCAGCCCATCCGCGTAGCCATCATTGAGGAAATGAACAACTACGCATTGACACCAACTCATTCCAAGTCACATGCGCCAGCCAAGAATCTGCTCCAGGCCAAAGCATCCATCAAAGATTGGCTATCACCGGAGGACCTTGAATTTTTGGTCGATTACGATGACAGGCCCCCTGAATGGGCGGTAGCTGCGTCACAAAAGAACAGTAACGCGGATCGCTTTCTGGCTGGGCTGGCCATCAAGGAGTGGGACATCGACGAATTCATCGAATTTCTCAAGCTGAAATCTTCGCAGGGGCGTCGCTACATTCCAAGTCCAGCACAATTCATTTCTGGGCCAGACGCGCAGTTCGTGCAATGGCTCACATCCAAGTCGATTGAATGGCACCAGCAGATGTACGCTTTGCTTTACGCCGATATCCACGCAAGAAACGAGTACCAGCGTGTGCAGTCTATGGCCGAACTGAAGCAACTTCTAATCATTCGCCTCAGCAACGGCAAATACAACATCGGTAGCAAGTGCTACTTCCCGAGCAATGAGGTCGAGAACGATGAAATCCTTCCTCGCGTTGACAAAGGAA
>Ga0138256_10007126_pt1 | contig 11814 bp, 7 predicted proteins | sample KNB2016incub_MG_FD_105486 | JGI IMG/M metagenome (GOLD analysis project Ga0138256, IMG submission 105486) | Active sludge microbial communities from wastewater in Klosterneuburg, Austria - KNB2014incub_MG | ecosystem: Engineered > WWTP > Activated sludge > Unclassified | place: Austria...
AGCATCTCGCAGTCCGGGCTGCCGGCGTTGATCATCGGCTCGATGGTGAAGACCATGCCCTCGCGGAGCTGGATGCGGCCCAGGTTGGAATCCTCGCCCGTATGCGGCACGGAAGGCGGCTCGTGCAGGCTGCGCCCCAGGCCGTGGCCGCCCCAGGCGGTGACCACCGAGTAGCCGTGGGTTTCGGCATGCTCCTGGATGGCCGCACCCAGTTCGCGCAGCGATCGCCCCGGCCGGGCGGCGGCGATGCCTTTCCACAGGCATTCCTCAGCCACCTGCAGCAAACGGGCCGCCTCTGCGGACACCTGGCCCACGGCGTAGGTCACGCAGGCGTCGCCGCACCAGCCCTGATGGCGCAGACCGATGTCGATGCCCACGATGTCACCCTCCTCCAAGCGCCGCCCGTCCGGGATGCCGTGGCAGATCTCCTCGTTGACCGAGGCGCAGATCACCCCGGGGAAGGGCGGCTGCGTGGGCGGCTGCCCCCGATAGCCCTTGTAGAGCGTCAGCGCGCCGCGGCTGCGGATCTCCTCCTCCACCATCCTGTCCAGGTCCCGGAGCACCGCGCCTGGTCGGACCGCCTGACCCAGCAGCTCGAAGAGCTGGGCCACCAAGCGGCCGGATTCGCGCAGCATGGCGATCTCCTCCGGGGTCTTGAGCAAGATGCCCCCGGGCAGGCGCTGACCGGCGCGCACACGCGGCGGGCGACGGCGTTCCAGCAGGGCCAGACCGCGCCGCAGCCGGTCACGGCTCATCGGCGGCCTCCGTGACTGGAAGCGACGACAGCACCTGGATGAGGGCCTGCGTGCCCAGTCGGCCACCGCCCTCGGCCACCAGCCGCTCGTAGAGCCGCTCCGCCAGAGAGAGGCCCGGCAGGCGCAGACCCCGGCTGCTTGCCTCCTCCAGGGCCAGGCGGAGGTCTTTGAGGAAGTGCTCGGCATAGAAGCCCGGCCCCAGGTCACCGCGCACCGCGCGCGGGTAGAGGTTGCTCAGGGTCCAGCTGGCCGCGGCGCCCGCCCCGATGGATTCCAGGACCGTCAGCGGCTCCAGTCCGACGCCGCGGGCGTAGACCAGGGCCTCCATCGCCCCCAGCATCGTGCCGGCGATGGCGATCTGGTTGCAGAGCTTGCAATGCTGGCCAGCACCGGCCGGGCCCTGGTAGACGAGGGTTCGCCCCATCCGCTCCAGCAGGGGCCGGGCCCGGGCAAAGGCCTCCGCCTCGCCGCCCACCATGATCGACAGGCTGGCATTGCGCGCGCCGATGTCGCCGCCGGAGACCGGCGCGTCCAGGGCGGCGATGCCCCGCGCCGCGGCCGCCGCGGCGATCTCGCGCGCCAGGCTGGGGCTGCTGGTGGTCATGTCGATCAGCAGGCTGCCCGGCTCAGCCGCGGCCACCACGCCCTCCGGGCCCAGGTAGACCTGGCGCACATCCTGCGGAAAGCCGACGATGCTGATGGTCGCCGCCGCCCCGCGCACGGCCTCCGCCGCCGAGTCGGCCAACCGCGCCCCAGCCGCCACCAGCGGCGCGGCGCGCGCGGCGCTGCGGGTGTAGACCGTCAGGGGATGCCCCGCGGCCAGCAGGTGGCCGGCCATGCTGCCGCCCATGACGCCCAGGCCGATGAAGGCCAGGGGCGCGTGCGCCGGGAGAGGTGCGACCAAGGGGGAATGGGTCATGGGGGTTCGGGTCGGGAATTGTACATCAGCGGCCCGCGCGGCGTCGCTGGCGCAACCATGGCGCAGAGACGGCGCCAGGCCCCTCGCGGTCGACAGCGCCTTCCCTTATGCTGGTGGTATGAGCACGAGACGCGGGGTCCCTATCTCCGGACAGCGCGCCGCCGCGGCCCTCCTCTGTCTGCTCGCGGCGGCGGGCGCCGCCGCGAATACCGGGCCGCGGTGGTCTCCGGCGGCATCACCGACCGACGCCGCGGAGACCACGCTGGTCATCAGCGCCTTCCTGGCCGATGGTCAGATGCCGGGCGACGCCGACGAGGCCGTCCAAGTCTGGAACCTGGGCGCGGAGCCCGCCGAGCTGGCCGGTTGGTCGATGGCCGATACGACCGGCCGCGTGGTCTTCCCGCCCGGAGCGCGGCTCGCGGCACGGTCCTTCTGGTGGCTGGGCCGCGAGTCCACCGCCTTCGCGCAGAGCTTCGGCTTTGACCCCGACTGGTCCTGGGTCGCCGGAGCGTCGCCCGGCCCCCGTTTGGGTCTGTTGGCGGCCACCGGCGGAGGCCCGCGCCTGGCAGACAGTGGTGACGTCCTCTTCCTGCGCGAGCCGAGCGGACGCGTGACGGACACCGTCGTCTACGGCCGGACCGCCATGCCGATAGAAGGCTGGATGGGAGCCACCCTCAGCCCCTACAGCGGCAGCGGCCTGGCGACCAGCCATCAGGTCCACTATCGAAAGCTGGATGCGCGACACGGACTGCCCGTCCGGGACAGCGACCAGGCCGCTGACTGGGCCGCCGACCCCGCGGATGCTGTGCGGGGACGGAGGGTCCGCTATCCCGGTTGGGATCTGGAAGCGCGCCTGCGCCCGGTGCGCGTCGCGGGGCGAGTCCCCAGCTGGCTGGAGGTCGCCGTGGCGCCGGACGCCCTGGCCGCCTTCCTGGCCCGCCACCTGTCGAGCGCCGCCGTCAGCATCGACATGACGGTCTACACCTTCGATCAGCCCGATCTGGCAGAGGTCGTCGCCGCGCGTGCGCGCGCCGGCGTGCGGGTGCGTCTGGCTCTGGAGGGGGATCCGGCCGGCGGCATCAGCATGCAGGAGCGCTGGTGCCTGACGCAGATGGCCGCCGCCGGCGCGGAGCTGTCCTTCATGGACCGCGGTGGCGATGTCGCGGCGCGCTACCGCGGCCTGCATGCCAAGCTCGTCGTCATCGACCGCCAGCGCGCCCTGATCGGTTCGGAGAACCCCGGCCTGGGCTCGGCCCCCACCGACGACCCGGTCGACGGCACCGCCGGGCGCCGCGGCGTCTGGTTGGCCACCGATGAACCGGGGGTCGTCGCCTGGGCCAGCGCGCTCCTGGACGCCGATCTGGCGGCGGGACGCCTCGACCTGCGGCCCTTCCAGGCCCGCGACCCCGCTCGGGGCGCCCCCTTGCCGGATTTCCGTCCTGAGCGCGGCGGCGGCGGCAGCGGCTACCAACCGCGCTTCATGAAGCCTCTGGATCTGACGTTGTCGGAACCAGCCACCTGGGAGCTGATGAGCGCGCCGGAGAGCGTGCTGGATCCGGACGCCGGCTTGCCGGGCCTGCTCAGCCGCGCCGGACCGGGGGATGAGCTTGCGGCCGAACAGCTCGACGAGCCGCTCTGGTGGGGCGCACCTGTGGGGGCGGTGCCGCCGGAGGCGGATCCGGCCGGCAACCCGCGCGTGATCGGCTACCTGTTGGCGGCGCGACGCGGCGCCCGGGTGCGGGTGCTGCTGGACGGCTTCTTCGACGACCCCTCGCGCCCTAACAGCAACCTGGACACGGTCCGCTTCCTCAACGAGCGCGCCCAGGCGCAGGGCCTGGACCTGCAGGCCCGGCTGGGCAATCCTGCCGGACTCGGTCTGCACAACAAGATGGTGCTGGTGACCGCTGGCTGCGGCGCGGCGGCAGGGCCCGCTGGGGCGCGCGGTGCGGCCTGCCGCAGACTGGCGCATCTGGGCAGCATCAACGGCACTGAGACGGCCAACAAGGCCAACCGCGAAGCGGGACTTACCGTGGATTCAACAGCCGTCCACAGCTACCTGGCCGAGGTCTTCGCCTGGGATTGGGCCCGCAGCGGTGCCAACGCTCGCTACTTGCCCACTCTGGGCCGGCCTTGAAGGCGGTTGCGAGCAGATCGCCGATGGCCCGGAATGCAAGGAGCGGGCCCCCTGGGGGCCCGCTCCAAATGCTTCGTTCGCCGATTGTAGCGCCGGCCGGTCCGGCTAGACGGCCAATCCTGGGGAACGCCGCTTCAGTCCCGGCTGCCGCCACCGACCGGCTGCGGCAGAGCGGGCGCGGGCCCGCTCTGCGCCGCCACGTCGCGGTCCATCGAACCCAGAAGCCGCGTCGCAGGCGCTCCCGCCGGTCGAACCAGCGGTCGGAAGACGCTCTGGGTACCCAACGTCAGATCCGCGCGGCCCTCGAGAAGCAACGGGATCGGCGGTGGCGGTGGCGCGGGCGGGGTCGGCAGACCAGGGGCCCCGCCGCCGCCGGTCGTGCTCATGTCGAAGACCTCCAGCTCGCGTAGGCCGACGCTGGCGCCGACGGCAGCATTGGCATACAGGAGCACATAGCGGGTACGCAAGGTCCATACGTTGACCGTCTCATCGCCACCCGCCCCGGCGCGCTGGGTGTGGAAGGGCGACCAGGCCCGCCCGTTCCAGCTGTATAGGGTGTACTGCGTGGCGTGCAGCCCGGCCGACCAATGCAGCAGGAGGCGATTGAGGGTGGTGTCGGCGCCCAGGTCCACATAGAACCAGGTGGGCGCTCCCCCGATGCTGCGCCATTCGGTGGCCAGGTCGCCGTCCGTGGCGTTGGCGGCCGGATAGGCCGGATCCGCAGACAGGGCCGTGGCGACCTTGCCGCGAGCGCTGTTGGTGGCGGCCGCGCCCGGTGCCGTGCCGAAGATCTCCCATTCCGTGATCTCGTAGTCCTGGCCCATCAGGTAGGGGTTCAGCAGGTTGAGCATGATGTACTGCGTCTCGAACTTGCGAGCCGCCGTCCAATCGTCGACGCCGCCATCGCCCACGTTCGTCCCGCCGCCGAAACACCAGCCGCGGCATTCGTCACGCCAGACGTAGAGCTCATAGGTGCGGGCATGGCGCTGCGTGTTCCAATGGATCTTCACCGATTGGATCTGCTGCGGCGAGCCCAGGTCGATGTAGATCCACTGCGGGTTGCGGGCCGGGTAGCGCGGGTCGCGGCCGGGATTGGAAGCCCACCAGGTGGCCATGTTGCCGTCGATGGCGTTCTCCGGCGGGAAGCCGGCCTGCGAGCTGGAAGCCTTGATCGCTCGGCCCAGAGCCAGGTTACCGGGCGTTCCGGGGACGGGGGTCCCCCCCGGGATGGCGGTGGCGCCGGGCAAGGGGGTGGCGGTGGGCTGCTGCTGTCCGCTGCCCGGGCAGGGATTGGGCGCGGCGCGCATGCTGACGACGTTCAGGAAGCTGCCGCCGCCGGCGCAGGCCGTTTCGGCCCCGTTCAGGTCCACCCACTGGCCCAGGTAGGGGCTGAAGAAGGCGGCGCCACCAGGGCCTTTGAGTTGGCGCAGGACAGCGCCGTTGCAGTCCGTCAGGACCGCGTCCGGAAAACAGATGCCTTGACCGTTCGTAATGATGCCGCTGGCATTGACGCCTTGCTGCGCCGGCCGGGCTTCGGGAGCGGCCAGGGACGCGCTGGGCGATTGGAGCGACAGGCCGATGAGGGCCGCGGCCGCCACACCGCCCGACCAACGTAGGGCACGCCAAAAGATGGGGGTCATGTCTTCTCTCTCCTCATTGCTGCGCGTCTTGGGATTAACGCGTGGCTATTGCACTGGGCCTCCAGGGATCGGCCACACAAGCCGACCCGGATGAAGTACCCGAACTGCCCGACGGAAATGGATGGGGAACGGCGGCACGGGCAGGGTGCCAAACGAGGCAGAGGCAGCATCCATAACGCACAGTCCGGCTCGGCGTTACGGGTGGCGACAGGAACCCGTCCGAAATCCGGCTTCGGGCAACCGCCCATGAGATCGGCCGTGGAAGGGTGGACCGGCGGGGCCGCCCCTCAGGCCATGCTCAGGCGCCGCCGCCGAAGGCCGGCCACATGAGCCCGAACAGGGTCCACAGGTCCAGGGACAGGAGCAGCAGGCAGAGCATCCAGGGTCCGCGCAAGGGCCAAAGCCGCTCCGCCAACGCCAGGCCGGGAAGGGCAAAGAATGGGTAGGCCGGCAGGAGGTAGCGGCCTTGCGGGAGGCGGTCGACGGCGCCCAGCATCGGTCCTGCCGTGGCCACCAGCACCGCCGCCAATGCGCCGAAGCCGCAGATCCGCAGCCACAGCCCTTCCTGCGGCCCCAGCGCCAAGGCCTGCGGCCGGAGCATCGCCAGGAGCGCGGCCGCGGCCATGAAGAGTCCCAATCCGATGCCCAGCGCGCCCGCCCAGGATCCGGGCCACACCTTGAGCCAGCCGAATCCGCCCCAGGCGCTGCGCAGCAGAAAGGCCAGGCCGCGCGCCGCGGAGCCCAGGCCGGCCAGCGGATCTCGCCAGACCGCTACCGCGCCGCGAAACAGGCGCGGCGCGTCCAGGTAGCGGCTCAGGCCGCGCGCCAGGGCCGCTCCCCAGCGCTCGGGAGCCTCCGCTCCGCCGTTGATCGCCAGCTCCTGGTCGCCGATGCGCAGGATGACATCGTCGATATCGAAGGATCCGCGCCCCGCGGCCGTGCCCGTGCCGGGAACAAGGGCCACACGCAGCCGCTCGACGCTCCCCGGCAGGCTGAAGCGTAGCCTGACCATCGACCAGTCGGCGCCGGCCGTCACGGTCTCCCCCCACCAGGCGCCCTGGCCGTCGGTGACGACCACCTGCGCCGCAGCGGGCGCATGGCCGGCTGCCACGCGCAGCCAGGCCCCGATCTCCACCTCCCGCGAGGCGGCTCGGCCTGACGGCAGGTCCACCCAGCGCAGCAGGTATTGCCAGGCCCCAGGATCCCCGTCCGTCACCCGGAAGCCGTGGCCGCCCGACCGGGCGGCGGCGGCCAGGCGTACCGCGCCCCAGTCGCGTCCCTCGCCCAACCAGCCGGCGGCCACCGTGGACCGCCCCATCCCCACGCCGGTGGCCAGGACGCCGGCCAACAGCAGGGGCAGGACGCGTCCGGCGCGCCTGAGCGACCATCCCCACCCATCCGACCGGTCGCTACGGCCGGCAGCCGTCCGCCATGGGAGGGCCTCGCAGGCCAGGGCCAGCGGGACCAGGAAGAGCCCGCTGCGTTTGGACAGGGCCGCCAGGCCGACCAACGCCAGCCGGAGAGCGCTCCACCGCGCGCCACGCCGCTGCGGTCGACCTGGCGGCGGAAGGCAACCCAGCCACAAGGCCACCCACAGGGCCGGCACGAGATCCGGGCCGGCCGTCGCCGAAGCCACCGCCCCGAGGGGCAGAAAGACGGCCACCGCAACCAGTCCCATCGCCGACCGCTCACCGCCGAGCCGTAAACCCGCCCCATGCAGCGCCAGCACCCACAGGAGCGCCGTCACGAGCGCCGCCCAACGCAGGCGTGGCAGCAAGCCTTCCGGAGTCGCGGACTCACCGACGGCGGCGGCCAGGGCCAGCGGCAGGTAGCCCAGCGGGCTTTCGTCACCCACCTGGCTGGGCGCGTCGGCCAAGCGCGGCACCTGCGCGAAGCCGGTCAACACCCCCGCGGGCACCGCGACATCGAGCCAGCTGAAGAAGCGCGCTGCCCGCATGTCCGCCATGATGCGCGCCTGCAGACCCGGATCGGGCGCCCGGGGCCAACCGCCTCGAGCGACCAGAACGGCCATCTCGGCATGCCCCGGCTCGTCGGCACCCTGCCAGTGGGGCAACACCTGGACCAGCAGCAGCCCGCGGCACAGCAGATAGACCAGTGCCCCCAGCAGCAGCAGGCGACCGGGGCCTACGGGTCGCTTGACGCCTTCCATGGCCCATACTATATTCATCCACTCGCTTCTTGCACGACCATCCCTATACCTAGGGCAGGATGACGATCTGATCATGCAGGCCCGAATCGATGCCCCTGAATACTGGATAGAAACCTACCAGCCCAACGACGCCGATCTGGAGATGCTCTACGAGCACATGATCGAGTCGGGGCGGCCGGAAACACTCGAATCTCTCGCCGCCCGCGTGATCGAGCACCGGGTGCAGCGCGAGGTCGCGAACCGACGCGCGCGCGCCAGTGCCCGGGGCAAGGTGTACCAGCCCGCCGACCGCTACGAAGCGGGACAGATGCTGTTGTTCACGGCGTCGGACGGCGTGGAGGGCACGGTGCTCGGTGTGCGGCCCGGCAACAACCCCTCCTACGGCCGCTATGAGGTCATCCGCGTGCGCATCGGCGACGTCGAGCGTGAGTTCGCCGCCGGCATCACCTGGGAGCACCCGTTGAGCCTCACCGAGACGGACCTGGATCCCAAGGCACTGAGCCAGCGCTATGCCCCCATCGTCACCCCCCCCCTGGGCACGCGACTGACCGAGGAGCGGGATTGGGTGACCTATGGTGATCGCTGGATTCTGCGCGCCCTGCTGCCGGAGTTGAACCAGGGCCACCGCAACCTCGCCGAGGCCGTCATCATGTTGGCCGGCGAACCCCTGCCCGCCTCCCTGATCCTGAACGATCTGGATCTGGACCCCAACGTGCCCACCGAAACCCGCGCCGTAGCCCTCGAAATGGCTTTGGCCCGCGATGAGCGATTCCGCAATGTCGGCGCGCTCGAAGCGCCCCTCTGGACCCTCCGACAGCAGCTCTGAGCCACCATGCACCTACGAACCGACATCCAGACCCCCTTCCATATCGACCTGGATTGGTGGAGCAGCCATGGGCGGAGCCTCGACCGCTACCTGCGCGAGATCCTTGGCGGCCAGGCGGCTGAGGACGGCAATCCGGCGGCCCTGGTCGATTACATCGATCCCCAGACAGCCGAAGTCTTCCAGCTCACCGCCATGTGGACCCAAGTGCTCACGCAGCGCGCCCACCGGGCGGACTTCATCACCAGCACCATGCCCATGACCAACGCGGTGCTGCGCGCCCTGATCGAGAACCGTAACCGACCCATGTCCGCCGTGCAGATCCACCGGCGGATCAACCGCGGCTCGCCGCAGGCGCTGCTCCGGGTGCTACAGAGCGCGCATCAGCAGTACGGCATCGCCCCGGCGCGCGGCGACAAGGGCTGACAGCGGTCTATTCCGCCAAGGCGGCCAGCAGGTCGATATGGTCATCGGTCCAGAGCAGGCGTTCGGCGGTCAGGGGCCGTCCGCCTTCCGACCGCGCCCAGGATCCTGCCTTGACCGGGTCGGGCGACAGCACAACCGTCAAGAGACGTGCTGCGCCCTCGTTCTTCTGCGCCTTGTCGGGATCCCAATCCACCCTTGCGCCGTGAAGGTCCAGGGCCTGCGCTGAGCCGGCGATCACCGGCTCCAGATCGAAGAACTGGTTGGAGATATGGAAGGCCAGTATCCCGTTCGGCGCCAACCGCCCCACATAGGTGGCCAGGGCCTCGCTGGTCAGGAGATGGGTGGGGATGGCATCGCTGCTGAACGCGTCGATGATCAAGAGATCGAACAGGTCCTGGTCGCGGTCCCGCTGCAGGCCGAGCCGACCGTCGGCGATGCGAACATCGACCTCGCCGCGAGTCTGGCGCAAGAACGTGAACTGCTCGTCGGCGATCCGGACCACCAGCGGGTCGATATCATAGTAGACCAGGCGCTGACCGGGCTCCAGGTAATGCGCCAGGGCCCCCGTGCCCAACCCCACGATCCCCGCACGGCCATTGGCCGGCATCTGACGCATCAGCTGCGCCAAGGTGCCATCTTCGTGGTAGTACACGCCCGGCTTGCCGCGTAAGGGGCCGCTGATCCGCTCGGAGCCGTGCACGGTGGTACCGTGCAGGAGCACCCGCTCGCCGCGCGACTCCAGCACGCGAATCACACCGAAGAAGCTGCGGTCCTGAAACTGGATCCGCGACGCCAGATGGCGCCCGTCGATGACGTAGAGAACCACCATGCTCATGCAGGCCGCGTAGGCCCAGGCGCGCCGCGACGCCAGCCAGGCGGCGGCCCCCAGCGCCAGGACCAGCAACGGCATGAGCAGCACCAGCTGGCGGAGAACCAAGGCTTCCAGGCCGGCGATCCCACCGGCCGCCCAGAGCAGCCCGCCGCCGGCGAGCGCGAGGACCATGACCAGGGCGACTGTTGCCGGTCGGCCGAGCGGCCGCCGCGCCGCGGGTCCGGAGAGCGTGATCAACCACAGCAGGGCGACCAGCGTGAGCGGGTACTCAGCAACACTGGTCAGCAGCTGTGGTGCCAGCAGGCTGTTGAGCATGCCACCGACGGCACCGCCCAGGGTCACCCACAGGAAGAAGCCGGTCAGATGTTCCGGCGCGGGCGCGGAGCGGGCCAGATCGGAATGGCAGAGCCAGGCGCCGCAGAACAGCGTGCCTACGGAAATGCCCATGAAGAGCGCCAGGGGATGCTTCAACATGGCCACCATGGCCACCAGCCCCAGGCTGGCCCCGACGACGGTCGCCAAGGCCAGGAGCCGACGCGGCGCCGGGCGCTGCTGCCCGAAGGCCAGCATGAAGGTGAGCAGGTAGACCAGTAGCGTGAGCGTCCACAGCAGGGGTATGGCCGCCACATCCGTGGTGATCTGCATGGTGGTGCTGAGCAGGAGGCTGGAGGCCAGACCTGCTCGCAAGGCCCAGCCGGCCTTCTGGCGCCAACCGGGGCCAGGGGGGAGCGACGCCTTGACGGCGACGACGGCAGCGCTCGTCCGAGCCAGGCGCAGGTCCCGCCACAGCAGGGCCAGGGTGACCAGGGCAAAGAGCAGGTAGGCCCCGGCCCACCAACGGCTCTGCCAACTCAGGCCACCCAAGGGTTCGATGATCAACGGATAGGCGATCAGCGCCGCCGCCGATCCGCCATTGGAAGCGGCGTAGAGCCAGTAGGGGTTGTCACCGGGGCTCCGACGCAGGTACCAGCGCTGCACCAGGGAGGCATTGGTGGACAGGGCCAGGAAGGGCAGTCCCACGGCCCAGGCCAAGGCCAGGAAGGACTGGCGCACGGGCGCGGCCACGGCCAGGGCGGGATCCATCTCCGGCAGGGCCGGCGGAAGCAGGAGCAGGGGAGCCAAGACCACCAGTCCCTGGCAGAGCAGTTGCTGCCAGGCCGGCCGATCCACGAGCCAGTGGCTGTAGGCATAGCCCCCCAGGAGCAGGACCTGGAAGAAGACCATGGCCATGTTCCAGACGGCCGGCGCCCCGCCGAACACCGGGAGCAGCGCCCGGCCGATCATGGGCTGCACCACGAAAAGCAGGAAGGCGCTCAGCAGAATCGACGTGGCGTAGGGGCCGACGATCACGATACGCCGGTTCATGTCCGCTCCTTCGCCGATGCCAGGCAGGGGATCACCATGGTTCAACTCCTCAGCTTGGATGGGGTCGTGGGCCGTACGGTCATGGGCCGCTCCGGCGCAGATCGGCGGGATCGCCGACAAATCGCCGCGCTGCCGCGTCGCTTCCCGGGCCTTCCACAAGCCAGCGCTCGCCGCCGATGGCGTCGTAGAGCCCGACCTCGATCTGATAGCGCCCCGGGGGAGCATCGGGGTCGATCGCCAGCAGATGCCGGTCGAAGAGCGGTCCGGGTGCCACCGGCCAGCGATCCGCCAGCGGCGGGCCATCGCCGGTGGCCCAGACCACGCTGCCGTCCGGCCGCGGAGGCCCCAGCAGGTGGACGAAGACCGTCGGGGAGGGCGTCAGCGATGCAGGCGCAGGCAGATCCCAGCGCAGGTCCACGGCCACCGTGGAGCCGGGTCCGAGCGGAGGGCCGGTCAGGCTGATCCCGCTGAGTCGGACCTCGCCGGAGGGATGAAAGAAGCGGATGCTGGTGCCGCGCCAGCCCACCGGCCAGGGTGCTGGCCCAGGCAGGCGTGATCGAAGCTCGACCGGGCGGCCGATGGGGGCGACCCGCCCTTCCGCGAAGAAGGCATAGCGGCCGCTTGGCAGGCGCTCGGTGATGGACAGCGATACGCGCTGCCGGTCCGCCTTCGACGTCGTCGATGCCCCGGCTGCAGCCACCCATCGCGCCACGGGCGCCGCCGCCGCGCCGTCCAAGGCATCCAATCGCA
>Ga0138256_10007129_pt1 | contig 11812 bp, 12 predicted proteins | sample KNB2016incub_MG_FD_105486 | JGI IMG/M metagenome (GOLD analysis project Ga0138256, IMG submission 105486) | Active sludge microbial communities from wastewater in Klosterneuburg, Austria - KNB2014incub_MG | ecosystem: Engineered > WWTP > Activated sludge > Unclassified | place: Austria...
CGAAATGCGCCAGCAGCACCGCCGCCGACTTCGCGCCGATCCCGCTGACGCCGGGGATGTTGTCCACCGCATCGCCGGTCAATGCCAGGTAATCGGCGATCTGGTGCGCGTGCACGCCCTGCCGCGCCTTCACCCCGTCCGCACCCCAGCGCACGCCCTTGGCGAAGTCGTACTGCTCGTCGTGCGCGTGCAGCAACTGCGACATGTCCTTGTCGGCGGACACGATCACGCTGCGGAAACCGTTGCCGCGGGCACGATGCGCGGCGCTGCCGATCAGGTCGTCGGCTTCGTAATCGGAATGGGCGAGCGTGGTGAGCCCCACCGCCTTGCACAGCGCCTTGCACCAGACGAATTGGCGCTTCAATTCAGGTGGCGCGGGATCGCGGTTGGCCTTGTAGGCCGGATACAGCGCGTTGCGGAAGCAGGAATCCAGCGCCTCGTCGAAGGCGACGGCGATGTGTTGCGGGTGTTCGCGTTCCAGCAGCTCCAGCAGGAAGCGGGCAAAGCCGTGCACCGCATTGGTCGGCCAGCCATCGGCATCGTGGAAGTCGTCCGGCATCGAATGCCAGGCGCGGAACACGTACATCGAGGCATCGACCAGGTAGAGCGCGGGCTGGGTCATGCCGCCATTGTAGGAGCGGCGCGAGCCGCGACAGGCGAGCCAGGGGGCGCGGCTACGCAGACCAGTCGCTGAGCAGGTCGCCCGGATCCGGCCGTTCGCGATCCGGCACCTCGACCAGCGCCGTGCCGATGGCGATGGTGCCGACCAGTTGTTCGTCCTCGGTCAGGCCCAGCGTGCCTTCCAGGAATGGCCGGTCATAGGCGATCCAGCCGGTCAGCCACTGCGCGCCGAAGCCCTCCGCCTGCGCGGCCTGCAGCAACAGCAGGCAGACACAGGACGCGGTGGAGAAACGTTCGGATTCCGGGATCTGCTCGTCGAAGTCGAGCCGGGCGATGACGCCGATGGTCAGCGGCGGCAGCAGGAAACGTGTGCGCAGCTTGTCGACCACCGCATCACCGGCGTTTGGCTCGCGCTCGCGCAGGCGCTCGGCGGCGGCGACGGCAAGCAATGCACGCGCGGGGCCGGCGATGCGCAGGAAGCGGAACGGCAGCCGCTTGCCATGGTCGGGCACGCGTACCGCGGTACGCAGGATGCGTTGCAGTTGCGCGGGATCCGGGCCTGGCGTCCCCAGCTGCCGGGTCGGAACCGACAGGCGGGTATCAAGGGCGTCAAGGGTCAGCATCGAAGGCATCGTCGGATCGCGCCGGATTGCGGGAAGCCGCCATGGTAGCGGTAGGATGCAGGCATCGAAGCGAATCCGGATGAGGAACAGGCGATGACGGTGATCGTTGGCGTGGCGCGCGAGACGGCGGTGGGTGAGCGGCGCGTCGCCCTGACCCCGGAAACCTGCAGGAAGCTGGTTGCAGCGGGTGCGCAGGTGCGGATCCAGTCGGGCATCGGTGCCGGTGCATATTTCCCCGACCAGGCCTACCTCGATGCCGGCGCACAGCTTGACGAGGGCGCCATCTCGGACGCCGAAATCGTGGCGTGCGTACAGCCGCCATCGGCCGATGCCATTCGTGCGATGAAGCAGGGCGCGGTGCTGGTCGGGAGTCTGCAGCCATCGGCGGATCCGGTGCGTGGCGAGGCGATCCGGGAACGCGGCATCGTGGCTTTCCCGCTGGAAAAACTGCCACGCACGACCCGTGCACAGGCGATGGACGTGCTCAGCTCGCAGGCCGGCATGGCCGGCTACAAGGCGGTATTGATCGCCGCGCAACTGGCACCGCGGTTCTTCCCGATGCTGACCACCGCCGCCGGCACCATCCGCCCGTCGAAGGTGCTGATCGTCGGCGCCGGTGTCGCGGGCCTGCAGGCCATCGCGACGGCGAAGCGCCTCGGCGCGCAGGTGGAAGGTTTCGACGTGCGCCCGGAAACCCGCGAGCAGATCGAATCGCTCGGCGGCAAGTTCCTCGATCTCGGCGTGTCCGCGGCGGGCGAGGGCGGCTATGCGCGCCAGCTCACCGACGAGGAGCGCGCGCTGCAGCAACAGCGCCTGGCCGATCATCTCAAGGGCATCGACGTGGTGGTCTGCACCGCCGCAGTGCCGGGCCGCCCCGCGCCGAAGATCATCAGTGCGGCGATGGTGGCCGGCATGAAGCCGGGCAGCGTGATCGTCGACCTCGCCGCCGAGACCGGCGGCAACTGCGAACTCACCCAGCCGGGCCGGACCATCGACAGCGATGGCGTCACCATCGACGGCCCGCTCAACCTGGCCTCGATGGGCGCACAGCACGCCAGCGAGATGTACGCCCGCAACGTCTGGAACTTCGTCAGCCTGCTGCTGAAGGACGCTGCACTGGCGTTCGACTGGAGCGACGAGTTGCTGGCGAAGACGGTGTGGCCGGAGCGCGCCCCGGCGTGAGTCACTGCGCCGGCGGAGGCTGTTTCGGCCTCGGTGCCGGGTGCGTTTGCAGCCACGCGTCGCGCTGTTGCGGCGTCATCTTCCGCCATTCCGCCAGGAACGCCTTGCGCCGTTCCGGATCCAGGCGATGGATGACGTGGAACAGGGCGCGCGCCTCCTGCCGCTGTTTCGGCGACATCTTTTCCCAGCGCTGCATGCCCTTGCGGGCGTGATCGCGCTGTTCGCGCGGCATGTGCTTCCAGCGTTCCGCGCGTTCGACCATGCGAGCGCGTTGCTCGGGGTTGCTGTTCCATTTTTCGCGCAGCGGCGCGATCAAGGCATCGCGCTCGGCGGGAGTGAGTTGCTCCCAGTCGGGGGGGGATGCGGACGTCGGGGCGTCCTGGGCACAGGCCAGCGCCGGCCACAGCGCCAGGGCGAGAAGCATCGTGTGGATCGCGCGCGTCATTGCTTACTCCATTGCGACCTGCTGGGAATCGTCGGCTCCCAGCCATGCGTAGAACTCGGGGTCTTCGTCCAGCATCGTGACATTGGTCGACGCATCCGCTGCAGTGACGACCATGGCAGTGCCTGCATCCGTGGCGGTGTTCGGCGGGGCCGGCCCGAAGCGCAGCCCGATCATCAGCGCGAACACCGCGGCGAAGCCCGCCGCGGCGTAGCGGTAGCCGTGGCGGCTGCGGCGGCGTGTGGACTCGCCTCGCAGGGCGGCGTTGCGACGCTGTGCAAGCTGCACCTGCACGCGTGGCGACAGGTGCTGCAGCGAGACGGCGTGGCGCGCGCGGAGCGTGGCGTCGAGGAGCATCGTGTCGTTCGCGTTCATCGGAATTCTTCCAGTTGTTTCTGCAACGCATCGCGGGCGCGCGACAGATGCGTTTTCACCGAACCCTCGCTGCAGCCCATCACCCGCGCGGTAGCGGCCACGTCCAGCTCCTCCAGCACACGCAGGGTAAAGGCTTCGCGCTGGCGTGCCGGCAGCGTGCGCAGCGCGGCGTTGATCCGGCTCCACGCCTCGCGGCTGTCGTTGCTGCGCGAGGGATCCGGCGATTCGTCGGCCCAGTCGATCGGCTCGCCGTCATCCTTGCTGCCCGGCATCAGCCAGCGCAGCCGGAACAGGCTGCGTCGCTGCATGTCCACCATCCGGTTGCGCAGGATGCTCCAGAACAGCGGGCTCCATTCTTCAGGAGCCCGGTCGCGATAGGCCAGCATCTTCATCATCGCGTCCTGCACCGCGTCCAGAGCATCGTCACGGTGACGCAGGCCGATCTCCGCGAAGCGGAACGCGCGGGTGCCGATTCCGGCCAGGAAGCCTTCGAGGTCGACCGGCGTCGAGGGCTCGACGCCGGTCGCGGCAGGGATGTCGAAGTCGGCGGCGCGCACGTGCAGCAGCATACGACGGCAGCCTCAGTGGCGACGGTCCCAGCGCCGGTCGACGCGATCGCCGCGCCTGTCCCAGTGCGCCTCGCGGCGGTCGCCTGCGCGGTCGAGGCGGTGGTCGATGCGGTCGCCCTTGTTGTCCAGGCGCTGGGCGGCGCGTTCGTGGCCGCGGTCGTCGGCGCGGGTGGAGAGGCGGTCGAGGCGCTGGTCGATGCGGTCGCCGCGCTGGTCCAGCCGATGATCGACCCGCTCGCCATGGCGATCCATGCGGCGGTCGACGCGATCGCCGCGGTCGCCGGCAAACGCGGTGCCCGAGGTCAGGGAGGCAAGCAACAAGGCAGGCAGCAACAGGTGGCGGAGCTTCATGGCGGTTCCTCGTGTCAGTGGTCTGGCGGTTGGAACAGGCGGGCCCTGCCTGCAGAGTGGAGAACGCGCCACTGCCGGATCGGATGACCGCTTGCCAGCGCCATTCATGCGGCGGTTATGATGCGAAGACAACCGGATCGAGGTGGGCAATGGGCGACGGCTTCGTGGCGCTGTACATCTTCATGCTGGCGGCGATCGCCGGCCACGTGATCATCTCGCGGGTGCCGGTGATCCTGCATACGCCGCTGATGTCCGGGTCCAACTTCATCCACGGCATCGTCCTGATCGGCGCGATGGTGGTGCTGGGCCACGCCGACACCACCCTCGAAAAGGCGCTGGGCTTCGTTGCGGTGCTGCTGGGTGCGGGCAATGCGGCCGGCGGCTACGTGGTGACCGAGCGGATGCTGGAGATGTTCAAGTCCAGCAAGAAGGAGGGCGGCAAGTGAGCGTCCTCGCCTTGGTCAAGCTGAGCTATTTCATCGCCGCAACGCTGTTCCTGCTCGGCCTGCAGCGCATGGCCAGCCCGAAGACCGCACGCAGCGGCATCCAGTGGGCCGGCGCGGGCATGCTGATCGCAACCGTCGCCACCTTCTTCCTGCCGGGGTTGCACAACCTCGGGCTGATGGGCGCGGCCATCGTGATTGGCGTCGGCCTGAACTGGGTCTGGGGCAAGAAAGTCGCGATCACCGACATGCCGCAGATGGTGGCGTTGTTCAACGGCATGGGCGGTGGCAGTGCGGCCGCCATCGGCGCGGTGGAACTGATCGGGTTCGCGATGTCGCCGATGGCGGGCTTCGCGGTGGCGGCGCTGGGCATTGCGGGTGAGCCGACTTGGCCCATCGCCCTCAAGTTCGGCCTGGCCGCACTGGGCGGCCTGATCGGCGCGGTGTCGCTGTCGGGTTCGATCATCGCCTGGGCGAAGCTCGACGGGCGCATGGACAAGCGCTACACCTTCCCCGGCCAGCAGTGGTTCAACGCGCTGGTGGCGCTGGTCACGGTAGGGCTCGGCATCGCCGCCGTGTGGACGATGTCGGTGCCGGTCATCATCGCCTTCTTCGTGCTGGCGCTGGCGCTGGGCGTGCTGATGACGCTGCCGATCGGCGGTGCGGACATGCCGGTGGTGATCTCGCTGTACAACGCCTTCACCGGCCTCGCGGTGGCGTTCGAGGGCTACGTGCTGGGCAACGAGGCGATGATCATCGCCGGCATGATGGTCGGCGCGGCCGGCATCCTGCTGACCCGGCTGATGGCCAAGGCGATGAACCGTTCGATCAAGAACGTGCTGTTCTCGAACTTCGGCGGCAGCAGCGCGGCGATGCAGGAGATCGGCGGTTCGATGAAGCCGATCGAGGCCGCCGACGTGGCCGCGATGATGGCGTTCGCCGAAAGGGTGGTGATCGTGCCCGGCTACGGCCTGGCGGTGGCCCAGGCGCAGCACAAGATCTGGGAGTTGACCCAGCGCCTGATCGAGCGCGGGGTGAAGGTGAAGTTCGCGATCCACCCGGTCGCGGGCCGCATGCCGGGCCACATGAACGTGCTGCTGGCCGAGGCCGGCGTGCCCTATGACCTGATCGCCGACATGGACGACATCAATCCGGAATTCGCCAATACCGATGTGTCGCTGGTGATCGGCGCGAATGACGTGGTGAACCCTGTCGCCAAGACCGACCCGGCGTCGCCGATCTACGGCATGCCGATCCTGGATGTGGTGAATTCCAGGAACACCATCGTCATCAAGCGCGGCAAGGGCACCGGCTTCGCCGGCATCGAGAATGCGCTGTTCTACGCCGACAACACCCGCATGCTGTACGGCGACGGGGCGGAAATGGCGAGCGCGCTGGTGAGCGAGCTCAAGGCGCTGGACGGCGGCCACTGAGGCCGAGCGCGGCGGCCACGACCAGCGACACTGCATACCAGGCGAGCTGGATGGTGCCGTTCGCCAGCCTCAGCAGCTCCCAGGCATAGGCGGGGCCCAGCCGCAGGGCGGATTCCCACGGCAGCAGACCCAGGCCGCGGCCGACCTCGGTGGCGGTGATGCCCCAGTTCGCCAGCGCGATCGTGGCCACGGTCGCCAGCAGGCACCAGAGCATCCGGCGCCAACCTGCGGGCATCCGGCCCAGGTGCAGCATCAAGGCGGCATCGACTGCCGCCAGCGGTGCCAGCCATGCGACCTGGGTCTGCAGCACGCGCGCCGCCAACACCCACATCGCCGCGAAGCCAAGGCATCCGGCAAGCATCAGCAGCAGGGCGGGCAGCGGGGAGGGGCGCGAATCTGCGGGCATGGCGGCGGCCGGAAACGGTCGCGCATGATAGCCAGAGCGAACGCTCGATTCGATCTGGACTAGAATGGTACGAATTCCAGCAGCGATCACCGTCCGAATCCCACGATGTATTCCCGCAGCAGTGAACCCGTCCGTTTCGAGCGCGATTGCGCGGCCGTGCTGGTGCCGCAGGGCGATGAAGTCACCCTGCCAGCCGGCACCGTGGGCTACATCACCCAGTCGCTGGGCGGCAGCTGGACGGTGTTCGTCGAGGGCAACCTGATGCGGATCGCCGGCAAGGATGCGGATGCCATCGGCAAGGAGCCACCGACGCCGATCGAGTTGCCGGAGGGGGCCAGCGACGAGGATGTCGAGAAGCTCGTCTGGCAACAGTTGCGCACCTGTTTCGACCCCGAGATCCCGGTCAACATCGTTGAGCTCGGGCTGGTGTATTCGGCCGACGTGCGTCACCGCGAGGGTGGCCAGCGCGAGGTCGAGGTGCGCATGACCCTGACTGCCCCGGCCTGCGGCATGGGCGAAATCCTGGTCGAGGATGTGCGCAGCAAGATCGAGCTGATCCCCACCGTCGCCGAGGCCGATGTCGAGCTGGTGTTCGACCCGCCGTGGAACCGGACCATGATGTCCGAGCTGGCGCGGCTGGAAACCGGAATGCTCTAAGCCGAATGCCGGCTGGTGCGTGCGGAGGTTGGCGTGATCGCGGTCACTGCGACATGACCCAAGGCACAGACCAATTGCGTCACATTCTGACCGTGTTTGTTGGCGCAGAATCGTGATGCTGTGCAGCATATGGCTGTCGATTATGCATCTGCAGCATTCGAATGCCGCGGTGCAGCATGTATCGAAACCGCTCTGGAATGCGGTTGACTACGATTTCATGAATCCATATGCCGATAAGTTATCGGCTTATGCCCTTGGGTGCTTGACGGCATTCCGACAAGCCGCAGACGCTCGCGCATCGCTACGGGTTGGTTCAGCTTCCCTGGCGGTACCCGTTCGCCACAAGAGATCGGCCAACGATCCGCCTCAGGCCGAACGGGACATCGTTGCCTATGTCTGCCAGGTCGCCGCCATCGCGACGGTTCTTCCAACCAACTTTCCAGGGGTACTCGACAGTGAACCAGCGCCGCATCAACAGCCTTGCCGCCGCCATCACCCTCTCGCTTGTCGCCACCGGCGCGCAGGCGGCCGAACGGACCGATCTGCACAAGCGGAACATCGCCCAGCTCAAGCAGCAGTATCAGGCCCAGGTCGCCGCCAGGGGCGGGATCGCCGCCATGCCAATCAACCGCCACGAGCAGTTCATCGGTGCCGGTGCCCAGACGCGCCTGTCGATCAAGGCCAAGCGCGAAGATCATGGCGTGCGCAACTATCGCTATGCCCAGACCTTCCGCGGGATCCCGGTGTTCGGCGAGGACGTGGTGGTCAGCGAGGACAGCGCAGGCAATGTGCGTACCCTGTTCGGCAATCTGGTGTCCGGCCTGGAGCAGGATGTCGTCTCGGTCACGCCACGCCTGAGCAAGGGCAACGCGCTCGCCGCCGGCAAGCGCGCCTGGCTGGGCAGCCGGCTGGCGGCGATGCGCACCGAGAACGAGAAGTCCGAGCTGGTGATCTACGTCGACGGCAACGGTCGTGGCCACCTCGCGTATGCGGTGTCGTATTTCGCCGATTCCGATGTCGGTACGCCAACCCGTCCGCTGCAGATTGTCGACGCCAACAGCGGGCGCATCCTCAAGCAATCCGAGTACCTGCAGCATGCGCTGGTCGGTACCGGTCCCGGCGGCAATGCCAAGACCGGCCAGTACGAATACGGCACCAATTACGGCTACCTGGACGTGACGCAGAGCGGCAGCACCTGCAGCATGAGCAACACCAACGTCAAGACCGTGAACCTCAACCACGCCAGCACCAATACCAGCAGCACCGCGTTTTCCTACACCTGCCCGCGCAACACGGTGAAGACCATCAACGGCGCGTATTCGCCGCTGAACGATGCGCATTATTTCGGCAACGTGGTGTTCAACATGTACCAGTCGTACCTGGGCATGGCGCCGCTGACCTTCCAGCTGCAGATGAAGGTGCACTACAAGAACAACTACGAGAACGCGTTCTGGAACGGCAGCGCGATGACCTTCGGCGACGGTGCCAGCACCTTCTATCCACTGGTCAGCCTGGACGTGTCCAGTCACGAGGTCTCGCACGGCTTCACCGAACAGCAGTCGGGCCTGTGCTACGACAACGGCAGCCACTGCGGCGGCATGAACGAAGCCTTTTCCGACATGGCCGGCGAAGCAGCCGAGTACTTCATGCGCGGCAGCAACGACTGGAAGGTCGGTGCCGACATCTTCAAGGGTACCGGTGCGTTGCGCTACATGAACAACCCGCCGCAGGACGGCTCCTCGATCGACCATGCGTCGAACATGACCGCCAGCATGGATCCGCACTACTCCTCGGGCGTGTACAACAAGGCGTTCTACAACCTGGCCACCACCTCGGGCTGGAACACCCAGAAGGCGTTCCAGGCGTTCGCCCGTGCCAATCGCGACTACTGGACCGCGAACTCGACCTGGAACAACGGTGCCTGCGGTGTCGAAACCGCGGCCACCGACCTCGGTTTCACCAAGGCTGACGTGACCGCGGCCTTCTCCGGCGTGGGTGTCAGCTGCAGCGGCGGTGGCGGCGGCGGTGCCGGCGACATCAACGGTGGTGCCTTGACCAAGGCCGTGGCCAAGACCGGCCTGGCCCAGTCCGCCGGCTACAACATCACCTACACGATGGTGGTGCCGGCCGGTGCCAGCAATCTCAGCTTCACCATGTCCGGCGGCACCGGCGATGCCGACATGTACGTGAAGTTCGGTTCGGCACCGACCGACAGCAGCTACGACTGCCGTCCGTACAAGTCCGGCAATGCCGAGACCTGCACCTTCGCCACGCCATCGGCCGGAACCTACCATGTGCGCCTGAAGGCCTATTCGGCGTTCAGCGGCGTCAGCCTGGTCGGCGACTACAGCACCGGTGGCGGTGGCGGCGGCACCCAGACCTATACCAATGGTGCCGACGTCAACATCCCGGACAACAACAATACCGGTGCGAGCAGCAACATCGCGGTGTCCGGCCGCAGCGGCAACGGCCAGGCCAGCACCCCGGTGGCGGTGGCGATCGTGCATCCGTACATCGGCGATCTGATCGTGGATCTGATTGCGCCGGATGGCTCGGTGTACAACATCCACAACCGCACCGGCGGCAGCGCCGACAACATCAACAAGACGGTCAACATCAACCTGTCCGGCGAAGCCCTGAACGGCACCTGGAAGCTGCGCGCACGCGATCGCGCGGCGTCCGATACCGGCAAGATCGACAGCTGGAGCATCACCTTCTGATGGGAATCGGGTGACGCAGTGATGCAACGAAAACCCCGGCGCAGGCCGGGGTTTTCGTTTGCATGCGGGTTGCGGTCGGCGTGGCCCGGCGTGGAAGCTCAGCCCGCGGCTTCGAAGCGGTTGGCGTCGACGTTCTTGCGGACCTTGCGCGGATCCCAGATGCGGCCGTTCATGGCGATGTAGACGCCGGGCGGCAGCGACTGCACCGCACCCACCGCGCAGCCGATGTTGAACTCGGCATCCGAGCCTTCGAAGCGCGCGGGGTTGAGCGCACCGGTGAGGACGATGGTCTTGCCGGGGATATCGGCCAGCACGGTCGCGGTCTGCACCATGCTGTCGGTGCCGTGGGTGACCAGCACCTGCTGCTCGGCCTGGGCGGCGATGGTGGCGCGCAGCAGCTGGCGGTCGGCGTCGTCGACGAACAGCGAATCCTTGCGCAGCAGCGGGATCACGTGGAAGCGGAACGCCACCCCGAGTTCCTGCAGGATGCGGCCGATCTGCGGCTCGCCGACCTGGTAGTCCGACTTGGCGTCGAAATAGACCTTGTCGATGGTGCCGCCGGTGGTGACGATCAGCAGGTTGTCCATGCGGCATGCTCCGAAAATGGCGATTATCCGCGAAGCAGGCGGCGACGTCAGGCCGGCACGCGCAGCGATCGTTGCAAGCCTGCCAGCAGTTCGCCATATGCCGCCGCACGCGCCGTGGTTCTCTGCAGCGGTTGTCGCACCTGTGCCGCGCTGGCAGTGCGCACGCTGCGGGTCGCGTTGTGGAAGGACATGCATGCCGGGTCGAAGTCCAACCCGCAATCCGCGAGCAGGCTGCGCACGCCGGTTTCCGGGTCGGCCAGCAGTGCTTCGTAGCGGTGCAGGCGGATGCGTGCGGAGTCGCGCTCGCGCCAGGCATCCATCGCGCGTTCGCAACCGCGCAGATACGCGCCGACGTCGGCCAGGGTGTTGGCGAAATGCGGCTGGCTGTAGAACTGCTGCTTGAAGCAGGACCAGGCGGTCTCCAGCGGGTCGCGACGGGTCTCGATCACGGTTGCGCCCGGCAGCATCGCGCGCAGGATGCCGGCATGTTTCCAGTTTTCCGGCAGCTTGTCGGTGAAGCGCGGGCGCGCGGCGCGCCAGTGCGCGGTCCGCGCGAGGTATTCGCGGCCAAGCCGATGCCAGTCTTCGGCGGAGGCAGCGGCGATCCACTGCGGATACGGCACGCCGCGGCGCACCGATTCGCGCTGGATCACGATGCCGAGATCGGGCAATTCGCTGCCGCCCTCGACCTGCGGGTGCGTGGCCAGGATCTGTTCGAACAGCGTCGATCCCGAACGCGGCATGCCGACGATGAAGATGGCCTCGTTGCCGAGGGTGGGATCGATCGGCGCGGGCAGGGTTGCGGTCGCGGCCAGCGCCTGCTGCAGGTAGTGCACGAACGGTGCGAGACGCCACGGGGTCAGCCGCTGCTGCAGCGCATTCGCCGCCGAGAACGCGGCGAATGCCTGCGGATGGCGGCCGCGATCTTCCTCCAGCTTGCCCAGCGCATGACCCATCGCGATGCGGTCGCCGTCGGCGATGTCGTGGCGCTGCAATTGCGCGGAGAGCGCGGCGGCGTCGGCATCGGACAGCGCCACCGTCTTGATGTTGGACAGGCCGCGCCAGGCATCGCCGCAGGCCGGGTGCCGGTGCAATGCATCGCGATAGTGCGTGGCCGCCTCGTCGAAACGGCCAAGGTGCACCAGCGCATCGCCCAGCAGGATCGCCGCGGGCAGGATCTCCGGTGCCAGCGCGCGCGTACGCTGCAAGGCATCGACCGCGCCTAGGCTGTCGCCTTGTCCCTGCAGCGCACGGCCCAGGTTGAACCACGCCACCGCCTGTTGCGGATCCAGCGCGACCGCACGCCGCCACGCGGCCATCGCGGCCTCGCGCTCGCCGCGCGCGCCGTGTGCATTGCCGAGCTCGGCATGCAGCAGGGCGTCGTCGGGATGTTGCGCGATGGC
>Ga0138256_10007133_pt1 | contig 11809 bp, 5 predicted proteins | sample KNB2016incub_MG_FD_105486 | JGI IMG/M metagenome (GOLD analysis project Ga0138256, IMG submission 105486) | Active sludge microbial communities from wastewater in Klosterneuburg, Austria - KNB2014incub_MG | ecosystem: Engineered > WWTP > Activated sludge > Unclassified | place: Austria...
GAGCGCGAGTTTCGGGAGTCCGCCCAGGTTCTGGTAGCCACCGAAGCTGCAGGGGAGGGCATCAACCTGCAGTTTTGCTGGCTAATGATCAACTACGACATTCCGTGGAACCCGGTACGCCTAGAGCAGCGAATGGGCCGAATCCATCGCTACGGCCAGGAAAAGGACTGCCTGATCTTCAACTTCGTCTCGACCAATACCCGCGAGGGTCGGGTGTTGCACAAACTCTTTGAGCGAATCGAGGCGATCCAGGACGATCTGGATCCGAAGCGCACCGGCAAGATCTTCAATGTCCTCGGCGATGTGTTCCCGGCCAACCAGCTCGAAAAGATGCTGCGAGACATGTACTCCCGAAACCAGATGACGGAGGAATTGATCAAGCAGCGCATCGTCGAGCAAGTCGACCGAAAGCGATTCGAAAGCATCACTCATTCCACACTCGAAGGTTTGGCAAAAAGGGAGCTGAACCTGTCTGCCATTGTGGGCAAATCTGCCGAGGCAAAGGAGCGGCGACTAGTGCCGGAGGTCATAGAGGACTTCTTTCTGAGCGCGGGTCCGCTTACTGGCGTGTCACCCAAGCCGGCCAAGACAGGAGCCCATGTCTATCGGCTAGGCCGGGTTCCGCGCAACCTGTGGCCTACCGGGGAACGCCTGGAGCCACGTTTCGGCAAGCTCGGGCGGGATTACGGCAATATCGTCTTTGACAAGGAGCTACTCAAGCTGGATGCCACCCTTGAGTGGGTAACGCCGGGTCATCCGCTTTTCGAGGTGGTACGTGAGGACGTGCTAGGACAAGTGCTGGAGCACCTCAAGCGCGGCGCCGTATTCTTCGACCTGCACAGCCAGACGCCTTACCGCCTCGACGTTTTCCGCGCATCCATTCGCGATGGCCGCGGCAACACCCTAAGCAAGCGGCTGTTCTTGGTGCAAATCGGGATCAGCGGGAAGACGGCTATCAGGCAACCGACGATGTTCCTCGACCTCACCGCCGCAGAGACATCGCCGGAAGTCCCGGACGGTTCTCATCTGCCAGATCGAAGCCAGATCGAGGTCGTCCTGCTCGAACAGGCGCTAAGTCCGTTGCTGGAGGAGTCGCGTCGCGAGCGCGAGCGCGAGGTGGCCACGATCTCCCGCCATATTGAGCTATCGCTCAACACGATCATCAATCGGGAGAATCTGCTGCTTGCTGAGCTCGTTTCCCAGAAGGAAAGTGGCTCCACCGAGTCCGGTCTCGAAGGCCGGATTAGGATTTCGGAAGATAAGCTCTTGGAACTCGACCATCGCTTGCAGAGCCGCCGTCGTGAGCTGGAGCAGGAGCGGCAATGCTCAATCGGCGACATCCATCATATCGGCCGGGCCTGGGTTCTGCCCCATCCGGAGCGCACCGCACCGGCTATCGCCCCCATGGTATCGGACCCCGAGATCGAGCGCATCGCCGTTCAAGCTGTCATCGCCCACGAGGAAGCCGAAGGCCGCATTGTCGAAAGCGTGGAGGCGGACAACCGTGGCTTCGATCTCATTTCGCGCCGACCGCACCCAGAGGACCCCAAGACCGCGATCGACGTCCGATTCATTGAGGTCAAGGGACGAGCGCACAAGGGTGAAATCGCCCTGACCTCCAATGAGTACAAGACCGCCCAACGCCTCGCCAACGACTACTGGCTATATGTCGTCTTCCACTGCGGCACACCGAATCCATCAGTGAACATCCTGCGCAATCCGGCGACACTCGATTGGCAGCCGATCGTCAAGGTGGAGCATTACCGGCTAAAGGCCGACTCGATCAAGAGTCCTGTCGAGTTACGCGAAGACCAAGTGAGCTACGATGTGAAAAAGACCTAAACAGGCGCGGGACCAACAACAGATGCCCGACCATCGCAACAAGCTGCAGGCACTCTTTGAACCTGCGCACCGTTACGCGAACTTTGGTGCAGTGCTCACGCGCATGCACGTTCAGGGGTTCCGCTGCCATGAATCAACGCTGATTGAGGTTGAAAGTCCAATCACCGCGTTCTGCGGGCTCAATGGGACCGGCAAGTCGACGCTTCTTCAGCTCGCCGCCTGCTCATATCGATGCCCCCCGAATCATGGCACCCGCTATTACATTCGCGACTTTATTGTCGCCGGGACTCTCGACCCGGACCCGTTCTCCAAGACTGCCGTGGCCGAGTACGGATATTGGGAGCAGGATCGAACTATCCGAAACCTCAAAGTAACCCGCAGCGCGTCAGAAAGTCGGTGGCGGGGATATAAGGCCCAGCCCGAGAGACCATGCTACTTCGCCGGCATGGGCCTCTATTTGCCTCGCATTGAAGTACGAGATTTCGTTGTTCGGAACGCTGCAAGTGTGACGGTCGAGCAAGCAACGCCTCTTGACTTGGCAGCGCGGACTAAGGCGACCCGAATACTAAGCTGCACCTATGACGCGATGGTCGACAACACCGTCCGCCACGGGCGCCGCCAGGGGCATGTAGTAACCGTTGAACGGGGCGGAAAGCAATACTCCGAGGCAAACATGGGTTGCGGAGAAGGGCGGGTTCAACATCTCATTCGGCGACTCAGCACTCTTCCAGAACGAAGCCTCGTCTTGCTTGAGGAGCCAGAAACTTCACTCCATCCAAGCGCTCAGCATGAGTTCGGTCGTTACCTCATCGACGTATGCATTGATCGCAAGCTCCAAGTTCTGCTAACGACTCACAGCGAGTACTTGCTGAGATCACTCCCGTCCGCTTCGCGCGTTTATGTCGATCGCGGCCCCGCGGGCCTCATCCGAGTCATCAAGGGGGTCACAACGGCTCAGGCAATGAGCATGATGACTGGCGGGAAAGACAAAGCGCTACATGTCCTGGTGGAAGATCACGTTGCGGTGAGCACCCTGACGGAGATCGTGCGGCGAGGTGACCCTGGGTTTCTACATGCCATCGCAGTTCATCCGGCTGGAGACAGTCGTGCAATCCAGAGCGCAATGTCAGCATTGCGTGAGACCGGGCTTCCAGTCGTTGCGGTGAGGGATGGCGATATGCCAAGCCAGCCTCGCGAAAACATCTTCAAACTTCCTGGTGCATTGCCACCAGAGCGGGAGTTGCTTCAAAGCGGCGCAGTGCAGGAGTATCTGCAATCGAACTACGGTATTGACATGGGGGAATTTGTGGCGGCGATTGCGGAACTGGACCACCACGAGTGGTTTGATCGACTAGCTAAGCGTGTCGTCGCCAGCGAGCCAGCTCTCGTTCAAGAGGCGGCAAGGGTATACGCGCAAAGCCTGCCAGAGAGTGAGGTCGATCTGATAACCAAACAGTTACAGGAGTCGATTCGGAAATGACGCGCTACCCGAAGCGACTCATCGAAGTCGATCTGCCGATCAAGCGAATATCAGCCCACTCGCGGCGGGAAAAGAGCATTCGCCACGGCCACATTTCCACGCTGCACATCTGGTGGGCGCGGCGGCCGCTGGCAGCTTGCCGGGCAGTGATTTGCGCAGCGCTTTGGCCAGACCCAGCGGACGATCTTTGCCCGCCAGATTTTCGCGAGGCCGCCCGTGAAGCCATGGTCAAGTGGGCGCGGAATCAGCTCGATCTGGTGAGTGCAGAGAGTTACCCTCGCTTCATTGCAATTCAGAAGGAGAGTGCCACACTCAGGGATCCCCTGGAATTGCGAGGTGCACTGCTCGACTTCATCGCTGACTTCGCTAATTGGGACAACTCGACGGTCAAGGAATACCTTGATACCAGCCGGGCCCTAACCCGGTCTGCGCACGAAGCTCTGGGAGCTGCGCCTGGGACTCGCCCTCTCGTGGTAGACCCGTTCGCTGGCGGCGGCTCGATTCCTCTTGAAGCGTTGCGCGTAGGGGCGGACGCCTTTGCGAGCGACCTGAATCCGATTCCTGTGCTTCTTAACAAGGTCGTTCTCGAATACATTCCAAAGTATGGACAGCGCCTAGCCGACGAGGTGCGAAAGTGGGGAACCTGGATCAAGCAGGAAGCTGAGAAAGAGTTGGCAGAGTTTTACCCGCGGGATCCAGACGGGACGACGCCAATTGCATACCTCTGGGCACGGACGATTCGGTGTGAAGGCCCCGGGTGCGGAGTATCGATCCCCTTGATGCGTTCGACCCTGTTGTCAGTGCGAGAAGGGAGGCAAGCCTTTGTGAGGCTTGCGGTCGATCGGTCTCGAAATGAAATCACATCAAAGGTGGTACTCGGAAAGTGTGCTGCTACCGATATCCGTAGCACGGTATCGAGGGGCAAGCCCACGTGCCTGGCGTGCGGATATACAACGCCTTTGGAAAACGTTAAGAGACAATTTCGCGCGAGAAGCGGCGGTACTGCCGATGCGAGGCTGATGGCAGTGGCGCTGAGTAATGGATCCTTTCGAGATCCGATGAGAAGTGACCTTGGTGCGGTCGCTGGCGCGGAGTTGAGGTTGCGTTCTCGTGAACGGCAGTGGAACGGAAATCTATCGTTTGTCCCAAAGGAAGATACAAGCCACTACCACACCTTCGTCAACCGGGCATCGGTCTATGGTTTGGCTACATGGGAGGACTTTTACACCATACGTCAACGCCTAACGCTTGCAACGCTATGCGACCTCGTATCGTCCCTTGACCTTTCCTCTATCAATGACGAAGGGCTCGAGCGAGCAGTGCGCACCTTGCTCGCCTTCGGAGTCGATCGGGGTGCCGACTACTGGAGTTCGCTCGCAACATGGGCAGGTGACTTCGTAGCCCATACCTTTGGTAGACAAGCACTCCCCTTCGTCTGGGACTTTGCAGAGGTAAACCCGTTCGCTGCGGCCTCTGGCAGTTTTTCTGGAGCTATTGACTGGATCTCCAGGGTCATTGAGCGGGAATCCATCTCGGCCGGCCAAATTGGACACGCTGCGCGCGGAAGTGCTGCGGAACAATTGCTTCCTGATGACTCGGCTGCTGCCGTAGTAACCGACCCCCCCTACTACTATGCGATCCAGTACGCGGACCTGTCGGACTTCTTCTACGTGTGGCTGAGACGCAGCCTCCATGGGGCGTATCCGGACTTGTTATCGAGCTCCGAAACACCAAAGGAGGACGAAGCGATTGTTCAGTCACCGGGGGACGAATATGCGTCTCATGGAAAGAATCGGGATCACTATGAGCGCATTATGAGTAAGGCACTGTCGGCATCCCGCAGGGTTGTAGTGCCGTCGGGCATTGGTGTCATCGTATTCGCCAACGCGACCACCGCCGGCTGGGAGGCGCTTCTCAATTCGACAATATCGCAAGGGTGGGCAATTACGGCGAGTTGGCCAATTGACACCGAAAGACCCGGACGAGTCATTTCTTCTGGTCGCTCGGTACTCGCGTCTTCCATCCATCTGGTCTGCCGGCCCCGGGAGGACGTGGATGGCACTCTGCGAACCGCCGACATTGGCGACTGGCGCGACGTGCTAACCGAGCTTCCGCGCCGAATCCACGAGTGGATGCCGCGCCTAGCAGATGAAGGGGTGGTCGGCGCGGACGCCATATTTGCCTGCCTCGGCCCTGCACTTGAGATCTTTTCCCGCTACGCACGAGTCGAAAAGGCGAGCGGCGAGGTGGTGACCCTACGCGAGTATTTGGAGCAGGTCTGGGCCGCTGTGGCAAAGGAGGCGCTTGCCCAGGTGTTTAAAGATGCGGACACCGCGGGCTTTGAGCCCGATTCTCGGCTGACAGCCATGTGGCTGTGGACTCTTAATGGAGGCGCAACCAATGACGACGCGTCACCGACCAACGAGGAGGAGGCCGACGACGAAGAGCAAGCCAAGGGCAAGAGTGCCAAGGCAAAAGGGGGCTTCGTTCTTGAATATGACGCCGCGCGAAAAATTGCCCAAGGGCTCGGTGCGAACCTTGAAGACCTAGGTCATGTCGTGGAAGTTTCCGGGGAGAGCGCCCGACTGCTGCCGGTTTCCGAACGAACTCAGCACCTCTTCGGTAAGGAACAGGCCGATACGCCCACCGGCGGGCGGAAGAAGAAGGCGGCTCAGATGGACTTGTTCGGCGAACTCACCAAAGGCGGTGCCGACGACACGGCGTGGAGTGAGAAGACTGTAAAGAAGGTGGGCGAAACCACACTGGACCGGGTGCATCAGGCCATGATCCTGTTCGCCGCTAATCGCGGCGAGGCGCTGAAGCGATTCTTGATCGAGGATGGTGCTGGGCGGGATCAACGCTTCTGGCGACTGTCGCAGGCACTTTCGGCGCTGTATCCACCTTCGACCAGCGAGAAGCGCTGGGTCGATGGTGTGCTAGCGCGGAAGAAGGGCCTGGGGTTGTGAGATGGTGGATGGCCTCGTCGCGCGCTTCCGGGAGACATTCTTCGCCGTCGTCCAAGCAGATGAGCTGGCCGGTGATCTAAAGCGGGCGGCATCGACAGCGAACCTCGGAGCGTGGACCCGGGCCCTAACAGAAGCTGCGATCAGGACCTGTTCGGAACTGGACCTGACCGCCTCCGCCAAGGGGCACAAGCTCGAACTGTTGCCTATCCATCGCAACGAGTACCTGACTCTGGACGTAATGGCCTTTGCAGGGGGGGAGAAGCGCTGGCGCTTTCCGGTGGCGGTGATGGAGCTGGAGAATAGCGCTCGGGAGGACCAGATTGCCTACTCGCTTTGGAAGGTGCTGTCCGTGCGGGCGGATTTGCGGATCGTGTTTTGTTACCGCAAGAACGGAGAGCAGATCCCTGCCTTGCTTCGCCACCTGCGAGAGGAGGTCGTCGAGGCGATGGGTCTAGCGGGGCGCGTGACCCTAGAAGGGGCAACACTGCTAGTTGTCGGTTCCCGTAGCGAATCGGCGACGTTTCCGTTTGGCTACTTCGCTTGGTGGTCGATGGATACGAATACCGGAAGATTTGAACGGCTCTAGAGGACAACATGAAACTCAAACCCTGGTATGAAGTAGTGAAGCCGCGTGAGGACTTGCGGGAGGGCAAGCCACTCGACGCGTCTGAATTCGCCGTTCATCTCGACAAGGTGCGGCTGGGCACGGCGCCAAAGGATTATCGTGACGCTGAAACCTTCTTTGACCGCACGTTCCTAACGGAAAACCTGGCGGGGCTCGGGGCAGAGGTGATGCGTAGACTTTCCGGCATTACCACCGAGACGAGCGCGGTCTTCAATATGACCACGCAATTCGGCGGCGGCAAGACCCACGCGCTGACTTTGCTCTATCACCTGGCGCGGCACGGTTCCCTCGGTAATGGTTGGCAAGGAGTAGTCAAGATCCTGAAAAAGGCAGGCGTTCCAACTGTTCCCGACCATTGTGCAGTAGCAGTCTTCGTCGGCACGGAGTTCGATTCCGTTACTGGCCGCGGCGGCGACGACGGCACCCCGCGGCGCAGAACCCCGTGGGGGGAACTCGCGTGGCAATTGGGAGGCGCGGAATCCTTTGCCCATGTCGCGCAGCATGATGCGGAATTCATCGAGCCCAAGGGTGATGTCATCGAGAAATTCCTGCCTGCAAATCGCCCCTGCCTCATCCTGATGGACGAAGTGCTGAACTACATCAGCACTTACCGTGACCGGGGTTGGCACAACAAGCTCTATAACTTCATTCAGGCGCTATCGGAGACTGTTCGCGGTCGCAACAATGCAGTGCTGGTAGGTTCGATTCCGGCGTCGGAGCTTTCCTACACAGACAAGGACGAAGCTGATCAGCAGCGTCTGAAGAACCTCCTGGATCGGCTGGGCAAAGCGGTGATCGTTTCGGTGGAATCGGAGACCTCCGAGATCCTCCGCCGCCGACTGTTTGAATGGGATGAGCGGGCCGTAACCCCAGATGGCCGTGTGATCCTCAACAAGGATGCAGAGGATGCTTGCCGGGCGTACGCCGACTGGATTCAAGAGAATCGACTGCAGTTGCCGAGTCTGATCAATCCAAACTTGGCACGCGATGAATTTCGCGCCACCTATCCGTTCCACCCGATGGTGATTTCAGTTTTTGAGCGAAAGTGGCAAACCTTGCCCCGGTTTCAACAAACGCGAGGGGTGCTGCGCCTGCTGGCCTTATGGGTGTCCAGTGCCTATCAGGAGGGCTACAAGGGGGCGCGACGCGAAGCCTTGATTACCCTCGGAACGGCGCCGCTTGACGACCCCATGTTCCGTGCTGCCGTATTCGAGCAACTTGGCGAAACCAAACTCGAGGCAGCAGTCACGACCGATATCGCTGGCAAGAAGGATGCTCACTCGGTGCGGCTCGATGCCGAGGCCATCGACGCAATCAAGAAGGAAAGGCTCCACCGCAAGGTAGCGACCACGATCTTCTTCGAGTCCAACGGCGGGCAGGTCGGCGCGGAGGCGCAAGAGGCTAGTGTCCCGGAAATTCGGCTTGCCGTGGGGCAACCCGAAACGGATATCGGGAATATTGAGACCGTTCTCGAGGCACTCACGGATGCCTGCTATTACCTAAACGTCGAGAAGACTAGGTACAAGTTTAGCCTAAGGGAAAACCTGAACAAGCGCTTCGCAGACCGCCGAGCAACCGTGCAGGGGCCGCAGATCGACGAGGAAGTCAAACGGGAAATTCAGAGGATCTTCGCGCCGAGGGAATTTGTCGACCGAGTGTTCTTTCCCGAAAAGAGCATTCAGATTTCCGACAGACCCGTGATCAATCTTGTCGTCGCGGATCTCGACCGGACGATGGAAGATGAGAAGGCAACTCGCCAGTTCACGGAGCAGATGGTCAGAGAATGCGGCATGACCGCACGTACGTTCAAGAGCTCACTGATCTGGGTGGTGCCAGATTCCGCTCAGCCAATGCGGGAAGAAGCCCGGAAGATTCTCGCTTGGCAGGCCATCAGTGATGAAGCGGACGATCTCAAGCTCGACGAAACGCAGAAGAAGCAGCTCATCGAGAACATTCAAAAGGCCAAACGTGATCTAAAGGAGTCCGTCTGGCGTGCCTACAAGCACCTGATTTTCCTGTCAAAGGACAACTCGGTAAAGATGGTCGATCTCGGGCTCGTGCATTCCAGTGCGGCGGATACCCCGATCTCCAACATCCTCAATCGGTTGTCTGCCGATGGTGACGTGGAGAAAGGCGTGAGCCCGAATTTCCTTGTGCGGAACTGGCCTCCTGCCTTCAAAGAATGGGCCACTAAGTCCGTGCGCGATGCGTTCTACGCGTCGCCGGTCTTTCCGCGCTTGCTGAACGCGTTGACGATTAAGGACACCATCGCACGCGGTGTCGAGACCGGAATGCTGGCCTACGTGGGAAAGACGGCCTCCGGCAAATATCAGCCATTCGCCTTCAACATGACTGTCAGTACCTCAGACATCGAGTTCTCCGAAGACATGTTCGTCATCACGGCCGAAACGGCACGAGCCTACCTGGATGCTCAAGCCACACCGCCACCGCCCGTGGAGGTTCCTGTGGGAGCAGGCGGAACGGAAACAGGGGGACATCCGAAACCCGGTGGTACCCCGACTGAGTCTCCACCAGCACCAATTTCGCCGGCTGCCGGGCCTGCGAAAATCGCGGGCATTCGATGGTCTGGCGAAGTGCCTCCACAGAAATGGATGAACTTCTATACCAAAGTACTCTCCCGCTTAGTCGCCATTGATGGATTGCGGCTTACCATTGAAGTCGATGTCAGCCCGTCAGATGGGATCTCAAAGCAGTTCATGGAAGACACACAGAACGCTCTGCGAGAACTTGGGCTAGATGACCGCGTGATGGAAAAGTAGTTGCCAGAGAAGATAGGCCAAGCGACCTGGTCCATCTATTGTTACCAGAGGCTCTGGAACTCTTAGTGCAACTTGGAAGGCACGCCGAAGGCGATACTTTCGCGTTACGCCGGGCGCTTGAGGGCAATCACTTCTGCCCCGGCCTTCAGCTTGTCCAAGTAGTCGGCCCAGGTTTGCATCATCGTATGGCGCTCAGGAAGGTGCGCCGTGCGGTTGTACGCGCGGCCGAGTGGATCACGGACGGCATGGGCAAGTTGGTGCTCGATTAGGTGCGGGGGAAAGTGCAGGACTTCATCAAGGATCGTCCGGGCCATCGCCCGGAATCCATGCCCGCTCATTTCCTCCCGACCGATTTCCATGCGACGCAAGGCCGCGAGGATCGCGTTATCGCTCATTGGGCGCTTCGGGCTTCGCGCCCCAGGAAAGACGTAGTGACCGCTGCCGGTGAGGGGTTGGAGCTCCCGAAGAATCGCCACGGCTTGCCGCGACAGGGGAACGATATGCTCGGCTACCCCGCTCTTCTTCGTCTTACCGACGGCGTAGCGCCGCTCGCCGGCCTCCAGGTCGATATCGGCCCAGTGAGCGGAGCGCAACTCTCCGGGGCGCACGAATACCAGCGGGGCGAGGCGAAGGGCGCACTTGACCGTCGGACTGCCTTCGTAGGAATGGAGCGCCCGCAACAGGTCGCCCACCTTCTTCGGGTCCGTGATCGCGGCGAAGTGCGCAGACGCCGCGCTCGCCAATGCGCCCCTCAAGTCGCGGGATGGGTCGCTGGCAATGCGGCCGGTGGCAACCGCATATCGAAATATCTGTCCACAGTAGGACAACTCACGGTGCGCGGTTTCTATCGCTGCCCGCTCCTCGACCCGGCGTAGGACCTGGAGCAATTCGGGGGGCGTGATGTCGGCGATGGGGCGTGACCCTATGTAGGGGAAAATGTCGCGTTCAAGACGACTCAGAACTCGGTCGCCGTGGCTATCGGCCCATCCGGCTGATTCCTTCTCATGCCACTCTCGGGCAACTACCTCGAAACTGTTTGCCGCACGATCCACCGTCGCCGCCTTTGCGGCCTTCCTGTGCGCGCCGGGATCGATCCCGGCCTCCAGCTGCTGTCGGGCCTCATCGCGCTTCTTCCGGGAGTCCGCTATCCGTGTTTCGGGATAGACCCCGAGAGATATTCGCTTCTCCTTCCCGGCATAGCGATACTTGAATCGCCACCATTTCGCGCCGGTCGGGGCAACCTCCACATAAAGTCCCTTCTCATCGAAGAGGCGATAGGGCTTTTCCCGGGGCTTCGCATTGCGGATTGCCGCATCGGTAAGGGGCATGGGGGCAACTCTTTTTTTGGGGGGGCACTTGCCCCCAATGTTGCCCCCACAGTTTTCCGGCTGTCAATGGACATTGTTGCCCCTAAACAAACCGGTTCCTAGAGCGAAAAAGGCCCTCACGGGGAGGGCCTTTGGATGCTTCTGGACCGCATGAAACATCGAATTGGTGGCGAGTCAGGGATTTGAACCCCGGACCAACGGATTATGATTCCGCTGCTCTAACCACTGAGCTAACTCGCCGGAAAGCCGTGTATTTTCCGGTATTTGCCTGACCCGGTCAAGGAATTGCGGCGCCTCAAACGTTAAAGCGGAAGTGCATCACGTCGCCATCCTTCACGACGTACTCCTTCCCCTCCAGCCGCATCTTCCCGGCCTCCTTCGCCCCGTGCTCGCCCTTGAGCGCGATGTAGTCGTCGTAGGCGATCACCTCGGCCCGGATGAAGCCCTTCTCGAAGTCGGTGTGGATCACGCCCGCGGCCTGGGGGGCCGTGTCGCCCTTGTGGATGGTCCAGGCGCGCACTTCCTTCTCGCCCGCCGTGAAGTAGGTCTGCAGCCCGAGCAGGTCGTAGGTCGCGCGCACGAGACGGTCGAGCCCCGGCTCGTGCATGCCCATGTCGGCGAGGAAGATCTCCTTCTCCTCGCCCGAGAGGTCCGCGATCTCGCTCTCGAGCTTCGCGCAGATGGCCACCACCGGCGCGCCCTCCTTCGCGGCGTATTCCTTCACGCGATCGAGGAGCGCGTTGCCCTCGAAGCCGTGCTCCTCGACGTTGGCGATGTAGAGCGCGGGC
>Ga0138256_10007135_pt1 | contig 11808 bp, 9 predicted proteins | sample KNB2016incub_MG_FD_105486 | JGI IMG/M metagenome (GOLD analysis project Ga0138256, IMG submission 105486) | Active sludge microbial communities from wastewater in Klosterneuburg, Austria - KNB2014incub_MG | ecosystem: Engineered > WWTP > Activated sludge > Unclassified | place: Austria...
ACAGCAAACGGTTCCATCGTCACAACTTCGGATATCATCATTTTAGATAACAATTATTGATAACTATGAAATTGAAATTTGCTGTCGCAATACTATTTGCATCTTTTGTGGTTTTGTCCGTTTCGGCTCAAAGTAAAAAAGACCTGAAAAAGAATAAAGTAAAATCTGTAAGGGAAACTGAAACAACGCTGGTTAACGGTAAAGAACTTACTGCTGATAATTCATTTTACAGATATGATTCTAATAACGAGGTCATAGAGGAAATTGATTACGATTCTGAGGGAAAAGTAAAAATGCATAATACTTATGTGTATAATAAAAATGGTGACAAGATTGAAGAAGTAGTTTACCATAGCGATGGTAAGATCAAGAAGAAGAAAGTATTCAAATATAATTCAACGGGTGATAAAACAGATGAAACGCAGTATGATGCTGCCGGTAATCTGATTCAGAAATCAACTTATGCATATAATGCAAACGGTGACAGAATTACTGAAGTAACAGTGGATGCAAAAGGAAATGTAATTGAAAAAGCATTTCTTATTTATGATAAACGCGGAATGAAAATTCAACGCAAAGCTGTTGATGGTAAAGGTACTTTGATCTCTGATAAAAAATATATTTACGAATATTAATTTGGAAAATTTAGATAACATACTTTCCGGTTTTGATCCTATCACTCTGAAACAGATGGATGGTGTTGCTCTGCAAGACAGATTGGACACCAAATTTATGTTCAAGGAGGATCTTCTTCCGGCTCTGCTCGAAAGAATGAAGAAAAATTATTTCGTACTCGAGATCAAAGAGAAACGATATAATCACTACGAGACGTTATATTTTGATACGGCTGAATTCGGACTGTATCTAAGACATCATAATGGCAGGGTAAACAGATATAAATTCCGCTCTCGTAGATATGTAGAGTCAGACCTCAATTTTTTTGAGATAAAATTCAAGAACAACAAGGGCAGGACAATAAAAGAGCGGATCAAAAATAATGAGATTGTTAAAACGATCTGCGATACATCAAGTGAGTTTGTAAAAAACATCTCCAATATAGATCCAAATACACTTGAACCAAAACTATGGGTGAACTATCGACGTATGACGTTTGTGAATAAACACTCCGCAGAACGTCTTACTATTGATACAAATCTGACTTTTATTGATGAAAGAAATAATGTATTGTATAAAGGATTGGTTATCGCTGAATTAAAGCAAGGCGGAGCGAATGAGAAAAGTCCTTTTAATACATTAATGCGGGAATATTCTGTTCAGCAGAAATCCATCAGTAAATATTGCCTTGGAGTTATCACATTAAATGAAACAATTAAGAAGAATAATTTTAAACCCACACTTTTGTACCTTAATAAACTACTGAAAGCATCATGAACGACGCAATGAATCAATTTGAATTGTTTGACAAATTGTCGGACAAATTTTTCTGGAGACTACTAATAGACGTATTATCAATGGTTGTATTGGTACGATTTATTTACTTCCGGATCTATAAAAAGAAAGATTATCTGTTTACTTTCTTCCTCTTTAATATCATCATCTTCATCATTACATATTTAATGAATAAGGTGGATATGTCATTAGGAGCTGCATTTGGTTTATTCGCTGTGTTCTCCATGTTGCGTTACAGAACAGAAGGGATCTCCACAAAAGACATGACTTACTTGTTCATAGTAATTGCAATCGGATTGATCTGTGCAGTTAGTAAAGGAACATATTTCGAACTGTCACTGATCACTGCTATTCTCATTGCATTTACTTATGCACTGGATGGAAACTGGTTAGTGCGCAACGAACTTGTGAAGACCATTCAATATGAAAACATTGAATTGATCAAACCGGAAAACTATAATTCTTTGATCGACGATCTGAAAAAACGTACCGGCTTGAATATTCACCGTGCTAGCGTAAACAGAATTGATTTCCTGAAAGATATTGCGGTAGTAAAAATTTATTACTACGAAGACAGCATGCCTAAAATTTCTATCAAGAAATGAAATTAAAGCAATCGCTTATAGTTATTTTCTCTTTGTGCTTACTGGTGAATTCCGGTAAAGCACAGATTGACGATACGCGATTGTGGACAGGAATTACTCTGAAGCACAAATTCACAAGAAAATTATCAGCTTCAGTTACTCAGCAGTTGAGACTTGATCATGATATTTCTCAGGTTGATCAGTTATTATCTGAAGCCGGATTAGAATATGAACTGAAGAAAAATTTTAAGGTTTCTCTCAATTACAGGTTCATTAATAAGAATAAAGTTACTTACTACGGAAAGTCGCATCGGTTTTATGCAGATGTTTCCTATAAGTTTAAACCAAAGCGTATTTCATTTACACTCCGCGAAAGAATTCAGGAAGAATTTACTTCTATCAACAGTTCTGAAAACGGTAAAATTCCTGAATGGGTCCTCCGTTCGAAACTTGCAGTTTCATACGATACAGAAAAAAGATATAAACCATATCTGTCAATGGAAATGTATTATCTGATCGATAATGCAAAAGAAGCCGGTGAAGGAATCAACAGATTAAGATATGGAGCAGGAGTGGAGTATGAATTCAATCGTATCCATGCATTAGATATCGGTATCATTTTTCAAGACTACCTGATCGACCAGTCGAATAATTTTATTTATTCTATTGGTTATACTTATACTTTGTAACTAGTAAATCTGTTGTTCGAAATTCTAAACGTTCGCCCTTCGACTGCGCTCAGGGACCGTGGCTTTTGAGCAGATATGTGTGAATTTTTTGCGAAGAAAATTCCCTTAAAATTAAAGTTAAATTTTCTTCGCAAAAAATTCACACATTACCACTTATAAGACAGTCCCCGAGCGAAGTCGAGGGGCATCCTAATACTACTTACGTTTCAGTTTCTGCCGGATCTTTTTCTGATTCAATCAATCACATCAATCCTGCAATCCACTAATCAAGTGCTGAATGAATCTAAATCTAAATCATAAAAATCATTTGTAATCCCTTAATCCCGGTCATAGTCCTACTTACGTTCAAGCAACGTCACCGCATAGCAACATACACCTTCTTCACGCCCGATAAAGCCAAGCTTTTCATTCGTCGTTGCTTTGATTGAAATATCGTCTTCCGTGATCTCCATAACTTTTGCAAGTACAGCCTGCATCTGTGGAATGTAAGGAGCGATCTTAGGTTTCTCCAGGCACAGAGTAATATCAATATTCCCGATCTTGTAATTTTTCAGATCGATCAGTAAACATACTCTTTGCAGCAAGACTTTGCTGTCAATGTTTTTATAATCTGATGAAGTATCCGGAAAGTGTTTTCCAATATCACCCAGATTCGCTGCTCCCAAAAGAGCATCGCATATCGCATGAATCATTACATCTGCATCAGAATGTCCTACTGCACCTTTGGAATGTGCAATTTTTATTCCGCCCAGACTAAAATCCCGGCCTTCTTCCAATTGATGTACATCAAATCCAAATCCAACTCGCATAGTGTGTGTTATTTATTATGCAAATAAAAAAAAAGCGGATGAATCATCATCCGCTTTTAAAATATTTTTAATTATTTTTTATTCAGTTGGTTCACTATCTTCCTTCACTGCATCGAAATCGAAAGTGAGCGTGAAACGAAGAGTGTTTTCTAACGGATTCCGTTGTGTAGTAGGGATCAGATAAGCAAAATCAAGTCCGAATACATTATAACGCAGTCCTGCACCAATAGTGAAATACTGACGATTACCTTTTGTTGCTGCTTCATGGAAGTAACCTGCACGAATTGCAAACTGATTATCATACCAGTATTCAGTACCTATTGAATAGGTAAATTCTTTGATCTCCTCTTTAAATCCTGCCGGAGCATCGCCCCAAGAACTGAATAATGCCTGAGGAACAGAAATATTATTAGGATCTTTACCTGCAGCAATTACTCTGTTTCTATCTGCATCAAGAAGGTAATTCCCTGATGAATCTTTTGCATATACAGGAGGAGTTGGAACCAGTAATTTGTTAATGTCAAATCCGAATGAAATTGTATTATACTTGTCAAGTTCCATTTTCAGGTTTGTTCCCAGACGGAAATTGGTTGGAATGAAATCTTTAGTTTTAGTATCTGTGTAAGAGATCTTTGTTCCAATATTGCTAATGTTCAAACCGAAGGCAAGAAGAGATTTCTTTTTAGAGACATCAATTTCTTTTGTGTAGTATCCTGAGATATCAGCTGCAACCGATGTTCCCGCGTGAGTGTTAATCGTTCCGTTCTGAATTGTTACTCCACCCGTAAGATTTGAATAGATGTAACGTAATGCTAAACCTCCTGAAAAATTTTCACCTAGCTTTCGGGCATAAGCAAGATCTAATGCCCATTCACTTGGACTGAAAGTATAATATTTTGTCGCAGCTTCATCTGTAAAGTCAATACTTCCTAATGAGAAGTAGAGCAGGGATGCAGCAAAAGTCTGGTCCTTATTCAGTTTTTTATAACCTGATACATAAGCGAGATTGATATCACTTACCAAGGCTCTTAACCATGGAGTATAGGATATAGAGAACCCGCCATTTTTTTCTATAAAGGCTAATTTAGCAGGATTCCAATGGATTGAATTAGCATCCGGTGAGGTTGCTACACCATAATCACCCATTCCGCCTGCTCGGGAGTCCGGTGCAATCTGTAAGAAAGGGACTGCAGTTGTTATGGTATTGATTTGTCCTAAAAGAGAATCTCTGAAGGATGAAAGCTGTGAACTCGCAGATTTCGAAATCAAGATCATTGCCAATACAGGCAATACGCATTTTTTGAAGTTAAATTGCATTTTTATGTTAAATAGTATAAGCCAAATATACGGGAATTAATAAATTTTGTTCAGTTTAACGGAGAATTACAAGCTTCTCGAATTTGTCAGCATAATCACCATCGTAAGTCCTGACTCTCAGCTTGTAAACATACACACCTTTTCCGATTTTATCACCAAAATCATCCAAACCATCCCATTCCATATCATCCGAACGATATCCTGTGGGAGTTATTTTATTTGAAAGGGTTTTGATCAATTTGCCCGAAACCGTAAATACCTGTACCTGCACATCCATTGGTACAAATGGTCTGTTATGTTCAAACATAAACGTTGTATGTGTGGTAAACGGATTTGGATAATTTAAAACATGTTCCAAAGCCAGAGTTGCACTTTCACTTACGATAAAATCCGTTGACGCTTCACTGGAGTTATTGTAAACATCCCACGCTTTCAGATTCAGCGTATGAGGACCACTTGAAAGGTTCTTGAACGGATAATTCAATTTCCCTTTCTGATAACTGTTCAGATCATTCTCATAGTAATCGTTCAGGATATAACGTTTGTCTGTCTTGTTATCAAGTTCTGCACTCATATCGTGCCCGATGCCGGTACCTACAGTATTAACGCCACTCGTATCAGAGATCACTGCGTAAAGAATCGGATCTTTGTTTGTCATTCCGCCGCGAACGAAATTTTCATCGTTCATGTAAATCCGGATAACAGGTCCTTCATTATCTGCTGTTGCGTTTTGATTTACTCCACCTATAGTAACCAATGTATCACTTCCGCTTGCATCAATAGCACCATTTTGTGCGTAGTAACTTAACTTACCATTTCCATATTGATATGCAATATCTTTAGGAACATAGAAAGAGTAGGAGAAATCTCCGTTTACAACACTTGATTTTCCGGAATAAATAACATTTTTCTGAAGTGTGAATGGTTGTGGATTGGAAGGATTTGATACGTCATTGATATCGTTTCCTATTGTTGAATAAGTTGCCATCTTATCGTACACTGTCGGATAAATAATTCCATTAAAATTAGAAAGCTTAACTCCGGAATTATCCTGGACTTCACCTGAAATAGTAACCTTGCTTAATGCTTTTAATGTATCGGTATTCAATCCGATCGCAACTCCATTAATTGTTTTTGTTTTCACTGAATATTCAGGATAAGCAAGCTTTAATGCAGGATCTCCTAAATAAAGAAAGTTTCTTACATAAGGATCAACATACATATCAGATTTCGTCTTTTCAAAAATGTCGCCTGTACGTTGATATTCACCACCAACTTTTTCGAATATGTGAGTGAAAAAACGTGTACATAAATTATTGTTTGAACTGGAATAAGCTAAACGCGAAGTTGTAAACATGCAAATTGCTCCACCATTAGGATTAAGAAAAACATATTCTCCTGACGAAACACGACCCGGATCATCAACTCTGGTAAACTCACAGGTAGCAGTTAAAAATGCCGCAAGTTTACTGAAGTTAGTCCAGCCATTGATGTCGCTGTTCTCCAAAACACGCTCATGTGCCCAACCTAACTCGCCACCGTGACCAATGTAGGTCATTAATAAAGTTCCTCTCTGAATCCGGTCAGTGATGGCCTTCTTTACTTCGGGATAACGTTGTCCTCCGGGAGTAGACTCTTGTTGGTAAGCATCAAAATAGATCTTATCAATATTGAAAGTCGAATATGTATTGCGGATGCGGTTAGCAAGTGTATCAGACTGACGGAAGTGGATATTGTAATCCTGGTCATCACCAACGAAACTGATATTGTTTCTCCAACTACCCATGACCGCAGAGCCTCCCTTAACATACGATCTGATCTTATTCATGTGCTGCGCTGCTTCAGTAACTGTGCCTACAGGAATTCTTCCAACACTCATGTCAACAATTTCACTGTTGGTCCATTCTCCTTCTGAATCATCCAGAAGCGCAAAGAAGTCATCGGAAATATAAGTTTGTGTCTGATTGATTGAACCGGGAGACTGGTAAGATGTAACGAAATTTGTATTTGCTGCAAGTCTGTATTTGTTATCGTATGATGCATCTCCAAACAGCAATAAATATTTTGGCATATCTGCAGTAGAAGTTGCACGATCATAGAACATTTTAGCAAAATCACGGATCGCTGAGACATCCTGCGCACCGCTGCTGAATTCATTAAATACTTGTTGAGTTGTAACAACTGTTACGGACATGTTATCGTTTGCTCTGTGAAAATCTGCAAGTTCATTAGCTGCAGAAAGAAATAGCGGATTGGTAACGATCAGATAATTCGTAACAGGAAGACTATGAAGATTCTGATTTTCTATTCTTCCAATACTTTTTGGTGTAAGTAACATTGTGTTATCAAACAGTACAAACGTTTTTAATTCCGGTGTTGGAGTAGTGAAAGAAACAGTTCCATTTGAAAACGTTATTTGTTGATCAACTATATTAAACAAATCAGAAACATCCCATACGAATTTCGTATTTCCCTGAACTGCAGTAATGTTAAACTCACTGATGTTTGTACTTCCTATAGATCTTGCATCCCGGAAAATCATTTGTCCTGTAACATTTGAAGCTGTTAAACCCCGACGGAATTTAAGATCAATATAATTTAACCAGCCTTGAGCTGAAGGGTCACCTGAATACATGCTGACACCAACATTGAATACAGGACTTGAACTCGAAAATGTTTTTGTAAATGCAACGAGTGAAGCATAATTATCCTGAGCCGTTGTTCCAACTCTTAAGAATGGCTGATTCCCGATCAGATTATTGTTTATATTTACAGTGAAATAATTATTAGTCGAGTTAGTCGATCTCCCTGCAAACGCTCCTGAAAAAAAAACGGTGTCGGATCCAACTATATTTGGAGAGTTAATATTAAAAGAAATTGAACTGTTTAAATTATCCATAGATTCTCCAAACCACTCACGACCTGATTTTAAAAAATTCACTGCTTCAATTTCATGTGAAGCATAATCGTCAAATGAATTAACTGTGTAATTAGCTCCGCTTACTGAACTTCTGTTTTGAATGCGCTTTCCATTTTGTTGTCCGTACGTCAGGAAGAAATAAGTTGTATCGGAATAATAATTAATTTGTCTTCTGTAAACTGCCAGGCTATCGTCATATGTCCATTTAGTCTGAGCTGTTCCATAAAATAATAAATAGTCGGTACTGTCAAACTTTGCATCACTTTCTCCATTCACAAATATTGCATTTTCTGCAAGATCATCAACTCTTGGTTTGCTGTTCAGAAACGGAAGCATTCCGCCACCATTTCCGTAAAGTTGAATAGTACGTGGATCCAGACTATCGATGTCAAGTCCCAATCCTTTTAAAAAAGCATAATCAACTTTGTAAACTCCATCCTGAACAACTCCGATCTTAAACCATTCGCCATTCGCAAGAACGCTATTTGATGCATACACTCTTGATGCAACTCTGTTCACATTATTACTTGAAGTGACAACATCAATATCAAAAGATTTCAGACGTTCAAATTGACCGGTAGAATTTTTTCTGATCGCAAGAATCAGGATAGAAGAGTAAGGCTGTTTTTTCTTAAATGAAACAGAAGCATTGATCTTAAAATCACTTGTAATTGTTTCTTGTTTCTTTATTAGGGCAACATCAGTAATCGGTTCCGTGACTACATTTTTCAATGTAACATTTATTGAAGTGGTGCCGTTTGGTAATAATTCTGTAATGAAGTATTGCGGATTGAAATTTTCATCCGGAATCGAATTGTTAAATTGAAGTGCTCTTAATGTTGATTCATCTTCAAATCTGATCACAGCCGGATCCATCCATTGAACAGAAATTGATTTCTTTGGATCAGCTGCCTGTGTACTTACAAAAAACAATAAAAAGTAGAGGCAAGGGAGAATTTTTAGTTTGCGCATGTGTGGTTAATAGAATTTCAATTGGTGCGAGTTGTTAACGAATGTTATTGACCAATATTGTAGCCTTAACTACAAAATTACCGATTTATTACAACTTAATACTACCAAATTGAACATTCCAATGTCATTTTTTGTTCAACTTAACATTTAGAAAACTTTCTTTTTCAAGTAAAACTAAATTATTTATCTTGCTGCGGGTTTTTACACTAAATTTGAAAGTGTAAAATGTGAACAAATCATACATAATACCGGAACAGCCTGAAAATAGTAACTTCTCCAACCGTAACTCTGTATCTTCACTACCGTATTACAAAGTCTAAAAAACCAATAATGCTCAGGAAGTTTCTGATTTTTATTTTCATCGGTCTTTCCGGTTCTGCTTTTGCACAGGATCCTGAGTTCACGCAGTTTTATGCGAACCCTCTCTATCTGAACCCTGCATTTGCAGGATCTGTAAGGTGTCCGCGCGTTGCATTGAATTATCGAAATCAATGGCCTGCTTTAACCGGAACTTTTGTTACCTCAAGCGCTTCATATGATCAGCATGTTGAAGCATTAGGTGGCGGAATTGGTCTTTTGGTGATGAATGACAAAGCCGGTGAAGGAACACTTACTACAACAAATATTAGTGGAATCTATTCCTACCAACTTAACATAAATCGTGAATTCAGTGTCAAGTTTGGAATGCAGGGGACTTATGTACAGAAAAATGTTGACTGGGATAAATTAACATTTGGGGACATGATTGATCCAAGGTTTGGATTCATTTATCAGTCACAGGAAAATCGTCCGAATGAAAATAAAAGTTTCTGGGACTTCTCCGCAGGAATATTAGGTTATAGCAATCGTTATTATGGCGGAGTTGCAGTTAATCACTTGACTGAACCGGAAGAGTTTTATATTAAGGCTGCGAATGGAAGTAAGCTTCCCATGAAAATAACTGCACATGCAGGTGCTATCATTCCAATAGCCGGAAATCGGGACGGAACGACTTATATTTCTCCTAATTTTATTTACCAGCAACAACGTGACTTCAAACAATACAACATCGGATTTTATGTTGCTAAAGCTCCTCTTGTAGGAGGATTGTGGTATAGAGGTGGTGATTCATTCATTGCTTTAGTCGGAATTCAACAAGGAATCTTTAAGTTTGGTTATAGTTATGATATCACTGTAAGTAAACTTGCCAATGCATCGGCCGGTTCACATGAACTTTCTCTTGGATTACAATTTGCATGTCATCCAAAAAAGAAACGCTTCAGAACGCTTAAATGCCCTTCATTCTAATTATATTAAATAAAATAAATATATTTGGCTTTCGTTTTAGCTCAATAAATAACAACGACCTCCCGAAAATGAAAATGATCTCTCGGAATTATTTCAGCCTCATGGCATTAGCTCTTCTTCTTGCTTCGTGCGGAAAAGAGAAATCGTCTGTTACAGGCTGGAATTATAATGATCCGGCAAATGGCGGATTTGAAGTTGCTCCTTATGATGAACAAGAGACCGGTCCCGGACTTGTTTTGATCGAAGGTGGTACTTTCTCCATGGGTAGAACAGAACAAGACATTACACAAGATTGGAATAACATTCCACGTCGTGTAACGGTTTCTTCTTTCTATATCGATGAAACAGAGGTTGCAAATGTGCATTACCTTGAATACCTGTATTGGGTATCTCGTGTATTCAGCGCAGATTATCCTGAAGTCTACAAAAAAGCATTACCTGATACATTAGTATGGCGTGACCGTCTGGCTTACAATGAACCTTTGGTTGAACTTTACTTACGTCACCCTGCTTATCAGCAATATCCTGTTGTCGGTGTGAACTGGTTACAGGCATCTGATTTCTGTGCATGGAGAACTGATCGTGTAAATGAACAGATCCTTATTCGCGAAGGTATCCTCCGCGTGAATCCGAATCAGATCAATGAAGATAATTTCAATACTGATTCATATTTAAGCGGTCAATACGAAGGTTTAGTTAAAACTGATATGGCTGACTTGAATCCAAGCTCAGGAAATAACGGAACACGTAAAGTTAGAATGGAAGATGGTATTCTTCTTCCACGTTACAGACTCCCGACAGAAGCTGAATGGGAATACGCTGCACTTTCACAAGTTGGAAATACAGTTTACGAACGCGTAACTGATCGTCGTTTATATCCTTGGAATGGTCACATCACACGTAATAAAGATGAGAAGTATAAAGGTCAGATGATGGCCAACTTTAAAAGAGGACGTGGTGATAATATGGGTACTGCAGGTTTCTTAAATGATAATGCAGATATTCCTGCACCGGTTCATTCATACTGGCCAAATGATTACGGTCTTTATTGTATGGCAGGTAACGTTAACGAATGGGTAATGGATGTTTATCGTCCACTTTCTCCTGAAGATAAAAGTGATTTCAATCCTTTCCGTGGTAACGTCTTCTCTACACAACAACGTGATGAAGAAGGTTCGATCATTGAAAAAGATAGTCTTGGACGTATCCCGCAACGTGAAGTAACTCCTGAAGAGAGTGCAGAACGTCGTAACTATACTAAAGCTGATAACATCAACTATCTTGATGCGGATGAAGCAGAATTTATTAAATACGATTACGGTGTTACATCTCTTATCAATGACAAAGCCCGCGTTTACAAAGGTGGTTCTTGGAGAGATCGTGCATACTTTATGAATCCCGGTTCTCGCCGTTTCACTGACGAAAGACAAAGTACTAATGACCTTGGTTTCCGTTGTGCGATGACAAGAGTAGGTAGTCCGGTTGGATTAGGTTCTAAACCGAAGACCAGAACAAAATAAACCTGCATTAAGCAGTTACAATATTTTTTTTTTTAGCCCCGCACTTGCGGGGCTTTTTTTGTGAGCAACCGGGACTCTGTCCCGGTTGACACGCGGAGTGTGTCTCGGTAGCCTCCCGCATTTCCTACCGCAGAGTCCCGATAGGCGCACACACTGTAAGAAACCCTGCGCTTTTCCTTAACTCAACTACTTGCAAACGTGTATAATGGGTACATCAAATAACTCTCAAAAATGAAGAAAATCACCATTTTATTTATTCTACTGGTATCCGGTATTATAAATTCAAATGCACAAATTGAT
>Ga0138256_10007139_pt1 | contig 11803 bp, 12 predicted proteins | sample KNB2016incub_MG_FD_105486 | JGI IMG/M metagenome (GOLD analysis project Ga0138256, IMG submission 105486) | Active sludge microbial communities from wastewater in Klosterneuburg, Austria - KNB2014incub_MG | ecosystem: Engineered > WWTP > Activated sludge > Unclassified | place: Austria...
CATATGTCAACCTCCAATCATTACAGTGCTGACGGCGATTACTTTGCCGACAGGCGCATCCGCAGGATCGTTGCATGTGTCGGCGACATCGCCGTTACGTGCCGCGCTTTTCCCATTGATTTTCACAGTCTGACTTCCGAGTCTTATCGTCCCCTTGTTCTTCGGTGGCGTTTGAAACGCGGTTCCCGGTGGCGTGGGAATATGCGGCGGCGTGTTGTCAGCAACGCTGCCGACTGTTGCCGCTGCAAATCCCATGATGTTGACGTCGCCGCTCAATCCGCTGCTGATAATGCCATTGAACGGATGCGGCAATGGTGTTGGTACCGGTCCTCCCGGTGACGGCACCATCACAATATGCGTGTCCACCGCGACGATCGTATCATTCTGTTTGGCTGCTGGTTGTCCCATCACGGCTGCGTACAAATCAATTCAGATTGATTGTACTTCCTTTCAATGTCATGTTCCCCGATGCCTTGGCATCGATGCTGGCCGCCTTAACTTCAACATCACTTTGTGCCTCTGCGATGATCGAGTTGGCCTTGATGCTGAGCTTGTCATCCGCCTGGATTTCGATCTCCTTTGCGGCAAAGGTGATTTTGCCTCCGGTGGACGAAATCGTGATAGAATTGTCTTTGGTGCTGATTTCGATTTGGTGCTTTTCGCTCTTGTCAACGATTACAATTCGCTCTTCGCCCGCCGTATCGACCAGCAGGATCTGGTGACCGGCTTTCGTCCGAATCAACTTTTCGTCCTTGTCATTGAGGCGGTGCGTGGCAGGTTTGTCAGTTCCGTTATAGAGCCCGCCAAGGACGATTGGATGACGCATGTCTCCATGAACAAAAAATACCAGCACCTCGTCGCCGATTTCAGGCGTCCAGAAAGCGCCATAGCCTGCCCCCGCGTAAAGCTGACAGACGCGGCACCATTCGCTGATCATCGTGTCGTCAAACCACGGGTACTGAACTTTGACGCGCCCCTCCTTTTCAGAATCGTCGTTCTGCACGACCAATGCTTCCACAACTCCGTAGTAGCGACGATCAGTGGATCTTGCCGCAGTAGCCGTCGATGACATGATCAACCTCCGTCCCTGAGCGTACTGACTTCAAACTGGGTTAAATATCCGGAACTGCCGAGGGAATGATCGACTTTCCTGACGTAGTACTGCCCGCTGAATCGAGTCCCGAGCCCACTCAATTTGACATTGTCGCCTGGTCGCAAGTCGGGGATTCCGATGACCTGACCAGACCCTGTGACATAGCCGTAGGCCTTTTCTACGAGACGGCTGACAGCAAGCTTCTTTGCTTCCTCCTGATTGAGTACGGCAGCATCAACAATGAAGTCCTGTTTGCCCGAACCACCGGTCGAACTTCGGGCGGCAAGGGCCGGGCCATTGCTGCCGCGACCTTCCGAGCGAGGCAAGTCTGCGGCCGTGGCTTTTGCCACGATCACGGTCTTGGTACGGGGATTCCACCCGCGAACAGTCACTTCACTTACCTGATCACTGATGTTCAGCTTTGGGCTGAAGCTCATCAACGTTTTACCCCACTCGAATTCATACACGCGAATTGTTTCTCCATCTCGCCCATCACGTGGCTTCACAAAATACAATTTGTCCTTATGAGATTTTGGATCAGTTTGCATATAGAAATCAAAATCGATGCGGCGGGCTCGATCGAGCAGGAATCTGGCATCGTCCTGATCCTTCTCCTGAACCACCAGCGGATGCACAGGCCCGGCTTTGGTCACTTCGATCGGGAGGCCGTTCCGATCCGCGACAGCCTGGGCAATTTGCCAGTCGGCCTTATCGACATAACTCAGGATATCGCCGTCTTTCGGTTTGCTGTTCTTGAGCGAGAACAAGCGATCAGTGCCGGCAACTTCAAGGGTCGGCGACCCCGACTGAGGAAATTTCGGCGACATCGACGTAATCTGTCCCTGCACCATCGAAACCAGTCTGTCTGCGTAGCCCATTTCAATAAGAATGCGTTGGTTGACGGAGAATGTATCTCCGTCGCTGTATTTGAAGCTGAGACTGCGGTCATCCCAGTTGTTGATCGTAAGACTGAAGCCAGTCAGGTTTTCTTTCTCCATAGTGACTTTTAGATCGAGTACATCCCCTTTGGTTGAGGGATCGAGTTCCGCTCCCTCAATCTCGATGCGATAATTCGGCGCATAATAATCCACCTTCGGCAGACCGGATTGGATTGTCGAGCGGGCAATCACAGGGTTGGTCCTTCAGCGAAGTTTAGGGATTGTCAGAATGCGTCCCGGCTCCAGTCGCCGTGGGTCGCGAATGTTGTTTGCGCGGGCGATCTCGCGCCAGACCGTTGCGTCGCGAAAAACCCGGGCTGCTATACTGCTGAGCGTGTCACCACGCAGCACGGTGTAGATCTTGTCGAAATCCGGCGATAATCTGGGCTGTTCGCGAACCTGTATCTCTACCGGCCGGTACTCTTTCAGAGACACTGCCAGTTTCGCCCGCAAAGGGACTCCATCCGGACGAAACATCACGTAAGTGATCGTCAGGCTGTCCATGACGCCGCGAAAAACCTGCTGGTCCCAAACCAGCCGCACGATGGGGGGCGCATGCAATTCGCTCTGGATGTTCATCAGTCCGCGGATGCGATTGACATACTTCTTGCGGACATCTTCCAGCGTGTCTGACGTGTCTACCAGGAGTTCGGTTGTGAGCTTCTCGCCGTCACCGCGGACGAACTGGATGGGAGGTGTTTCCAGCCCGGGTATATTGATGTCTGCATAACTATTCTGCTTTTGAAGCTGATATTCCGAGGGATTGAACCGCACTGGGACGATGGCTTCCGAATCGGGCAGCACGGGCTGCTCAATCTCAAGGTACGCTTTCACAAAACCTTGGCGCAATGAGTCCAGAGGAGAGACCATCAATGCTCTCCCGTTCCAAATCCAAGATCGCGAGTCTGCGACGATTGACGTTCTCGCAGCCGCCGTTCTTCCGCCGCAGCCGCCCAGTTTCTGATGAATTCATTAAACAATCGCGCAAACGACTTTCGGTCATCATCTCCTTCGACGTCAAATCGCACTTCCAGATTTTCAATTGTGATCATGTTGTCGCCTTCCTCATGTCAATGACACCTGCAGGATCCCCTCGTGGGCGATTTCCATGGCTTCAATCGCAACGGCACTTTGGCTGGAGTTCAGGCTGGGGCCGCTCCATTTCACTGCCAGGCCACCCTGAAACAACCATGCCATCACCGGAATACCATCCTCACTCAGCAGTGTGATTGTTCCGTCGCGTCGTGCACCCAAAGACTGATACAAGCCCGCCTGGTACCATGTCCAAAGTCCCATATCGCTCGTCATCCCGCGTTTCAGCGAGATTCGCCCCCAGCTGTGACGCACGGGTAATTGATGCACATGATCATTCGTCCCACCTTCGGGGTACGGAAGGACTTCCAATTCGCCGCCCAGTCCACTGACTTCCTGAAACCCGGCGGCCAGCAGAGCCGGCACTGCTGCGGCCTGCTGAGGCGGCAGATAGGCGTCAGGAGGACTTAAGGAGACATGAAATCGAAATCCACCATAGAGATCGCTCATTCGTCGAATACCTCCACTTGTCCCGACTGGCTGAGCGTTACACGCAGTGTGATGAATTCCATAGGCGCGGCGAGCGCAAGATCGACTTCGCAGACCACTCGACCCTGTTCCCTCTCGTCCAGAGGGTTGGTCCGTTCATCACACCGAATTCGGAAAGCATCTTCCGGGCGGTCTCCCTGCAGCGCACCGCTGCGGAACGCTTCCAGCAGCACTGTCCCGAGTGTATGCAAAAGCGTGAGCCACAGCTGTGGACCATTGGTGTCAAACACCAGCGGTTCTGTGACGCGACGCATGACCCGGACTAAGCGGTGAATGAATCGGCGCTGCCCGAGGAATCTGCCCTCGCGAGAGAAATCTAGCGTACGGCCTCCCCACACCGTTGGTCCTCGCCCTGGAATGCTGCGAATCAGATTGATGCCGGACGCACTCAGCAGACCATTGTCAGTGCGATCAAACAACGTCTCTACGTCCACTGTATCATTGACGACGATGTTGGACGGCGTGTGATGCGCACCCCGCTCGCGATCGATCCGGGATATCACACCGGCGACATGTCCTGATGACGGCATGGTTCGCAGCGGTGCAGCGATGCCTCCCAGTGCGTCCTGGGTTCGAATCCACGGATGATAAATAGCCGCCGCACGAAGGACAGTTGGGTCTACAATTGTCTGCCGAAGATCGTCGGCAAAGCGAATGACGTCATCCGCCTGAGGCGCCGATCGAGTAAGGTCGTCTATGGGAGACACGTCGACTACCACCAACCGATCCTGCAGTTCGGCGGCCTGAGTCATCGCTGCACAGATTATGCTGTGGCGATCATTTCGCTTAAGCTCTGGCTCGAAATGAAGTCCCGGCAGCGCAACGATCGCCACTTCGGGTTGATCGCCTAACTCTGACAATGCAGCCAGGTAGTGTTCAGCACCAGCATCTGTTTCCCGACTTGCCTTAAGTACGACGTCATCCCAGTCCACATGCCGCGGGCCTAAGTTCCTCGCAAGCAGCCTGAACGATTTGGCCTGATTTGTCTTGAGTCGTATAAAACGCGATCGACTCTCAACGTCCAGCTCGAGCGCCTGATTCACCGCGTTACAGTCAGGATCACTCAAATTGCGAATCGGAATAGTGAATCGCTCTGCAGGCTCACCCCGCACCTGCACGCGAAAATGGAGTGACGGTTCTCGTGGATTGCGGTCAAAAGTGTAACGAATGCCAACTCGTAGATTGTTCGCCCACGCACCGGGACTCTTCGCTTCGATGCAGAACTCAAAATCCGATTCCTTCAGATTTTGGTATGATGGCAATGGAAGGGAGTTTGGATCAAATCTGTCATCAGCCTTTGCAGAAGCAGCACTCCAGCAACCGGTGGCGATGTCACTTTGTTCCCCGACAATCCGTACAACATAGGCTACTTCACCACCATTCTCAAAGTAACCGAAGAGCGAGTAGCTGAGAGGAGCGACAGCATCGAGAGGGCCGAACTGCTCGATAAAGTCGCGCCACCCCTCTACTCGGATCGCGCGGCCCGGTACGCCCCACCGGGTTCGTCCAATGAAGCCAGCAACGTCGGAACGTAGAGGCGATGCCGCAGCACGAATCTGTTCGCGACGATAATAAACTCCAGGAAGGGTGGGATTGCCGGTCATAATAAGGTGATACTATTTCTCGCCGTCGATGGAGATACCTTCATGGCAGATTTCAAGCGTCTCCATCGCAATCTCGTTATTTTTCGCATTCAAGCCAGGGCCCGACCATTTGCAGGGCCAGCCACGTTTAAAATTCCATCGCATTACAGCATTCTTGTTCTCATCAAGCAGCGTGATAGCCCCTTCGGTCCGCCGGACCTTTCCCTTAATCGCTTCGTTAATCCAGTTCCAGAATTCAATGTCGCCCGAAATTCCCTTCTTGAGAGTGATGTTGGTGAATTTTTTCAGACCAGGCATCTTGCGAACCGTGATGTCCTCACTCCCGTTGCGGTATTCGATGGGATCGACCGCAACCTCCAAACCCGAAGCCTCCGAAAACGATCCGCTGATCGCTTTACCGTCGTCAGCGACGCCTTTGACTGTGACTTCGAAGTTGTAACCGCCATATGGATCATCTCGACGTGTTGGCATGTTTTCAGTTCCTTAGACAAGGGAATGGGGTCTTAACCAAGTTTGCTGTCGGCCGTATATTTCTGAATGCGGAAGATGACGAACTCGGCCGGATAAACGGGCGCAATTCCGACCTGGCAGATCAAACGACCATTCTCAATGTCGTCCTGAGACATTGTGGCACCTCGATCACAGGCGACAAAGTAGGCTTCGTCGGCCGTCTTACCTTCCAACATTCCGGCCCGCCACTGCGTGTTCAGGAAGTTTCCGATCGTTTGCCGTACGGTGGCCCACAAAGTTTCGTCGTTCGGTTCGAACACGACGAACTGCGTCCCTTCGTCAATCGACCGCTCAATGAAATTGAAAATACGGCGGACGTTGATGTAACGGAAGTTGGAATTTGAGGAGATCGTCCTTGCTCCCCAAACACGATTTCCACGTCCCGGGAAGAACCTCAGAGCGTTAATCCCTTTTGGATTCAAGAGATCCTGCTCGCGACGCGTTATATCCTGCTGGAGCCCCGTGATACTTCGGATGATTTCATTTGCTGGAGCTTTATGCACACCTCGGCGTGCATCCACATCTGCGAAGATGCCAGCTATAAGTCCTGATGGCGGAGCATCAACGCTGTCACCATTTGGCGGATTTCGGACTTGCACCCAGGGGTGATATAAGGCCCCGCGACTGCTGTCGAACTGCGATCGATATTCCTGCACTTTGTCAAGCGAGTCGTTGTAGCGGGCGTCGATCAATGCGACACGATATTTCATCGTCTCGCAATGAGTCAGTAGTTCTGTAATGATCGTTTCCGACCACATCCCAGGAACGATGACGATGCTGATATCTTCGATGTCCTCGAATGACTGAATTCCCGTGCGATTGCCACTGCCATTGTTCTCGCCAATAAAATCATTGACGTTCAGGGAACCGAAGTCGTTGTCGCCGTCCTTGAGATTCAGCCGGGATGCCAACGGAAAATCGGCGATGTTTGAGTTGCTCAGGAAGGCTGATGCATCAGGGAGCGGAGTGATCAGCTTCGATCGCTTCTCTAAATGGTTGGTGATGAGCAGCGGATCATCTTTGTCCGGAGACACCAACTTCAGGTTTTGAAACAATTCGGATTCCTGAACAATGCCGTTCGGGGCGTACTCCGCAATCACTTCTGCTTCTATAACCTGAATCGCGTCCCCCTCCACGAACACAAATCCGTTTGGTAGCGCGGTATCGAGAGTTACCTTATCAAGCGTCACATCGACAACTGTTCGGAATTGCTTAGTTGTTCCGTTGTCCAGTTCGACCATTGCTGCCTTATAAAGACGGGACGCACCGCTTAGGAAAACTTGTTCAAGACTACCTGCCCTCGTCGCAAGTTGAAGCTTTCGGATCTCAGTACCCATCGGCCAGACAGTAACGTCGGTTGTGCCTGGACGGTCCACAGTCGTTCGTCCTTCCTGAGCAATAGCTGTGGTTGGAGTACCGTTATCGAGATTAACATTATCTGCCCCAAGCTTTTCAATCCCTCTGCCAGCCAGCGTACCGGTGAATTCAATGACTATAGGACCGGCCGGCAAGTCCGGGCCGGTGCAGACTACCTGGCCCAGTCCGATGCCTGCTAAGTTAACTAGTGCAGTCTGGATATTTGCGGCCGTCCCATTGTGCGGAATTGACGGGGTTTTGTTACCCTTGAAGGAAAGGGTGAATCCTCCGCTTGTTGGAGCTGTCCCGGAAATCGTCAGCGTCTGCTTACAGTTTTCCAGCGTGAGTACATACTTGCGTTTGTCTATCCGGACCATGTCCCCTGTAGCGAAACCTGCCACGGCTGTTGGTTTAATTTCCCAAGTAGTTCCGGCAGAAGGCTTTTTCGCGTCCTCAGCTAGAGTGCTCACCGCTGGAGCATTGACGTTTCCTTCGTTAACTTTGACTGTTAACGTCGCCCCGACCGCAGGTCTCACCGTGACTCGGATCGAATCTCCCCATTCTCCTTCAGAACGAGCAGCCAACTTCAGCGTTTTCACGTTGTCGTCTCTTGAAAATTGAAGATAATCACCTCGGGCGGCTGAAACTTTTTCTCCAATTGCTTTGTCCAGTAACACTGTGCATCCGGTAGGGCCTTGGCTGTACCTGGAGATTTCAAAGTCTCCTATTGGTAATTGTGTTTTGCCATTGAACAATTTAACGCCCTTATCAACCGTATCACGACCAATGACATGGCGTATTCTCAGCGTTTTAGCGTCATCTTTCGCATCACTCAGGATTTCACTGATTACGCCCTTACCAAGCCGAGAACTCGACTTGGCAGCGCCGTTGGCCACTACGCGTTTAACATATAACTGCAGACCGCCGTTATCAAAAAAGCCTCGAACGGAATGAGCAAGAAGCCACCACTGACCATCATCCTGAAGTTTCAATTTAGTGGCGGAATCTGGTTCAGCCAGAAATCCGCCAAACACCCTTATAAATTCTGCAAAGGATGTCACCAAAACAGGCTTTCCTTCGCTAGGCCCTCGCGCAGTGACACCCGCTGCGCCAGTTACAGAGGTACTGACGCCCTGGATCGGACGTGGGCCTGACTCAACTTCTTCCACGTAAACGCCTGGACTGAAATACTGCGGCATGGCTTCCTCACTCTGAAGGTGGAATCGAATGGCAAAGTCTTACGGTGTGTTGATCGTGAACTTCTGAAAGGTCTTGAATCCCTGAGTTATCGGAATTTGAAAGACAGGCGGAACTACATTGTTCGGGATACCTTTCGGCTTGATCGTCAATGCAAAGCTGATCACTCTGACTCGTGTGTCGGCGTCCCAGACTTTGTCGGCCCCCGGATTGAGTTTCAGACTCATTCCCGGATTTTGAGCATCTCCGCTTTCGATTCCGATGACATCAAATTCCGTGCCTTCAATTTCGACTTTGCCGTTGAGCAGTCCGCGAATGCGATCGACGCCAATCAAGTCCTGACCGATTGTTACTGAACTCGTTGTCCTGGTATCCCGAGGCGGTAAGCGAATTGCTAAGGCAAAATCTCCATGTTCGTCCGTCAGTGGTCCTCCAGAGAGTTCCACACTGACTTCAGCATCAACAACTGGCTCATCAACGGGACTAGCTTTCACAACGCGCCCGCGAACAACGGCAGCATAAATCGGAAAAGGGTAGCTTGAGTTTGGCCAAAGAATTTTGAAATCTAAATCGGGATTTGGTTCATGTGCATATTTATTGATGAGAAGCGGCGCCTGATCGTTATACGGGTGTGCCTCGAAGACAAGTCCATCAAGATGCCTGTGGTAATGAGGACGGTAGTAGTCGGCATTGATGACGATGCGACATGTTTTTGGCCCTCTGCTGGTGTCCTGCGTCCGCCCTAGCCCGGGATAGGAGTAGATTCCGCCGCTGCTGAGCGGCAGGACTCCAGTCTCACGCCATACGACAGATCCACCGTCACGCACCACCTTCTCCTGCAGTCGCAATGTGACCCGACCCTGCGGTACTCCGCCTGTAAATTCATCCTGCAATTCCAACGCCACCGGGCTGTAGAGCAGACTGTCTTCACTGGGCAGTTTCGTTAATGTTCTCATGACTCCTCCACCATTTGCCCATAGTGGATCTCACGGCTGCTGACTCGCGAAGTGCTTGTGAACGTTCGAGAATCAATATTTACCACACGCACCTCATACGTAACTGACAATCGATACGGCTTATGAACTGCGTTCCAGATTCGAGTTCTTTCTTCGAGTGTCAGGGGAGACATAACGACTTTGAGAGTCTCTGACGTTCCCTCCAGGGCAGTGCCATGGAGGTCATTGGCACTGATGATGGACTCGTCATAAATGAGCTGCGTGATCCGACCAAGAATCCGCTGATCCGTATCCGGCGAACCACTCCAGGGCGTCACGAGATATCGAAGGAGCAAGGTAAGTTGGGGCTTCCTCAGTCGAACATTGGATTTATCAGGCTCACGAATACGCGGCCTGTTTCGCGTGCTGGGATCTTCCAAGACTTCAAAAAGAAACAAGGTCACACGGGCGGGATTGGTGGGTATATTTGCCTGCAACAGATCGCTGATATCGACATTCACTGCCTGCAACGACATATCTTCCTCCAAGCCCTTCTTGAGGAAGTCGCGCAGAGTGGTGGACACATCAGCGATCGTGTTGAAATCAGGCACTCGGTACGAACCTAAAATTCGATTGTTATTCTGTGGGTTGTTGTGTGCCCGACAAGAAAGCAAAGTCTGTGCCGATAGATTCAAACTCTGTGTATTGCGGAAAAACCAGATTTGTTTGAGCTCGATGCCAGAGACAATCATCCCTCAACGTGGACGATTTTGTCCGTGGGCGAGAACTTGCAACTCTGTCCACTGCTCCAGCATGCCTACAGATTTGTCCTGCGCATCAGCGGATAGCTCCCAGGAACATGTGAGATTGTCGTTAGAAACGCAGCGTTGTCCTGGGTGGACGTTTTTGTCCATTTCATGGACACGCGAAAATGCTGTCGTATGCCTTCATTGACCCTGCCAATTGAAGTGCTCATCAAACTCGTTCCAAGCAGTCTCCGTCTACAGGTTCCTCCAACTCTCCAGACAAAACCTGAGTACTTGCGGCGTGTCTGGAGTTAAGGCAACATCCTCGGAAACTTATTGATAACGTTGTGGCGCAACTTCAGAGATTTGAATGATCAGGCTCTGTTGGCGCGGAAACGAGCGAAGTTCTTGCTGAACCTGCGATATAGGTCGCACGTTCAGCAACCTAAAATCTGAATGTCCTCTCCAACGTGATTTCATAGGGGCAAATCAGGGCAAGCCCATCGGAACTTGACACATTCTTTCCGCAGTTGAAACACTGATGCCCCAAGTCGATTCCTTGATTGCGATTGCAGAGGACGAGACACTGTGTGTCCTTCCGGTAAAGCGATCTTGTCCACGTACCAGAGACTTCGGAATGTCGCCACGCTTTCGCCCGACCATGGTTGTGCTCCCAAAAATGGAAACCAACCACGGTTGCGAAGTCACGAAATTACTTCAGGCAGGCTTGTCGGAAGGACACGACACTGTGAAGTCGAATGTCTGCGGACTGTTGTTTTGCCAACCTGACTCACCGAACTCGATATATGGAAACTTTTGTTCAGAATCCGGATTTCAAGTTCGACCGATTGCGAGACTTTCTGATGTCATAATTTCCGTAATCGCGTTGGGATGGCAAAACGTCTTCCCTTTTCGTCGCGAAAAAGGGAGTATTTGGTGGGATTTGTGGAAGACAGGCCTTTCGAAACCCTTCTGTTTTCATTGATATTCATGCATTTCGCGGTGCAGATCTCTGAACTGGGGGCCAAGAGGTCGCAGGTTCAAATCCTGTATTCCCGATTTTTCTAAGTCCTTGCTGTTCCTCAACTTAGAGGAAACCAGCCATTCCGGCTGTGCGGCGTGAAACGAGTTTTGTACCCGTTTCGTACCACTTTTGTGGGTCGCACAAATGCCGCGTAAACAACCAAAGTACATGCTCCATAAGCCCTCGGGACAAGCCAGAGTCCGAATTGGAGGGCGAGATATTTACCTCGGCGAATATGACAGCCCCGAGTCCCACGAGCAGTACGACTTGGTTCTTGTCAAGTTTCTGACCGGTCGGTTGAACGTAGACACTGCCGGTGTGAGCATCTCCCGTCTCTCGATTGCATTTGTTGCCTTTGCCAAGGGTTACTACCTCAAGGATGGCAAACAAACCGCTGAAGTCTCCTGCATTCAAATGGCTTTAAAGCCCCTTGTGCGAATATTCGGGAAGGAGAAGATCAACAGTTTTGGTCCACTGAAATTGAAGGCCGTGCGGGAGGAGATGATTCGCCTGAATTGGGCGAGGAAGACCATCAACAAGTCCGTCGAACGAATCACACGGATGCTCCGTTGGGGGACTGAAAATGAGTATGTCGATCCAACGATATATCAGGCTTGTCGTGCCGTGACTGGTTTGCGGCGTGGCCGTTGTGAGGCTCGAGAGACTGAGGCGGTCCAGCCGGTTCCCAAATCAGACATCGATGCTGTGGAGCTGTTTGTGAGCCGTCAGATTTGGGGGATGATTCAGCTGCAGCTTTGTACAGGCATGCGACCTGGGGAAGTGTGCATCTTAAAAGCTGGAGATATTGATCGTTCATCA
>Ga0138256_10007143_pt1 | contig 11800 bp, 9 predicted proteins | sample KNB2016incub_MG_FD_105486 | JGI IMG/M metagenome (GOLD analysis project Ga0138256, IMG submission 105486) | Active sludge microbial communities from wastewater in Klosterneuburg, Austria - KNB2014incub_MG | ecosystem: Engineered > WWTP > Activated sludge > Unclassified | place: Austria...
GGCCAGCACTGGGCGGGCGCGCCGGATATCCTTGCCATCTCCAAAGGGTTCGGCGCTGGCTATGTGCCCTTGGGGGCGATCGTGGCGCGTGGAGAGATTGTCGAGGCGGTTCTGGCCAAGGGCGGGTTCCTGCACGGGTTCACCTATGCGGGCAACCCGCTGGCCTGCGCCACGGGGTTGGCGGTTATTGAAGAAATCGAACGTATGAACCTGATGGATAACGCAGTATCCACGGGAAATCTGTTGAAAACAGAACTTCTGGCTCTGATGGACCGTTTCCCCTTCATCGGTGATGTGCGCGGCATGGGATTGCTTCTGGCCTTCGAACTGGTGGCCGACCGCGCGACAAAAGAGCCGTTTCCGCCCGCCTTCAAGGCCTTCGACCGGCTGACGGAGGCCGCTTATACCCGTGGCCTGATCATCTATCCCCGCCGGTCGCGGGGCGGCTACTCGGGCGATCATCTGATTGTCGCACCACCGATGATCACGACCCCGTCACAAGTCGGCGAAATAATGGACAGGCTGACCGATGCGCTGACCGACTTTCAAAGTCAGCTGCCTTCCCGCATCTGAAAGGAGCTTTCGATGTTTCGTGCCCTTCTCGTTGCTCTTTGCCTTGTCACTGCGGCCAAGGCCGAAGAGCCTGTCCGCCTGAAAGTCCTGAGTTTCAACATCTGGTATGGCGGCGATCAGGTAAATTTTCAGAAGGTCATCGAGGCGATCCGCGCCGCTGATGCCGATATCGTCGGCCTTCAGGAACCGGACGGCAAGACCTTGGAAATCGCGGCGGCAGCGGGTTATCCCTATGCTGACATCCGCCGTCACATCCTGTCGAAATATCCGCTGTTTGACAGCGGCGCAGGCCGGACGCTCAGCGCCGACGCGCCGCCCTATTCGACAGCTGGGCTTGACCCGGATCATGTTCACGCCTGGGCGATGGTCGCGCCGGGCAAGGTGGTGGCCGTGGCGAACACCCATCTGACGTCAGACCCTTACGGCCCAGAGATGGTACGCGACGGCAAGACCGCTGCCGAAGTAATCGCCAACGAGACGGAAACCCGCCTGCCGGAAGCCGAAGCCCTGATTGCCGGACTTCGCCCTGTGATCACCTCTGGCGCGCCGCTGATCCTGACCGGCGATTTCAACGCGCCGTCGCACCGCGACTGGACCGATCTGGCGGCTCAGGCGCGCGGCCTGCCCTATGCGGTCGAATGGCCGGTCTCGGCGGCGATGGAGGCAGCAGGTCTGACCGATACGTTCCGTGCCGCCAACCCCACCACCATTGCCGTGCCGGGCCTGACCTGGACGCCCGGACGCCCCGATCCGTATGTGCCCGCCGGAGAAACCCATGACCGCATTGACTTCGTCTGGTCGGCCAATGCGCGGCCCATGGAAAGCGTGCTGGTGGGCGAAGAGGCCAACCCCGCCGTCGCCATCCAGATTGCGCCATGGCCATCAGATCACCGCGCCGTTCTGTCAACGCTCGAAGTGCTGCCCGTCGACGCGCCGCCCCTGATCGTGGCCGAACCTTCGCTGGTGGTTCCGGGCGACAGCTTCCTTCTCAGGGTCAACAGCCCTGCGGGCGCCGTCTATTCCGCCTATATCCTGCCCGCGGGTGCCCCCTCCGATCAGGCCCTGACCGGCATCGGCGATGTCGACCCGGCCGACCGGCCGACGGTCAGGCTTTCGACCATCGGTCTGCAGCCTGGCGCCTATGACGCTGTGCTTCTGGCCGAAGATGGCACCGAACAGGCACGCACCGCGCTTTCCGTCGCGCCCGCGGACGGCCAGGCGACGCTCGCGCTGGCGCAAGACAAGGTCACGCCCGGTGCCGACATCGCCCTGACATTTTCCGGCGCTCCGGGCTTCAAGCTCGACTGGATCGGCATCTACCGGGCAGGTGCCCCTTCTGTCTATGACTACCTCGGTTTCGCCTATACCGGGGCGCGGCATGATGGTCAGATCACCTTTCCCGCCGCCGAACTTTACGAAGAACTCACGCCCGGAGACTACGAGGCGCGGCTGATGTTCGATGATCACTACCGCACGCTCGCTATCGCGCCCTTCACGGTGACGGCCGACTGACATGTCGAAGATCATCATCTCCTGTGCCGTCACCGGCTCCATCCACACGCCGTCGATGTCACCCCATCTTCCGGTGACCGGCGACCAGATCGCGGGGGCGGCCATCGGCGCGGCCAAAGCGGGTGCGGCAATCTTGCACCTTCACGCCCGCAATCCCGCGACCGGCCAGCCCTCGGCCGATCCGGCCCACTGGGCGGGCTTCCTGCCGCAGATCCGCCAAGCCTGCGACGGGATCGTGAACATGACCACCGGCGGCTCGGCGGTGATGAGCTTGGCCGATCGCCTCGCCGCACCCAAGACCTTCCGGCCAGAGATGTGCAGCCTCAACATGGGAACGATGAACTTCGCGCTTTATCCCATGGCCGCCCGGATCAAGGACTGGAAGCATCCCTGGGAAGAGCCCTTCCTGGAAAACTCTGACGATCTTGTTTTCAAGAATACACCCAAAGACATAGCCCATGTTCTTCATGAAATGGGCGAGGTACGCGGCGCCCGGTTCGAGTTCGAATGTTACGACATCGGCCATCTGACGATGCTTCAGCATTTCGTGCAGCGCGGGGCCGTCAAGCCGCCCTTCTTTCTTCAGTTCGTGTTCGGAGTTCTGGGCGGTATGGCGGCGGAACCGGACACGCTCGCCCATCTCAAAAACACCGCCGACCGACTTTTCGGGTCAGACTATCACTTCTCCGTCCTCGCCGCCGGTCGGGCACAAGTGCCGATGGCGACAATGGCCGCAGCCATGGGCGGGCATGTGCGCGTCGGGCTTGAGGATAACCTTTACATCGCGAAGGGCGTTCTGGCCGAAAGCAATGCCCAGCAGGTCACGCTGATCCGGGGGATCGTGGAGGCGTTGGGGCGCACGGTCGCCACCCCGGCCGAAGCACGGGCAATGCTCGGCCTCAAAGGCGCGGCGGAGGTTGGGTTTTGATCGCGATCCGCAAGGCAACCGCCGGGGACGTTTCCGCGATCCTTGCCCTTCTGACCGCCATGGTGCGCGAGGCTGGCGAAGAACCAGGCTCGACCGAGGCCCTGTTGCTGGCCCATGGGTTCGGGCCGACACCGCGCTTCCATGGGCATCTCGCCGAAGGGGCGGACGGGCCAGTCGGGCTGATCCTCTATTTTGCCGAATATTCCACCTGGCGGGGCGAGATGGGCCTCTTCGTCCAAGACATCTATGTCAGCCCGGAAGGCCGGGGTCATGGCCTTGGCCGCAAACTGATGGCGGCGGCCTTGGCGGATGCCGACTGGAACCCCCGGTTCCTGACCTTGATGGTCGCGCATGAAAACGCAGGTGCCCGCGCCTTCTATGCGACGCTGGGGATGACGCTCCGCGACGCGGCGGACCAACTTATTCTGGAGGGGGAGGGCCTGAGCGCCCTGAAGCGTGAATGATCACCGTATTCGACGACGCCCAGCGCGCCCATGATCCACAGTTCTTCCTGTCGTCGGGCACGCAATATCCCTGCCCCGAAAAACCCGCGCGGATCGACGCGCTTCTGGGCGCAGTCCGGCAGTTGGGCGGCCCGGTCGTGGCCCCCGCCGACGCGGGGCTGGCGCCGATCCGGGCCGTCCATCCCGACCGCTACCTGACCTTCTTGCAAAACATCTACCCCCGCTGGACCCGGATCGAGGGGGCATCGAGCGAAGTCATCCCCAATATCCATCCTGCCAACCGCACCGACGGCTATCCCCTGTCCGCCGTGGGTCAGGCGGGTTTTCACATGACCGACACCTCCTGCCCCATCGCCCGCGACACCTGGTCCGCCGCCTATGCCAGCGCCCAGACGGCTGTTCACGCGGCCGGTCTGGTCGCAGGGGGCGAACGGGCCGCCTATGCGCTCTGCCGTCCGCCGGGCCATCATGCGTTCGCCGAACTGGCAGGCGGGTTCTGTTATCTCAACAACTCCGCCATTGCGGCACAGACCCTGACCGCAGTGGGGGGGAAAGTGGCGATCCTCGACGTGGACCTGCATCATGGCAATGGCACGCAAGGCATCTTCTACGACCGGGGCGATGTGCTGACCCTGTCGATCCATGCCCACCCCGAACGCTTCTATCCATTCTTCTGGGGCTATCCGGAAGAGGTGGGCGAAGGTGAAGGTCACGGCGCAAACCTCAACCTTTGTCTGGAACGCGGCACGGGCGATGCGGGGTTCCTTCAGGCGCTCGACAGTGCCCTTGACCGGATCGCGGCCTTCGGCGCGGACCGGCTGGTCCTTGCCCTCGGCCTGGATGCTTTTGCGGGCGACCCGTTCGCAGGCCTCGGCGTCAGCACCGATGGCTTCGCCCGTATCGGGCGCGCGGTCCGGGGGTTGGGCCTTCCGACGCTGATCGTGCAGGAGGGTGGCTATCTCTGCCCCGAGCTGGGCAACAACCTCTCTGCGGTTCTCGGGGCCTGGGAGTGACAGCCCACACCTCACGGCACCCCCTCGTCGGGATTTTCCTGATGCTCGCCGCCATGGCGATCTTGCCGGGTATCGACGTGATCGCCAAGAAACTCGGCCAGCAGGGCTTGCCCATCACCCAGATCGTCTGGGCGCGCATGTTCTTCGGGGCAGTGCTGACGCTGCCCTTCGCGCTTCGGCAGGGCGGGGTCCGCGCGTTGGCGCCGGTGCGGCCGGTCTTTCACAGCGTCCGCGCAGGCCTTCTGATGCTCGCGACCTTTTGTTTCTTCTCCTCGCTCAAATTCCTGCCCATTGCCGATGCGCTCGCGATCTTTTTCGTTCAGCCTCTGGTCCTGACCGCGCTTTCGCCGCTTCTTCTGGGCGAAACGGTCGGCCCGCGCCGCTGGGCGGCGGTCGCTGTCGGGTTCGTCGGAACCCTGATCATCATCCGGCCGGGCATCGCTGGCCTGAACCCCGGCAGCCTTCTGGCGCTTGGCGCGGGAACGAGCCTTGCGCTTTATTTCCTGATGACCCGCCGCATCGCGGGAAGCGCGCCCGCGCTGGTCACGACGTTCCACACGATGTTGATCGGGGCGGTGTTTTCAAGCCTTCTCGTGGCGGCTGTCTGGGTCAGGCCGGACGGTCAGCAATGGGTCCTGTTCACAGCGCTTGGCCTGATTGCGGCCCTTGGACACTATCTGATCACCCGCGCCTATGATTTCGCCGAAGCCTCGCTGCTGGCACCCCTCGCCTATACAGAGATGGTGACCTCCGTCGCACTCGGCTGGTGGTTTTTCGGCGACTTCCCGGATGTCTGGACCTTTGTCGGCGTGGCAATCCTGATTTCCTGCGCGATCTACATTTCGGTCCGGGAGCAGCGAGCAGGTTAGGACCTAGGCAAGCAGCCGGTTCGCCCGCACATCTCGCGCAACGCGACGGCTTGCGTTGATCACCGCACAAGACAAAGATGAACAAACCCTTAAAACGCCCCCATAACTCATTGAAATAAAACAAATGGTGAAGCGTCCCACCGTGGGACGCCTCTCTCATGTGTTTCATCTTGGGCGAAATATTCCGGGGGGTTGGGGGGGCGGCGCCCCCCCAAAAAACGCGTCAATCCCGCGCGCGTTCCTGATAGCTGTAATCTTCGGTGTTGATCACGATCCGCGTGCCCGCCCCGATATGCGGCGGCACCATGACCCGGATCCCGTTCGAACAGATCGCAGGCTTGTAGGACGACGAGGCCGTCTGCCCCTTCACCACCGGCTCGGTCTCGGTGATCTCGACCGTCACGCGCTGCGGCAGTTCAAGGGCGATGGCCACCCCTTCGAACGTGCGCAGATAGACTTTGATCCCTTCGGTCAGAAAGACCGCATCATCGCCCACCACATCAGGATGAACGGCAATCTGTTCGTAGGTGTTCGGCTCCATGAAATGGTGCCCCTCACCATCGGAATAGAGATAGTCATACTCCCGCTCGTCCACGGTCGCCTTTTCCACCATCTCGGTCGTGCGCCAGCGCTCCGACACTTTCACCCCGTCCGAGATGCGGCGCATATCGACAGAGGTGGTGGGCGTGCCCTTGCCGGGGTGGAAGTTTTCCGATTTCAGCACCGCGTAAAGCTTGCCGTCCAGTTCGACGACATTGCCCTTGCGCAGCGACGAGGCGATGACTTTTACCATGCTGGTTCCTTGCAGTCTGTCCGGCCCTTGGCTAAGCCAAAAGCAATAATCACTGGTCTTGATCGGGCAGCCCTTAGCCGATCCTTCCCGAAATCTCCAGCCGAAAGCGCGCCCCCTCATGCCGGCCAAACCCATGTCGCCCGAGCCCCAGCCTGCCTCCGCCTGGTGGCAGCCTCATGTCCATGCCGACCGTCGCGCGCTTCTTCTCACCCGCAACGGCATTCAGGCGGCGATCCGCGGCTGGCTCTCCGAGCGCGATTTCATCGAGGTTGATCCGGTGGCGCTTCAGATCAGCCCGGGAAACGAGGCGCACCTGCACGGATTTCAGACCACGGCCATCGGCAACGACGGGCAGGCGCGGGCGATGTATCTGCACACCTCGCCCGAGTTCGCGATGAAAAAGCTGCTGGCGGCCGGTGAAAAACGGATCGCTGCCTTCGCCCATGTCTGGCGCAACCGGGAACGGGGGCCGCTCCATAGCCCGGAATTCACCATGCTCGAATGGTATCGGGCGGGCGAGGACTATGGGGTCTTGATGGAGGATTGCGCGGCCTTCCTGAAGCTTGCCGCCGAGGCCGCTGGCGTCGCGGCCCTGCACTACCGCGACCGCAGCTGCGACCCATTCGCGCCGCCCGAGCGGCTGAGCGTGGCCGAAGCTTTCGAGCGGTTCGCCGGGATCGACCTTCTGGCGACCGTCCGGGCCGATGGCGCGACCGATGCGGCGGCGCTGGCGCGGGCCGCCGAACGGGCCGGGGTCAGGACCGCACCGGATGACACCTGGTCGGACATGCTGTCGCGCATTTTGGTGGACCGGGTGGAACCAAACCTCGGTCACGGGCGGATGACTTTCCTTGACCGTTACCCGGCGGCCGAAGCGGCGCTTGCCCGCCCTGCCGCCGATGACCCGCGCGTGGCGGAACGGTTCGAGCTTTACGCCTGCGGGGTGGAACTGGCCAATGGCTTTGGCGAACTGACGAACCCGGACGAACAGCGCCGACGTTTCGGGCTGGAGATGGATGAAAAACAGCGGGTTTACGGTGAACGTTATCCGCTGGACGAAGAGTTTCTTCAGGCGCTGGCCCTGATGCCACCAGCCTCGGGCATTGCCCTGGGTTTTGATCGGCTGGTGATGCTTGCCACCGGCGCGCCACGTATCGACGATGTAATCTGGACGCCGGTCGCGGGTTGACGGGCATTGCCTGCGGCGCATGGCCCGCTAAGGTCGGGGCATGAAGCAGATGCGTCTTACCTTGTCCAACCCGCCGCTGCGGCGGCTTCTGCTGGCACAGGCCCCCGCCGATTTCGCCGACTGGATGGATGCGGTCGCGATCATTGCGCTTCTGGCCTACCATTGGCATGTCGCCCCCCTGATCTTCGCCTTTCTCGCTGTGGCTTTTGCCCTACCCTATCTGATCGTCGGCCCTGCCGCAGGCGCACTGGTCGACCGTATGGATGTGCGGCGCATCCTCATCCTGTCAAACCTGGGCCGGGGTCTTGCGACCCTTGCCTTGGCCTTCGCCCCCGGCTGGCCCACCCTTCTGGCGCTGATCGCGCTGCGCGGCGCCGTCGATTGCTTTTTCGGCCCGGCCAAGCAGGCCGCCCTTCAGGCGCTGGCGCCCTCTGATCAGCGCATGGCGGCAAACGGGCTCAGCCATGCGATCAACCAGGCCTCGAAGATCGTTGCGCCGTCGCTCGGTGGTCTGGCGCTGATCGTCTGGTCACCGGGTGGCGTCTTTCTGGCCAACGCTGCGATGTCCTTCGCCGCAGCGGCGCTGGTTCTGGGCCTGCCCCGCCTGCCGCCAGCGCCCCGCAGCGGCCAAAGCGAAGGCGGTCTCTTCGCCCATATTCGCGATGGTTTGGCCGAAGTGCGCGGCAACCCACTGGTGCTTGGCACACTCGGGCTGATGGCGGCGGGCTACTTCGCCATGTTCTTCTATGACACGCTGATCGCCCCCCTGATCCGCGATCTGGGCCTGTCGCAGTCCGGGCTGGGGCTGGCCATCGCGGCGGTTGGCGCGGGCGGCGTGGCAGGTGCCCTATGGGCGGGCACAGGTAAATCGCCCCGCAGGCCGTTCCTGTGGATCGCGGGCGGGTCGGTGCTTTCGGGCTTGCTGATCGGCGGGCTGGGGTTTGCCGAACTTCTCGACCGGCGACTGTCCTTACCGTTGGTCTGCGCCCTTTTCGCCGTGATCGGCTTTGCCACGTCGCTTCTGATCGTGCCCACCCGCGTGATCTTGCAAAACGAAGTCGCGCCGGAGCGGATCGGCCGGATCACCGCACTGGGCGAGGCCGCGAATTCGCTGGCCATACTGATCGCGCCGTTTCCCGGCGCGGCGCTGGCCAGCGCGTTCAGCACGGGTGCGGCCTTCGTCGCCGGGGCGGCCCTGATGCTGCTGGCGGCCTTCTGGGCACTGGCGCTGAACCGGGCGCATCACCGCCCCTGACGCGCCCTATCCCCAAAGGCCGGTCAGAACGGTGCGCGTGACCTGTTCGACAGGCCGGTCGCGGGCGATCAGCCCCGCCACCCATTCGCAGGACCCAGCATTGAACACCGCCCCCTTGCCCCGCCGGTAGTCCGCCATGCAGCCATTGCCCCGGCTGGCGCGCCCGAACGTCTCCGGCGTGACCGCGCCATAGACGAACTGCGCCACCTCCTCGGCATCGAGATGACCGATGAACGGATCACGGTCATGCGGACCGGTCGAGTGTGAAAGGGTGGTGGCGGGCGACAGGCCGACGATCGTCAGATCACCCTGAAGCCCGGTGCCTTCGGCGGCAAACGGCAGGCCGTGGGTCATCCCATAGTCGATCCCGTCGACCTCATAGCCGAAGATCTTGGCCGCCGCCCCCAGCACATCGCCGTAGCCAAGCCCGGTATCTTTCATCGCCCAATGATCGGGCCGGTAGATCGCAAATCCCCCCGATCCATGGGCGGCGCAACGGCTCCAGCCCGCATAGACGCCCATCGCGCCGGTCAGGCCCATGGTTGCCACGGCGGGGCGACCGACCTTGGGATGATCCCAATAGGAGGTGAGGCGCGAAGGGTCCGACATCCAGACGGGGTCTTCCGCCTCGGCCCTTGTCTTGTAGCAGGTCTGTGTCAGCAGATCGGGGGAGAGGCGCGTCTGCCAGAAGAAGTTGCCCCCGAACCGCGCCAGCTGCCCGCCCCGGTCCACCCAGCCTTCCAGATGGTCGCGCATCTCCCATGTCCAGTATTCGTCATGCCCGACGATCAGCGCCCGGTCATAGGGATCAAGCAGGGCGGGATCGCGGTGCAGATCATGCTGAGTGGCACAATCGATCGCGATGCCCTGCCCCTCGCACCAGAGCGCGAAGGGCCGCTCGAATGCCGCCCAGCCGGAGGAGGCATATTTCTTCGAAATCCCCTTGGCGCGGGCATAATCCATATGGGGATAACGCGGCTTGGTCAGCAGGGGCGACGCATGGGGGATGCGCGGCGCATCCTCTGGCCAGCGCACAAACCCCGTCGCCCAAGGCCGGAGGAGCGAGACATGGGCCGCGAAATCGTCCCCCCTCGGCCCCGTCAGCCCCTGATAATGGTTTGACCCGCCCCAATCGTTGTAGGCGCACCAGGTGCCCGTCGCCAGGATCATGCAGATTTTCGCGGCGGGCCGCGCCGCGCGCAGGACGAACATATGCTGCGACTGGTGGCCGGGCACCGTCAGCGTCACGACATAGACGCCGCTTTGCCAGCTTTCGGGGATGATCAGCGCATGACGCTCGGACCAGCCGCATCCTTTCACCGAACAATCGGCGGGCGTCGGTTCGAACGTCAGCGCGATCTCGGTATCGAGCAATTGTTCGGGCACCAGCCCGTCACGGGCAATGGTCAGTCGCGCTGTCGGGACCGAGGACATGGCATGAAGCGCCAGCCGGTCGCCGGGACGGTAGCTCAGCTGATCGGTATAGCCCCAGACCTGCGCCCGCGCGGGGTCGGGCGAGGCCATTTCGTAATAATGGCCCGTGACCGGGTCGCCGTCATCGAAAGGGCCTGCAACGAAAAAATCCTTCAGGCTCATCGCCATGGTCCTTTCGCGAAAGCTTCGGTCAGGAAGGTCACGCTGGCGTCGAGATAGGTTTCGACATTGCCGCGCCGGAAGATGCCGTGCCCTTCGTCGGCAAACAACATCACCCGGTGCGGGATGCCCGCCGCTGTCAGGTCGCGGACGGCCGCATGGGTGTTTTCCGGCCCGACGTTCGTATCGGCCAGCCCATGAATGACCATCACATGCCCGCGGATCTGTTCGACAAAGTTTCCGGGGCTGGCATTCCGATATTTCTCTGGGAAGTCGTCTGGCCCGCCGCCCATCATCTCCTCGCTGTAGGACTGACCCCAGGGCATGCCGGTCGCTTCATAGTCGATGTCGAGCTTCCACATGCCGCACATCGGCAGGGCGGCGGTCACGAGGTCGGGCGAGCGGGCGATCTGCCACCAGCTTGAAAAACCGCCATAGGAATTGCCGGCGACCGCGACCGGGCCGGGGATGCCGGATGCCAGCGCGGCCTCGATCCCGGCGCGGATATCGAGCTGCTCGCGCCCGCCCCAGCCGTCTTCCTTCACCTTCTCGCGCCAGCGGCGGCCAAAGCCGGTGGAGCCGCGATAGTTCGGGTCCAGCACCGCGAAGCCGGACTGGACCCAGAAGCCCACCTTGGGGTTCACCCAGTCTTCGCTGTGCCAGGTCGGGCCGCCGTGGATATAGGCGATCAGCCCCTTGGGGCGGCCCTCGGGCAGATAGAGCCAACCCTGCACGGGTTCGCCGTCCGGCGCGGTCCAGTTGAAATCGCGGGGGCGGGCGTAGTGGCGATGCGGGTCGGGGGCGGCCACGGCCAAGGGCAGGCAGGTGCCATCGGTTTGAACGCGGACGAGATCATGCGGCGCGTCCGCGTCATAAGCTTCCGCCAGCCAACCGCCGTCCGGCAAGCCTGCCAGCGGCAACAGGCTGCGACGGCCGGACAGGTTCGGCAGGGCCCGAAGCGCGCCCTTCGCCCGGATCAATGCCTCAGTACGGGACTGACGATGGGTGATCAGCGCAAGCGCGCCCGCGCCGTTCGTGACCACATCATGCGGGAAAAGGTCCGGCTCCCCCGCGATCCAGTCGATTGCGCCGGTGGACAGCGTCAGAACCCCGGCCCTGTCGCGGGTTCCGTCATCAGCGACAAAGGCAATCCGATCCTCATCGAGCCAATCGCCCACGGCGGGGGTCTTGTCGCCAAAGGCGATAACCTCTCGCAGATCACTGCCATCTGCATTCAGCACCCAAAGCTGCACGCCGCCGGGCGCGCGCAGGGTGCGCGGCCACAAGAGCCGCCTGCCATCGGGCGAAAGCGTCACCCCATGGGTGAAAGGCCGGTCGCAGCGGTGGAGGCAAGTGCGTCGCCCGGTTTCCATATCCTGCCGCCAGAGCCAGCCACCCTGCGTCACCTCGGCCCGGTCATAATCGTAGTTCGCGACGAACCACAGCATGCGTTGGTCGCGCGACAAGACCCCGCCATAGACATAATGCGTGTCCTGCGGCGGGGTCAGTTGGGTCAGGCGGTTGCCATTGGTGCGATCAAGCAACAAGAGGTGGTCCCGCTCGCTCGCATGGTGCGACTGGGCAAGGATCAGCCGCATACCATCTTCGGAC
>Ga0138256_10007144_pt1 | contig 11800 bp, 13 predicted proteins | sample KNB2016incub_MG_FD_105486 | JGI IMG/M metagenome (GOLD analysis project Ga0138256, IMG submission 105486) | Active sludge microbial communities from wastewater in Klosterneuburg, Austria - KNB2014incub_MG | ecosystem: Engineered > WWTP > Activated sludge > Unclassified | place: Austria...
GCATTCGATATGAAACGGGTGAGCGTCTCGTCAAATTTCGCCGTCCGCAGGCCCTTTCGTACGATTTTCCTTACATAGGCTGCCGCGAACCATGAGGCAAAAACCAAAAGCAGTACGCCGATGATTTTCGGCCCATAGGTCAGGACCAATTCTGAAATTTTCGATGACATCGCGCTGACTTCAGTGCTGACTTCCATAATGGTCCACCTCTACTTGCGCTAAAAAAACGTTTGAATTCCCAATGTAAAAGTCGTCTCGCCGGCAAGAATCAGCCCCGGCCGGACAATCAGTCCTCCTGCTAAAATATTCGCACCCGCATGGAGGTTCAGCTGATCGTCGCGTTCGGCGTCATTTTTGTCCGACGCCGTCGCCGAGCCAACTTTGACTTTGCACTTGGAGTCGCCATCGCTGTTGAGAATGATTTCCAGGCCGCCGTACGGCTTCACGGCATTGTTTGCCGCAAAAGTCGCCATACCGCCCAGGTGGAGATCTGTGACATCCACGTCACACTCGATATCGCTCGTCCCGCTCTCGCCCTCATACTCCTCCATGGTGAAATTGAGGAGACCGTATGCGGTCACTTTCAAACTACCCGCCTGGTGCACCGCAAACCGCGGTCCAAAGCCTATAATGAACCCCTTACCATCGAGGTCGACATCCTCGATGTCGGAGTCGAAGGAAAACCCCACCTGCCCAAACAGATCCATCCCATGAACCAATCCAAACCCGACGTCACCGTGGAGAATTTTTCGGCGCACGTCCCGGTCCCGGCTGAAGTCATATTCGATTTTTGAAACAGTAAACCCGCCCCCGCCAACGGCGCGCCCTTGTTCTGCAACGGTTGTCGGGTTTGCCAGCATTTGGGCCTGAGCCTGACTTGCACGGAAAAAACAGGAATAGGCCAGGAAAAACGAGAATGCCAAAATTTTTGGGGGATGCATGAGATTCCGACTCCCATTGAATTCAGCCAGGACAAAAATCACGATTTTGACAAAGATAACCACAATTTACATGAAAACACCAAGACATTTTGGTTAAATCAGCGCCAGATTGGTCATCAAATGGCCACCAAATGGTCGTGAATTGCCCATGAAATGCTTATAAATCGACCTTTTTTGATCTATGACATGACGGTAACCAGCAGGTGATACAAAACTTTTACGTCCGTTCCCGGGTGTTTTTCGTTAAGAATATGGGTTCGGTTAAGGAGATCAGCAAAAATGGCATATCGCGGCAAAAACCAATGGGCACTGGTTCTCGGTGGGTCGAGCGGGTTTGGACTTGCCAGTGCACATGCGCTTGCGGATCTCGGCCTCAACCTCTTTATCGTTCACCGCGATCGCCGTGGGGCGATGGCGGCCATAGACCAGTCCTTTGAAGACATACGGAAAAAAGGCGTCAAGCTCGTGGCGTTTAACACCAATGCCCTTGAGACCGAAGGCCGAAATACTGTTCTCTCCGCAATGGCTGACCAGCTGGCAGGTGGAAAAGTGCGCACGCTGCTCCACTCCATCGCACTGGGAAATTTAAAGCTGATTGCTTCGGTCGCCCGGCAAAGTGATCTGCCTTTGAAAAATCTCGCGGGAAAGCTCGGCGTTTCCGTTGAAAAGGTAAAGGAATCCGTAAACGCCTTATTCAACGAAGGCGATGTCTCCTTTGCAGATCTGGCCGAAACACCAGTCTATGACGACTCGGTGCTGATTGGCGAAGAGGACATGTCCCAAACGATCTACAACATGGGCACCAACCTTCTGACGTGGGTGCAGCAGTTGTACCAGCGCAAGATGTTTGCCGACGATGCCCGGGTGTTTGGTTTGACGTCAGAAGGCAATACCGTTGCGTGGCGCGGCTACGCGGCGGTCTCCGCAGCCAAAGCAGCACTGGAGGCAGTGTCACGCTCCATTGCGCGCGAATACGCCCCTTTTGGCATTCGGTGCAATATTTTGCAGCCGGGCGTCACGGAGACGAAAGCACTGAATCTGATCCCTGGGTCGGCTCATTTGAAGGCTTCAGCACTCAAGCGCAATCCTTTTGGACGACTAACGACACCGGAAGATGTCGGCGGTCTTGTCGCGTTGCTCAGCCGCCCCGAGGCAGGCTGGATCAACGGTGCACTCATACGCGTGGACGGTGGCGAACATATCAGCGGTTAATTTTATCCAACACTAAGCGATCCGGACATCCGGTGAAGGTTTGAACATGCGGTACTCAGAATTCCTCGAACGAAATCATTTCACCAAGAATGAAATTTTAGCGCACGGGCGCGGCCGGCTGCTCGAAGACCCACCGTCTCCAGACATGGCTCGCTTGCCGACACCGCCGTTCCTGATGTTCGATCGCATCACCAGGCTTGAGAAAACCGGCAATTCCGGACTCATCTATGCAGAGCAGGATATCAATGTGGATGCCTGGTATTTCCAATGTCATTTTGATGGCGATCCCGTACAGCCAGGCTGCCTCGGTCTCGATGCCGTCTGGCAGTTAATTGGCTTTTATTGCATTACAGCGGGCGCTCACGGGAGCGGCCGGGCCTTAGGTTGTGATTCCGTCGAGTTCGTCGGCCAGATCCGCCCGCACGACAAGCTGGTTCGCTACGAAGTGAAGATCCGCCGCTACACCCAGCTGAAGGGCAGTGGGTCCGCCATCGCGATCGGCGATGCGACGGTTTACACAAACGACGAAGCCATTTACAACATCAAGGGTGCGCGGGTTGGCTGTTTCACTAACATTGCGTACAAAGATTATCCCAATCCGGATGCCCCGAACTCCCGCGGCGGCATCATGGAAAGGTAAGAGCATGGGAATCGCAGACCAGCCAATTGAAGAAATTTCAAAGACGCTCATGGGCATTCTGCCCCAGCAGCCGGGGTTTCGCTTTCTGGATCGCGTGGTCGAAATTGACGACCAGCGCATCGTCGGCGAATACACCTTCGATCCCAAACTCGATTTTTACCGCGCCCATTTTCCCGGAAATCCGGTCACTCCGGGCGTCATCCTCATCGAGGCGATGGCCCAGACGGCGGTCGTGGCGATGGGGATTTACCTGTTCCTGAAAGAATCTGAAAAAAATCCCGATTTTGATCCAAGAACCTATTTAACTCTTTTCACCGAATGCTCTATGGAATTCCTCAAGGAAGTGAAGCCCGGTGAAAAAGTAACGATCAAAGGTGAGAAGCTCTATTGGCGTTTTAAAAAACTTCGCTCAAGTGCTTCCCTCTATTTGAGTAACGGCGATCTCGCCGCAACCGGCACTCTCTCTGGCGTGGGGGTCAAACGAACATGATTCAAAAGCGCATCGTGGTCACAGGAATGGGAGTCATTGCTCCCAATGCCAATGGTCTGGAAAATTTCAAAAATGCCCTCTACGAAGGCAAGTCCGGCCTGCGTCTGCAGGACAAACTGAAAGAACTGGCATTCGGGTGCCAGGTCGCCGGAGTCCCGGAAGGGATCGACGATCTCAAGAAAAGTTATTTTAAAGACGAAGAGCTCGTCGCCATGAACTCCGCGATGACCTACGCCTGTATCGCTGCGGTCGACGCATGGCGCGATGCCGGACTGACCGTTCCCAAATGGGATGAGGACGTACTTCACGAAGACTCCGGAGCCATCATTGGAACCGGTATCGGCGGAATCGATACGCTCAACGATAAAGTTATTCCCATGACTAACTCCGGGCAGGTTCGCCGTTTGGGCAGCGCCATGGTCGAGCAGGTGATGGCAAGTTCCGTGAGCGCGAAAATGTCCGGACTGTTCGCGCTTGGCAACCAGGTGACCACTAACAGCTGTGCTTGCAGCACGGGAACCGAAGCGATCATCATGGGAGCACAGCGCATCCGCGACGGCATGGCAAACCGGATGCTCGTCGGCGGCGCGGAAGGATCAGGTTATTGCGCCTGGGCTGGCTTCGATGCAATGCGGGTTCTGAACCGCAACAGTAACGACAACCCCGGGGGGGCTTCCCGCCCCATGAGTGCTACAGCCAAGGGCTTTATTCCCGGCAGTGGTGCCGGAGTCCTGGTCATTGAGGACCTGGAGACCGCAAAAGCCCGAGGTGCGCGCATTTATGCAGAGATCCTCGGCTATAACATCAACAGCGGTGGCATGCGCCGGGGTGGTTCGATGACCTCTCCCAGTGGCTACAGCGTTCAACGTTGCATCCGTTCAGCGCTCCTTCATGCCGGAGTCAAAGCGGATCAAATCGACTACATCAATGGTCATTTAACGGCAACGGGAGCCGATCCACAGGAAATTGCGAGCTGGCAGGCTGCCCTTGAGGTTGCCGACGGAAAATTCCCGAGCATCAACTCCACAAAATCCATGATTGGCCACTCCCTGGGTGCCGCCGGCGCTATCGAATGTGCCGCGACCCTGGTGCAGATGCACCATGGGTTCGTGCATGGCTCTATCAACTGTGAAGATATTCACGAAAAGATTAAGCACATTGAAAAGAGCGTGGTAAAGAAGTCGATTAATAAGGAAATTAATATCGCCGCCAAGGCCAGCTTCGGCTTCGGCGACGTCAACAGTTGCATCATTTTCCGTAAATGGAGGGAAAAATAATGGATCAGGCAGTATTCAAAGACGTCGTTAAAATCATCACCCCCTATGCCAAAAACGCAGACATGCTGGCAAAGGCGACGGTCGAAACCAACATCCACAAAGACTTGCAGGTGAACTCGACCCGCTTTGTCGACATCGTTCTGGAGTTCGAAGACAAGTTCGGACTGACCATCAGTGACGAAGAGGCCGACAAGATTCAAACGATCGGCGATTGTGTCTCGCTTGTTTCCAAACTCAAGTAACCAGTAGTCTGTGCTCGCCCGCCGACACAGATTTGCACTTCAATTGCAGCGATGGATCAGCCGGGTTAACAGCCCCTGGTTCATCGGCTTTTTCTATTTTTTGCTTCAGGTCTGGGCGGGATATTCCTGTCCAGACCTGAAACAGTTTCGTAAGCGCGTACGCGATCTGCTCAATCAAGCCGGCGACCGGCCTTTAATCATCTGCGCCAATCACCTGACCATGATCGACTCCATGATCATCAACTGGTTGATGTTCGGCTACGTCGACTACCTTCGCCACTGGCGGTTGATGCCGTGGAATATGCCGGAGATAAGAAACTTTGCCGCCAATATCCCATTGCGCATCATGTGTTATCTCGGAAAAAGCCTGTACGTGGAGCGTGGCGGGACGCTGGCGCAGCGGCGCCTGACCGTGGAAAAATTTCGGCAACTTCTCGAATGGCGCGAGCTGATCTGTATTTTCCCGGAGGGAACCCGCTCCCGGACAGGGCGCATCCGGGGATCACCCCCGACCTATTCCGTGGGGGAGCTGTGCCAACTTCTGCCGGAAGCCCAGGTGCTCTGTGTGTATGTGCGTGGTTATGGTCAGCAAACCTGGGGCCACGTGCCCAAACGCGGCGAGAGGTTCGCCATCGAAATTGACCTGATGGTGCCTGCCACCCCACACAGCGGGCGGCGTGGAGCAAAGGACATTGCCATACAGATCATGGAAAAGCTGGGGACCATGGAAGACCACTTTTGGACGCAGTTCCCGACCTATTCCGAAACCAACACAGTCCCTTTGGACCCTGTCGCAGCGACCGCAATCCCCCCGGAGCCAGCAGCGGGGCCCGCGATCCCCTCTGCGCCAGCAGCAGCGACCGCAACAGCGACAAATCCGCCATCATGACTGAGGCTTATCGCACACGGAAGCCTGGTAACACCTTTTGAGTCTCTGCGGACGGCAAAGGGTATGCGGTGCTGGTCGGTGTCGACGACGACCTCATCCACCCGAATTCCAAACAACGAACTGACCACAGTTGCTGCCAAAATACGCACGTCGGCTGACAGATTCCGCGCTGATACGCCTGTTGTAACGGCACTCGCGGGGGCTACCTTGGTTTCGACGCGTCCCGAACCGGAATGAACCCACACATGCACGTAGTCAGTGCTCGCCACACAACCAAATGAATGAACCCGCCCCCGCCAATTTACTTTTGCCTCGGACAGATCCACAGAAAATTCAGCTGGGGAAAAATAGATGGCGGCGTCCCGCTGCTTTTCCAGTTTGTAAGCAGCTTCTTTCGCAGCCCAGGCAAGCCAAAGATCCTGGCTCTGCGCTCCGGCCCGGTTATATCTTTCCAAATCATGATCAGAAAAAATCCGGCGGACGAACCGAGGGTGGTGTTTCTGATTGAGACTCAGGTCGACAATGTCATTGCCTATCCACATGAGTCCTCACGGCGAAGCATCCGCCTCTAGTACCTTCAGCATTTCAGCGACGATGTCAGCGGCTACGTCATCAAAGGCTCGTTCCGGAGCCACATGCACCAACAGCCCCCCTACGCGCAGCATACAAATGCCATGCAACGCCGACCATGCCAGCAAGGTCCGTGACTTCAATTGGGCCGGACTAACCCCACACCCCTCCCCAGTACCGCCCCCTAAAAACTCCTGAACCAATGCCGTCAAAATCGCAAACATGGCCTTGCCGGACTGAGCATATCGATGCCCGGGTCCCGGGGATTTTTGCAGCGGACGTCGGAACATAAGATCGAATTTGCCAGGATTGGCCGCGGCAAAGGTGAGATAGGTTCGTGCTAATATCATCAACCTGTCGCGGGCCTTTGCTTTGGATTCGCTGAGCCGGGCCTTGAGGTCTTCCAGTAAGGCACTAAACGCAACATCTTTGATGGAAGCAATAAGGTCTTCCTTGTCCTCAAAATGCGCATAGGGGGCAGCGTGGGAAACTCCAGCCCGCCGCGCGACCATTCGCAAACTCAGGTCCGAAGCCGGAATGCCCTCCTCCAAAAGCTCGATGGCCGCCTGGACCAGAGCCTCCTTTAAATTCCCGTGGTGGTAAGTGGAACTGCTGTCGCTCACTCTCTTCGCTTTCTGCGTTGCCCACGACATCAACCGCTTAAGGAACAGGGCAGAATTTCGCAATCATTTCAGACACCGCATCCATAATATACACAATTTAAACTGCCCCACCCGGTTTCACCTGACTTGCCGCTTTCGATGTTGTTTCAGTGGCTTGAAGATCAGTTTCGTGCAAAACTCGCAAAGTTTGAAACGGGGTCTAACCCCCCGAAGTCTCAGCAAATATCAGGGCAAAGGTGAAACCAGGTGGGGCACTTCAAAGTTTTCACCCTCGCGGGCATGCTGACCGTGTTTTGGTATTGGACCCGCCACAGCTTATCCCCCGGGTCTCTATGGAACGACGACCTTTGGACCGCAAATTTAATCAAGTTTTCAACCCTTGGAGACCTATGGTCAATCGCCCCTCCGATAAGTTTTGGATTTGCGTTAGCGCAGAAAGCATCGCGGGGGGTTTTGTCGAACCCGACATTGGCGGCTCTGCTTTTGCCCTATCTTTGTGGCGTCCTTGGCCTGGTTCTTTTTAGTTGGTGGGTGTTTCGTTTTTCCCGCTCTTGGATTTGGTTCACCATGGCATTCCTGCTCTTGTCATCCAATCATCATCTGGTCAGCTTTTTCGCGCGCGGCAAGCATTATGGATTCGACCTGCTGGCAAGCGTTGTCATCATAGGATTGGCAATCCGGGCTTTTAAAGCCCCGTCGCCAACCACCCGCATGGCAGTCTATGGAGCGGCATTGGTGGGATTGTTCTTTTCTAGTGCCAGCGTGTTCGTTTCGGTGCCGGCTATTGCGGTTCTGCTCACCGGGAGCCTCACAGGCACAGGACGTCGGGAGCTGGCGACTCTGGCCCTCTGTGCGATGACTGCTCTGTTTTATTACGCAGGTTACCTGTCATTTCAAGCCCGTGCGGGTATGACCACCTATTGGGCTGCCTACATGCATCCGACTGCCTACCTTTCACCATTTTTCTTCAAGGCCCTGCCTCCTTACCTGCGCGATCTAATTTTTTTAATCCCTGTTGGACTGGTTTGGGCCTTGCGAGACCGCACCTGGCGCTCCGCGGCGATCGCCTACATTGGTTCGATTTTGCTGATTTTGGCATTCGCCACTCTGGGTAAATATCCGCTGGGGGGTGGCCGCATGGACATCTGGTCTTACCCACTGCACTGTTTAATGTTCTGCGTGGGTCTGTGGAGGGTGGCACGATGGCACCGGTTGCTGCATTGGTTTCCCCATTTAATTGCAGTATTGTGCCTGGGGCAGGCACTTTGGCTGGCGTTTGCTGACCCGGTTTTTTATGTTGATGATCCCAACGCCGTCAGGGGGAAGATGATGGCTTTGGCTCGCGAGCGTCCGCTTCCTGGTGACACGCAGCAGAGCCTCTGGGCCTGGTGTTATTACAACGACTTCGACCAGGAACCCTGCCAGATCGTTGCCGAGCCGGAGGGCGTCAACGGCTTTCGCATCGATATGGCCGGGGCCGAAAAATAGAGCGGAGACACAACCCCATGCGGCAATTGGAAATCGCACCAAAAACCCGGGTCAGGAATCTGGAGGTCCCCTCTTTTTTTTACGGCACCGCCTGGAAGGAAGACAAAACCGCCGAACTCGTTCTACAGGCCTTGCGGGCAGGATATCGGGCGGTTGACACGGCAAATCAACGCAAGCATTACTTCGAAGCCGGAGCCGGCGACGGAATTGCGAAGTTCATGAAAGAATCCAAAGCAAACCGCGGCAGCCTCTTTTTACAGACCAAATTCACCTACGCCCGCGGCCAGGATCATCGACTCCCTTACGACCCTGAGGCCAGCCTTACCAAACAGGTGCAGCAGTCGATTGCCAGCTCACTGGGCCACCTCCAAACGGATTATATCGACTCCTATGTTTTGCATGGACCGGCAACCGGCATGGGGCTCACGGATGATGATTTTGAAGTGTGGCAAACCATGGAGGCTTTGGTCGACGCAGGCAAAACACGGCTGATCGGAATTTCAAATGTAACCTACGAACAGCTGGCGACACTGTTACAGAAAGCGCGGGTAAAGCCGGCGTTTGTTCAGAATCGTTGCTTCGCTTCGTCAAAATGGGACAAACGTATCAGGGAGCTCTGCGCCAAACATGAGCTGCGCTATCAAGGGTTTTCGCTGCTGACAGCTAACATGGCTCACCTCCACCACCCCACAATCAAATCCATCATGTTCCGGACCAAAAAAAGTATTCCGCAGATCGTGTTTCGATTTGCTATGCAGCAGGGCATGATTCCGTTGACGGGAACCAAAGATGCCCAACACATGGAAGAAGACTTGCAGATTTTTGACTTTGAACTGACCGGGGACGAAACCGACAGCATCGAAAACATCGCCTTTTAGCGGCGCGGAGGTTCACAACATTGGACAGCAACGCGGATCCCATCGGACTATTCAAAGATTGGTACGACGAGTGGCAATCCGTAGCACCCAAGCACGATGTTCAGGAGCCCACTGCCGTAACCCTCGCCACGGCTGATGCCAATGGTCGGCCGTCTGTGCGCGTGGTTCTGCTGAAAGGTTTTGGCCCCGAAGGATTTGTTTTTTACACTAACCTGGAAAGTACCAAAGGCCAGCAGCTCGCAATAAACCCTATGGCTTCCATGTGCTTCTATTGGGATCAGCTTGAAAAGCAGATCCGTCTGGAAGGAAAGGTCATAGCCGTGACGCCAGAAGAGGCCGACCGCTATTTCGCTTCCCGCGCCAAAGACAGCCAGATCGGCGCGTGGGCCTCCTTGCAGTCGCAAAAGATGTCCGCCAGAGGGGATCTGGCCAAGCGGGTTGCGACCTATACGGTAAAATACGGTTTGGGTTCTGTGCCGCGTCCGCCGCATTGGTCGGGATTTCGCGTGGTACCAGACCGCATTGAGTTTTGGCACAAGAGAAAATTCCGGCTTCACGATCGTTTTTGCTTTAACATGACCAGTGAAGGAGTCTGGACGCGTTCGGACTTATATCCCTGACTACTGGTTCACTTGATTCCAACCAAAGGAGCCCGCATATCTCGCGCCTTACCATAGCCATTCCATTTTATAACAACCTCGCCTATCTGAAAGCGTGCATTGCCAGTGCACGCCAGCAGACGGTCGCCGACATCAAAATACTCGTTGTCGATGATTGCGGGCCTGAGTCCGCCGGCGCTGCGGGCCTGATCAGCACAGTTGCGGACCCGCGGGTGTCCTATCACCGGAACGAAAAAAACCTGGGGATTGGCGGCAATTGGAATCGTTGCCTGGAGCTAGCTAAAACCGAATTTGTGACCTTGCTCCATGCGGATGACGTTTTGTTGCCTTCGTATGCGGAATCAATGCTCGCTGCTGCCGATCGCTATCCGGAAGCCGCATTTTATTTTTGCAATGCCGCAATTATCAACGCAAAGAGTCATCCAACCTTCTCGTTTCCAGATTACATCAAATCATGGATCCAACCCCCACCCCGACCCGAGACTTTGGTTCAGGGAGACGCGGGCCTGGCACAGTTACTGCGCGGATGCTTCATCATGTGTCCGACGATCTGTTACAGATTTGCCAAAATTCCACCAAAAAAATTCAACGAATCCCGCAAACAGGTGCTGGACCTGGAATTTTATACCGAAGTCCTGTTTGGTGGCGGCGCGTTGATTGGTATCGCTGACACCTGCTACCTGTATCGCCGGCACCAGGCGAACCAAACCGCCCAGCTATCCGCAAACCTGACCCGTTTTGATGAAGAAATCTCCCTCTACGACGAACTTGCTGTCAAGGCGATGGAATTGAATTGGCCACAAAGCGCAAATGTTGCGCGCAAGAAGACTATGATCAAACTCAACCTGGGCTATTGTGTTCTGAGTGACCTCATTCTTCGCAAATGGCTGGCGGCCTGGCAAAAACTTACTCTGTTGACCATGTTGATGTTTGGCCCTAAACCACGGTTAAAAAGGATCTCCAAACCTTGTTGATTGTCGTCTTTTTACTGCTGACTGTTTTGATCTTCATGCAATTTGGCGGCAGACTGGCCGCAAGCCAGGCTTTGCTATGGTGGACGACCTTCTTTTTTTTGGGGATTGCCACAGCCTTTCCGGAATACCTTCGCCCGCTCGCCACATTGGTCGGAGTTGAGCTGGTTTCCAATCTTGTTTTGGGTGGCATGATCATGCTGCTGGTGTTTCAAATTATCGAACAAAGTGCGCGGTCCACTGTTACTCAAAGACAACTTCGCTCTGCTATCGCCAATGCCGCAGCGCATCGATTCGTCGAACGTCGACTCACCAGATCCATGCCAGATTCCGACACACGAAAACCAGGGCCGGGCACACTGGTGGTGCTGCCCTGCTTCAACGAAGCGGAAGCGTTGCCTGGAGTGATCTCTCAAATGAAAGATCTGTGCGACAAGGTCGCCGACGGCTTTCGCATCGATTATTGTTTTGTAAATGATGGTTCAACCGACAAAACAGCCAAAATTTTGCAGGAGCTGTGCCCCTCCAACTACGCCTCACATTCCGTAAATATAGGCGTCGCGGGTGTGCTGTTGACTGGATTCGAGATCGCGCGCACCTGTGATTTTGATTTCGTCATACAATGTGATGGCGACGGGCAGCACCCCATCTATAAAATTCCGGACCTTATTCGGCATGCCAGCGAAACGGGCGCTGATCTGCTTATTGGATCCCGCCATGCACCACCTCACGACAACAGCGGCGACCCAGTGGCGAAAGACCATAGTTCGACGCCAGCCCGATTTCTCGGAGCTCAGGTTCTGAAGATGACGATGGCGCTTTTTGGAAATGATACGGCGGTATCTGACCCAACCTCTGGCTTTCGCGTTTTTTCAGCGAAAGCAATCACCGCGTTGCAAAACAACATGCCGGACGAATATCCGGAGCCAGAAGCGGTCGTCCTCACGAAGCTGGCGGGC
>Ga0138256_10007145_pt1 | contig 11799 bp, 15 predicted proteins | sample KNB2016incub_MG_FD_105486 | JGI IMG/M metagenome (GOLD analysis project Ga0138256, IMG submission 105486) | Active sludge microbial communities from wastewater in Klosterneuburg, Austria - KNB2014incub_MG | ecosystem: Engineered > WWTP > Activated sludge > Unclassified | place: Austria...
CTGCTCCTGATCAGGATGATGAAAAGCAGGTTCAGCGGGCCAACTTCTGCAGCAATTGGCGAGGCGTCAATACGGGCAGTCGATCCTGCTTTTTCATATCGGCGTCGTGCGACACGATGGCATCGATGTGTCCGGACGCCAGGGCCGAGTGGAACTGGATGGCGTCCTCCAGGTCATTCCATCCGCTGGCGAGCGCATGGAGCATCTCCTGCGTCTCCAAGCGGCTCAATTCCACCGTCCGTAGCATGCGCTGCAGGTACGTCGCGATGCGCTCTGGTGGCATCACCTTGCGCAGCACATAGATCGCATTCACGATGGATATCGCCGAAATGCACGCACGTATCCTGCCACGCTGAATGGCGCGCATCACCTCGGTGCTCGCCACGTGCTGAGGTCGCTCGGCATCGAACAGGTCGATGAGAACGTTCGTGTCCAGGAACACACGCAGCATTGCGCTCATCGGCCCATGATCTTGGCCAGACGCGGATCCCGTGCGAGATCGGCCTTACTGACCTTCCCCGTGATCGCCCCTTTCAGGCCGTCCACCCAGTCCATGTCGACATCGGGTTCGCTAAGGGCCCGGTCGGTCAGGTCCTCCACCAAAGCGGCCACGGTCATCCGCCGGCGGCGGCTCAACGCACGCAGCTTGGCCACGCGCTTCGCATCCATGGTGAGCGTCAGTCTGACCTTCATTCCGCTAAGTTAAGACCTGCCCTTTGGCGGGAGTCGCCCCCCTCTGGCGCGGGAGTTAGGCGTGGGCGGTTTGTGCGCGAGGGGCCGTCCTCCCGTGCCTTCGGCACTGTGCCCTATCGAAGACCTGCTCCACGACGAGCGCGAGCAGATCGATGCCATCCAGTGGACGGTGGCCGGCAAGGTGAAGGCCGTGACGCCTTAACTTTACGGGAAGAACCACGAGGCCATGCGCACCACGGACCTGCAGAGCGAGATCGTGCAGTTGATCAAGGATGAAAGGGACACGAGCATCCTGGAGGCGATCCGCACGTTGCTCTACCGGGTACGGCAAGGGCAGGTGGACGACGACCTCACCGCAGAGGACATTGCCGAACTGGACCGCCACCGAGCCGAATATCTGCGCGGTGAAGGGACCTCCTACACCGCCGAAGTATCCTTGCAACGCCTGCGGTCCGGCAAGCGATGACCAAGCGTTACGAGGTGATCGTGCGCCACCAGGCGCAACGCGAGGTGGAGGAGATCTACGACCATCAGCACGGGATCGATCCGGCGAGGGCAGAGCGCTTCTACGCGGCGTGGCAAGTGCATGGAACAATTGGGCGACAACCCCTCGCATGCAAAGCGGAAAGGACCGTACGGCCATGCGATGCTGCCCAAGCTGCCGTTCCGCGTGGTGTTCGAGGTGCAGGACGAGAAGGTGATCGTGTACCAGGTGCGCCACACCAGCCGCAAGCCCAGTAAGAAGTTCGGACCGTAGCTCGGCGGTACAGGCCCGGGATCGCCCGATGGGTGCGCATGTCCGGTGCGGGCAGGGTCCGTCCTCCCGTGCCTTCGGCACTGTGCCTGGATCGGACCCGATCCACGGCGAGCGTGCCGGTGATACCTTGGGCATGTCCCCCATGGCCGCCCCCACCGATCCCCGCACCGTGTACGGGCTGGCCCAGCTGGCGCGCGCCGTGCAGCGGCAGATCGAAGCGGCCGCCGGGGGCCGCACCTATTGGGTGCGCGCCGAGCTGGCCGGCCTGAAGGTGAACCGCCACGCCTACCTGGAGCTGGTGGAGCACCGCGGCGGGGCACGCGTGGCCGTGATGCGCGGCGTGATCTGGCAGGACACCCTGGCCCGCATCCGCACCGGCCTGGGCGCCGAGGCCGACGCCATCCTGAAGGAGGGCGTGGAGATCCTCTTCGAGGCCCGCACCACCTACCACCTGGTCTTCGGCCTGAGCCTGGTGATCGAGGCCGTGGACCCGGCCTTCAACCTGGGCGCCCTGGAGCGCCGCAAGCAGGCCACCCTGGCCACCCTGCAGCACGAGGGCCTGCTGGACCTCAACCGCACCCTGCCCGTGCCGCGCGTGATGCAGCGCATCGCGCTGGTGACCTCGGTGGGCTCGGCGGCCCACGCCGATTTCACCCGCCACCTGGCCGACAACGAGCACGGCTTCCGCTTCCACGTGCAGGTGTTCCACACCGCCGTGCAGGGCGACAACGCCGCCTACGAGCTGGGCCGTGCCGTGGCCCGCATCGACCCCGCGCGCTTCGATGCGGTGGTGCTGGTGCGCGGGGGCGGCAGCAAGCTCGACCTGGAGGCCTACAACGACCTGGCGCTGGCGAGGGCGGTGGCGCGCCTGCCCCTGCCGGTGCTCACCGGCATCGGCCACGACGTGGACATCACCGTCATCGACCGCCTGGCCAACCGCCCCTTCAAGACCCCCACCGACGTGGCCGACCACCTGGTGGACCACGCGCACGGCTTCGCGCAGGCGCTGCTGGACCGCATGACGGCCCTGCGGCACCAGGTGTTCGCGGCCTTCGCCGACCACCGCACGGCCCTGCACGCGCGGCAGGGGAGGCTGGCCCATGCGGCCGCAGCGCGCGTGGGCACCGAACGGCGCCGGATGGACGGTGCCGCCCGGGAGCTGGCCACCGCGCCGCTGCGCCGCCTGCGGCAGGTGGAGCGCGCCCGGCTGGCCGAGGCCGGCGCCCTGGTGGCCCGCTCCGCCCAGCAGGGCCTGCACCTGATGGCCACCCACCTGCGCGGGCTGGAGGACGCCATCGGGCTGCTGCGCCCCGAGGGGCTGCTGCAGCGGGGCTTCAGCATCACCCGCCTGCACGGCGCCGCAGTGAACGATGCGGCGGCCCTGCGCCCCGGCGACGAGGTGGTGACGACCTTTGCGCACGGGACCACCCGGAGCACCATCACCGCCGTGGAGCACGATGGCTGACGAACGCCTCACCTACGACACCGCCTACGCCGAGCTGGAAGCCATCATGCGCGACCTGCAGGAGGACCGCATCGGGGTGGACGAGCTCACCGCCAAGGTGAAGCGCGCCGTGGAACTGGTGGCCTTCTGCAACGCCCTGCTGCGGTCCACCGAGGAGGAGGTGGAGCGCATCGTGCAGCAGCTGGGCCAAGGCTGACGGGCCTTCTACCTTCGCCGCATGTCCGTCGCGTTCACGCCCCGGGAAGAGGACACCGAACTGGCCACGGTCCGATGCACGGCCGTCGACCGGGTGGAGGTGCATTTCAAGCCCGGACACACGTTCACGGTGGCCGGTATTCAGGAGATGATGCAGGCGCGCCAACGGCTCGGAGAGGCCAGCGGCCCGCACAAGGCGCTCATCCTGCTGCCCGATCATGTGGATTTCGACATGGACATGATCAGCACCGACCACTACCGGCAGGTGCCGCAGCCACACACGCTGGCGGTGGCCTGGGTGGCGCGGAACGAGCGCAACGCCACGTTCACCCGGATGTACCTGGCCTACTTCCCGCCACCCTTTCCATCGGAGGTGTTCCTGACGGAGGACGAGGGACGGGCCTGGCTGGGCTGGTGATCGAAGGCGTGCCACCCACACCCGGCTGTTGATCGTCCCCGGGCCGCACCCCTGCGAGCGGGGCGCGGCGCGCTGGACCTTCGCCGCGCTTTCCATGACCGACCGCTCCACCGTTCTGCTCCTCGACCGCCTGAAGGCCCTGGGCGCCCGCAAGACCCGTTTCGCCTACGATGTGCGGGGCCACAGCTACGTCACCACCGGCGTGGTGGCGCCCTACGCCCCGGAGAGCGGCCGCGAGGAGGGCACCGACCTGGGCGCCGTGCTGCGCCACGCGCTGGAGCACGACGGGGTGGTGAGCGGCGTGCGCGGTGCCGACGGGCGGGTGCGGTTCACCAGCTGCCGCCTGTTCACCGACGTGCACAACGCGGTGGTGTTCGCACGGGCGCAACGGCAACCGGCCGTGTACAACTGGAACCGCGAGGAGGAGGTGGGGGTGGAGGGGGTGGTGGTCCCCCTGCCCTGATCCACCCCGCGCACCCCGCTGTTCGCACGATGACGCTCCGCTCCCGCACGAGATCAGGGGCCGTTCGTCCCGATCCGCCTATGTTGCTGGACCATCTCCGCTCCATGCGCCTGTCCGTCCCCGCCCTGGTCCTCCTGCTCGCCGCCTGTGGCGCTCCTCCGTCCGCCGACACGACCGCACCGCCCGACCGTGGCCCGCTGGGGCGCGACAACATGGCCTACCGCTGGGGGGGTGTGGCGCTGGAGGGCACCGCCAACGACACGGAGCACAACAAGCCCCGCCCGCCGGTGAGCAGCCGCATGCTGGCCCTGACGATGATCGCACAGTTCGATGCCTGGAGCCGCTACGACAGCGTGGCCGAGCCGGTGCACCTGAAGGCCGACCGGCGCCCACCGGCCGAGCGCACCGTGGCCAACAAGGAGAAGGCCATCAGCTATGCGATGTGCCGCGCGCTGTGCGTGGTGTACCCGGCGGACAGTGCGCTCTTCCAGGGCCGGCTGAAGGAGTTCGGCTTCGATCCCGACGACCGCAGCCTGGACCCCGCCACCCCGCAGGGCATCGGCAACCTGGCGGCGCGCGCGGTGATCGAGGCCCGCAAGGACGACGGCAGCAACATGTTCGGCACGGACCCCCGCGCGGACACCCTCTACGGCGACTACACGCACTACACGCCGGTGAACCCGCCGGACAAGATGAACGACATCGACCGCTGGCAGCCCAAGTACTTCACGCTGGAAGGAAAGCGCTGGGCGCCGGGTTGCCTGTCGCCCCACTGGGGCCATGTCCGCCCCTTCGCGCTGGACAGCGCCAGCCAGTTCCGCCCGCCACCGCCGCCGGTGATGGGCGACAGCGTGCTGGAGGCCCAGGTGCGCGAGGTGGTGGCCCTGCAGGCCGCCCTCACCAACGAGCAGAAGGCGCTGGTGGAGTTCATGCGCGACGGGCCCCGCAGCGTGCAGCAGGCGGGCCACTGGCTCATCTTCGCCCGCGACGTCAGCGTGCGCGACCAGCACGACCTGGACCAGGACGTGCAGATGTACTTCATCGTCACCGCGGCGGCCATGGACGGCTTCATCGCCTGCTGGGACGCCAAGATGTTCTACGACAACAGCCGGCCCTACCAGCAGGTGCATGCCCTGATGGGCGATGAGGACATCGTGGGCTGGGGCGGCCCGCACAAGGGCATGGTGAAGATGAAGGGCCGCGACTGGCGACCCTATTCGCCGGACTACTTCCTGTGCCCGCCCTTCCCGGCCTATCCCAGCGGCCACAGCACGGTGAGCGGGGGCTGCAGCAGGGCGCTGGAGCTGTTCACCGGCAGCGACCGGTACGGGGTGCAGGTGCGGCTGCTGCCGGGCTGGCTCACCGAGCCGGGCATCACGCAGGACAGCATCACGCTGGACTTCCCCACCTTCAGCAACACGGCCGAGCAGGCGGGCTTCAGCCGGGTGCTGGGCGGCTACCACATCCAGTTCGACAACGTGGAGGGGCTGGCGCTGGGGCGTCGGGTGGCGGAGGTCACCTTCGCCAAGTGCAAGGCCCACATCGAGGGGCGCGCCAAGCCGGAGGCCTGACCGACCGCGCGCTCAGTCGAGCCAGGCGAGGTACTTGTCCTCCAGGGCGCGCATGGCGGCCTTCTGCGCCTTGGTGCGGTCGGTGTGGCCCAGCAGGTGCAACAGGCCGTGCACCATCACGCGGTGGAGCTCGTGCCGGAGGGTGACGCCGTACTCGGCGGCGTTCTCGCGGATGCGGTCGATGCTCAGCAGCACATCGCCGTTGGCGCCGTTGCTGCTCTCCACCGGGAAGGTGATGACGTCGGTGTGGTCGTCGTGCCGCAGGTAGGTGCGGTTGTAGGCCAGCAGGGCCTTGGCGCCCATGGCCACATAGCACACGCGGTCGATGCGGCTGCCGTGGTCGGCGGCCACGCGCTGCAGCCAGCGGCGCAGGCGCGCACGGTCGCGGAAAGGGTTTGGGACGTCCTGGACGAGGAAGGTGACCGGGTGGGCCATCACTCCTTCACGGCGGCGGTGCTGAAGGCCATGGCCACGGTGGCGCCGTTGTCGCTGAAGGCGATGTCGTCGGCCAGGGCGCGCATGAGGAACACCCCGCGCCCGTGGGGCTTCTCGATGTTCTCCGGGTCGGTGGGGTCGGGCAGGTGGTCGTGGTCGAAGCCCGCGCCCTGGTCCTTCACCACGAAGACCACGCGGTCGCCGTCCACGTGGTAGCCCACGGTGACCTGCTTGGAGGCGTCCTGCCGGTTGCCGTGGTGGATGGCGTTGTTCACCGCCTCGGTGAGGGCGATGAGGATGTTGCCATAATGCGACTCGTGCACCTGGAGCCGGCCGCACACATCATCGATCATCTTCTCCACCAGGGCGATGTTCTCCGCCCGGCTGGGGAAGTCGATCCGCTCGGTGAACTGGACGTCCTCGGTCAGCGCCGTCATCGCTTGGTTCAGGGTGTGTCAAAAGTACCGAAATAGTCGTTCACCCGGTCGCGGTAGTACGGCTTGAGGCCGGCGGGCACGGTGCGCAACAGCTCGGCCTCGCGGGCCTTGCGCTGCTGGTAGTCGAAGAAGCGCGCGGGGTCCTCGGCGGGCCGGTCGCGGCCTTCGTTGCTGGTGCGCTTCTGGTCGAGCTCGCGTTCGCGCTCGGCCTTCTCGGCCTCCAGCAGGCGGGTCATGATGTCCTGCTGGCGGCGCAGGGTCTCGGGGGTGATGTTCTTGTTGACGATGTCCTTCTCCTGGCGCTCCATCTGCTCGGCCAGCTTGTTGAGGCCGTTGCCGGCGCCGCTGCCGTCCTTGTTGAGCTCCTGGGCCATGCGCTGCATCTCCTTGCGGATGGCGGCCTGCTGGGCGGCGAGCTGGGCCAGTTGCTGGCTCATGCCCATGCCCGGGGTCTTGCCGCCGGGGTTCTGCTGCCCGGGCTTCTCGCCCTTCTTCCGGCCCTCCTCCATGGCCTTGCGCATGGCGTCGAGCTGTTTCTGCATCGCCTCCTGCTGGGCCTTCATCTTGGCCATGCTGGGCTTCTTGCCCTGGCCGCTGCCCGTGCCGCCCGGTTTGTTGCACTGGCCGTTGCCCTGCATCTGGCTCTGCATCTGCTGCTGCATCTGTTGCAGGGCCTCGTCCAGCAGGAGGGCCAGGTTGTTCAGGGCGGTCATGGCGCGCTGCTGGTCCTCGGCGGCCATGGGCTTGTGGCGTTCGTTGGCGCGCGCCTCGCCCACATGCTCCAGGGCCTCGTCCATGTGGCCGTTCACCGCGTTCATCTCGCGGTTCACCGTGCCCTGGATCTGCGGCACGCGCTTGCTGAGGGCGAAGAGGCTGTCCTCGATCACCTTGGCGCTGCTGCGCAGTTCGCGCTGCTCGCGGCCCAGCTCCAGGAAGCGCGGGTCGCGCACGCCGGTGGCCTTCAGGCCGTCCATCACCCGCTCCTGGTCGAAGCTCAGCTCCACGATGTTCTCCAGCAGCTGGCGCAGGGCGTCCATGTCCTCCTCCTGTTGCTGCTGCTGGCCGCTCTGCATGCCGCTCGTCATCTGGAAGGCCATCTGCTTCATCTGGTCGGCGGCGTTCTGCTGGCTCTGGCCGGCCTTCTGGTTCTGCTTCTTGTCCAGCTGCTCGCTGCTCTGCTGCTGTTGTTGCTGGATCTGCTCCTCGGTGGGGGCGGTGTCCGGCAGGTCCAGGGGCTTCTCCAGTTCCTGGTTCTTCTTCTCCAGCTCGTCCACCTGTTCGCGGATGTCCTCGAAGGCCTTGTTCAGCGAGTCCTGCCGCTGCTGCAGCTCGTCCTGCGGCTGGTCGCCGGCCTTGGTGTCCTCGGCCAGCTGTTCCTGGTCCTCGGCCAGCTTCTCGAGCTGCTCGGCGATGTCCTCGGCGCGCTGCTCCACCTCCATCTGCTTGAAGAGCTCCAGGCTGCGGTCCAGCTCCTTCTCGATGTCCTCCTGGCTCATCTTCATCTCGTCCATCTTGTCCAGCAGCTTCTCCTTGTCCAGCTTGTCGAGCATCTCCTGCATCTGGCGGTAGAGCTCCTTCATCTCCTCGCTCAGCACGTCCTCGAAGAGCTCCTGCAGGCGCTGCTGCTTCTCCAGCACGCGCTCGTCCACCTGGCGGAACTCCTGCTGCTGCTGTTGCTGCTGGCGGAGCTGTTCGGTGGAGCGTTCGATGTTGCGCTCCAGTTGCTTCTGCCGGTCGAGCAGCTTCTGCATGCGCTGCTGGTCCTGCCAGTCGGGCTGCTTCTTGTCCAGCAGGTCGCGGCGCATGCGGTCCAGTTCGCGCTGCAGGTCCTGGGCCTCCTTGATGCCCTGCTTGAGGTCCTGGGCGATGGCCTCGCTCTGTTCGGCGCGTTGCTGGGCGAGCGCCTCGAGGGTGGGCGCCTCGAAGACCAGGGTGGCGCTGCGGGTGCGTTTGGCGCCGTTCACCCCGTCGTTGTCCCACACCTCGAACCAGTACTCCACCTTGTCGCCGGGCTGCAGGGGCAGGTCGATGAGGTCCCAGGCATGCAAAAACTCCTGGCGCACCTGGCGGCGGTCCACGGAAAGGTCCTGCACGCCCTCGCGCTGGTCGGCGGGCACGCTGTCGCCGCCGGTGATGAAGCGGTAGGCGAACTGCAGGCGGGTGAAGCCGTGGTCGTCGCCGATGGTGCCGCGGAAGTAGCGGCGCTTGAGGGCGGCGCTGTCCACGCGCTCCTCCACGGCGATGGTGGGGTGCAGGTCGGGCACCACCTCGATGCGATGGTCGGGCGCATCGGCGGGGCCGCGCTGGCCGTGGCGCGGCAGCATGCGGTAGGTGAGGGGCTGCAGCACGCGCCGGCTGGCAGCGAAGCGGTCGTTCTCCGCGGGGCTCAGGCGGTAGGTGCTGTCGGCGAATGCCAGGTCGAGCTGCTGGGCGCTGCGGGTGCCGATGCTCCAGGTGAGGCGGCTGCCCGCGGGCACGGTGGCGTCGCCGGCGGTGCGCAGCTGCTCCATGGGCAGGCCCAGGTAGGCCGGCGGTTCCACGGTGAGCACCACATCGAGCACGGCGGGGTCGGGCACCACCGTCAGCAGGAAGTCCTCGCTGGTGAACCCTTCGGCGGTGAGCTGGAAGGGCGTGTCGCGCCCCACGTTGCGGAAGCGGTGACGGAAGCGGCCCACGCCGTCCTTCACCAGCGGGATGGCACGCCCGTCGACCAGCACATCCACCTGCTGGGGCAGCACGGCGCCCTCCACGGCCACCTCCAGGTCGAAGTCCTGCTGCTCGGGCACCTCCAGACCGGGGTTGCGCACCACGAAGCGGAAGGGGGCCTCGGGGGCGAAGGTGCTGCCGTGGCGGATGAGGCGCTGCGTGGGGCCGGTGATGAAGGAGGGGGCGGCCACCAGCAGGAGCAGCAGCACCATCAGCGGGGGCAGGGCGAAGCGCAGGTACCGCGTGTTGCGGCGCAGGTCGATGGCATTGGCGAAGGGGATGGGCCCCAGTTCGCGGCTGCGCTGGGCGATGCTGGCCTCGATGAGGTCGCGGTGGCGGGGGTCGTGCGCGGCCTGGTCCTTCAGCTGCAGGGTGTTCAGCAGCTTGTCCTTCACCTCGCCGAAGTGGGCGCCGATCATGCGGGCGGCCTCGGCGTGGCTGATCACCGGGCCCAGGCGGAAGAGCTTCACCAACGGCCAGGCGATGAAACGGGCGAGCACGGCCGCCGCGGCCAGCAGGTAGCCGTAGAAGAGCGCGGTGCGCACGCCGGTGCCGAAGCGGCCCACGGCCTCCAGCCCCGCGGCCAGCAGATAGGCCAGCACCAGCAGGCCCACGCTGTACAGGGCCCCGCGCAGCAGCTGGTCCTTGTAGTACTTGCGCGTGAACGCGTCGAGCTTGGCGATCAGCAGGTCGTGGTCGGAGGCCATCGGCGGTGGCGCGGGCGCGCCGTGGTGTAAAGGTAGGGGAGCCGCCAGGGGGCGCGGCCCGCCATCGGTACACCGCAGGGTGTTAAAAGGATCGAAGGGTGGACGGACGGTTCAATGGACCATCCCCCACTTCACCTTCCCTACCACCGTCCAGTCGATGGCATCGATCTGCTCGCGCTCGTCGTGGAGCAGGTCTTCGATAGGGCACAGCGCCGAAGGCACGGGAGGACGGCTCCTCGCGCACCACCCGCCCCGGCCTAACTCCCGCGCCAGAGATCAGGGGGAAGACCCGTGCCAGAGGGGGCATCGTGCACCAGGTTGCCCAGCTGGTCGTAGCGGTAGTTATAGGCCGTTTCGATGTTGGTGGCCTGCGGGTCGGGGATCGTAGTGCCATCACGGGTGGCCAATTGCGCGCCTTCACCGCGCCGCCGCCGTAGCCGCACCTGGCGAAGCGCGGCAAGGCTTCGGCGGCCAAGGGAAACTGGCCGGAGACCTGTTCGTTGAGATCCTCCGCACAAGTCGCCGGGTGACGTCGCCGTAGCGCCCTGGCGAAGGCGGCCCTCCTCCCCCGCTCACCTCCTGCACACGCCGAACATGTGCGCGATATTGGGGCCCTGCCCCGTGGCGCACCCGCGGTCGATATCGCTGGGAACCGATGCTAGACGATGGAAAGGCGCGATCGCACTTCGGCAGTGGAGAGGACCTGCTCGAATCCCTTGCGCTCCAACCCAACGCGCAGCTTCCGATCACCGGTCCAAAGTCCACACCGATGAGTCAACGCGAGCGCAACGTAGGGGGTGTCATCTGGATCCACGTCCGCCGTGAGGGACGCAGCCTTCGCCCAATGCTTGCTGGCGATCAGTTCCTCGGTGATCAAGCGAACATGCGCAAGTGCCCATCGCTGTGCGGCCTCCACCTCGGCCACCGACTTCCTTGCACTGCGCGCCATCCTGGGCCGCAGCCGGACCAGCTCATCGGCGAGGTAGGCGGGTGCGATCAACCGGATCCGGCCTTGCGCCTCGCGGAAGGTCTCCGCCACCGTGCCGTCCTTGGAGAGGATCGCGCTGAACAGGATGTTGGCATCGACCACGAGGGTCACGACAGGAAGCGCTTCTTGTTCGTTCGCCACCAATTGCGCTTGGCCTCGTTCGCCAAGGCATCAATGCTCCGCTTTGAGGCCTTGGAGCCTTTCAGGAACTCGAGTTGCCGGAGGTAGTCCAGCACACGCTCCACCTTTTCCGCGTCCCAACCGCCGGAGAGCGTGATCACCAGGTCGTTCTGCTTGTTGCGCTTGATGTCGAGCGACATGATGCCCAAAGATAGCGCATCACCGCGCCGCCCACCTGCTTGCTGATGCGCTGCCCGCCGGCGCCGTAGGCGAATTCCAGGTCGGGGCCCTGCCCCGTGGCGTGGTCCACCCGCTTCACCTTGCCGGCCACCGTCCACTGGATGACATCGATCTGCTCGCGCTCGTCGTGGATCAGGTCTTCGATAGGGCACAGCGCCGAAGGCACGGGAGGACGGCCCCTCTCGCACCACCCGCCCGCGCCTAACTCCCGCGCCAGAGATCAGGGGAAGACCCGCGCCAGATGGGGCGCTAGCGGGGGCGCGATCAGGGAACATTCGCGGGAGCGGGGGCGATTTAGGGGCCGGAGATCCGAACTAGCGAACATTCGCGCTTGCGGGTTCTTTGGGCCAGAGGTTGACCATAATGCGAAGATGGAAGAATAGCACTATGAAAAACACCGCAGTGCCAATAACGGACCAAATGATTCGAACATATGGATCTAACTCAATCATCTGGACAATCATTCGGCCAGTGAAGACAAAAGCGGACAAAACTCCAATGCATGCGAGGGAGATGGATATCCTGTGTGACCAGCGGAAGGGAATGGTAGCCAGCAAAAGAAAGGCAATTGCGCCTACGCCAACATACCATTCCCAATCTGCGC
>Ga0138256_10007147_pt1 | contig 11798 bp, 5 predicted proteins | sample KNB2016incub_MG_FD_105486 | JGI IMG/M metagenome (GOLD analysis project Ga0138256, IMG submission 105486) | Active sludge microbial communities from wastewater in Klosterneuburg, Austria - KNB2014incub_MG | ecosystem: Engineered > WWTP > Activated sludge > Unclassified | place: Austria...
AGGGCGTAACCGTCGTGGTGCCCGAGGCGCAAGCCCTGCGTGCCGGGCTGGCGATTGGCTTCCGCGCCGCGTGGATCACTCTTCAGGTGCCATCGGATCTGCAAGCCGTGGGTCTCACCGCCGCTTTTTCGAAGGCCCTGGCCGACGCCGGAATCTCCTGCAACGTCATGGCGGCAGTCCACCACGATCATCTTTTCGTGCCGGCGGATCGTGGCGAAGACGCGCTGACTTGCCTGCAACGCTTGCAGTCTGGAGTCCGGCGCGCTTGAGTTCGAGCAGGTGTCATTTCACCTCTTCAAACACGTACTCGTGCTGCCCGTCGCGCACGATCAGCTTGCGCACGCCGTCCTTGTCGGCACGCACGAACGGAAAGCCGGCGGCGACCGGGTCGATGGTGACGAAGGCGAGGCTGCCGTCCGGCTGCGGCTGGGTGGCAACATCGGACGAGAACGCGCCGACGTCGAAACGCGCCTTGCCGTCCTTGCGCGTGACGGTCAGTTCGCCCAAGGCCTCGCTGCGATAGCGCGGGGCGAGGCCCGCGATCGCTTCGGCGTCAGCCGGCAACTGCAGCAACTTGACCCACGCCGCGAAGGACTTGCGATTGGCCTCCGCAGCGGCGGCGGCGATGGCTTCGGCCTGCAGCTCGCCGTCGAACATCAGTTCGTTCAAGCGGCGCTTGAACGGACCACGCATGTACACGCCTTCGTCGGCATTGGTCAGGATCACCGCACCGACCTTCTGCTCCGGCCACCACATCATGTTGGAATGGAATCCGCCCATGTCGCCGCCGTGATCGATCACGGTGACGCCATCGCTCTTGTCGACCATCAACGCCATTGCGTAGTCGCGGTCCACGCCGAGCGAGATCTGCGCTTCGCGCCGCTGCAGCAACGCAGCTTCCCCGATGTAGCGGCTGCCATCCGGCAACAAGCCACGGTCGATTTCCATCTGCACGTACTTGAGCAGGTCGTTTACCGTGCCCCAGGCCGCGCCGGCGGGGCGCGAGGCGACGATGGTGTCATTCAGGTCCATCTCCATGACTTCGACCTTGCGATCGATGTCGAAGCCGTGCGGGCTGGCGTAGTTGCCGGTCTGCGCCCTGTCGTAGTCGAAGGTGGTGTTCTTCATGCCGAGCGGATCGAACACCAGCGTCTGCATCGCAAGGTCATAACCCTCACCCAGTTCCGTGCCGGGATGCGCGACCTGTCCACCGATGAAACCGGCGGCAGCCGCCATCGGATTGGAATACTGGAACAGTTCGCCGAATCCGCTGGTCGGTTGCATGCTGGCCAAGGTCGCCATCACCAACTGTGGCGTCTGCTTCTCGCCCTCGAACAACCATTCGAAGTCCTGCCGCGGCAAGCCGGTGCAGGCGCAGATCAGGTGCTTGATCAGCACCTTGTCCGTGGTCGCGTCGCTGCCGAGTTTGAACGTCGGATAGACCTCCTCGGCGCGCGCGTTCCAGTCCAGCTTGCCGGCGTCGACCAGCTTGGCCAGCATCAAGGTCGTCAGCGCCTTGGTGTTGGACGCGATCATGTAGCGCGTGTCGCCGTCCACTTTCTCGGACTTCCCGAGCGTGCGCACTCCGAAGCCGCGCGACAGCACCACCTTGCCATCCTGCACGATGCCGATCGACACACCCGGCACCTCGAAGTCCTTGCGCATCTTTTCGATGAAGTCGCCGACCTTCTTGAGCCGCGCGTCGTCGAGCTTGTGCGCCGTGCGACCGGCGAAACTCTCGCGGGTGTAGCCCGCCGGTTGCAGGCGCTGCGACAGCTTGCTGAACTGCGAACCGCGCCTTTCGGCGATGGCCTGATCGAAGTCGATGACGACCACGGTCCAGGACTTGTCGTTGCGATATGCCGAGGCGCCGACCGCGCGCTTCGCGTTCTGCGGCACGTCGTACTCGTAAAAGCGACGCTGCTCCCAGCCATCGCGCGGCGCCGCGTCGGTAGCGACCACGAATTTCGGCGACAGCTTCAGCAATTTCCAGCCTTCGGCCACTGCAGCATCCGCATCGTCGGCACTGGCATCGAGGATTGCGACGCGCGAGCCATCGGCTTCCGGTGGCGTCAGCACCACCGCCTGGCCCTCCACCCGCTGGCCCCAGCCCTCCGGCAACAGAAACGTGGCCTTGCCGCCGGGCGTCGATATCGGCGTTTGCGCGGTTGTCGGTGCGGTCTCCACCGGCGCCGGCGCCGCTTTCGGCTCGGCAGTCGCTTTCTCGCCGGGCTCCGCATCCGTGGCGAAAGCCGGCAGCGACATCAGCGACAAGGACAAAGCTGCGGCGAGTGATGCAAGACTCAGGTGGCGGGGCATAGCGATTCCTCATCGGGCGGAACGGGCGTCGAGCGCCAACGATATCCGCTCAGTACGCTGCTGAGGGAAGTGGCTTCCGACCTATTTTCACCGGATTTCCGATTCGATTCTCGTGCGGCCTGTGGTTCGCCCACAAGCCTCTGCGCACGTATCATCTGCACTGCCCGGAGTGCTCTCCTCGCCTGCGCCAATCCACGTCGCGAGATCGACCTGATCGTCAGCCGACGCACCTACTTTCGATCTTCCCGCAATTCTGGATCCGCCGTGCGCCTTCTTGCGTCTGTTTCAACCCTCTGCCTGTCCGCCACGGCCGCCATGGCGCAGTCGATGCCTCTCTGGTCGACCGACGAAAGTGAGGTCGTGCCGTTTGCTGCCACCTACGCATCGGGCGCGGCAACCATACTCGACGCTGGCGATGGCTTCCTGGTCGCGGCCGAATCCTCGCGAGCGGGCTACGCGGCGACACTCAGGCTGACACCTGCAGGCATCGCCGTTCGCAACCAGTTCGGCACCCCACCGTTCAGCGCCCTACCGAGCTACGGCAGCTACCTGGGCGTCTACGACGTCCTGGCGACGCAAGGAGAAGCCGTCCTGGTGGAGATGGCCGAACGTGGCGGCGGATCCAGCAACTCGCGTCCGCTGCTGGTCATGCTGGACAGCGCGGGCGCGGTCCGTTGGCAGCTGGCCCGCGCCGTGATGGAAGCGCGGTTCCTGCCCAACGGCGACGTCATCGCCCATGCGCGCCATCAGATCCTACGTCTGCGCGGCAGCGACGGTTCGCTGCTGTGGGCGCGCCATCTGCTGGAGCTGCGACCTGATGCGGTCGAGTCGGATTACGTGCTGCCGCAGGTCATTGGATCGCAGCTCACCATCGGCGTCACCTTTACCGATCGCCCGAATCTTGAGGCGCTCTATCCAGCCCCGATGTACGTGAGCCTCGACCTCGCCACCGGCGCCACGCGTTGGGAGCGCACGCGCGAGGACAGCCCAAATCGCGCGTTCCAGAAGTGCGGCAACGTCGACGTGGGCGGCGACCCGGTCTACGCCTGGTTCGAGCAGGTCGACTCCTCCCAACTGGATGTCGTGTTCGAGCGCCGCTCGGCAGCGGATGGAGCGCTGGTCTGGGCAACGCGAGTGGCGGACGTCGGCTACCCCTTCAACCCATGCGGCCTCACCGTCACCAATGCACTGATCGTCCTCAGCTCCCGACATGACTACGATTTCGTGAATCTGGTTGCGCTCAGCCACGCGGGCGCACCGATGTGGCGACACTCGTTGCCAGACAGCGACCCCCCGCCGCACTTGCTGGCACTGCCGGACGGCAAGTTGTTACTGGCGCAGCGGGCCTCGATCGCCCCCGGCAACGACGGCACGCGCATCGAGGCGCGCCGCGCCAGCGATGGCGGCGTCGATTGGACCGCAACGATCGACGCCGACCGGATTGCCTGGCGGCTCTTCGGCACGGAGTTGCGAATCGCCGGCACCGATTACTCGCAGGACCGCTCCCAGCTGCAGGTGCGCCGGCTCGATAGCGCCAGCGGCGCGAGCCTGCCGGGCGCGCAGGCGAGCGCGAGCGGCAGCGAACTCTTGCCCGCGGACATCGAATTCGTCGACGGCGTGCCCTACGCGGCGAGGAGCGCGAGCGACGCCAACCGCCAGGAGATCAGCGTCAAGCGTAGGGACCCGGCCACCGGCTCGCCAGTCTGGACACGCACCCATGCGCTGACGCAGTTGCCGGAACGGGTAACGGCCGTCGAGCTCAAAAGCATCCCCGCAGGCCGGCTGCTGGTGCGCGTGAGCTACCGGGTGGCGACTCCCGTGGTGCAGGACCGGCACGCGATGCTGATGATCGATCGCCTAACCGGCGACCTGATCTGGCAGCGCGATGACGCGCTCGACCTTCTGGGTGCGCCGCTGGTCACCGGCGCCGCGGACGGCAGCCTGTACGTCAACTCGACGCTGTGTGCCAATCCGCCGGGGTGCAGTGCCGCCACTCGCCAGCTGGAGCGCTATTCCGCGACCAGTGGCGAATCCCTGTGGATGCAGCCGATCAACCTGTCGCCGCTCGCCGTGCGCGGCGTCGATCTGATCGGTCTGAGCAGCGACAACCAACTGTCGCTGCTCAGCGCCGGAGACGGCGCGCCGTTCTGGTCGACCGTGCTGGCGAACCCGCCGTACCTCCCGGCGGCCCTGGCGCTGGCGAACGGCGACATCGCCGCGGTGCTGGACTCCCGCGTCGGCACGGTACACAAGGTCGATGTGGAGCGCCGCGCAGCCGGCAACGGCGCGCCGCTCTGGAGCACGCGCCCCGGACTGTTAGACGACAAGGTCTATTCGGGCCAATTGAAGGATCTCCCGGGTGGTGATCTGCTGTTGACGGCGCGATTCAACACGCCTGAGCCGGGGCAGGAGTACATGTCGCGGCCCGTGCTTGCGCGCATCGATCCGAACACCGGAGCCCTGATCTGGACACATCGTGGGGCGCCGTCCCTCGATCTTTACCACGCCGTGCGCGCAGTGCTCGGCGGCGATGCCACGCACCAGTGGGCGCGCAGCATGCGCGCGTTCGACGCAAGCAATGTGCGCTCCGAATGGCGCTTTGCCTTGAGGTGGATCGGGCTCGCCGATGGCCTTCCCGGCCCTGAGCACCTCTACGAGCGAAACTACGACGAGCCACTTTCGGCCGCTGGCTACAGCACACTGACCGTGGCCGCGGTGTTGTCCGATGGCACAGTCCAGGCCGAAAACTCCAACCCCGGCGCCCTTGGCCTCAGGATGCCGCGACTCGAGCGCTGGCCGGCGGCAGACGCCGAGCACGGCGATATCGTGGTGCGTCGCGTCGACAGCGAAGACCCGATCACCGGCCTCGGAGCCTCGGTCGAGGTGGCATTCGACATCGAGCTCAGCAACGCGACCGCACCAGTGACCGGCGTGCGTGCCGGATTCGTTTCATACACGTCCGGGCTGCTCGCGATCCTGCGCAGGTGCACCCTCATCGGCGGCGGCCAGTGCCCAACGGATCTCGACAGCTCGCTCGAACAGCCCTTGAGTCTCGACCCCGGTGCAGTCATGCGGCTCAGCTTCGAGGTCTTCGATTGGAACTTCGCACCCGGCCGGCGCAATGCCCAGACCGGACGCGGCGTATTCCACGTCGATCCGCCCTATGCCTTTGGTGACGACGATCTCGGCAACAACGTCGCGGTCATCAACTCTGCCCTGGGTGGTGTCTCGATCGGATTCGAGTAATCACGCCGGCCGCTATTTTTTTGCGCCCGGCAACGATCAGCGCCATCGCCGGACGCGACCTGGAAGATCTGGGGCAATTCGCTGGGTACGCTCGACTGGCGCGTCGATCCGCAGAACCTCCCGGCGGCGCTGCGTCAGTGGTCAGGCGCAGGTTTCGCCATCACGGCCGCCGGCGACTGGGGTTGCACTTACCACGAACGCGCCGAGATCTTCCTCGCGGTGTGAGGCGTTGCGAACTGGGTACGTGGTGGCCAGTCAGCGGTCGTTGATCGGACGAACTGAGCGAGTCCGGCGCGTACGAGGCTGACCGGCGAGACCGGGTCAGGCAGCCACACAGATCTGCCGCAGGCGTTCCAGCGCCTTTGGCCACATCTCATTCATCATCGGCGCGTACTCCGCGGGCACGTTCAACAGCTCGATCTCAAGCCGGGTTCCGCCATCCGCCAGTTCGATGAAGCGATAGCGCTCGTAGGCGTCGACCCACTCCGGTCCATCGACCGGCGCGCCAGCGCGAATTTCGCCGAGATGCACGATGCTGACGTACTCCGGCGCATCGGCCCGCTCGATGCGCGCGTGCATGCCGCCGCCGCCCGGGCCCAGAGAACGCATGTCCGCACCCGTGCGCCACTCGCCTTCAAAGTACGAACCCTCGCAGAAGGCCCGGGTCCAGTCGCGATACGTCGCGTCCTCCAGCATGCAGGACCAGACGGTCGTGCGCGGCGCGGGTATCTCGACCACATAGTTCAACGCATTGCTCATGGCGTACTCCTTCACGGCAGGATTCATGGCGCATGCGGTCACTTGAAGAGCTGCGCAAACTACAATCCAGGCCAATCCACGAGGGGTCTTGCCATGTCGCTGGTGCTCTACGGCCACCTTTTCTCGTCGTACACGCAGAAAGTGCTGATCGCATTGTACGAGAATGACACCCCATTCGAGTTCCGCGGCATCGGTCCGGAATCGCCGCAGCATGTCGCCGAATGGTTGCGTCGATGGCCGCTGCGCAAGTTTCCGCTGCTGGTAGACGGCGAGCGCGGCATCGTCGAGACCAGCATCATCATCGAGTACCTGCAGTTGGCACATCCGGGTCCACTGCGCCTGTTGCCGGACGATCCCATGGCTGCACTCGATGTGCGCTTCCTCGACCGCTTCTTCGATTTGCACGTGATGAATGCGGCGCAGCACGCGGTGGATGGCGCGCTGACCGGCGATCCGATCAAGCGCCGAGATGGACAGGCGATGGCCGAAGAGAAGCTGGCGCGCGCCTATGGCTGGCTCGAAGCCCACCTCGCCGACAAGACCTGGGCGGCTGGCACCGACTTCACGCTGGCCGACTGTGCCGCCGCGCCGGCGCTGTTCTATGCCGACTGGACGTACCGCATCGCCGATACTTTTCCGACGCTGCGCGCCTACCGCACGCGCCTGCTCGCCCGCCCGTCCTTTGCCCGCGCGGTGGACGACGCCCGCGTGTACCGGCCGCTGTTCCCGCTCGGCGCGCCAGACCGGGATTGAGGCAAGGCGCTGCGTATCTAGTGTGGTGTCCCGCTGTCAGGGTGATGGCCGGCGGGCAGCCGCCACCATCGGCCTTGGACAGGCGGCGCGGTGACTGCCGCAACCGGCGATGTCGGGGAATCGCTCAGTGTCAGTCCGTGGCGTCCTCGACCCCGGTACCGCCTCCCAGCGGTACCGCGCTGTCCACGATTTCGCTCAGCTTGCCGCCGATGCGTTCGTCGATGGGAATGACGTCGACCATCAGCAGCTTGCCTGTGCGGTCAAATGCCGCCATCTGCACCGAACCACCGGCAATCGCCGCGACGCCATCATTGCGCGACAGCAGACGCTTGCGCGTCACGATGGATGCCGAATAAGCGGCAAACTTGACAAAAACCACGCAGCTGCCGCCGCCCGAACTCTCGTCGGCCAGTGCAAGCTGAACCAGCGGCACTTGTCCCGCAACCGGCTGGGTCAGTGCCGTATCCAGCTCCGCCGCCGCTGCGAGCAGCGTATTGACGCCGGCGAGTGCCGCCTTCTCGGCGTCGCTCTTGGCCTTCGCGAAAGCGTCCGCGTAGCGCGCCTGCGCCCCCCGGCGTGCAGTTGAGAACTCCGTATACAGGTCTATCAGCGCGTTCGCGCGACCTGGGCCAGCCAGGCCGTCGATCCACACAGGCGATTGGAGTTTTTCCGCAAGCGCGCCGGCCACCTTGATCTGCAGCGACATGTTGTTGGGGGCGGCATCAAGATCGGCAATCGCATAGTCCGCACGAAGCAGCCCGACCAGGGAGTCCATCGTACCGACCAGGCCGGCAATCGCATTTACGCTGGTCAGCTGACCCATCATTGCCCGTTGGTCATCTTTATCCAGCGCAGCATTCAGGCTGCGAATAAATGCAGCCAGTCGATCCTTGACGATGGTTGCGTTGGCTGCGCCGGAACGACGGTCCTCGACACTGGTGACCAGAATATCCGCGCCGGAACAGTGGAGTTTGAGCGAATCGGTTACTTTCCCCGTGATTTCCCGGGTCACGGCGGAGGTTGCCTCGGTCAGCGTCCAGTGACCCATCGCCGAGAGCTTCTCCGGCGACCCGATGCTGCCTTCCTTCGCAGTGGCGGCCGCGCCAAAGCGCGCGGTCATGTTGGCCGCCTTGGCGTTGAGCATCCTGGTTTCCGCTTCCAGACGTGCCGTTTCGCGGTCCAGCCGGGCTACCTCAGGGTCAACGGGTGCAGTGTCGGCGCGGACGATGCAATGGCCAAACAGACCAAGCGCGACGATGCCGATGGAAAATGCCTTGCGCATCAAGTCCTCCTCCCGAACAAGCTCGTTCTTCGCTGACATCGTTGCGTCGAGAATCCGACGGCACAGCACGTCCAACGGGACCGGCGTCATGTGTCCGGTCGCAAGCACCGCGCAGATGCGAACCGACTGCTCGGCATGACCTGACGTTACGTGAGTTACTGTTTGTCGCGCAAGGCTCGGCATACCCCGGCGCCGCGCCTTTCCCACCGACTGTCGGCCGCTCGGGCCGGGAGCACTTGTGAGACTTGCTCCCGGCCCGATGACCTGCCGCTTGCCGGCATTGCCTCAAAAACCGCAGCTGCCGTTTTCAAATCCCGCACAGAACAGGGCGTCGGAGGGCACCGATACGCTGTTGATGGCGGCGAAGCCCGGAATCTCGGTGGCGCCGGAGAACTCGAAATCTCCGCCGAATGCGATGTTCTGCTCCACCATTGGATTGCGCACCGCCACTTGAGTCGGGCCGTATCCCACCAGCAGGGCGTACACCGGGGCGTCGAAGCTGGGATTCCAGCCAGGATCTGCCTGTGCCGTCGTCGGCGACAACTTGACCGCGTTGCTGCGATACAGACCGCCTGAATTCAGGAAGCTGCCGCCGGCATAGATCGACCCATCCTGACCCTCCGCCAGAGCGTAGATGGTGTTGAAGTAATTGCCCGCAGGATTCCAGGTGCTCAAAGCGGCCGGCGCGGTGGTGCTGAGTTTGGCCAGACCGCGTCTCGCCACACCTGCGATCGTGCTGAAGAAGCCACCCGCATAGAGCGACTGATCGCTCGCCACGAGCAGTGCGCGCACGGATGAATTGGCGTCGGCAACCCAGTTGCTGTCGACGGCGCCCGTTCCGCTGCCGGAGATCTTGGCGAGCCGGTTGCGTGCCAGCCCACCCATGGTCGCAAAACTGCCGCCCACGTACAGACTGCCGGTGGCGTCTGCGGCGATCGCACTCACACTGCTGCCCGCGTTCGGGTCCCAGATCGGATCAACCGTGCCCGTGGTGAGACTGAGCTTGGCCAGACGGTTGCGCGCCACACTGTTGATACTGGTGAAGCAGCCGCCCACCACCAGACCATCCGGTGCCAGATACAGCGCCGGCCCGCTCGTGCGGCAATTCAGACTGGCATTGAAGCCTGCGTCCGCACTGCCATCGAGGTTGAGCCGTGCGAGGCCGTTCCGATTCAGACCGCCAATGGTCGAAAACACCCCGGATACGTAGCTCTCGCCGGTCGCGCCAACGACGATCGCACCAACCTGACCGTTGGGCGCCGGGTTGTATCCCAGGTCGAACGCCCCGGACGGCGCCACCCGGACCAGATTGCGCATGGTGCTGCCCGGACGCACGAATCCCCCACCGATCAAGGTCGCCCCATCGGGCTGGCGCGCGAGGGCGGTGATCGACGGCTGCCGTGTACTCAGCGGCGATGACAGATTGGCGCCATTCATCGCGTTCAGTCGCGCCAGACCGATGCGCTCCTCGGCGTTGACCTGGGTGAAGAACCCACCGACAAACAAGCTGGCCCCGTTGGCCAGGACCGATGAAACGCTCGAATCGGTCAGTGTCTGGAAGCCGGGATCCGCCGCGCCGCTGGCAGGATTGACTTTGGCAAGACTGCTGCGGGCCAGGCCACCGATGTTCGAAAAGACCCCCGCCGCGTAAAGCCCGCTGGCATCCTGTTCCAGCCAGTAGACGCTGCCGTTGGGGACGGGACCGAAGCTCATGCTTGGCGTGCCGGTTGCATCCAGCCGTGCGAGGAATGGCAGCGCCTGACCGCCGATCTGCGTGAAGTTGCCGCCGACGAAGACATCGCTGCCCGACACCAACAGTGCGCTGACCGTGGCATTGGGCGCCGGGTTCCAGGTCGGCACCACGGTGCCGTCAAGGCCGAGCTTGACCAGATTGGTCCGGTCGCTGCCATTGGCCAGCAGAAAGCTGCCGCCTGCGTAGATGGCGTCGGCAGTCACCTCGAGCTCTGCTATCGATGGGAATGTCGAGGTGTTCGGCACCGCAACCTGGGCGGAGAACCCTGGCACCAGCGCGCCCGTGCTTCCATTCAAGCGAACGATATCTGTGCGGTAGTAGCTGTTACCCGGCGCGGGCACGCTGACGAACCGGGTGCACCCGGGAACATAGAGGTCACCATTGCCGCCCACGGCAATCCGCCCACTGCCGATACAGGTTTCGCCCGGCGCCCAGCCGGCAAGCACCGAACCGTTGGGAGCCAGCTTGGCGAGGTTGCGTCGCAGCGTGGAGCCGATATAGCCGAACGAACCGGTCACGAAGATATTGTCGTTGGCATCCCGAGCCAGTGCGTACGGTGTTCCAATGAGCGCTGGCGCGAAACCGGGGTCGAGGCTGCCGTCCGGAAGGATCTTCGCCAAACCGCGTCGGGTGGCGCTGCCAATCCGGTTGAAGCTGCCGGCGATGATGACGCTGCCATCGCTCAGGCGTACCGAATCGCGGACGGCACCGGCCGAACGCAACTCGATCGAGGTATTCACCGGCGGGTTGGGATTGCTGGCAGCGACGAGATGCGTCTCGGTGCCGATGCTCGCGTTGTACAGGGGTGTGCCGGCGAATCTTGCCGTCAAGGTGCGAGTACCGACGTCACGGCTCACCAACTCACACGAACCACTGCCAGCGGAGTTCAGGTACGCCGTGCATGCATTGCCGCGATCATCGCCGATCTCGATCATGGTGTTGGTCGGCGGTGGCCCCTCGGGACTGCCGACGCTGACACTGACTCGATAATATTGATTCGCCAGCGAGTTCTCCGGGGAATCTTCGGTAATGGTGGTCGTTGTAACCACCGGCGTGGCGTTCAATTCAAAGGCCGCGGCTCCAATGCGCGTGTCGGGTCCGGACAACGCGAAGCTGCCCCCCAGAGTGACCCGAGTGTTGCCTGCCGCAATGGCCAGGACAGCGCCGTTCAGATTGGGCGAGAACAGGTCCGCGACGACACCGGCATGGCTGACGCGTGCAATCTGCGTCCGTGGCTGGCCGCCGATATCGTAGTAATTGCCGCCAACATAGAGCCCGCCCGGCGCATTCTGCAGGGCGTAGACATAAAAGGATTGCAGAAAGGTGTTCCAACTGGGATCGGGCGCCCCGGTGGTGGTCAGGCGCACGAATCCGGGTCGACCCAGGCCGCTGATCGAGGTGAACGTGCCACCGACGTACAGCGTATTGGAGGGACCGATGAGCATCGCCCGCACATCGCTGTTGGCGTCGGCACTGAAACCAGGGTCGACGGTGGCCGCGGCACCCGTGCTCACCTTGGCCAGTCGCATGCGCGCCACGCCATTGATATTGGTGAACGATCCACCCACGAAGATGGACCCGGCACCGTCCAGTGCCAGTGCGCGAACAACGTCATTGGCGTTCGGATTCCAGGCATCCAGCACGCCGCTGGTGCGCGCCACCCGGGCGATGCGATTGCACACCTGA
>Ga0138256_10007148_pt1 | contig 11797 bp, 5 predicted proteins | sample KNB2016incub_MG_FD_105486 | JGI IMG/M metagenome (GOLD analysis project Ga0138256, IMG submission 105486) | Active sludge microbial communities from wastewater in Klosterneuburg, Austria - KNB2014incub_MG | ecosystem: Engineered > WWTP > Activated sludge > Unclassified | place: Austria...
AAGCCTACGGGTCGTTCGGAAATCTCAAAGAGATGCTCGCCCATGTCCTCGCAAACATCGGGAAAGAATTCAAAATCTGCTTCCAATAATTATATGCCGTTATTTGTGCGCGGGTGCTTATATCACCGTGCTGGGGGAGCCGGCGATTAAGATGCTGCGCTATCAGCAGCAATATTCCTTCTTCGACCAAGCCAAGTTGAATACCGCGATCCGCTTCATCAACCTCAGCCAGGTTGTGTTGGAGAAAGACCTCGACGCGGTCATGGCGGAGATCGTCCGCGAGGTCGAGGCAATCAATCCCAGCTTCGTCCTGGTGGACTCGTTCCGCACAGTCGTGCGCAAGGCCCAAGCCTCCGTTAGCGATGTGGAGCTGCAAGGGTTCATCCAGCGCTTAGCCCTGCACTTGGCGAGTTGGCAGGCGACCACGTTCCTGATCGGGGAATACGTCGATGCAGAGATTCGCGACAATCCTGTCTTCACCGTGGCCGACGGACTCTTCTGGCTCTCCCAGCAGGCGGAGCGAAACTCCATCGTGCGGAAGTTGCAGATCGTGAAGCTGCGCGGGCAATACTCCGTGCCCGGTTTGCACACCATGCGCATTACCGAGGAGGGGCTGCAAACTTTCCCGCGAACCTTCGGACTTAACGAAAAATCCGACAAGGGCAAAAGCCAGCGGCGTCTATCGACCGGCATCGCTAAGTTCGATGAGCTTCTGCATGGCGGCATCTTCGAAGGCGACAGTCTGCTGATGGCCGGGCCTTCCGGCTCGGGCAAGTCGGTGCTGGGCACGCAGTTCATCGCCGAGGGCCTCAAGCAGGGCGAACCGGGCATCGTCGCCATCTTTGAGGAGCAGCCCGATCAGTACGTGCGCCGGGCTGCCTCGTTCGGCTTCGACTTCGTCACGCCGCAAAAGAATGGCAAACTCGAAATCACCTATCTTCGCCCGCTGGACCTGTCGGTGGATGAAACCGTGCATGAGATCGTGGCCACGGTCAAGAAGATTGGGGCCAGGCGGCTGGTCATCGACTCGCTGGTAGGCTTCGAGATGGCGCTGGCACCCGCCTTCCGCACCGATTTTCGCGAGTCGCTGTATCGCATGATCGGCGCACTGACCCGGCTGGGCGTGACGATCATCAGCACCGTCGAGATCGAAGAGGACTTCACCTCGATGGGCCTCTCGAACTTCGCCATCTCGTTCCTGTCGGACGACATCGTGCGTCTGCGCTACGTTTCGATCAACGGTCAACTCCGCCGAATGCTGCTGGTGGTCAAGATGCGCGGCGGCCCGCACAGCATCGACATGCACGAATATCAGGTCACCGACAAAGGCATTGTCATCGGCGAACCGTTGCGCGGCTACCGTGGTCTCACCACCGGCATCCCCGGGCCATGGAACGTCGAATCGATGGAGATCCAAGAGCCGCCGGTCGAGTCAGCAACATAACTAAGGATCGCTCGATAAATAACTGTCCAATATGAAATGAGCGGAAAGGCGCTAGCCGCCGGTATGCTGCAGTCTCTATCACCGGCGGCTAGCGCCTTGCCGCTCACTTATTGATCGAGCGATCCTAGAGGAATAGATCATGCGTGATGAAACAGGAGCAGTCGCGGCAGAACCGACGTTCGAGCTTCCCCACCTCTGCCGGTACTTTTCCGAGCTTTCTCCCCAGCCGATGGTTGCTGTTGAGGGAACGACGTACATCGTGCGTTGTGTCAACGACGCCTTTGCACGCCTGGTCGGGAAAAACAAGATGGATCTGCTTGGACGTCCCTTCGCCGAGGCCGTGCCGGAAGGGGCGAACAATGGATGCGTGGCGCTGCTAAACCGGGTGTTTAGCACGGGAACGGCTGAGAATTTAGTGGAGCAACACCATCGCCAAACTCCACCTGCTTACTGGTCTTATGTGGTCTGGGCAATACTCGGTTTGGACGATCACCCGGCTGGCGTCATCATCCAGGTGACGGACGTGACGGAGACTGCGATCTTTCGACGGCAAGTGACGGACATGAACCAGGCTCTTGTCCTCTCTTCAGTCCGACAACACGAACTCACGGAAGCGGCGGAGGCGTCCGAAGTCAAGTATCGGCGGCTGTGCGAGATTTCTCAGGAGCAGGCGGCAGCGTTGGCCGACATGGACCACCGCAAAGATGAATTTTTGGCGATGCTCGGCCATGAACTGCGCAATCCTCTCGCCCCTATCCTCAACGCAGCCCTGCTCCTTCGCATGCACAGCAACCGCAATCGCCTGCAAGGCAGCGAGGATCCAGTCCTCCATCAATCGGTCAATATCATCGAGCGTCAGGTGGGACAACTGGCACATCTCGTTGATGACCTGCTCGAGGTGTCTCGCATAAACACGGGCAGGATTCAGCTCCACCAGGAACGGATCGCCGTGGCCGGCGTCGTGGAACATGCGGTGGCGACGGTCCGCCCGCTGATCGACCAGCGCAAGCATGAACTGACGGTATCGTTGCCGACGCAAGCGATCTGGCTGGTTGCTGACGCTGCTCGGCTGGAACAGGTGGTGGTGAACCTGCTCACCAACGCCGCCAAATACACCGACGAAGGTGGTCACATCTGGGTGACTCTCCAACAAGAGAGCGTTGCGGCGGTGCTGCGCGTGCAGGACACGGGCGTCGGCATCGCTCCCGAAATCCTGCCCCGCATCTTCGACCTGTTCACGCAGGCCGAACGCACCCTGGACCGCTCGCAAGGCGGGTTAGGCATCGGACTGGCGTTGGTGCAACGGCTCGTGGAATTGCACGGTGGAACGGTCGAAGTGACCAGTACCTTGGGGCAAGGCAGCGAGTTCATCGTTAGATTGCCGATAGCCGAGAGCCAATTGCCGATGGAAGCCAAGGCAGACGATGCCAACCGAAAACCGGCAATCGAAAATCGAAAATCCCTCCGGGTCTTGGTGGTGGATGACAACGTGGACACCGTGACGACATTGGAAATGCTGCTGCGAGAATCCGGTTATGACGTGCGGACTGCATACGAGGGGTCAACGGTCCTCGAAGCGGCACTCGACTACCGACCTAACGTTGTGCTGCTGGACATAGGTTTGCCGGGAATGAATGGTTACGAAGTAGCGAAGCAGATTCGTCAGCAGCCTGCTCTCAAAAACGTCGTTTTGGTCGCCACGACGGGCTATGGCCAAGAGTCCGATCGAAAGCGCTCGCAGGAGGCAGGCTTTGATTATCACCTGGTCAAGCCCGTCGAACTTGCCACCCTTGAGAAGCTGTTAGCAGCAACTGCCGCATCGTCGCCATCTTTGGAATACTCAAATCCAACCGGAGCTTCATTGCGAGTGCTGGTTGTGGATGATATGAGGGATACAACTCTCATACTCCGGACACTGCTGAATGCGGCTGGGCATGATGTTCGGACCGCTTCTGACGGCCCAAGCGCATTCGCAACGGCCCTCGAATACCGGCCTGACGTTGCACTACTGGACATCAGCTTACCGGGAATGAGTGGTCTTGAGTTAGCGAAGCGAATTCGCCAGCAGTCAACGCTCAAGGACATCGTATTGGTCGCCATGACCGGGTACGGGGACGACGCTGATCGCCAGCGTTCGATTGACGCAGGATTCGATCATCATTTGGTCAAGCCCGCTGACATCAGGATTGTGCTGAAAATCCTGGCGACCGTCTCGGTGTCGCCGACTCCATGAAAACCCAGGGAGAAATCGAGGCTGCCATCTGCAAAGGGATCAGCCGCTTTGAGCAGGAATACAGAGGCCGAGGCCCCAAGGATATTCACGCCTACCTGATCGGCGATCTCCTGGTCGTCCGCCTTGAAGGTGTGTTGACCACACCCGAACTGCTGCTGGCGAAGTCTCCCCCGCGCGGCAGAGGAAGGGACTTGCTCAAGCAAGTACGGACTCATCTGATCGAACTGGCGAAGCCGCTCCTGCAAGAGATGGTCAAGGAGATTACCGGCGTCAAGGTGGTGAGCCTGCACCACGACATCAGCACCGTGACTGGCGAAGCGATCGTTGTCTTCACCCTGGCCGAGTCGCCCTGTTGCCGGGAAGCGAAAAAAAATAGCATTCGACGTCGAATCTGTCGTCGCAATTTTTCGCTGCGTCGGTCGCCCAGACCGAGGTAGTTTCGTGGAAATCGGCTTCACGGTTCGACCAACTAAACCGACGCGGTTTTCGGCGATTGCCAGAATGAAAGTCTTTGAGCAGTATTGCGTCAATTAATCGCGAACGCCGACTTTGTTGGCGGGTTGTGCAGCTCCGCTGCGGAGTTCTAATGAGGAGTGCGGCGGCGGTGTCGATGGTCGAACGAAGCGAAGGCGAAATGGAGGCCTCGACCGGGGGCAGGTTTGCGAGGTCCTCCGTGACCGCAGTCGGATCTGCCCCCGGTCGCGGACGATAGTCCATCGACACGCCGCCCTCGTTGAAGGGCTGCGTCTGGCTCCGCCAAGCCGTGGCAGGGGTGCCTTTCAGGCGGGTTTTCGGTGTTCAGTTTTCAGTGTTCGGAAAGAGCCGAAAGAGTTTTCAATGTTCAGGAGGAGTCAGAAACCTCCGCCTCGCCGTTGGCTCGGGTTAATCGATTGGGTTTGATTGCCGCTCAAGTTCGTTGAGGCAGGCGAGTTCTACGAGCGGGTCGTCGTCGCGGTGTTTGTCCATGCGTTGCTGGACGAATGTGTCGGCAGTGCCGTAAACTGCGGCTCGGATGGATTGCTGTTCTTCGGCTGACAATTGATTCCATTGTTCACGAAGCTGTTGTTTGCGAATTGTCTGAGCCTGCAGTTTTCGATGTTCGCGTTCGTCGGCACCAGAACTTTGTGCCGAGTCGATGGCGTTCGCTTCTGATGATGTCGGTGTTTTTCGGTTGGATGATTTGCTCGCGGATTTGACGGCGTCGGGCCAGTAGAGCAACGTGGCTCCGAATGCTCGGGGTTCCGGGAATTGGCGTTTCATGTGGCGGATGACGACCGGCAACGTCTTTGTGACGATCTCCTCTGAATACCGGCGGATCAGATCTTCGGCCTGCTTGAGTTTTAGCGATGAGGGTGAATGATCGGAGATGCCGCTCCTTGATCTTGCCAATGTGCTCGGTTTCGGCGATGCCCAAATGACCGGTGAACGCCAGCAAGTCCATTTCAAACTGTGGCTGAGGAACGACGAAAAGGGACGACGAAAAGGGGAAGCGTACCAAGGGACGCAGCTCATTGTTTCGCGACGAAGAGCATTGTTTCGGCGGGTTGGGTTTGCTAGAGTGTGGTGATGCCACGACGACCGCGAAAATGCCCAGCGGGAACTGGCTTTCATGTGATCAATTGAGCGCTTGCGCGATTGACCTTGTTTGAAAAGGAAAGTGACTAAGACTGGAAATACGGAAGCCTGTGGCGCAGCATGTCTGGAAAAGCAGAATCTCGCGAGTTGCTGAGTGAATGGCCAATTCCTCAACCACGGACCTGGGTTGCGATGGTGAATCTCGCCCAAAGCGAAGCCGAAGAAAAGGCCATTCGAAAATGCTTGAAAAAGGGTCAACCCTATGGAAGTGGCCTGTTCGTTTCCCAGTCCTCCAACAATAGGCAAATGCGATGAAGGCCAGAACCTCGTTTGTTTCTCAGTTTATGGCAACTACACAACCGCACCGCTTTGCAGTCATTCTATTTTTCCTGCTACCCATACTGTTCCCGAGTTGGGTGGCGGGTGCGAATGAGGTCGTCATCAAGAAAGTGATCACCGATTCGGCACTCGGCCGGAATTTGCTTGTCGAAGGTGCGTGGCGAAAATACGAACAGGGATTCGACTTCCAGGACGACACGTTTGTTTGCGACAATGGCGATGCAAAAAATGTCGCGCGCGGGGCAACGCAATCGATCGTGCTCGACCAAACTCGGCCCGATCCGATCATTGCATCGGTCGAAAGTCGCTGTGAAGGTGTAGAAGGTTCGGCCAATACCGACTACTCGCTCTACCTCGATCTGGTCTATACAGACGGAACAACGCAGTGGGGACAGACCGCTCTGTTCGACGGCGATACCCATGACTGGCAACGGCGCGAAGTGGTCATCCTGCCCAACAAACCCGTTCGGCAAGTATCCGTATATCTGCTGCTGAGAAACCGACCCGGTAAAGCCTGGTTCCGCAACCCTCGCCTGGGAGTAGTGAAAGCTGACGCAGGGAGTGCGATTTTCGATGGTGTGCCCGTCCAGGTTGTACAGCGTCCCACTGCGGGCTTTCAAGTCCGCGACGTAGCCATGAATTCGGACTTCGTGCAGATTGAGCACAGTGCGCTGGGGCTCGAACTCAAGCACTCGAAGACTTCTCAAATGGACGCTGAGTTCTTTGATGTCACTCTGACCAACACCACCGGCAAGGATCGTGCAGTCACGTTAGTCTATTCCCTACCCATCGATTCATCCGACGCCACCTGGTTGGAAGACCCACGACGTAGCGAACCGGTTCAAACGGGACGCGAATACAGCAGTACCGCACAGTTTCATCTGGGGGCAGGCGGACGAATCTCGCGTTATCCATTTGCCGCCGTAGCCACCCAGACTCGCGGAGCGGGACTGGGAATCGACATGGCTTATCCTGCGGTCTACCGAGCCGCCTACAACTCGGGTACGAACGAGTTGTTTGTGGCCATGGATCTGGGACTGACCGCAGAAAAGCCAACTGCGACCCTGCGCCTGGTCAACTTTGAGTTCGATCCGCAATGGGGATTTCGCTCGGCCCTCGATGTCTACTACCAAACATTCCCAGAGAACTTTCGTTGTCGTACGCCGGAACAAGGGCTATGGATGCCGTTCGCCAACATCAGCCGAGTCGAAGGCTGGGAGGATTTCGGCTTCCAATTCAAAGAGGGTGACGACGAAACGCAATGGGATGACCAGCACCACATCACCACCTTTCGCTATACCGAACCGTTGACCTGGTGGATGTCCATGCCAGTGGCTATGCCGCGCACCATGGCGGCAGCCATTGCCGAGGCGAAGCGTTTAGCGGATCAAGAGAAATCCCCTCAAGCACTGGCATTGCAGACCAGTGGCTTTGCCGACGCGGCCGGCCAGCCGATCGCACAACTGCTCGACACCCCTTGGTCCAACGGGGCCGTGTGGAGCATGAACGACATGCCTGGAATTAAAGGGGAGTACACCGGTTTTAATATCAAGTGGAACCCAACCATTCGGGAAAACTTTTATGGTAACGATACCAATGGCCGTTTGGACGGTGAGTACATCGACTCCAGCGAAGGATACGTGACGGCGGAGCTCGACTTTCGCCGCGGACATTTCGCCGCTGCGGACACGCCACTCACCTTCTCGATGAACGACTATCGGCCGGCCATCTTTCGCGGTTTGATTTCTTACGAGTACGTTCGCGGCATCACCCGGGACATGCGCAAACTCGATCGTTTGATGATGGCTAACAGCACTCCGGATCGACTCTGTTGGTTCGCACCGTTGCTCGATGTGTTGGGCACGGAGACCGATTGGCATCGCTCTGGCCAGTGGCAGCCGATGTCCGACGCAGACCTGCTCTACCGCCGAGCTCTCTGCAAAGGCAAGCCGTTTTGTTTTCTGATGAACAGCGATTTCGATACATTCAGTCACGAGCTTGTCCAGCGATACATGCAGCGTTGTTTGGCCTACGGCATGTTCCCCGGTTTCTTTAGCCACAATGCATCTGAAGGACACTACTTCTCGCGGCCCGAGCTATACAACCGAGATCGCGATTTGTTCAAGAAGTTCGTTCCGCTTTGCAAGTTGGTTGCCGAAGCTGGCTGGGAGCCGGTCACACTTGCTCGGTCGAATCAGTCCAGGGTTTATATCGAGCGTTTTGGCGAGCGGTATTTGACGGTCTTCAATGATAGTTCGCAGGAGCAGGATGTTGTCATTGAACTCGACGCTGCCTTTCCCCATCCACCATCGGGTTCCACCGCCGAGTTGGTAAGTGGCCAGCAGGTCCAGTGGACGAATCGCAGCGCCACGTTAACTCTACCCCCAGAAGCAGCCGCCGTATTAGATTTCGCCCGTTAAGCAGGTGGAGTAAGCTTCCGGTCGTAATCGACTATGCTCCGCAGGTTGGCAGCGGTCAGTTTATCGCCAGCATGGACGCTGATATGGACTTGGGCTGGCTGGACTGGATTGGGATTGCGGCGATCGGCGTTGGGGTTGTCGTTTCACTGCGAAATCGCGAACGAAAACCGCAGTTCGTAAGGGGCCAGCGACGTTTGCTTCCATTGAATCCAGAGAAGAATCAAAGAGGCCTGCCCCCTGATGCTCGACGGAAGGACTCTGTGAAATTTATGACAAGAAAGACCACATTGTGGCTCCTGGCATCCTTGCTGACGAGCACCGGAGGTGCGACCGACGCCAGCGACAGCGCACCTTTCATACCGCTGGATTTGATGCGGGGGACATCGCCTGTCGTGGACGACCCCATTGGCGCTCGTTCGTCTCTCGGGCTGACGCTGTGGCACATGGGCCACGATGCGGATCAAATCAGCGGCTTCCATGAGTTCCTGCGAAAACACGACATTCAGCCGGAATCACTGGTGCCCGCCGGTGTCAAATTGCCCAATACTGTGTCGCGTATTCTGATCGAGCCCGAACGCCTGCCCGCCGATCAAATGAACGGCTGGGCGGCCCGCGAAGGGTATCTGGTCAGCGGCGCGTGGGATGCCGGGCCGAGCGTGGATCTGCCACTGCATGTCGAGCGAGCCGGTCTCTACACTGGATGGGTGCGATTTTTCGGCAGTTCCGCAGGCACCGGTGTCACTGGTTTACGGATCTATCGCGCCGGGCACGAAGCCGCCGGTCCGATCGTCAACGACGAAATCTACGATTACGCGGTCGAGATGGACGGCAAGAACTGGAAGCATTTCATGGTCGATCTGGTGCCCGGCGATTACATTCTTCGTCTAAGCCACGTCACGCGCTTGTGGCACGCGGGAAAAGCGCCGGCGGGCTATGCAGATCGCTCGATCGACCTGCTGTATTTCACCGATGAAATCTGGGAAGACGCGCCATCCGATGCGACGTTGCAAACCCTGCGTGATGCAGGCGCGCCAGCCGATTTGCAAATGTCAGCACAGCCCGCGCTTGATGCCAGAGGAGAAGAGCGGCGGCGACTCTGGCAGGTGCGTCCGCTTTCCTGGGAAGATTCTCAAACCCAGCCGCGCTTGTTTGCACTCAGCCGCGAGTACTGGAGGCAGCAAATAGACGCACTCGGCAATAAGGATTACGGCACGGAAGTTCCCGATTATCGCGTTCCGGAGCGTCAGATCGTGTTCGATGACGACTGGAATCTGGTGGCGAATCCAGTGCAGATTCGTCGGCGCATCGACGCCTTGAACAGCGACATCCTCACCAGGCCGTCGCCGCATTTTTCATATTGGCTGCAAGCAGGCGACTTTCAGAAGTTTGAAGCCGAATGGGCACGTTACGGCACCGGGATGATTGCGACTTATGGCGATTTCAATGGCTCGGCGAGCACTGATTTTCCGGTGGACCAGCCGGGCGAGTACACCGTGTGGGCGCATTTCCGCCTACTGAACGCTTACTATGCGCCGTGGCGCGTCACGGCCACCAATCCTGCTGGCGAGAAACTGTCCTGGGATCACGATGCGAAAGAATATCCGAGCGAATGGCAGAAAATCGGCGTGTTGAAGATGGATCGAGTCGGCATCGTGCATTTCGAAATTGATCCGTTGGGTTTTCAGAATCCGGGCACCTATCGCATCATCTACGATTTCCTGCTGACAACCGACGCCGATTACGTGCCGCAGGGCGACGTTCGGCCCCCCTTGAATCTGTCGCAATACAACGCGCGGGCACATGCTTCGGGCGCGACCGGTAAAGATGCGTACCTGATATGGATTTTCGACAACGCCTACACGCCGCTCGTGCAGGAGGTCGGCAGCGACAACTCATGGCCGCTGCCGACGGTGCAAGCGTTGGTTGTGAAAGAGCCGATCGTGCCTTCCATCACCAGGAAACTGGTGATGCCCTCATGCACGCAGCGCGCGGTGCAAATCGGGCTACGAAGCCTGCGCGACAAACCGATCAAGCTGCACGTGGGCTGTGGTGATTTGAAGGGCGCGGAAGGCGATTTTCCTGGCAAGGTCAGTTGGCGCGTGGTCGGCTTCGTGCCACAGAACGAATCTACGCGAGATTTTCACGACCAAGCCGTGGATGTGGTACACGACGCCCGACTTGTGGGACAAGAGCCCCGATTGGCCCAACCAGATCTATAGCCAGATTCGCGAAGCTCCGGGACAACCCGGCGAAATCCTGGGCACGTTGTTTTTCGCGTATTACTATCCGTTCCGCGACGCCTGGGACGCCGGTCACGAATTTATCAACGATGCGGGCGTAACCGTGCTTCCTTCGCGTCATGGCCCGGTTGCCACGCGTGCGTGGGAAGCCATCCGTGAGGGGATTCAGGATGCTGATCTGGCCCAGGCCGTAAAAGAAACCATCGGTATGCCGATCACCGACGAGGCGATCAATACCATGTTGATGGAAAGTCCGCCCGCCGAGCTGTTGCAAAGACTGGGCGCGCCGGCTGGAACTGTGGCTCCTTAAACACGATTCCAGGCTGTCGATTTAGTGAGCGGCAGTAAAGGAATTACCAATTCCCCAAGCTGCGGCCCGACAACCATTTGCCATCGATCATGCTGAAGGATGCAGATCTGGGACAGATCTGCCTACGTTGTAGTCCGACTTGGCTTAAGTGTGATTCCTTCGATAGGGCGACATCTTTGTGGTAGACTTGATTCTGCTGCTCGCCTTACTTGCAAACTTCGCGATCCACAGACTCACTTAGATCGTGCGTTTCAAAAGCTCCAGGGCGAACCCTGCCAAGTCGCTCGCTGCGGATCGTGAAAAAGGAGGCAAATCGAGAATGCGCGGCACGGTGGTCGCCGCGTACTCGCCCGCTTCATAGGCTCGGGGATCTGCGAGGTAGCCGATCAGGTCGTCGGTATATCCCACGACGATCGTCTTTTCCAGCGGCGAATCTCGGCGGATTCGCAGTCCGTAAAAGCTGTACAGTTCGCTCGAATGAAACAGCAGGCCAAGCTCCCCAAGACGTAGCGCTGATGCCGGGGTCGCGTGGGTCACTTTCGAGAGATCCCTGTTCTTCGCCGATTCGTACCAGGACTTGGCGAACAACGCATCGACCCATTCGCCCGAATTGCACTTTTCGGGATGTTCGCGGTACCGCTGAATTTGATCGCGGAACAATTCGATGTCCAGCATCGCTGCAAAATCGTCCGTAATCAGCCGCATTTCGCCTACCGCGATTCGCGCACTGGCACTGATCGCCGCCTCGATGCCCTTCGCGATTGCTTGCGCCGTTGGCTCGGCTTGACCGATCCACAGCTTGCCATCGCCAGGGTTGACGTCCCCTGCATGGCCTTGCAAATACGCCGGAGTAACGCCGTGTTTTTCGCGCACCAGGTTGGCAACCAGGCCAACCCAATCCGGTCCCGCCTCGCCATCACCATAGCAGACCGGATGGCAAGCGAAGTGATACCACAGCACGTCGGGTTTGCCGGAGCGCTCGAATCGCAGGACGTGCAGCATGGTGTCCAGCCAGCGGTCCGCATCGGTCGATTCCGGAGTGAATTCGCGATCGGTTTTCCAGCTCGAACTGGTGCGGTTGAAGTTCCCTCCCTCGACATTGCTCTGGCCCACGTAAAGTGCGGCGGGCGAAATATCCTGTTGGGCCTTCTGCACAGCGGAGACGACTTTGCCCAGCGTCTCCTGCTGATAGTCCTGCGGGATCGCACCCCATTGCCTCAGAAAGAAAAATGCCGG
>Ga0138256_10007149_pt1 | contig 11797 bp, 10 predicted proteins | sample KNB2016incub_MG_FD_105486 | JGI IMG/M metagenome (GOLD analysis project Ga0138256, IMG submission 105486) | Active sludge microbial communities from wastewater in Klosterneuburg, Austria - KNB2014incub_MG | ecosystem: Engineered > WWTP > Activated sludge > Unclassified | place: Austria...
AAAGATGCAAGGCTGATTGTCCATATACATTACGGTCCAACAGGTCGTCCTCAAACAGATTCATCGAGCATACGACTTTATTTCGCTGATAAAAAAACGAAACAACCTATTGCCACCATTCCACTGATTAATCCGCATACGCTCCTTGGTGATTCGTTGTTTATTCCAGCGAATACCAAAAAGACATTTCATGCTACCTATACACTTCCTTATGAAATTCAATTGATGAGCCTCATGCCCCAGGCCAATCTCTTTTGCCGGTCGTGGGAGGTGTATGCAATACTCCCGGGTCGAAGAGAGCCATTAAAGCTTCTCAAAATAAAGGACTGGAACATTAATTGGAAACAAACATATCATTTAGCCGAGCCGGAAATCCTACCAAAGGGAACAGTGGTACACGCTATGGCAGAGTATGACAGTACCCTTGACAACCCATGCAATCCATCGGACAAACCAGTTTCTGTTTCCTGGGGCGCCCATTTGTTTCGTGAATTATTTTATGTTCATTTTGAGTTTACTACGCCGACCTTTTCCGAGGCGAAGGTGCAGGTCTTGATGGCACCGGTGACAAGTGATTCCCGGCTGAAAGCACAATTGATATTGGACAAAACGTATGACTACGAAATGCGTATCAGCTCACCGCTCCTGGAGGACAACCTGATCATCAGACATGAAAAACTAAAAAAGGGAAACCACTCTTTTGTGCAGGACATCAGTCCATTACCTGGAGGTAACTATTCATTGCAAGTAGTTGACAAGCATCAAAATATAGTAGCGGAAAAAATATTTGTCAAGCTGCCGGATAAAGGAATGTAATTTTCAATTCAGTCGAAGAGACTAGCCCAAGCCATTCCTTCTCTCAAGTGACCGGGTTTAATACGCATCACTTTTCACTCTTCACTCTTCGCTTTTCACTACTTTTGCGCTATTGGTCCCGTAGTACAACGGATAGTATGTAGGTTTCCGGAACCTAAGATTGGGGTTCGATCCCCCGCGGGACTACAAATAAAAAAGACTGCCGATCTCGGCAGTCTTTTTTATTGCTATTGGAGTTAAATTAAAACTTGTATCCAAATGATAATCCAGCGTAATAGGGGATAAAGTCACCATTTCCAAAAATAGGGCACATAAATGCCCTGAAGGTAAATCCTCCATCTAGCGGCTGTAATCGATAGCCGAAAACCAAGTGACCAAATAATTCAGAAAACGTTCCATCACCATCACTGGTTCCAAAAACGGGAGTCACTCCTCCTCCTATTTCAAAATAGTGCCTGGAATCCTTACCCAAAAGGTAATTGAGACCTACAGGAAGAAAAACAACACCTTCTCCATCGATGCTTAATCCTCCGACGCCTATGCGTCCGCCTATTCCTCCTTCTTTGCCTGAAAAACGTGTATCGTAATTAAAGGAAGCAATCCCGGGCCCACCAATCTCAAAATAAACGGATTGTGCAGATTGTGCAGAAGCAAAATGAAAAGCCGCTATGGCTAATGTGAACATTAAAATAATTTTTTTTATATGGTTTGTTCGTTGAGTTTACAAATTTCAATAATGCAATTTTAAGTCCTGTGCATCCTGAGCCAAAGAAATCCTTCCTTTGGCCTATCACCTTTTTTTGGAATCACCTAAAGATAGGATATTATGTTTAGTCCTCCGGATTCATTCACCCATTTAAAATGTTTTCAGGAAAACGATTAAGACCAACTTTTTTCTAAAGCCGGAATTGTTTTTAACATATTTTTAATGTAGCCTGTTAGACACTTGTTAATGTTTTATCTTGTACCAGATTTGTTCAACATACTTTCTTGTTATGAAAATTACCTCCAATTTCGACAGCGGCAACATTGAACTCGTGCGTCTCGATGAAGCCAAAAATGACATCCAGTTGAAAATCCGCAAGGATACCAATTCTGATTTTTTACAATGGTTTCATTTCAGGCTCACCGGGGCTGAAAATAAAAACTGCCTACTTTCTATTGTCAACGCAGGAAAAACTTCATATCCACGTGGCTGGCTGAACTATAACGTTTGTGCTTCCTATGACCGGCAGGAATGGTTTCGCGTGCCAACAACATTCTCTAAAGGCGCGCTAAAATTTCATCTCAAACCAAAATACAATTCTGTTTATTTCGCGTATTTCGCTCCCTATTCGTATGAGCGCCACCTGGATCTAATTCACCAGGCACAATTATCAGAAGATGTCACCATGGAGGTGGTTGGCAAAACTTTTCTTGGACGTGATATTGAAATGCTCATCATTGGCAAGCCTCGGCGCAATAAAAAGAAAATCTGGGTCATTGCACGTCAGCATCCCGGTGAGCCGATGGCGGAGTGGTTTATCGAAGGGTTCCTGGCCCGCTTGTTGGATACTGATGATGTTGTATCACGGAAGTTATTGGAAGATGCCGTGTTTTATGTCGTGCCCAACATGAATATTGATGGCTCTATTGCAGGCAATTTACGCTCCAGCGCTTCCGGCGCAAATCTCAATCGGGAATGGCAGCGGCCTTCTAAAAAATATAGTCCTGAAGTGTTTTATGTCCGCAACCGAATGGATGAGACAGGTGTGCATCTGTTATTGGATGTACATGGTGACGAAGAAATTCCTTATAATTTTATTGCAGCGTCTGAAGGTATCCCTGATTACAATGAATACCTGGCCTATATGGAAAACCAGTTTATTGAACACTGGATGGACACCTGCCCCGATTTTCAGAATACGCACAAATATCCGCTTGACAAATTTGGTGCCGCCAATATGACGCTTTGCAGCAACCAGATTGCTCACCGATTTGGTTGCCTGTCCCTCACAATCGAAATGCCCTTTAAAGACAATGCTGATTTTCCTGACAAACAATTTGGATGGTCAGATATGCGCTCCCGTTTCCTGGGCGCATCAGTCTTGAATCCAATACTTTATGTCTTGGATGATCTGTAGAGAATTCAAAAGATGTATTGGTATAAAATAATGTAGGGGTTCAAAATTTTGAACCCCTACATTATTTTATACGTGGCGTATGCATAAAATTAAAACCTTCGCCTTAGCCTCAGCCTTAGCCTATTTTTCTGTACTCAACACCATCTTCAAATTCAGCTTGGCCGCAATCGACATGACATCGACAAGGTCCTGAACGGTCAGTGATTTTGATATGCGAAGTACTACAGTAGGGTCTTCATTTCGCTTGACGGCATCGGCCAGGGCTCCTTCAAGCATTTCAGCAGGAACTTCATTGGAGTTGACATAATATCTCAAGTCATCCGTGACCGTTAGCGTCAATGGTTGCTTGGCCATCTGGGTAGTTGTATCTGATTTTGGCAGAAGGATCTTAATGATGTTGGCATTGGACATCGTCGCGATGATCAAGAAAAACAACAACAGGAAGAACATGATGTCGTTCATCGCCGACATCGCATCTTCGTCGTGGAAGGGCCTTCTTTTTCGGATCTCCATCATATTATCTTACCGGTTTTTGCAGCCCCTTGATAAATTCCAATACTTCTTTTTGCAGTCGCAAAGAGAAATGATCGATCTTGGTCAACAAATAATTGTATCCCATAAAGGCAACCACGCCCACCACCAATCCGGTGGCAGAAGAAATCATCTTCTGGTATAAACCCGCAGAGATGGTCCCTATAGAAATATCCGCCGTCTGTGAGATGTTGTAAAAGATCATGATAACCCCCAGGATTGTCCCGATAAATCCAAGACGTGGTGCAATACCGGATACCATACTGATGTAGCCCATCTTGCTTTCCATTTCACCCATTTCAATATTGGATTGAACCGTAAGGGCTTTCTCAATGTATTCAATTGGCTTGCCTATCTGTGATACACCGGCCTTGACTACATTACCAAGGGAGCTGTTGGCCTGGTCACATAATAAATTAGCTGAGTCAAATTGCCCCAAGGATACTTTGTCGAGAACACTGTTGACAAGGTTGTGATCAATCTTGGACCGCTCCCGGATAAACAAGTATTTGCTGATGATAAATGCGATCGATATCAATGAAAGAATGATCAATGGTATCATCACCGGGCCTCCTTTAAAAAGGATGTCAATCAAGCGAATGCTCTCTTCAGTAGGTACGGCAGTTGGATCTGCAACGGTAGCAGTTGCCTGCAAGAAAAATCCTATCATGTTTTGTTATTTGATGCTTTTAGATGTAAAAGTAGAAATACACTACAAAGGAAAGAATTTTTATATGAAAAATACAAATTATGTTTAAATCGCTGATTTTCAATCAAGTATTGTTCTTTGTTAGCAAAATCAGGCCATAATTTAAAGCGTATGCAATGAATAACGTATCCGGATGCTCATCTCGTATAAACCTCCAATTTACTTGTGCAACCATGAATCAAAACCTTGAGAGGTACGGACAGGACGCGTCCTGTCCGTACCTCTCAAGGTTTTGGTTCATTCTTCACTTTTCACTTTTCACTTGGTTGCTGAGCTGTCGCACATGGATGAGCGTTAGCAGGTCGAAGCATCATTTTTCATTTAACAACCTGCATCCCGATCGCACAATGCAAACACTTCCGCATATCACAATAGTTTTTCTTGAGATGAAGCAACGCTTGTGATTGCCCTGCATCCTCCACAAACCACCCACAATGTTTCCAACCTGACACAATAGCATTTTCTTCTGCAGGTAATGATTCCAAAAGTCGGATTGCTTCATCTTTCATTTCTGATTTGCCCTGGTGCTTACCATACAAAAACATCATGGGCGCCACGACATTGATCACCAATGTTGTTGCTGTATTCTTTCCTAGCCGTTTTGTAACCACTGGAGTAGATGTAGTAAAATGATAATGATCATCCCAAAATGCATGTTCAGGTTTGACCATAAAAAGAGCAATCCATTCGTCAGCAGATACTTGATTCTCCATAAGGGAAATAAAATGCTGCGTATCTGCAATGATCTTTGAAAGCTGCGCTATCCGGACCGTAGGAAAATGCGGTGGACGCATCCGCATAAATTTCCAATGCAGGGAAGGCATTGGTTGAAGGGCATGTTTCTTTTTTAGAAAATCAAATTCCTTTTTCAACTGCATTACATAAGGTGTGTTGATTTCTTTTCCCAACATACCAGCAGAACCAAACAAGATAGCTTCTATCTGATCTGTTCTGTTCTGGTGTTTTCGTAATAGGTTAAGAGGCGTCCTGGTGCTTAGCACTTCCATGGCATCGCTGTTGGCCGGTGCGCCCAATTGTCTGGCCAGCATCACAAAAAATGTTTGTTCCCAGTTATACTGACATCGTTCGAGCAGCTTGACGATGTATTCCGTTTTGTGTTCCAGTCTTTCTGCTTTCATCCGTTCCAGCCAGGTAGTACGAATGATACTGCTCACCTGAAGTAATGAAGAAGCGCAGGGTACCCATTCCTTGTTGTTCATGAGATGCCGATACCGTTCGAGCATTGCTATATCCACACGATGTACTAATTCGATACAGGGCACACGATATCCGTCACTGGTCATTGCGGGTTGGTCTTCTTCCCATACGACGTGGAGTATGACGTTGTTGTAATGCGTATCGCGCTCATGTTGGTGTAGGAACCATGCAGAACTTCTTATGTGGATTTCTACATGGCCTGCCCACAGCTGATCACCTATCCTTATGCGTGACTGCAGAAAATCCGGACCCTGGTGCTGGTTGGGTACACCTGTATGAATGATTTCAACCTGTTCATTGGTCGTGGTGACCAGGTCTGAACGGTTGAAAAGATGGCGATGCCAGATGAAGTGTAATAACTGTTCCTCCATTATTCCTTCCGGAGAAGGACATCAAAACGCATGGGAAACTCGTTTTTAGCATCAGCCTCAACAAAGAGGGATGATTCAACTGCCCATTCGTCCGCATCAATCTCCGGAAAGTAAGTGTCTCCAGACACCTCAGTTATTACCTCAGTTAGGTAAATTTTATCAAGTAAATGCATGGATTGCCTGTAAATCTCTCCTCCACCAATTATAAACACCTCCTCTTCCCCAGCATCCTGAGCAAAACTCAAGGCTTCTTCAATCGAGTGCATGACCATGGCAGATGAGGTGATAAAAAACGGGTCACGCGTCAGCACAATATTAGTTCTGCCCTTAAGGGGGCGGTAGTCAAGTGAAGCAAAATTGTTCCTACCCATAATGACATGATGTCCAAGGGTCGTCTCCTTGAAAAACTTCATATCCCTCGGTTGATGCCAGGGCAAGCCACCATCAATTCCAATGACGCGATTCGTACTCATCGCCGCTATAGCACTTATTATCATGATGTGCGAAATTAGAAAATTAAAGGCGGAGGCTAAATTAAGGCGGAGGCGGAGGCTAAGGCTAAGGAAAAGATATCCTCCGTCCTATTACTAACTGCCAACTGCTGACTGAAGACTGTCGACTGCCAATTGTTCACCTTTGCGTTTGACCCAAGAGAATTCCTCTCCGTTGTACTGCATAAAGACGCGATAAATCGCGTCTCTACATCCATTATTTATCTTTTCTTTGATTCGGTCGTACAGACGCGATTTATCGCGTCTCTTTTCTGATGTCTGAAAGCCGACAGCTGATACCTGCCAAATGAAAACTACCAACTGCCAACTGGAGACTGAAGACTGCCAACTGCCAACTGCTAACTTTTAGGTTTGTGGATCAAATCCGCTTCCAACATCCTCGCCTCAAGCCACTTCCTGCCTTCTGAAATTTCTCCGCGTAGATATTTTTCAATGATGAGCCCTGCCACTGGCGTTGCAAAACTTCCTCCCCAACCTGCATTTTCAATATATACAGCAATAGCTATCTTCGGCTGATCCCTGGGTGCAAAACCAAAGAAAACAGAGTGGTCTTCTCCGTGCGGATTTTCAGAAGTACCTGTTTTACCACACACTTCTATATCGGGAATATAGGCAAGCGTCGCAGTACCTGCCCTTACGGCACCACTCATCCCTTCAATCACTGGTTCAAAATATCTGTAGTCAATAGGCACTCTGCGTCTTGAATAAAACTCTGCATGTGGGGCTTCCCCTGCAGGAACTCTGGATTTGAGCATGTGCGGATCGGTGTATGTTCCTTCATTAGCAATGATAGCTGCAGCATGCGCCATTTGTAAAGTCGTCAGCTGAAGCTCGCCCTGGCCAATACCCATAGATAGGATGTAGGGGGACCTCCATTTTCCTGCACCATAGACCTGATCGAAATAACTGGGTCCGGGAAGATTTCCAGATTTTTCACCCGGCACATCAATGCTGATCTTATGCCCCAATCCAAATTCCGAAAGCATTCCATTGAGTTTTCGCATACCTAATTCCGGTATGGTATAACCGGATATATCGATGACTTCCTTATACACAGTGAAAAAATAAGTGTTGCATGAATATTGAATGGCCGCTGCTACATTGTGCGCGGAAGGATGATTGTGGCAACCTCTTTTTAATCCTCCTGAATAATAGGCACCATTACAGTAAATAGTCCTGTTTTCGTTCAGCACGCCTTCTTGCATGGCAGTCAGTGCGAGAATTGGTTTGAAGATGGATCCTGGAGGATACATCGCCATGACAGACCGGTCAAAAAGTGGTTTTAGCGTATCGCTTTGCAGTTTTGTAAACGCGATCCCTCTTGATCGCGAAATTGATAGTTCATTTGGATCATATCCAGGAGAACTCACCATGGCAAGAATTTCACCGGTAGCTGGTTCGATAGCCACGATGCTACCTCTCTTGTTTTGCAATAACTGCTGCCCGTATTCCTGGAGGATATGGTCTAAGGTCAAAATAAGATTGTCTCCTGAAACAGCTAATGAATCATGACGACCCTTGTCCAGGCTTTCGATTTCACGTCCCAGGTTGTCTTTGAGTACATAGGAAGATCCTTTTGAGCCCCTGAGACTTGCTTCATAAAAACTCTCAACTCCTGTAGACCCGCAAAAATCACCGAGCGCGTATATGCCATCGGATTCGTCTATCCTTTTTTGATCCACCTCGGACATATATCCGAGTACATGTGCGCTATGATTTTCAAAATATCCGCGGGCACTTCGTAGTTCTCCATAGAAACCGGGAAAGAGGTGTAAATACTCCTGGATGTATTGAAATTTGTTTGCTGGAATGTGTTCCATAAAATCAAATGGAACTGATTTGGAATAGCGCAGTGACTTCCAGTCTTTCTCCATCCTTTCTTTATACGATGCCTTATCGATTTCAAGCAACTTGCAAAGTAGGTTGGTATCAATATTCTTTGGTACCTGATTGTATATGACTTTGAGATCATATACCGGAATGTTGTGCACCATTAAGTGTCCGTTGCGGTCCATGATAAGTCCACGGCCAGGGTACAAGGTTCGCCTGACGAGTGTAGTTCGATCAGCTTTTTGGCCATATGTTGGATCTACCAGTTGCAGCCAGCCTGTCTGAAAGATGAGTATCAGTGCAGCGGCTATAATGACTCGCTGAATCCACAGTGACCGGTTTGTCTGGCGATCCTTGAGCATTATGTCTTTGGATTAAAGAGCAAATGATACACCATGATCACTGCCATGCTTAGAAAAAAAGTAACAAGGGTATTTAATACTATTTGTCCTATATAAACGAATGTGAAAATCTCTGCGGTGAAAAATAAAAAGGTGTGAATGACCATGCATAAAGATGTATAGGTCACCAACCAGTTGAGTCCCATTGAATATTGTGTAGGGCTCATGGAAAGCTGATATCCACCTCTAGGTTCCAAATAAGAAAGCAGTAAGCCTCTGGCATAGGCGGTCGCTGTCAAGGAAAAAGCATGCACGCCAATCGTATCGTAAAACATATCTATCAAGAGCCCGAGCAGAAAACCAATCACAATAACATAATGGCGTGACAGCCTGAAAGGCAGTAGTAGAACGATAACCGGATAGATAAAAATATTTCCATGCATCCAGATCCATGAATTGCTAAGACCGATGCGTTTCAACACTAGGACCTGTACCAGTAAAATGAGCACTGCCCGGATAATATGCCTGATCGATTCAGTATTCATTCTGTGGTCAGTTCATTTTCAGTAAAATCGATTACAAAAACCCTGTTGAGTCGTGCTATATCCTCATGCAGACGAACTTCGATGGTATAATAGTTACTTCCTCCCTCCGTCCAGAATCGTTCCACTGTTCCGATAAAAATGCCTTTGGGATAAATAAAGGAGAAGCCACTGGTGATGATCGTATCCCCAACCAGGATATCCGCTTGCCTGGGTATCGCCTCCAGAATCATATGCCCGGGATCAACTTCTTTCCATACCAGTGAACCAAAATACTCATTGCGTTTTATAGAAGCACTGATACGCGCAGCACTGTGAAGTATTGAAATGGCCACAGAATAGTTTTCGCCTACCTGGTCTATAATGCCCGCAATGCCGTGCGGGCTGATGACACCCATGCCTGCACGTATACTGTCATTAGATCCTCTGTCAATCGTAAAATGGTTATTGCGTTGGTTGATGGAGTTGTTGATGACCTGGGCATCAATTAATTTGAATGGCAGAAGGATACAACTATCCAGGGGCCTGTCGGCCGGGATCAGTTTCTGGATGCTGCGTTCAAGGTTAAAAATTCTTTCTTCCAACTTGGCATTATAGGCTGACAGGCTGTCAACTGTCACCTGCAGATGATTGTATTGAACAGCATCATCTGCCAGCTTGTATAATTTTCCGGAAATAATCGAATTCGAATTGGCAAAAATCGATTGCTGATTTTCATTATACTGCACGACAAGAATGAGCGCTACCACTTCAAGCAGTAGAAACAAGAGAAAGGCAGAATACCTGATGACAAACTGAAGAAGGTTGTTCATTGTACCAGGACGAAGATAGGCCTAAGGAAAGACTTTATCGGATGGCATTATAACCGCTGATTATACGCGCTTCCTGTCGATCAGGAAGGAAAAACGATCTGTGTTTTTCAATGCGATACCTGTGCCCCGGACCACGGCACGCAAAGGATCATCCGCTATATGCACCGGAAGCTTGGTAATCCGGGAAATCCGTTTGTCTAACCCTCTCAATAGCGCACCTCCTCCGGTCAGGTACAATCCGGTCTTGTAAATATCAGAAGCAAGTTCAGGTGGTGTATTTTCCAGTGCCTTTAATATCGCTTCCTCAATGGCGTTGATTGATTCATCGAGTGCTTCAGCAACTTCTGCGTAGCTAATAGTAATTTGACGGGGTATGCCTGTAATCAGGTCTCGTCCATTGACCGCAAAATCCGGAGGTGGATTATCAAGTTGTTTTAGCGCTGAACCAACATGGATCTTGATCTGCTCTGCGGTACGCTCGCCGATCAGGATATTTTGATTACGCTTGAGATAGTCCACGATATTCTGCGTAAACTCATCCCCGGCAGTACGGATACTTTGATCTGTCACGATGCCTGAAAGTGCAATTACAGCAATTTCTGTAGTGCCTCCCCCGATATCAATAATCATGTTACCTACCGGCTCTTCTACATCGAGGCCTATGCCCAATGCTGCAGCCATAGGTTCAAAAATCAGAAAGGTCTCTTTTGAGTCTACGTGATCGGCAGAATCAAAAACAGCTCTTTTCTCCACTTCGGTTATTCCACTGGGGATGCAAATCACCATTTTGAGGTGGGTGAAAAATCTTCGTTTGGTTCCGATCATATTGATCATCCCCTCAATCATGTTTTCAGCTGCCTGGAAGTCTGCAATCACACCGTCTTTCAATGGTCTGATGGTCTTGATAAACTGGTGGGTCTTTTCGTGCATCTGCATGGCACGTGTGCCTACGGCAATCGTCTGGCCGGTACGGGTATCTATAGCAATTATGGACGGCTCATCAATGACAATATTCCCATCCTGGATGATCAGCGTGTTGGCTGTCCCCAGATCTATGGCAATTTCCTGTACAAAAAGACTGAATAATTTCATGACCCTAAAATGACTTGCCTGTCCGGCTATTGGTGCTCAAAAGCAATTAGTTAATGTTGATATTCCTCCTTTAATGCCGGTGTATTCGCATGGGTCGATTCCGCACTGTTTCCAAAAGGGCTACAAAGAAACCGTTTTTTTCCAAAATAAAGGAAATTTCAAGGCTTTTATAATGGTTTCTCAAGGCCTGAGTGCCTATTTTACTACAATCGTAGCCCATTTATCCAGGTCCAGGTAGGTGACAGCAAGGTCACGCAATCGCTCCGGAGTGATCTGCTGTATACTATCCACCATGCCTTTAAAGGAGCTGTCCTCTAAAAACTCGATTTTCAAGGATTTGATGAAGTCCAGCGTTGAAAAAGGTCCGTCAATCTGGGTCATAAGATGCCCCATCAGATAGTTTCGGGCCATATCCAGCTCATCGTTCGGTATCAATATGGTCTGCAGTTTCCTGACCTCCTTCTTGATTGCCTCAATAACCTTTTGTGTGTTATCTGTTGCTGTCTCTGTACTGATATAGAAACATCCATCGGTGGCGAAGGAGTCAACGCTGGAATAAATACCGTAGGTCAGGCCCTGGTTTTCACGTATTTCCGTCATCAGTCTGCTTCCAAAATACCCACCTAATATCGTGTTGAGCACAAAAAGTCCGTTAAAATCAGGATGAGCCTGTGGAAATAGTTTGCGGCCAATCCGGATAGCGGCCTGATGGCTCTGCGGACCATCATATTCATGATACCCCAACTGCTCGCTGGATGTCACAGGTGTTTTTAACAGGGTTCCATTGCTTTGATTCGGGTTCCATTGACCAATGGTTTGATGAATGAGGTCTATTTCCTTTTCTCCAAAAGAACCGGATAACAGTACCATCCCTTTTTGTGGAATGACGTGGTGACTATG
>Ga0138256_10007150_pt1 | contig 11795 bp, 9 predicted proteins | sample KNB2016incub_MG_FD_105486 | JGI IMG/M metagenome (GOLD analysis project Ga0138256, IMG submission 105486) | Active sludge microbial communities from wastewater in Klosterneuburg, Austria - KNB2014incub_MG | ecosystem: Engineered > WWTP > Activated sludge > Unclassified | place: Austria...
AAAGTGGTCGGCGATGTGCCTCCGCAAGCCGACAGCGCCGAGCGGCACATACGCACTGGTCAACCCCTTCGCCATCGTCATCAGATCGGGCACGACCTTCCAATGGTCCACGGCGAACCAGGCACCGGTGCGGCCGAAGCCCGACATCACCTCGTCGCAAATCATGAGGATTCCGTACTTGTCACAGATGGCGCGGACGCCTTCGAGGTAGCCGTCGGGTGGAACCAGGATGCCGTTCGTGCCGGTGATCGGCTCGAGGATGAAGGCCGCGATTTGTTTCGGTCCTTCGAGCTGGATCACTTCCTCGAGGTAGGCCAGCGCCTCGGCTGCTGTGTCCCAGCCCCGTTCGATCCCGTGGTATGGGTGGAGGACGTGGACGATGCCCGGCAGGGGCGGCTCGGTCCAACGTCGGGGATCGCCGGTGACGGCGATGGCCCCGGCGGTGCCGCCGTGGTACGAGCGGTATCGCGCCAGGATCTTCTGGCGGCCGGTGAAGGCGCGCGCGATTTTGATCGCGTTTTCGTTCGCCTCAGCGCCGCCGTTGGTGAAGAAGAAGCAGTCGATGTCTCCGGGCGTCAGGCTCGCCAATGTCGCGCCGAGGTGTGCCCGTGATTCGGTGGCCATGAACGGGTTGGCGTAGGGGAGCACGGCGAGCTGGGCTTCGATCGCCTTGACCACTCGCGCGTCGCCGTGGCCGATGTTCACGCACATCAACTGGCTGTTGAAGTCGATGAAGCGTTTGCCGTCGGGGGTGTAGAAATAGACGCCGCTGGCGCGCGCGACGGGGATGGGGTCCATGGCCCCTTGAGCCGACCATTCGAAGATGGTGTGGCGCTTGGAAAGCTCGATCATCTCTTTGCTGGTCATAAATGAGCTCGTCGCTGATTCACTTGCGCTCGGTACGTTTGATGAAGGAGCCGGCGCCGGCGCGGCCCACGAACTGGCCGCCCTCGATGATGACGCGGCCGCGTGACAGGACGGTCTCGGTGACGCCGGTGACCTCGCGCCCCTCATACGGGTTGTAGTCCACGTTCATGTGCAGGGTTGTGGCCCTGAGCGTCATCTTCTTCTCGGGATCAAAGATCACGAGGTCAGCGTCAGAGCCTGGCGCCACTGTGCCCTTGCGCGGAAACAGTCCGAAGATCTTTGCCGGCGACGTGGACGTGAGCTCAACGAAGCGGTTCAACGAGATCTTCCCGGTGCGCACGCCTCCGTCGTAGACCAGGCTCATTCGCGTTTCAATCCCCGGCGCGCCGTTGGGAATCTTCGAGAAGTCTCCGTCGCCCAGATGTTTCTCTTTCATGCAGAACGGACAGTGGTCCGTGGCGATCGCCTGCAGGTCGTTGCCCGCCAGCCCGCGCCAGAGCCTGTCCTGTGTCTCTTTCTTCCTCAGCGGCGGGCTCATCACGTACTTGGCGCCCTCAAACCCGGGCTCCTCGTAGTTGTCGTAGGACAAGAAGAGGTATTGCGGGCATGTCTCGGCAAATGCCGGCAGACCGCGGTCGCGGGCCTCGGTGACCATCTCCAGGGCTTCGGCGGCTGACAGGTGCACGATGTAGACAGGCACATCGGCCATCTCCGCCAGCGCGATGGCCCGGTGCGTGGCTTCGCCTTCGGCCCGTGCAGGGCGCGTCAGCGCGTGATACTTCGGCGCCGTCTTGCCTTCGGCCAGCGCCCGCTGCACCAGCACGTCAATGACGCCTCCGTTTTCCGCGTGCATGCAGATGGTCCCGCCGTTTTTGCCCGTGCGCAGCATCGCCTTGAAAATGCTCGCATCGTCGAGCATGAACACCCCGGGGTACGCCATGAAGAGCTTGAACGACGTCACGCCCTGGCGCACCAGGGCGTCCATCTCGAGTTCCACCTGATCGTTGAGCTCGGTCATGATCATGTGGAAGCCGTAGTCGATGGCCGCCTTGCCTTCGGCCTTTTTCATCCAGGTGTCCCAGGCGTGGTGCAGCGTCTGGCCCCGGTACTGGATGGCGAAGTCCACAATCGACGTGGTGCCGCCATGGGCCGCTGCGATGGTTCCCGTCTCAAAGTCGTCAGCTGACGTCGACCCGCCAAATGGCATGTCGAGGTGCGTGTGGACGTCGATGCCGCCCGGGAAGACGAGTTTGCCGCGTGCGTCTATCGTGCGATCGGCCGTCATCGGCAGCGCCGTGCCGATGGCCGTGATCCGATCGTCTTCGATGAAGATGTCGCCGACGTAGTCGTCGGTGGCCGTGATGATGCGGCCGCCCGTGATGAGAATGCTCATGACTTCTGCTCCGCCAGCGGCGCGTAGGTCTCGGGCCGTCGATCGCGGAAGAACTGCCAGGTGCGGCGCACCTCTTCGATCATGTCGAGGTCCATCTCAGCCGTGACCAGTTCGCTTTTGTCTTCCGACCCCATGGCCAGGAACTGCCCGCGCGGGTCAACGAAGTACGACGAGCCGTAGAACTGCCCGATGTTCCACGGTCCTTCGGTGCCGACGCGGTTGGAGGCCGCCACGAAGTACCCGTTGGCCACGGCATGCGCCGGCTGTTCGAGTTTCCACAGATACTGCGAAAGCCCGGCGACGGTGGCAGAGGGGTTAAACACCACCTCGGCGCCGTTCAGACCAAGGAGCCGCGCGCCCTCGGGAAAATGCCGGTCGTAGCAGATGTAGACGCCGACCTTCGCGTGCCGTGTCTGGAATACCGGATAGCCCAGATTGCCCGGCTTGAAAAAGTACTTCTCCCAGAAGCCTGACGTGTGCGGGATGTGGTTCTTGCGGTACTTGCCGAGATAGGTGCCGTCGTTGTCGTAGACCGCTGCGGTGTTGTAGTAGACGCCGGCCTGTTCCCGCTCGTAGACGGGCACCACCATCGCCATGCCGTACTGCTTCGCGAAGCGCCCCATCAACTCGGTGGTGGGTCCGGGCACCGACTCGGCAATGTCGTACCAGTGCGCGTCCTGTGAGGGGCAGAAGTACGGACCGTTGAAGATTTCCTGCAGCCCCAGGATCTGGACGCCTTGCTTGCCGGCCTCTTCGATGAACGGCACGTGCGCGTCGATCGACGCCTGCCGGATGCGGTCAATCGGCAACGACGGGTCTGTCAGTGGTGAGGCGGCCTGAATCAGGCCCCCAAGAACCTTGCGTGGCATCGCTACCTCCGTCTAGAACCAGCGGCTGATCGTGACTTTCTTGTCCGTATAAAACTCGAACGCGTCTCGTCCGTGGACCTTGAGATCCCCGAAGAAGCTATCGCGCGCGCCGCCGAACGGGAAATAGGCCATGGGCGCAGCCACACCGATGTTGACCCCGACCATTGACGCCGTGGCCCGATGCGCGAACTCGCGCGCGGCTTTGCCACTCGACGTAAAGATAGACGTCGCGTTTGCGTTCGGATGCGCCTCCATGAGCGTGAACACATCCTCCAGCCGTTCCACCGGGCAGATGGCGGCGACGGGTCCGAAGATCTCCTCGTGCCCGATGGTCATGGCCGGCGTGACCGCGTCGAACACCGACGGCCCCACGAAGTAGCCCTCCTTCGGCAACGTCCGCGTGCGTCCATCAAGCGCCAACTGCGCGCCCTCGGCCGCGCCGCGTTCCACAAATCCCAGCACGCGATCGCGATGGGCCGCACTGATGACCGGGCCCATATCCACGCCCGCCTCCATCCCGTCACCCACCTTCATGGCCCGCGCTGATTCCACCAATCGGTCGCGCGCCTCGGCATGCACCGGACCCACCGGCACCAGGATGCTGCCCGCGAGGCAGCGCTCACCCGCGCACCCGTAGAACGACTCGCTGATGATCGGAATGGACCGGTCGAGATCGGCATCGGGCATGACGACGATGAAGTTTTTGGCGCCGCCGAGCGCCTGCACGCGTTTGCCGGCGTGAGTGGCGCGCTGATAGACGGCGCGTGCCACAGCCGTCGATCCCACAAACGACACCGCGCGAATGCCTGGATGGTCGCAGATGGCTTCCGACACCTCGCGCCCACCATGCACGAGGTTGACCACGCCTGGCGGCAGGTCGCACTGTTCCAGCAACTCGAACATCTTCTTCTGGGACAGGGGCACCTGTTCTGATGGTTTCAACACAAACGTGTTGCCCGACACCACCGCAAACGGCAGGAACCACAGCGGCACCATCGCCGGAAAATTGAACGGCGCGATGGCCGCGCAGACGCCAATCGGTTGGCGCATGGACGTGCAGTCGATGCCCGATCCGACGTTTTCGAGTGCGTCCCCCATCAACATCGATGGCGCGCCGCAGGCCACCTCCACACATTCGATGGCACGTCGCACACTGCCGCGCGATTCATCCAGCGTCTTGCCGTGTTCGGTGGTCACGATGCGCGCGATTTCTTCCGCGTGAGCCTCGAGCAGCGCCTTGAAGGTGAACATGGTGCGTGCGCGCACCACCGGCGGCGTTTCGCTCCATCCAGGGAACGCGGCGGTTGCCGCCGCCACCGCAGCGTCCACATCAGCGCCAACCGAGAGCGGCGTCCGCGCAATGGTCTGCCCGGTGGCGGGATTGTGGACGTCAATCGTACGCGTGCCGGTGGAGGGAACCCAACGGCCGCCGATGAAATTCGAGAGCGGTGGAGCCTGCATGCGCCGAGTCTACGCCGTATACTGGCCCTCGCCAACAGTGAAGAAGCGGACACTTCTCACATTTGCCCAGTGCGTCGCCGTTGCGGCCGCCCTGTCGTGCGCGGGCCCCGCAGCGCCCTCCGCACCGCCGCCCACGCCGCAGCCACCGGTGCCGTCGCCACCACCTGCGCCGATCGCCTGCAGCACGTCCGGCGTTTCGTGTTTCGGCAAGAACAACTACATCGAATACATCCCTGGCGACCTTCCCATTGTGATCAGCGTGCCGCACGGTGGCGCACTGACACCGGCATCCATTCCCGACAGGACATTCGGAACCAACACCACCGACCTGAACACCATTGACCTCGGTCGCGCCATTTCATCGGCGTTGACAAGCCGCTCGGCCCGCGCACCACACCTCGTGATCGTGCATCTTCGTCGAACGAAGCTTGATGCGAACAGAGAGATCATTGAGGCCGCGGCCGGGAACGCGGAGGCCATCCAGGCCTGGAACGAGTACCACGCGTTTATCGAGCAGGCGATGGCGGCCGTCCAGCTGCGGTCGGGCACAGGCCTCTACATCGATCTGCACGGGCACGGCCACACCAAGCAGCGGCTTGAACTTGGGTACCTGCTGTCGGCGTCCACCCTCGACGGCACCAATGCGCAACTGGATGCGACGGCTGTCGCGTCGGCCAGCAGCCTCCGGCTGATAGCGCAGTCATCGCCGTTGCTGTTTTCAGAACTGCTGCGTGGGCCGACAAGCCTTGGTGGATTCCTCCAACCCGACATCGCGTCGGTGCCGAGTCCGTCGATTCCCACGCCTGGGGCGGATGACTATTTCAGCGGTGGCTACAGCACGAGCCGCCACACAACGACCATCCCCGGCTTGCAGATTGAGTGCAACTTCTCAGGCGTCCGCGACTCGGCGAACAGTCGCGCGTCGTTCGCGACCAGGTTCGTCCAGGCCCTCGGGTTGTTCGCGCAAACGCACCTCAGTCTGAAGTTCTAAGAGCACTCACCATGAAGGTCCATGAAGGTCCATGAAGGAGCCAGACGACCGCTGGTCCGGAAGAGAAGAAGACTCGGGAGAAGAAGACGTCGGTTGTCAGTAGCGCGGGGTTGGGCGCCGCCAAAGGCGGCAGGCACGATCGGAGGGAAGGCACAAACGAACGCAGTCGTTTTCCTTTGGCGCTGCGTTCGTTTGTGCCTTCCCTCCGATCGCGCAGCCCGGCAGAGCCGGGCTCCCAACACCGCGACCGTCTTGCTGCTTCAGGGACCTTCATGGAACTTCATGGTGAAAGTCCTTTAGATCGCCTGGATCACCGGCGCGCGTTCACTTCTTGCCGGCCGCCCGTTCCAGGTTCTTCTTCACCCTGAACTTCACGATGCGGGTGATCAGCCCGAGCGGCATCGGCTGGTCGAGAGGGAACCGCACCGAGCCTTTCGAGCCCGCGTACTTCGACAATTCCTTTTCGAATTCCTTCAACCCCATCGGCGCGGGGTAGAACCCGATGTGTTCCTTGAACGCGCCAAAGTGGACCAGGTTGCCGTGCAGAAAGAGCGTCGGGATCTGGTAGCTGATCTTCTCTTCGGCCTTCGGCGCCGCCTTGCGGATCGTGGCCCGGACCTGTCTTAGCAGGCGCCGCACATTTGGTGGGAAGCCCGCGATGTATTCGTCGATGGTGGTCGGAACGGCCTGCTTGGGTTTCATGGCGCGACCATTCTAAGAGCCGCGGCCTTGAGAACCAGGCCGCGCTACTTTCGGAGCAGGACGTGTAAAGGGCACTTGACACAATGACAAGCGTGCTTTACACTCCCGGTCGTGGGCAAATCGTTCAGCCCGCTCAAAGGAGAACCGATGACCACGAACCCCGGAGCCTCGTTGTTCGGCTCGTACTACTTTGCGCTTGTTGCCGCCCTGGTCGGGAACTTGCTGATTCGGATGGGCGCCAAAGCTGGCGTACTGCCCGCATGGGGCCCGGCGACACTGGCTGTGCTTTCCGTCGCGCCCCTGGTGATTGCCGCGGCGCTCTTCTGGCGCCTCTTGCGGCGCGACCTTGACGAAATGCTGCAACGCATCGTCCTCGAAGGCCTGGCTTTCGCGCTGGTGGTGTACATCCCCGTTGCAGCGCTGTACGTGAACCTGCGCACGGCCGGTGTGTGGACCCCGCGTCTGGATCCGCCCGATCTCCTGATGGCGCCCGCGCTGCTTGTGGCGATTGGCGTCGCGATCGCGAAACGGCGGTACCAGTGAAGAACACACTTCCCGTACTACGAGCCGAGGCCGGCTGGTCGCAGCAGGACCTGGCGGACAAACTCGGCGTGTCGCGCCAAACGGTCAACGCACTCGAGCGAGGCAAATACGATCCCAGCCTGCCGCTGGCATTCAAGATCGCCCAACTGTTCGGCCGCCGCATCGAAGACGTGTTCGATCCGCTATAGTGGCGTCTTTCCGGCGTAGAGGAGAGACCCATGGCTGCCTCGCTCGGCGTGACGTTTACCGGCCTGCGGTTCGAGAACCCATTCCTGCTGTCCTCGGCGCCTCCCACCGAATCAGAGAGCAACATCCTGCGCGCGTTTGACGCGGGGTGGGGCGGGGTGGTGACCAAGACCATCGGGCTGCACCCGGTGGTCAATGTGGACGGCCCCAAGACCAAGTTCCTGCGCGCGATGCCCGAGTCGCCACATCTCTCGATGAAGCGACGGCCGGGCATGGCGCTGCACTCGTCGTGGAACTGGGAGCTCATCTCCGACAAGCCGCTCGACTGGTGGGCGCCGCGCATCGCGCGCATCAAGCAGGCGCATCCCACACGCATCCTGGTGGCCTCGATCATGGCCGGCTCCGGCTCAGACGAGGAACTGCGTCACTGGCAGACACTGGCCAGGACGTGCCAGGACGAAGGAGCCGACGCCCTTGAACTCAACTTGTCGTGCCCGCACATGGATCGCCTGGACATGGGCTCGAACATCGGCAAGGACCAGGCGCAGATTTCGATTGTCACCAAGGTCGTCAAGGAAGTGGCCACAGTGCCGGTGTGGGCAAAACTCACGCCCTCCACCACGGACATCGTGGTGGAAGCGCGAGGTGCGTTTCTCGGCGGTGCTGATGCCGTGGTCTCGTCGAACACCTTTCCGTCGATCACGCTGATCGATCCGGAGACGCTCGAGTTCGAGATGAACGTGGACGGCTACACCTCGAGCGGTGGCTTGGGCGGGCCGGCGATCCTGCCGCAGTCGCTGGCCAAGATGGCGCAGCTCACACAGGCGTTCCCCGATGGGGCGTTTTCAGGGATTGGCGGCATCGCCGAGTTCGCCCACGCGCTGAACTACTTCCTGCTCGGTTGCGGCACCGTTCAGGTGTGCACGGCGGCCATGCTCGATCATGCGATTGGGCCGAACGTGATCGCATCGCTCACCGGCGACATGCTCGCATTCATGGAGAAACGTGGTTATTCAAGCCTCGACGATTTCCGCGGCCTGCGCCGCGATCGTGTGGTGACGCACTCCCACATCCGGCGGCCCGACGCCAAGGCGTACCACGGCGGCCATGAAGCGGAAGGCTACGCCGTGTCGCCGCCCGACAAACACTGATGCTCACCGACGATTTCTCGCGCAGCCCGCTCTGGAACCCCGACCTGGCGCCGACGCCGATGTCAGCGCGGACCTGGACCACGTACAACATCGCCGCATTGTGGATCGGCATGAGCGTGGTCATCACCACCTACACGCTCGCCTCGGGTCTGATGCAGCAGGGCATGACGTGGGCACAGGCGCTGTTCACCATCCTGCTGGGCAATGTCATCGTGCTTATTCCCATGGTGCTCAACGCCCACGCCGGCACCCGCTACGGTGTGTCGTTCCCGGTCTTGTGCCGGGCGAGTTTCGGCACTACGGGCGCGAATCTGCCGGCCATGCTCCGCGCACTGGTGGCATGCGGATGGTTCGGCATCCAGACCTGGATTGGCGGCCTCGCTCTCGACGCCTTGCTCACGGCAGCCTGGCCGGCCTGGCGAAATCTCGCCGGCAGTGAGTGGATTGCGTTCGCCGCCTTCTGGTTCGTGCAGGTGTGGCTCATCATGCGGGGCCTGGAAGGCATCCGCCGCCTGGAGAGTTGGTCCGCGCCTCTGCTGCTGGGCGGCGGTGTGGCGTTGTTATGGTGGGCCGTTGGAGAAACCGGAGGCTTGCGCGCGGCCCTGGATGGTTCCGTCCGGCTCCAGCAAGGCCAAACGTCATTCTGGGTCCTCTTTCCAGCGGCCCTTACCGCCAACGTGGGCTACTGGGCCACCTTGAGTCTCAACATCCCCGACTTCACGCGGTACGCGAAGGGCCAGCGCTCACAGGTACTCGGCCAGGCCATTGGTTTGCCCACCACCATGACCTTATTCGCGTTCATCGGCGTGGCGGTGACGAGCGCGACTGTCGTGGTATTTGGCGAAGCCATCTGGGATCCGGTCGTCCTGCTCACGCGTATCGGCAATCCAGGCGTCATCATCTTCGGCGCGCTGATCGTGCTGATCGCGCAGTTGACGACGAATATGGCTGCCAACGTGGTGTCGCCCGCGAATGATTTTTCCAGCCTGTCGCCAAGGCGCATTACCTATGTCACAGGCGGCCTGATCACGGCGTTCATCGGCATCGCCATGATGCCGTGGAAGCTGTATGCAGACGCGTCGGCCTACATCTTCACGTGGCTCATTGGCTACTCAAGCCTGATGGGCGCCATCGGCGGGGTCCTGATCGCCGACTACTGGGTGCTGCGGCGCCAACAACTGTCGGTGCCCGACCTCTTCACGGTTGGCGGCCGTTACCACTATTCGAATGGCACCAACTGGCGGGCCGTGGCGGCACTCGTGCTGGCAATCCTGCCGGTGGCCCCGGGGTTCGTTCGCGCGGCCATGACGCCAGGAGGACAGGTGCCCAACCCCGGCTTCCTGGACGGCTTGTATACCTACGCGTGGTTTGTCACCTTTGCGCTGAGCTTCGTCTTGTATCTCGCGTTCATGCGCTCGGAGCGCACGCCAATGAAGTGAGCGGTCGTGGTCAGCGATATGCTGTATGGCTGTAGATGACACTGCCATACCTCCTCATGCTCGCGTTGGCCCAGGCGGCCATGCCTCCACAGACCCCGGCCACCGTGGATGGCGCCGGGTCTCCCACGTTCTCTATTCCCCGTGTTGAAGAGACCGTGGTCATCGACGGCCGGCTGGATGAGCCGGCCTGGTCGAAGGCCGCCAGACTCACGGGGTTCTCCGAATACCGTCCCGTCGACAGTCAGCGGGCCAGCGAACGCACGGAAGTGCTGGTGTGGTATTCACCCGAAGCCCTGCACTTCGGCATCATCGCCCACGACTCGGATCCGTCATCAGTTCGCGCGACGCAGGCCGACCGCGACAACCTCGATCGCGAAGACTCCGTCCGCATCTACCTCGACACGTTCAACGACCGGCGGCGGGCGTTTGTCTTCGGCGTGAATCCTCTGGGCGCGCAGGAAGATGGCGTGCAGACTGAAGGCGCCTTCAGCGCCGGCCGCACCTTTGGCGGCGTCGTAGACCTCAGCCCCGACTATCAATTCGACTCACGCGGCCAGCTGACGCCTGAGGGATACGTGGTGGAAGTGCGCATCCCGTTCAAGAGCCTCAGGTACCCTTCGGCCGACCAGGTGAAATGGGGCATCAATGTGCTTCGCAAGACCCAGCGCACGGGTCGTGAAGACACGTGGACGGACGCGAAGCGCGTGGCCAGTTTCCTGGGCCAGACCGGCACGATGACCGGGCTCTACGAGATGAAGCGCGGCGTGGTGACCGAAGTGCAGCCCTTCGTCACCGGTGCCACCAACGGCACACGCCAGGCCGATGGGCGGTTCTCGCGCAGCGGCGTGGATATCGAACCGGGCGTCAACGTGCGCCTGGGGTTCACGAACCTCTCTCTGGACGCCACCGTCAATCCAGACTTCAGCCAGGTGGAGTCGGATGCGGCCCAGGTGACGGTCAACGAACGCTTTGCGTTGTTCTTCGCCGAGAAGCGCCCATTCTTCCTCGAAGGGATTGAACTGTTCGCGACGCCAGGACAATTGGTCTACACGCGGCGCATTGCCGACCCGATCGCCGGCGCCAAATTCACCGGCAAGGTCGGCCGCACGGGACTCGCGTTTCTCTCGGCCATGGACGAAGCCGGGCCCGACTGGACGTGGGTCAATCTGGCGCGCATCCGTCGCGATGTGGGCCGTGATTCGCTCGCGGGCGTGACCTACACGGATCGCACTGCCGATGGCGGGTCTAATCGCGTGCTCGCCGCCGACGCGCGCATCGTCTTCAAACGGCTTTATTACGTGCTCGGTCAGGTTGGTGGATCGTGGACGGACAACGGCAGCGGCGCTATCTCGGCGCCCATGTGGAACATCGAGGCCGACCGCACCGCCAGGACATGGGGATTCCACTACAAGCTGGGCGGCATCGGAGAAGGATTCGAAGCCGCATCCGGTTTTGTGCCGCGCAACAACATCGTGGAGTTCCAGGCCTTCAACCGGCTGAGCTACTACGGCAAGCGCGGGTCGCTCGTGGAGGGCATCACGACGTTTGCCGGTCCCACGCGCATCTGGCGATACGCCGATTTCGGCAAGGAGCACGCCATCGAAGGCGGCGAGTCCTTGAGCGTGACGGCGACGATGCGCGGCGGGTGGTCGCTGAGTGCACGGCCGGCACGCGACTTCGTGCACTTTGATCCGAGTGGGCAGGACGAGGCCGTGACTAATTTCAGCGGCACGTTCTCGGTCACCACGCCGGTCTTTGAGAGGTTCAACGCCAAGGTGGAAGTGCGGACGGGCGGCACCGCGATCTTTGCCGAGAGCGCCGATGGTCGCGAAACACGCGTGACCACCACGCTGGGCCTGCGGCCCACGCAGTCGGCCCGCATCGAAGCCAGCTTCGTGACGTCGCGCATCCACAGGGAACTGGACGATACGGAGTTTGCCAGGTCCACGATTCCACGGCTCAAGGCCGAGTATCAGCCTCGACGATCGCTGTTCTTCCGAGTGATCGCGGAGTATCGGTCGGAGGTGCGCGCAGGGGAGACGTTCAAGGGACTGCGCACGGACTGGCTGCTGTCGTTTGAACCGACGCCCGGCACGGTGGTGTTCCTTGGGTATGGCGCGAGTCAGGAACGTGATCCCAATCGATTTGGTACCGAGGCGCTGCGGCGTACCTCCGACGGGTTCTTTGTGAAGC
>Ga0138256_10007151_pt1 | contig 11795 bp, 11 predicted proteins | sample KNB2016incub_MG_FD_105486 | JGI IMG/M metagenome (GOLD analysis project Ga0138256, IMG submission 105486) | Active sludge microbial communities from wastewater in Klosterneuburg, Austria - KNB2014incub_MG | ecosystem: Engineered > WWTP > Activated sludge > Unclassified | place: Austria...
ATAGGGATGCTCCATTACCGGCATGAGTTCGATATGCGTAAAACCCATTTTTAATACGTAGGGAATTAACTGATCAGCCAGCTCTCTGTAAGTATAAAAACTGGTCTCCTCCGGCTTCGGCTTCATCCATGAGCCCGGATGCACTTCATAAATTGAAAGAGGAATGGAAAACTTATCTGTTTTCTCCCGCTTCTTCAGCCACTTTTTATCTTTCCATGTGTATTTGATATCCCAGACTATACTTCCTGTGCCCGGAGGTGTCTCGTGGCGATAGGCATAAGGATCAGCCTTATCCCAGGTCTTTCCCTTACTATCAAGAATACTATATTTATAAATAGCCCCATTACGCACATTGGAAATAAAACCTTCCCAAATCCCAGATCCATCACGCCTGCGAAATAATGGCAACTGACCATGTTGCCATTGATTAAAATCTCCTATTACACTTACAGCTTTTGCATTAGGTGCCCATACTGCAAAATAACAGCCGCCCTGACCCTGGTGATTTGTAAGTTTGCTGCCTAAAAACTTGTATATACTTCTGTGTTCACCTTTGCTAAACAAATAAATGTCATATTGTGTAAACAAACTAAACCGATATACTTCCGGATACATCTACTGAAAAATTTTCAGTTAAATATAAATCAATAACCGCAAAAAAAAAATCCTCCGGCAAATTCCAGAGGATTCTTTTCACTTTTTATCTTTTCTAAAACTGCAACTTATGCAAAAGTAGAAATGATAGAATTCTTGTCTCCAAAAGGATTTGAGATCAGCTTATCAGCGCTAACTTCATTAACCCATGCGTTTCCATCGATCCAATACTTGAACTCATACTCCTTATCTTTATCCAGTACAATCGTACCTTTAAAAGAACCATCTTTCTGTTTTTTCAGACTCAGGCCATCTTCAGGATTCCAGTTATTGAAATCACCTAGTACTACTACTTCAGATGCTTCACCAACAGTTTCTACTCCCGGATTGAATGTAACTTTAAAGTTGTCTTTGGATTTGACAAATTGTTTTTTCATAAGAATTAAAATTTTTTGCAAATATAAAGTGATTTCTTCTAATATTATCCAAATTTAATGTGCATTAACAAGCTGATACACATGGAGTTATTAATTGTATTTTTTTAATTATTAGCAAAAAATAGGTGGCAATAAAATTTATAGTAATTATTTTCCGTTTTTATACTATAATCTTCCGCTTCTGTCGATCAATGTAGAATTTCCTTGTTGCGTACTCATCAGTAAAATATCCTGAATATTGACATGTGGAGGCCGGGAAATCATAAATAAAATTGCCTCTGCCACATCTTTTGCTGTCAATGGCGTATAATTTTGATAAATATTGGCTTTCTCTGCGTCATTATCATACCTGACCATAGAAAATTCGGTTTCTTCGACTGCACCCGGACTTATGGATCCCACCCGGATATTGTACTTATATAAATCAAGTCTCATTGCTCGGGTCAGAGCTTCCACCGCAAATTTGCTGGCATTATAGACATTGCCTTTTGGATAAACTTCTTTTCCTGCCAGACTACAAACATTTATGACCTGCCCACTTCGTCGTTGCACCATTCCGGGTGTGATTCTTCTACTCATGTACAGCAAACCCTTCACATTAGTATCAATCATAGTTTCCCAGTGATCAATATTACCCTCCTGTATCTCATCCATACCTTTTGCCAGGCCCGCATTATTTATCAGGATATCGACATTCTGCCATTCATTAGATAATGAAGATAAAGCACTATCAATAGCCGACAAATCCCGCACATCGAATGCAAGAATCCTGCATTCAGCCCCGGTAGAATTTTTAATTTCATCGTGTATAGCCTCCAATCTCTCAGCCCGCCGTCCCGTAAGAATCAATTTATACTCCTCCGGTATTGAAGATAATAAAATTGCGGTTGCTCTGCCAATTCCTGAAGTAGCACCTGTAATCAAAACAACTTTTTGCGCCATATAAAGTAATTTGATAAAAAGAAGCAATTGTTATTGTATAGTAAAACAAAGATTTTAAATCATACAGAATTAAACCAAAGCACTCTCTACATATTTACTTAATCAATTCTTGAACTGTTTGCTTAAATTCATTCTTGAAAGCGTCATACTGATTGGTCGCTGGTCCGCTAAATCCTGTATGAGTATAAATTACCCGATTGTCTTTATCCAATATAAATAAGGTAGGAAATGCCATAATCTTACTTAGAAAGGGCAGTTTCGCAGAAGCATCTTTACCACTTGCTTTTCCTGCCCATAATACCGGGTAATCCATATTCATCTTTGCCTTATATGACTTCAATAAATGAAACACCCGGCTACTATCTGTATAGGCTTCAAAAGCAAGAGCCAAATATTGTAACTTATCATTCGGATTCTGTCGCTTATACTCTGTCAGGAATACTGTCTCATCTTTACAATTTGGGCACCAGGTCCCCATCACCTGTACTATCTTGTACTTTCCGGCATAGGAAGGATCTTTAATATCCACGATTTTTCTATCAGGATCAGAAAAACGAATAGTCACAGGTTGATTATTAGCATGGATCAAACTGGTAGCGTCAGGCAAATGAATCTTATTGTCCTTTTCAGCAATCCAGGTGGTTTTATAAGTATTCCCACTGTAAAATAAACCATCCAGACTATCCTGCCCGATCACTTTGCCTGAAAATAAATAGACATGCCCACCATCAAAGCTACTCAGGTAAAAGCGGTCATGATCAACACTCCCTTCTAAAAAACCATAATCACCGGTAGGGCTTAGAAATGTGCCATCCAGATAATTGCCCTTTTGATGAAACTCACCGATTGCTGTATCGGGCTGAGTTGATGGATCAAAAACCGAGCGCCAGTGTCCTGTTATATCTACTGAAGGGGCGTCCAGAATGTCTGAAAACCGATAACTCTTTCCTGATATCGCCCTGAATGGAATCTTCATATTCTTCCGCGGCATATAGAACGCACCGGTTAAAATCCCTTCATCATGCTCAGCACGTATGTAAGTGTCATACTCTACAAATCGGATCAATATAGTATCACGGGCATTTCTTTTATTTCGCCCCCAGCTTATATTTTTCACCGGAATTCGTTGTGTGCCATTCCTGAATGTGATTACCAGAGAATCATGTTCATAACTTACTTCAAAGTTAAATGGCAGCACACCTTCCGTAAATGAGGGGCTACGATCGATATCCCTTGTCCGTGTCACTTTTGACACGTCGCCTATAGGAACATTTTGCTTATCCAGAAACAGTTCCCCCCGCCATATACCGGGCATCAACTTATCATATTTGGGGTTCGTAACTATACACCCACTTACATTGACAAATAAAAAGAAAGAAAAAAATAACCAAAGAAATATTCGCATCACGATTTAGTTTTTTCACCTACAAAATTGTGCTCCTTATTTTTAAACAAAATGTTGAATGAGGTCAGGCTTCCATAAATTCTGGTAATATATTGCTGTAAATCAACTTTTTCTTCATCACTCAGGCCATTATGTGCATTGATCCGTTGCTCTATGATACGCAAGCGGTCCCTGAGCATCACTATTTTATGAAAAAATGTCTCGATAGGCATATCTTTTTCTTGCATTGAAGGATTATTGGGAACTAATACAAGTTTACCACCTTTCCACTTATCCCCTAATTCTACGCGTTCACTCATCCCGCACCAATGTTGCAGTATTTTGACCAGAGACTTCTCCATCTCACTATAATCGATCTCTGTTTCAGGCTCGATCTTTTCAATTGTTTCGAACTTGTCATATTCCTTGGATATTGACTTAACGCCATAGGCCATAAAACAAATATCATAAGAATCCGGATTCAGCCTGATGACTACTCCTTCCTGATATGCAGGATGTTTAATCCGGGATCCGATACCAAATAATTCCATATCTTGCAGTGCTTTAATTTATATTGTTAGAATCTCAAATATGCGTATTATTTACGAAAAATCAATAGAAAGATACAAAGTTACCGGCTTCGCCAGTGCCGGCAGATATTCAATTAAAATAGAAAGTCCATATATAGAGACCATCTATAAATTGCCCGAGCATGACCTGCTGGATTCACCGGAAAAAGCCCAACAGTTTTTCGAACAATACTGGATGAAAAAGGGAATTGAAGAGTTACGCCAGCTGGAATCCAATCTTGGCATTGCCTTTGGAAAATTTATTGATAAGGGATTGAACGAACCTGAGTTTGTCTGAGCTTAAAAAGCTTTTAATTCATGGTAGAGTCTGGCCACCGGTAGCCCCATTATCGTAGAATAGTTGCCTCTTATTGATTTGATCATACACAGTCCCAGCCATTCCTGTATGCCATAAGCACCTGCCTTGTCCAATGGTCGATACTCGCGGATGTAATAATTAATTTCCTCCTCCTCTATAGGCCAGAATTCAACTTCTGCCCTTTCATCAAACAGGACTTTTTTATCCAGTGACAATAGGCAAACTCCAGTAATCACCGTATGTGTCTTACCAGATAAGCGACTGAGCATTTCAATCGCATTTGCTTCATTCACCGGCTTACCAAATACCTCTCCTTCCAAAATCACAACACTATCAGAGGAAATTATTATTTGATTTTCATTAGTCAGAAACTTCCGGTTGCCTTCACCCTTTTTATCGGCCAGATACTGCGCTATGTCTGTGACATCCATGCCTGGTGGCACGAACTCATCTACCAAATTATCGATAATCGTAAAATTAAAATCAGCTAAGCGCAATAATTCACTCCTGCGAGGAGATTTGGATGCCAGCAATAATTGCTTGTCAGTGAAATTTCCCTTCATTGTACTTCAGAAAAGAATAAATATCAAACCAAAAATCAGATAAATCTTAATAGCGGTACTGATCCGGTTAAATTTCTCCCTGCCATTCTCATTTGACTGGAGCAACAAATAACTAACAAGCACCACTAAACAATAAATACCAATGGCCCAAAGCAGAAATGAATGCCTAAAGGTGAAATATCGCCATAGACCCAGCCAAATAAATGTCATCAGATATAAGATCATGAGGGTATGTACAAGGATATTTGACCAAACAGGCCCAACCAAAATGGGAAATGTCCTGGCCTGACTGGCTTTGTCACCTTCAATGTCCGCACAGTCTTTTATAATCTCTCGCATAAGCACCAGTAAAAAACAAAAGACAATCATACTCCAGGCTTTCAGTTCCAGTTTGTAAAATAAATCCGGATCCACTTGCTGTAGTTTCATTATAGAATTATATTCTATCAAAAAAGCAACCAGCGGCATACCTGCACAAAGAATTGCAATCATTACATTACCCCATATCGGTGACTTTTTCAAATAGAGCGAATAGATATACAAAAACAATATTGCCAGAACAGGAATTATCAGATAACCGGTCATCTGATAATGTACCGCCAGATAAATGGATAAAACCATTGCTAACACATTAAGTCCTATATAAACCCACCATGCATGCTGTATTGAAATATGTGCAGGGATCAGTGCCCGCTCAGGTTTATTTATCACATCAATATCTCTATCTATGATATCATTGATTACATTTCCGGCTGCCAGAATCAATGTTCCGATAAAACAAGCCAATAAAAAATCAATAAATCTGATCTGTAATGGAATACCCGCATCTTCCAGGATATCACTCGTCACCCAACGGGTAATAATGAGTGCAGCTACTATTATTAGTGCATTCAGTGGCCTGGATAACCGAAATATAACTACAGCTTTATTCATTTAATCCGCTTATCCCTTTCCCTGAAACAGTATTCATTTGAGGCCATACACCTTGTATTTTCAATACCTTTTCGATGACATCACGCACACAACCCTGTCCTCCAGAAAAGGGTGAAACATAAAGCGCGACTGATTTGACATCTGTAACAGCATCCATAGGCGCAGTTGGCAGAGCAATCAGGCTCATCGCACCCAGATCTATGATATCATCACCCATATAAAGGGTCTGCTCAGCTACTATTCTACCCTTATCCAGTAATTCCTGCACTAGGGTTTGCTTATCTTCTGTCTGTAAAAATATATCTGAAACGCCAAGGTCATTCAATCGTTTTTTCACACTCAATGAATTCCCACCAGTAATAATGATAATTTGATATCCGGCATTGATCGCAACACGAATCGCATAACCGTCTTTTACATTCATTCGACGCACCAGACTTCCATCATCCATCAACAATAAAGTGGAATCAGTCAACACACCGTCAACATCAAAAATAAAAGTCTTTATCTTTTCAAACCTAGGTAATAGCATGGAAAATAAATGCAGGATAAGTTTTTGTGAATAAATAAGCCAGCAAAGCTCATTGTCTAAAAAATCATTTTGGCATGTAAATATTGTATTTTTTTATGAAATATCAATACTGTATTATTATATTAGCCATAGAATAAAAACCAGTGCCCCATTTTTCCAAATATTATAAATTCAAGGATCTGAAATGCTATTCCTCTACAGAATGGCTGGTAGATAATCAGAAGAAATACCGACAGGTTTTCGATAAAGATGAAGTAGGCTATATCTATGTCGAACTTTCATTTTACAATAAGCTTTTCGACGAAGATGAATGGGATGCTTCCATCAATCTAAAGTGCTTCAGAGTAGAACAGGAAGGTGACCCGATTGAACTTTGTTCGCTCCATTTCAATCAACACATACAGAAATATGAAAATATAGTTTACCTGAGAGAAGGCTGGGGCAATAAAATTCAAGGAAATTTCTGGAAATCAGGTACTTATTTTTGGGAAGTATATATCGAAGGACAAAAAGAGCGAAAGTGTTATTTTTATATTGAAGAAAGTGAAGAAGACTTAGAAAATGGAGGAAATGATTACTTTTCTCTGGATTCTATCAAGCTTTACGAAGGTCCTTATGGCGATGTACCAGAAGATGAGCGCCAATACTGCATTGAGTTCTCTGATACTGAGACACAATTTATCTATCTGGAAATGCTTTGCACTAATAAGATAGTCTCACATACCTGGCATTGTGAACTATTTATCCGGATATTCAATGAAAGCAGAGAGCTTAAAGGTCAGGTAGTAAAATTACTTACTATCCGAAAAGGTACCAATAACATTAATCTGACTGCTGGCTGGGACACCAATGTCAAGGGTAATTGGAAAGAAGGGAATTACACTTTTGAAATTGTCTTCATGGATAAATTAGTAGGCATAGTACCATTTAGTGTGAATGAAGTAACTATCGCAGGCCTACCTAATGTGTACCTTACTGATTTATTCTCGCCCGCTGTACAGTTGCAATACCAGGAAAATGATAGTGAATCTTTTGAATCAATCATGCATACACTCGATCGGTACATTGGACTTACAGAGATAAAAAACAGGCTTCGTCAGCATGCTTCCTATCTGCGGTTTTTAGACCTCAGAAAATCCCGTGGCCTGGAGTCAAACACTATTTTAAATATACATTCCGTTTTTATCGGCAATCCCGGAACAGGCAAGACCACCATTGCTGGATATATTGGTAAATTATATAAAAAAATGGGTTTGCTATCAAAAGGTCATGTGATCGAAGTTGATCGTGTGGATTTGATTGGCGAATATATCGGTCAGACAGCACCAAAGGTCAAACAAATCATAGAGCAGGCGCGTGGTGGTGTTTTATTCATTGATGAGGCCTATGCCTTAGCAAGAACAAATGATGATTCAAAAGATTTCGGGCGTGAAGTTATTGAAATACTGGTAAAAGAAATGTCCAGCCCGGGCTGTGATTTTGCAGTTATAGTAGCTGGATATCCTGCAGAAATGAAGCATTTTCTGAATTCAAATCCAGGCTTGAAGTCCAGATTCAAGATGATCTATGATTTTCCTGACTATTTGCCTCAGGAACTTTGTGCCATTGCGGATTTCGTCGCAGAGCAAATGAAAGTCAATTTCCTGCCGGCAGCAAAGAATATTCTTGGAGAGATTATCATTGACGCATACCGAAAAAAAGATAAATCATTTGGAAATGCCCGTTTCGTATATGATCTGGTTGAAAAAGCGAAAATAAATCTGGGCATTCGTATTATGGCTGAAGCTGCACCTGCGGAATTATAACGGGAAGCACTTAGTACGATTAATGAAGCCGATATACTCAAATTGAAACAATCAAAAACGCAGATGCTGCCAAATATCCCTGTCGATGAAGCATTATTACAGGAGGCTTTACAGGATCTGGATAACCTCATAGGTATTAGATCCCTAAAACAAGAAATACACGATATAGTCGCTGTTACAAAGTTCCAATTGAGTCAGGGTGAAAAATTATTAAACAATTATTTCTATCATACTTTGCTTATCGGTAATCCAGGTACAGGTAAAACTACGATAGCACGTATATTGGCAAAACTCTTCAAAGCATTAGGTGTACTGGAACGCGGACATTTGGTCGAGACTGACAGACATGGTTTAGTCGCAGGTTATGTAGGTCATACAGCAGCTAAAACAAATGAAAAAATCGATGAAGCCTTAGGTGGTGTACTTTTTATCGATGAAGCCTATGGCCTGACTAATCATCATACGATGAGTGATTACGGGCAGGAAGCAATCCAGGCACTGATAAAAAGAATGGAAGATGATCGTGGAAAATTTTTCGTATTTGCAGCAGGATACCCCGATAATATGGAATCATTCATCAAATCGAATCCGGGACTGTCGAGTCGCTTTGACAAGACGTTGAAATTTTTTGATTATGAGCCAGAAGATCTCATCCAGATAGCATTGAACATGTTTGAACTTGCCACTAAAAAAATCACTGCAAAAGCTGAGTCCCACCTTAAAAAATATATCCACTTCCTTTATCAGTTCAGAGATAAATATTTCGGCAACGCCCGTACCATGCGGCTCCTGGTGGATGATATTCTGAAAAAACACAAACTCAGACTTTCCCAGCAGAGTGAATCAGCATCAGAAAGAAAAAATCCAAATCTTATCATCCTGGAAGATCTGCAACACCTCGTATTTAAACCGGAGGAAATCGAATTCACACGGAAGAGAATTGGTTTCAGAGGAAGCAGTAATTAATAAGGCTTTTTCATACTACATAAACAAATATAACTACTTGAATATATGTATTTTATATACATATATTTCAATTAATACTTTGAATTACCTTTATATCAATTCAAAGAATAACGTAATTGTAATCTTACATCAGATGAAATTGGCCCATTGATCTGTTCATTACCGCTACCTATCACTGAAGTATTCTTATACTTTGTGATATTATAAACAGCCTCAATAGTAATGCCATTATACATTTTATATCGCAAGCCGGCATTGCATCGGGAACCAGAGCCATAAAAGGGCGTATTTCTACTATCATAGGCCACATAATGTTCATAAGCATAAATCCGACTATCGTATGAATCTGTATTGAACAGTGTAAACCGCACAAATCCACTCAGGGGTTTTCCCATTGGTTGTAACCAAAATTCCTGATATATGAGTGTTCCATGTTCCTGTCGCTGATCTGCTAATTGAAACTGCATCCATTCTACTCTACTGTTCCATGTCAAAAGTGCACCTACCTTCTGACTAAAATGCAGTCTCATATTGAATCTGGATCTGACCCACAGACCCGGGACAGACTCTGCGGAGCTTCCATTTACCTCATCATTTGAATATTTTATCTGTATATAGGTATTCCACTTCTTACGCTTTTGATAACTCAATTTGACCAGATAATCATGTCCGGAGGAAGGTGCAGTGGCCTGGAAAGTAGCCCAATCATGTGAATAGAAATCGGCATAAGCATTCACCTGCAAATAGGCAATTGGCCTGACTTCGAGGCCAACATATAAACCCTTTTCATTCGTCGGACTGGACTGATCAGTAAATGCATTGCCATGTAGAGCATAATACTTTGCAGGTAGATTACGGTACAGAATTGCCAGCGACGCTTTCTGATGCAATCCAATTAAAGCTCCCTGAACAAAAGCAATTGATTTCTTATCATTCATAGCTGCTTCTCCGAAGAAATGAAAGTTACGTAGAGCATAACTATAATCAACACTGGTATTCCAGGCATTCTTTCCATTGAAGTAAAACCGGTTATAAATTCTGTCTGTCACTACGAACTTCTTATCCAACCAATCACCTACGCCATTAATACCAATAGAAAACCCACTTTTTAGGAATTGAAGCGATCCACCCGCAGTTGTCTGCCGGATCTGACCGCGATCAGCAAGCTCTGATAGCGTTCTATGCAGGCCTGAGGTCTGAAATGAACTAAATGCATATTCCCGGTTATCAGGATCAAGTGTGTCCAGTTCCAGTAAATTACCATCTGTCCTCCGAATGGAGCCAAATGCCATAAACCTAATAAAACGATTGAGCTTCATATCGATACCAGCCCCACGCAAGGCATCTATCTCATTTATACCTGTGGAAGCCCGTAGGCCCAGTCCAGATTTTTTAATATTTGTGCTAAAAGCACTCTTGCCAAAACCATAACCTGATTGCATCACAAGACCCTGCCCCATACTTGCCTGAAAATCACCCACCACTAATTCTTTAATTCCGGGACTTAGATCTTTCAGATTCAAATAAAAATTGATGTAGTCAAAATAAAGTGAATTGTAATCTCTGGAAAATGGCTCACCGGCATCTTTTTCCATTGATAATCCCCATCTGACCCTATATGAAGATGAATGTCTGAGATTCACCATCAATCTATCCGGTGATCCAAGATATGGAGGAGGATCACCCGCATACCCTTTTTTCTCCTCTATTCCTCTCACATATCTGACTGACAGTTGTTTAGACCCATTATACAACATTGACCAGGCAAATGGAGTCTTAGCCCCCTGATCTAAAGCCTTCAAAAATGGGCGGATCCGGATAATATCTTCTAAGCTGATGGAAGGAATGGATTGTAACTCCAGATAGCTTATCAACTTACCGTATTTACTAATATGTATCTGAATATCTGATACTTGCGATGCATTAAGTAAATAAAGAGATGAAAGTAAATTGAGATCACCCCGATTTAAATCCAGTTTATCCTGATAGAGCGAGCTCAAGCGGATAGAAATATCATTAATAACATTATCGGGTAAATCGGGATTAGCAATTACGATTGACTCAATAATCGGGTCGATTGCCTGATCTTCAGCTACCTGCGCTAAGCTTTTCTGCATCAAAATCATTGATACGGCAAAAAGCACAATTCGCAATAAATTATTCGGTTTGAAAATCATTTAACCTTACTTGAAAGCGAAAGTTACAAGATTTTACTAATGTGTGTTAATTTGACCTTATTCATTACAATTACCAATTGAAGAATTTTTTCAAAAAAAATTAACTTTTTCAATAAATTAGATATGTTATCCTTTGAAAATCATTGGATAAAAAATATACCTTTGCATTTTCTACCTAAAATTTCTTAATTCATGAATTATTCCAGATTCAACGCACTCGATGCCACACAAAATCGATCAGACATCGAATACAGTTATTTACCAGAAGACACCCGAATCTCCAGCTATTTTGGTTCATTAGTTTTTGATGACTCAAAAATGAAAAAATACCTGGACGAAGACTCTTATCTGGCAGTGAAAGCCGTGATCCAGTCAGGCAAAAACCTGAATGTCAATCAGGCAAATAAAGTTGCCAGTGCTATGAAGACATGGGCTATGGAGCAAGGGGCTACACACTATGCACATTGGTTCCAGCCACTCACAGGAAAGACTGCTGAAAAACATGATTCATTTTTTACACTTGACGGCAATATGTCTGCTGTTGAAGAGTTTGGTGGCAAAGAATTAGCACAAC